>Ga0194121_10003002_pt1 | contig 26055 bp, 28 predicted proteins | sample TA2MahCa50mmetaG_FD_148609 | JGI IMG/M metagenome (GOLD analysis project Ga0194121, IMG submission 148609) | Freshwater microbial communities from Lake Tanganyika, Tanzania - TA2015020 Mahale Deep Cast 50m | ecosystem: Environmental > Aquatic > Freshwater > Lake | place: Tanzania: Lake...
CGGGGATCCCCAGGCGCGACCAGATGCGCAGCAGCACCTCGGCCGTCGCGCGGTCGGCCTTGCTGGCCAGGATCTCCCAGGCCATGGCGTGGCGCCCCAGGTCGACGGCGCTGAGGACGTAGAAGAGGATCCCGCCGGCGAGGTGGCGTGGCCCGATGACGTCGGCCTCCTGGACCGCGTTCGGCCCCGGCGCGACCGGCGCGGGGTACGGCGTGCCCTTGGCCATGTAGCGCGTTCGCACCGGTCGGCGCCGCACGCCGGCGCGCTCGAGGATGCGCTCGATGGTGCGCAGCTCCGGGAGCGGCCGCACGCCGATCTTGCTCAGCTCCCAGGCGATCGCGCTCGCCCCGACCTGGGCTCACGGATCGGCGTCGAGGCGCGCCCGCACCTTCAGCACGAGCGCCTCGACCTCGGCGGCGGTCTTGTTGGCCACGACCGTCGGCGCTCGCGAGCGCGAGCGTGCCCACTCCGCGCTGCGCGGCCGGTAGCGGCTCAGCCACTTGAAGACCCACCGCCGGCTCCGCCCGAGCGCGGCCATGATCGACGCCACCGGCTCGCCGGCCATCGCCCGGCGCACGGCCTCGCGCCGCGCACGTTCTTCCGCATCCACGTTCCCTTCGCCCTCCCTGCTCGACGTTCTTGTCGAGCGGGAGCGTCAGGGACGACGCGAGTGCACGATGTCCTGTCGGTCCCGCGGGCTCAGGGGTGCACGATGCGCTGTCGGTTGTCAGTGCACGATGCGCTGACGGCTGTCACCTAGCCCCTGATGTGTTTCCGTGTCAGGTTGGCACGGATCCGTGCCAAGTTGGCACGGAAACACATCACCTGCCAGAGAGCGAAGGTGGGCCATCGCCTCGAAGCCGCACGTCCCGGGGAGCTCCCGCGTCCGTTCAAAGCCGTCCCCCGGCCGCGGCTACCGCGGCGCGGCCACCCACCCGGGGCCGGGGCGCTGCAGGCGCCCCGACTGGACCAGCCGGTCGAGCGACGAGGTCGTCACCGGCCACCAGAACCACTGCTTGATCTCCTCCTGGTGCGTCACGACCGCCGCGCGCACGCCGAGGATGACGAGCTCGTCGAGCGCCGCCGACGGCGAGACCTTCCGGCGCTGCGTCCAGGCCTGGTCCCAGCGCGCGAGGGTGCTCGAGTGGCGGTGGCCGGGCTCGATCCCGACCGGCACGAGGGCCTCGCGCGCCACGATGGCGCCCGCGCTCTCGAGCTTCTCGCGCGCCGACCGCAGCGCCTTCGCCTCGAGGCCGAGCTCCGTCTTCAGGTCCTCGACCTTCGACGGGCCGGCCACCGCGAGGTGGCGGACGATGGTCGCGGCGTCGGTGCCCATCTGGCCGTCGGCGGCGAGGTCGAGCGACTCGCGGCAGAGCGGATCGACGACGGCTGCGGCCTCGCGCGAGAGGAACAGCAGCTTGCCCTTGTGGATCTTCGGCGTGAGCACGCCCGGGCGCGCGGCGAGCTCGCCGCCCCACTTCCACTTCGTCTTCGGCCATGAGCCGAACCCGGCCTTGCCCGGCGCGTAGGGCTCCTCGTGCGTCGCGCCGAAGAGGCTCGGCATGGAGGAGTCGGGGACGAGGGTGAGGAGCCGGCGGTCGCGCAGGAAGGCATCGGCGTGCTCGATGTCGGCGAGCGCGCGGTCGGCCGTCAGGCGGCAGACGCGGATGCGTTCGGCTCGGAGCTCGGCGAGCGTGGCCACGGTGGAAGTGTGGCTTAGCGGCGCTTGTGCGCGTAGGCCCGCGAGTCGGCCCGGTCGACGAGCCCCTTCACGGTGCGGCCGTCGGCGGGGTGCGTCGCGACGCCCCAGGACCGCGCGGGCATGGGGATGGAGTCCCCGCCGTCGAGCTGGACCCTGGCCCGTTCGATGAGCTCCATGAGGCGTCCGACCGCCTTCTCGGCCTCGTCGTGCGGCGTGTCCGGCATGAAGATCGCGAACTCGTCCCCGCCGTAGCGGGCCGGGACGTCCTCGTGGCGGACGTGCCCGCCGATGAGCTGGCCGAGGGTCGGGAGGACGGCGTCGCCCGCGAGGTGGCCATGGCGGTCGTTCACCGCCTTCAGGCCGTCGATGTCGAAGTGCGCGACCGACACGTTGCCGCCGCGGCGCTCGGCGCGCGGGATCTCCTCTTCGAGCCGGTCCCAGAAGTAGCGATGGTTGTGGATGCCGCGGAGGCCGTCGGTGCTCGCGGCGACCTTCATCTGCCGGCTCGCCTCCGGCAGCTGCGCGGAGGAGCCGACCTCGATCGGGCGCCCCGATCGCAGCGCCCGCTCGGTCGCCGTACCCCGCTTCGGGAGCGTCGCCGGGCCTTCCCGTGCCTCATCGCCGGCCTCGAGGTCCGCGCGCACGGGCTCGTCCCCACCGGTATCGAGGTACACCGCCGCCCGCCCGCCGAGCATCTCGCCCGCGGCGCTCGCGAGGCGCCGCGCGAGCGCGGCGGGGTCGCGCTCGGTGACGAGCTCGACGCCGACGCCGTGGAGGTCGAGCAGCCGCTGCGACAGCCGAGCCGTGCGCTCGCGGTACAGCGCCGCGCCCGCGAGCGCCGCGGCGATCCCTTCCGTCGGAGGGAGGCTACGGCGTCAGCGCCCCCGTAGCCACCGTTCGGCGAGGAGCACCACGGCGACGACGGCGGCGACCGCGACGAGCTCGCCCCAGCCGCCGCGCTCCATCGCTGGTCTGACCACCGCGGTGAGGAGGACGACGGCCAGAACGGCCGCCGAGAGGACCACGAACACGAGGCGTGCGCTCACGGACGGTGGCAACGCTAGCGGTCGGAAGGCGCCGCCGGCTCCTTCTCGCCGATCCGCGTCGGGCGCTGCCCGAGGATGCGGCGCTTCACCCAGGTGAGCGGGTCGTAGTACTCGGTCACGACGCGCTCCTTCAGCTGGACGATCGCGTTGTCGGTGATCTTGATGTGCTCGGGGCACACCTCGGTGCAGCACTTCGTGATGTTGCAGAAGCCGAGGCCGGCCTTCGCCCGCGTCAGCTCGAGGCGGTCGTTCGTGTCGAGCGGGTGCATCTCGAGCGCGGCGAGGCGCACGAAGAAGCGGGGCCCGGAGAAGGCTTCCTTGTTCTCCTCGTGGTCGCGGATGACGTGGCACACGTCCTGGCACAGGAAGCACTCGATGCACTTGTGGAACTCCTGGACCCGCTCGACCTCCTCCTGGTACATGCGGCGTGTCCCGTCGGCGTCCTTCGAGCCGAGGCGCACGTTCGGGATCCCCTTGGCCTTCTCGTAGTTGAAGGAGACGTCGGTGACGAGGTCGCGCACGAGAGGGAAGGTCCGCATCGGGGCGACCGCCGTCGGCTCGTCGGCCGGCAGATCGGAGACGCGGGTCATGCACATGAGGCGCGGGCGGCCGTTGATCTCCGCGCTGCACGACCCGCACTTGCCCGCCTTGCAGTTCCAGCGCACCGCGAGGTCGGGCGCCGCCTCCGCCTGGATCTTGAACATGACGTCGAGGACGACCATGCCCTCGTCCACCGCCACGCGGTGCTCCTGGAAGCCGCCCGAGGCGCGGTCCTCGCCGCGCCACACGTGGAAGGTCATGCCGCGCTCGCCGCTCATCCGACCCTCGCCGGTGCGGTGGCTTCCATGGCGGGCTCGTCGCTCGGCTTCGGCTGCTCGCCGAGGATGCGCAGCAGCTCCTCGGGCATCTCCGGGAGCGGCCGCGTCGCGAGCTCGATCCGCCCGCCACGCCGGCGGATGACGACGTTCACCTTCCCCCACTGCGGGTCGGTCTTCGGGAAGTCCTCGCGGGTGTGGCCGCCGCGGCTCTCCGTGCGCATGGCCGCGGCGCGCGCGACGCACTCCGACACCGTGAGGAGCGAGCGCAGGTCGAGCGCGAGGTTCCACCCCGGGTTGTAGCGCCTCCCGCCCCGCACGCCGACGCGGTCGAGCCGCTCGCGCAGCGCGCCGATGCGTACGGCCGCCTCCTCGAGCTCGCTCCGCGTGCGGATGATCCCGACGAGGTCGTGCATCGTCTCCTGGAGGTCGGCGTGGACGCGGTACGGGCTCTCGCCGTCGGGCCGCTCGAGCGGCGCGGCGAGGCGCTCGACCGCCAGATCCACCTCGCGCTCGTCGGCGGCGGGCGCCGCGCGCTCCCGCTTCGCGTGCTCCGCCGCGGCGAGGCCGGCGCGCCGGCCGAACACGAGGAGATCCGAGAGCGAGTTGCCGCCGAGGCGGTTCGAGCCGTGCATGCCCGCGGCGACCTCGCCCGCGGCGAAGAGCCCGGGCACGGTCGAGGCCGCGGTGTCGGGCTCCACGCGGATGCCGCCCATGATGTAGTGCAGCGTCGGGCCGACCTCCATCGGCTGCTTCGTGATGTCGACGTCGGCGAGCTCCTTGAACTGGTGGTACATCGAGGGCAGGCGGCTCCTGATGTAGTCGGCGCTCCGGCGCGAGGCGATGTCGAGGTACACGCCGCCGTGGGGCGTGCCGCGGCCGGCCTTCACCTCGGCGTTGATGGCGCGCGCGACCTCGTCGCGCGGCAGGAGGTCGGGGGTCCGCCGGTTGTCCTTCTTGTCCTCGTACCAGCGGTCGGCCTCGGCCTCGCTGTCGGCGGTCTCGGCGCGGAAGAACTCGGGGACGTAGCGGAACATGAAGCGCTCGCCGTCGCGGTTCCGCAGCGTGCCGCCGTCGCCGCGCACGCCCTCGGTGACGAGGATCCCGCGCACGCTCTGCGGCCACACCATGCCGGTGGGGTGGAACTGGACGAACTCCATGTCCATGAGCTCGGCGCCGGCCTCGAAGGCCATCGTCATGCCGTCGCCCGTGTACTCCCACGAGTTCGACGTGACGCGCCAGGCCTTCCCCACGCCGCCGGTCGCGAGCACGACGGCCTTCGCGCGCAGCAGCACGAACGCGCCGGTCTGCCGCCAGTAGCCGAAGGCCCCGACGACGCGCCCGTCGCTCGTGAGGAGCGTCTGCATCGTGCACTCCATGAGCACGTCGATGCCGAGCTCGGTGGCCCGGTGCTGCAGCGTGCGGATCATCTCGAGCCCGGTGCGGTCGCCGACGTGCGCGAGGCGCGCGTAGCGGTGGCCGCCGAAGTCGCGCTGGAGGATGAGGCCGTCCTTCGTCCGGTCGAACATCGCGCCCCACTCCTCGAGCTCGAGGACGCGGTCGGGCGCCTCCTGCGCGTGGAGCTGGGCCATGCGCCAGTCGTTCAGGAGCTTCCCGCCGCGCATGGTGTCGCGGAAGTGGACCTCCCAGCCGTCCTCCTTCCAGACGTTGCGCAGCGCCGCGGCGATGCCGCCCTCGGCCATGACCGTGTGGGCCTTGCCGAAGAGGGACTTGCAGACGAGCGCGGTGTGCGCGCCCTGCGCCTTCGCCTCGATCGCGGCGCGGATGCCCGCGCCGCCGGCGCCGATGACGACGACGTCGTACGCGCGCTCCTCGCGCTGCACGGTCACCGGAGCACGAAGCCCTGACCGAGGATGAACGCCGGGTCGCGGATCCACCCCATCGCGAGCATGCGGATGTAGACCTCCACCGCGCCGACGCTGATGAGGCTCCAGATGGCGTAGCGGCCGTGGTGGACGTTCAGCGCGGAGACGGCGCGCCACAGCCGGAGCGACAGTGGCCGGCCCCAGAAGCGGTCGAGGCGGCCCCCGACGAGGTAGCGGCAGAAGTGGCAGGAGAACGTGTAGAGGAGGATGAGCGCGACGTTCACGGTCATCAGGACCGTGCCGAGGCCGATGCCGAACGTGTACGTGTGCGCGCCCGGGGCGGTCGGCATGCGGAACGCGAGGAGCGCGTCGTACGCGAGGATCGTGGCGATGACGACGGCGGGGTACCAGGTCCAGCGGTGGATGTTCTGCCAGATGAACGGGACCTTCGTCTCGCCGCTGTAGGCCGCGCGGGCGTCGGGGACCGAGCACGCCGCGGGTGACCAGAAGAACGCGCGGTAGTAGGCCTTGCGGTAGTAGTAGCAGGTGAGGCGGAACGAGAGCGGGAACCCGACGATGAAGATGGCCGGCGCGAGGTTCCACCACTCGCCGACGATCGGCGCGCCGAACGTGAGGTGCGCGCAGTTCGCGCTGATGCACGGCGAGTAGAACGGCGAGAGGTACGGGTCGGCGTAGTAGTTCGCGTTCACGAGGCCCGCGTAGACCGAGTAGAGGATGAACGCGCTGAAGAGGACGAGGAGGCCCGCCGACTCGAGCCACCAGGGGTCCCGGCGGAGGGTGCGCTTCGGTGCGGTCGCCGCGACCGTTGCCATCGCCCCGACGGTACGGACGGCCCCGTAAGATGGCAAAGATATGGTCGCCATGATCGAGATAGCCGTAGGCTATGGAGCGTGGAGCTCCACCAGCTGCGCTATTTCGTCGCCGTGGCCGACGAGCGGCACTTCACGCGCGCGGCGCGCGACCTCGGCGTCGCGCAGCCGTCCGTGTCCAAGGCCATCCGACTGCTCGAGCGCGAGCTCGGCACCGAGCTCTTCCACCGCCGCCGCGGCGACCTCGCCCTGAGCGCCGCGGGGGAGGCGTTCCTCCCCTGGGCGCGCCAGGTCGTGACCGACCTCGCCGCGGCGGTGGACGAGGCGCGCGAGGTGGGCGGCATGCGGCGCGGGCGCCTGAGCGTCGGCGCGACGCCGAGCGTCACGACCTCGATCCTCCCCCACGCGCTCGGCCGCTTCCACGCGGCGTATCCGGGGATCGCACTGCGCATCCACGAGGCCGGCTCGGGCGACCTCGTGCGCGACCTCGACGAGGGCCGGCTCGACCTCGCGCTCGTGATCCTCCCGGTGGCTCACCGCTCGCTCGAGACGGTCCCGCTCCTGCGCGAGGAGCTCGTCGTCGCCGTGGCCGAGGGCCACCCGCTTGCCGACCGCAAGCGGATCGCGCTCGGCGACCTCCGCGAGACGCCGCTCGTGATGTTCCGCGAGGGCTACGACCTGCGCGCGACGACGCTCGCGGCGTCCGCCGCTGCCGGCTTCGAGCCCCTCTACGCGGTCGAGGGCGGCGAGATGGACGGCGTGCTGCGGATGACCGAGGCGGGGCTCGGCGTGTCGATCGTGCCGAGCATGGTCGTGGCGAAGGGCGGCGCGCTGCGCGCCGTGCGCATCTCCCCGGCCCTCACCCGGACCGTGGCCTTCGCGTACCGGCGCGACCGGCGCGTCTCGCGCGCGACCCGCGAGCTCATGGAGCACGTCACCTCGCTCGTGCGCAGCCGGCGCTGGCTCTCCGCGATGCCGCCGGGCCTCGAGGTCGTCGCGGTCTAGCCGAGGGCGAGCACCCGCAGCGGGACGCTGCCCTCCATGCGCGCCGCCGTGCTCACCGCGTCGCCCATGGCGGTGTAGTCCGGCCGCTCTGGGAGGCCGACGGCGCCGAGCACGACCTCGCCGGTGTTGATGCCCACGCCGTAGCCCACCTGCGGCTCGCCGCGCGCGCTGCGCTCGGCATTGATCGTCGCGACGTCCGCGCGGATGCGCCGCGCCGCGCGTCGGTCCTCGCGCCGAGGATGGCCATGAGCCCGTCGCCCGTGAACTTGTCGAGGATCGCGCCCTCGTCGATGACCGCGCGCGCCATCGCGCGCGGGTACGCGTTCACCGTCGCGACGGCCTGCTCCGGCGTGACGCGCTCGGCGAGCGCGGTCGACCCGCGCAGGTCGGTGAAGAGGATCGTCGCGGTGCGGCGCTCGCCCTCGAGCGAGAAGTGGTCGCCGGTAACGACGCGCTCCACGTCGCTCATCGCGACCGGCTGCAGCGTCACGTCCGCGCCGAACGCGAGGACCGCGAGCGCGACCGCGGCGAGCAGCCGGCGCGGCGTGACGGCGCGCGAGCGCCGCAGCCGGCCGAGGAGAGGGCTGTAGCGCGCGGCGAAGACGAATGCCGGCACCGTCATCGCCAGCTGGCCCGCGAGCGTCACCACCGACCCGGCGGCGAGCTCGCGCGGCACGCCGCGCGGCAGCACGCCCGGCGTCGCCGGGCCGTGGGCGAGGAAGAACCCGCCGAGCGTCATGAAGCCGAGCGAGACGAGCACCGACGGTCAGGCGCGCGGCATCGCGCCGAGTCTAGGTTCGGCGCCGCATCCGGAAGGCGAACACGAGCGGGATGAGGAGCGTGCCGACGGCCATGGCGGCGACCCAGTACCAGACGGCCTCGGGGTGGCAGATCCCCCGCGCGCAGCCCTGCCCGGCGCGCTGCACCTCGACGAAGAGGAGCGGCAGGCTCGCGGGCGTCGCGACGACCGACGCGGCGATGAACGTCGTGGCGACGGTCGGCAGCGACCGCTCGAGCGCGCCGAGCCGCACGTCGGTCGCGCGCGCGGACCACGCGGCCCACGCGCAGGCCAGGAGCGTGGTCGCGGCGGCGAGGCCGAGCGAGGCGCGAAAGCGCTCGTCGAACGGCAGCGGCTGGGAACCGGTCCAGACCTCCGCGGCGGTGAGGGCGGCCCAATACGCGAGCTTGATGGTGCTGATGCGCCCGACGAGGAGCGTGAGGGTGCGGAGGTGCGGCCTCGGGCGCGCTAGCGGTAGGTCGTCCACCACTTCTGCAGGAAGTACATGGACGCGATGAGGATGAACACGGTCACGAGGACCATGTAGAACTCCTGGGACTCGCCGACCTCTGCGATCATGTCATCTCCCTAGCGTCAAGAGGTACTGGACGACGAGGCGCACCGACGCCTCCGGCAGCTGTCCGCCCGCGCTCTGTCCGTACGGCGGCATCGCGGAGCCGGGCTTGATCGAGGCGGGGTTCGTCACCCACTTCACGAGCCAGTCGGCGTCGCCCGAGTCCTTCGCGCGCCGCAGCTCGGCCACGATGGGGCCCTCGACGCCGTAGCGCGCGAGGTTCGGCGCGAGCGGGCTCGTGCTCGCCTGACCGGCCGTGAACGAGTGGCACACGGCGCAGACCTGGCGCGCGATGACGTCGCCCGACGGCGGCTTCGGCGGGTCCGGGACGACCTCGGCGACCGTCTGCCCGTGCTCCTCGCGGATGTGCGGCATGTCCGCCCAGTCCTCGTCGTGGCCGTACATGATCAGGTCGGCGAGCTGCTTGATCTGCCACGCGCCGAGCGGCCCGCCGTGGCTGCGCGCCCACGCCGGCATCGAGTACGCCGGCGCCGGCCGCTCGCGGCCCTGCTCGATGGTCGAGACGAGGAGCCGGCGGACGCGCTCGACCGCGGCGGGGTCGGCCTTGATCGCCTCGTACTTGAACTCCGCCTTGTTGAGCGGCAGGCCGGGCAGCTGCTTGCCCTCGGGGTTCGTGCCGCCGCGGCCGTCGCGGCCGTGGCAGTCGTAGCAGAGGCTTGCGTACAGGGCCTTCCCGCGGCGGACGTCGAGCGAGAGCTGGTGCTCGACGGCCTCGGCGCGCAGCGCGGGCTGGATGAGGAGATACGCGCCGATGAGGCCGAAGAGGCCGAAGAGCATCGCCGCGCCGACGACGATCTTCTTGTCGAGGTTCGCGGAGATCTCGAGCGGGTCCGGCGCGGCCGGGATCGGCGCGACGTAATACGGCGTCGGCTGCTCGACGGTCGAGCCGGGGGCGTAGTGCTGCTCGAGCAGCTCCACCCCGTAGACCGGCTTCTCCTCGGGCTCCACGTCCGCCTGGTGCTTCACGAGGAATGCGAAGAACGCGAGGAGCGCGACGAAGATGAGGACCGAGACCGCCGCGAGGATGACGTTCAGGTCCATCAGGAGTCCGTGACCTCGACGTGCTTCGGGTCCCACTCGTTGCCCGCGCGGACGAGGAGGTTGAGCGGGTTCGTGTCGACGATGAGCGTCCCCGACTCGTCCTTGATGTGGAACAGGTCGAGCGGCCGCGGCGCGGGGCCGCCCTTCACGACGGCGGTGCGCTTGTCGAAGATCGAGCCGTGGCACGGGCACACGAAGCGGTCCGTCCCGGCGTTCCACGGCACCGAGCAGCCGAGGTGCGTGCAGCGGCGGTACGCCGCGGCGATCGAGCCCGGCGAGTGGACGAGGAAGAACCGGCCCGCGGTGAACAGCTGCGGCTCGTCGTTGGAGGAGCGGAACTTCGCGAGGACGTCCTGCTTCGAGCCGACGGCGACCTTCGCGCCGAGGCCGGTGATCTTGTTCACCCACATGAACGGCAGGACGATTCCGGTCAGCTCGCCGACCGCGAGCAGCGTGCCCCCGAGGAAGCCCATCCGCAGGAGCTGGCGCCGCTTCAGGCGGGCGATGAGCCCGCCCGCGCGGAGGCTCGTCTCGTCGTGCGGCCTGATCACGGCGTCACTCGATCGTGGGCGGCAGGTTCCACGGGGCGAAGAGGTCCATGCCCGGCCCGCGCATGGACGTCCCCACGAAGACGAGGACGAGGAACACACAGATGAACCCGGTGAAGAGCGCGATCATGATCCCGCGCACGTCGGCCCCGAAGAGCCGGCGGACGAGGAACACGAGGAGCGCCGAGAGCCCGAACATGACCGCGATCGGGACGATGTAGTCGGGGAAGAGCACCTTGCCGCCCGGAAGGTTCCGCGTCGCGAACTCGAGGAACGACGCGCGGAACGCCCAGTCGAAGAAGATGAGCCCGAAGGTGAGCACGATCGTGTAGACGCTCGAGAACACGAAGATGCGGGACCCGGTCCTGTTCGTGAACCAGATCCCCACGCCCTCGCGGGTGCGGTCGATGTACGGGATGACCGGCAGGAACACGAAGATGGCGATGCTCGGGACGATGACGCCCGCGAGGCCCTTGTCCATGTGCAGGAGGAGCTCCTGCAGCTGGAGCAGGTACCACGGGGCCTTCGAGGGGTTCGGCGTGCGGTCGGGGTTCGAGTGGTCCTGCAGCGGCGCGTTGAAGAGCGCCGCGATGACGAAGAGCGCCACGAGCCAGAGCATCGCGACGATGAACTCGATGACGAGCAGATGCGGCCACACCATGGCCGTGTCCTCGACGCGCTTGTCGACGCGCACGACCGAGTCCTGGCGCACGAACGCCAGGAGGCGCAGGCGCTTCTCCTGCCCCGGGAACGGCTGCGGACCGGTGCTCGGCATCCCCTAGAGGGGCCCCGAGATGCCGCCGTCCTTCCTGATCCGCCAGAAGTGGATGGCGATCAGGAAGGCGGTGATGAGCGGCAGGCCGACGACGTGGAGGACGTAGAAGCGCAGGAGCGCGTTCGGGCCGAGCTCGTATCCGCCGAAGAGCAGGAACGAGACCTCATTGCCGATGAACGGCGTCGCCGCGGCGATGTTGTAGCCCACGGTGACGGCCCAGAACGCGAGCTGGTCCCACGGGAGCAGGTAGCCGGTGTACGAGAGCATGATCGTGAGGAAGAACAGGAGCGTCCCCACGACCCAGTTGAACTCGCGCGGCGGCTTGTACGAGCCCGTGTAGAAGACGCGGGCCATGTGCAGGAACACGGTGATGACCATGCCGTGCGCGGCCCAGCGGTGCATGTTCCGCAGGAGCTGGCCGAAGACGACGACCGTCTCGAGGTCCTTGATGTCGGAGTAGGCCCACTCCGTCGTCGGCCGGTAGTAGAACATCAGCAGCGTCCCCGTGAGCGTGAGCACGAGGAAGAGGAAGAACGAGAGCCCGCCCATGCACCACGTGTAGGGGATGGCCAGGGCGTGCCGGCGCACCTTGACCGGGTGCAGGTGCAGGAAGACGTTGGTGAAGACCGCGAGCGACTGGTTCTTCCGCGAGTCGGGGTAGCCGTGGCGGAAGAGCGAACGCCAGATGTAGGACCGGCGCACCCATTCCCAGGCCTGGGCAGGTATCTCGAGCACTGTCCCTCCTTAGTGAGTGCGCGCGGGCTCGCGGGGCCGCTCGACGCTGCGGAGCTCGCTCAGCGACGCGGGCCCGTGGCCGTTGCCGTCGCCGTTGCGAGCGTCCTTGTAGCCGGGCGCGCGGCGTGGATCGTACATGGGCAGCGGGCGGATCGCCCTGCGCGCCGCGACGGTCAGGTCGAGGTGGATCTCGTCGTCGAGGGATTCCTTCGGCAGCGCGCGCCCGACCGACGGCGCGACCGTGCCGTAGCGGTTCATGGTGATGGCGTCGGTCGGGCAGCGGATGACGCAGAGCGCGCAGCGGATGCACGCCGTCTCGTCGAGGTAGAAGGCCACACCATTGGTCCACTTCTTGGCCTCACCGACGGCGGGGATCGCCCCGTCGTCGACGACGTCGCCCATGTCGACCATGTGGATGACGTCCATCGGGCAGACGTCGACGCAGCCGCCGCAGATGATGCAGAGCTCGCCGATGATCTCGATGTTGAAGTTGCACTTCAGGCAGCGGTCCGACTCGGCGACGGCCTGCGCCTCGCCGTAGCCGCGGTTCGTCTCGAGGAACAGCCCGCGGCGCTCGGACTTGGGGAGCTTGGGCATCTCCTGCCGCGGGATGCGGTCGTAGTCGACCGACATGTTGTGGTAGACGCGCGCGAGCTCGCCGTCGCCGGCGATGACGCCGACGTTGTCGGGCATGCTCGAGCGGCGCAGCGTCACGATCTCGTGGTACTCGGGCACGTTCACCGAGGCGGCGCCCGGGTCGAGGTAGCGCGCGACCTGCTGCGCCGCGCCGCGGCCCTCGGCGACGGCCTCGATGATGGTGCTCGGGTTCGTGCGGTAGTCGCCGGCGATGAAGATCTTGCGCACCTTCGTCTGGAAGGTGTCGGGGTCGATCTCGAGCTCGCGCACGCGCTTCACGCGGAACTCCGGGACGTCCGCGAGCCAAGTGGTGTCGGGTGACTGGCCGAGCGCGAGGAGCACCGTGTCGCAGGGGATCTCGAACTCGGAGCCGGGGATCGCGACCGGCGCGCGGCGCCCGCTCGCGTCGGGGTCGCCGAGCTTGTTGCGCACGAACCGGACCCCGCGGACGCGGCCCTCTTCGCCGAGGATCTCGACCGGCGACGCGAGGTAGACGAAGCGGATGCCCTCGCGCTCGGTCTCGGTGAGCTCCTCCTCGTCGACGACCATCTCCTCGCGGCTGCGGCGGACGATGACGTAGATCTCCTCGGACCCCAGGCGCCACGCCGTCGACGAGCAGTCCATGGCGGTGTAGCCCGAGCCGAGGACGATGACGCGCTTGCCGATGTCCACGGGATGCCCGCGGTAGGCGCGCTCGAGGAACACGATCCCGCCCATGACGCCCTCGGCGTCCTCGCCGGGGATCCCGGCGTAGTTCGGGACGAAGCAGCCCGCGGTGACGAGCACGGCGTCGAACTGGTCGCGGAGCTGCGAGAGGGTGACGTCGCGGCCGACGTAGGTCGACAGGCGCAGCTCGACGTTGTCGTTCACCACCCCGCGGATGTCGCGGTCGATGACCTCGCGCGGCAGGCGGAACGGCGGGACCCCCGCGAGCGCGGTGCCGCCGGCCTCGTCGAGCGCGTCGTAGATGGTGACGCCGAAGCCCATCTTCGAGAGGTCGCTCGCCGCGGCGAGCCCGGCGCAGCCCGCGCCGATCACGGCGACGCGACGGCTCGGCCGGCCGAACACCGGCGCGGGCGGCTGCGTGTAGGCGCGCCCGTCGACGCGAACGTTCTGGTGCGTCCAGTCGGAGAGGAACTTCTTCACGTAGCGGATCGAGAGCGGCTTGTCGACCTCCTTGCGGCGGCAGGCGGTCTCGCACGGCGCTGCGCACACCGATCCGCAGATCGACGCGAGGGGGTTCGGGTCGAGCGCGAGCTCCCAGGCCTTCTCGAACTCGCCCGCGGCGGCGAGGTTGAGGTAACCCCGGCAGTTCGTCTTGACCGGGCAGGCCTCCTGGCAGGGGATGTTCTCCTGGTACCAGGACGGGCCCACCTCGACGACCTGGTAGAGCTCCTTCACCGCAGCGAGATCATGCTACCGACGTGTAGTACGAGCGCAAATGGAGGTCACGGGCGTGCTGACGGAGCGGAAACTGCGGCTCGGCGGCGGCGCGGTCGAGTTCACCTGCGAGGCGCTGCGCGTCGAGCCGGGGCGGCGCGCCGTCGTCCGCTTCGTGTCGCCGGCCGAGCGCCGCCTCGGGGGCACGGACCTCGTCCTGCCCGCCGGGACGGTGACGATCGGGCACTTCTGGAGCGACCGCAGCTACAGCCTCTACGCGTTCCGTGTCGGGGGCTCCCCCGCCGGCTACTACTGCTCGATCGTCGACGCCGTGGCCATCGCCGCGGACGCCGTCGAGTACCTCGACCTCGTCGTCGACGTGTTCATCGACCCCGGGGGCGGCGCGACCGTGCTCGACGAGGACGAGCTCCCCGCGGACATCGAGCCGCGCCACCGGCGCACCATCAACGCGACGCTCGAGGAGCTCACCGGCAACACCCGGCGGCTCATCGCCGAGGTCGAGCGCGACGCGCGGCCCTTCCTGCTACCTTCGGATCCCCGGTGAAGCTCCACGAGCACCAGGCCAAGGCCCTGCTCGCGCGCGCCGGCATCCCCATACCGCGGGGCCGCGTCGCGACGACGCCCGACGAGGCCGCGAGCGCGGCGCGCGAGATCGGCGGTCGCGTCGCGGTGAAGGCGCAGGTGCACGTCGGCGGGCGGGGCAAGGCCGGCGGGATCAAGCTCGCCGGCGGCGCGGACGAGGCGCGCGCCGCGGCGCGCGCCATCCTCGGCATGGACATCAAGGGGCTGCGCGTGGCGAAGGTGTACGTCGAGCGCGCCGCGAGCGTGAAGAGCGAGCTCTACCTCGGCGTCACCGTCGACCGCGACCGCCGCCGCCCCGTGGTGATGCTCTCGACGGTCGGCGGCATGGACATCGAGCGGGTCGCCTCCAGCGAACCGGGGCGCATCGCGCGCGGCTGGCCCGACCCGCGCCTCGGCCTGCTCGCGTTCGAGGCGCGGCGGCTGTGCTTCGACGCCGGCGTGCCGAGGGACCAGGTCGCGCCCGTCGCCGCGCTCGCCGAGAAGCTCTACGCGCTCTTTCGCGCGACCGACGCGATGCTCCTCGAGATCAACCCGCTGTTCGTCCAGGAGGACGGCACGCTCGTCGCGGGCGACGCCAAGCTCGACGTCGACGACAACGCGCTCTTCCGCCAGGCCGGGCTCGCCGCGTGGAAGGAGGCGCTCGAGGCCGAGCGGCTCGAGGAGAAGGCGCGCGAGCTCGGCTTCTCGTACGTGCAGCTCGGCGGCGAGGTCGGGATCATCGGCAACGGCGCCGGGCTGGTCATGGGCACGCTCGACGCGGTGCGCAGCGCCGGCGGGCACGCCGCGAACTTCCTCGACGTCGGAGGCGGCGCGAAGCACGAGGTGGTGAAGGCCGCGCTCGAGATCGTGCTCTCGAACCCCAGGGTGAAGAGCGTCCTCATCAACATCTTCGGCGGTATCACCCGCGGCGACGAGGTCGCGCGCGGCATCGTCGAGGTCATCCGCGAGCATCCGCCGCGCGTGCCGATCGTCATCCGCCTCAGCGGCACCGAGGCCGAGGCGGGACGGCGGATCCTCGAAGGCCAGCCCCTGGTCTCGCGCCAGACGATGGACGACGCCGCGGCCGAAGCGGTGCGCCTCTCACGCGATCCCAACGTATCGGGGGTCGCAGGGGCGGAGCCCCTGCGAGGAATGGGTGCGGGCTCCTGATGGCGAGGCCATCATGAGCGTCCTCCTCGGCAAGGGCACGCGCGTGCTCGTCCAGGGCATGGGCCGCGAGGGGCGGTTCCACGCCGGGCGCATGCGCGAATACGGGACGCGGGTCGTCGCCGGCGTCGGACCCGGCAGCGGCGGCACGGAGCGCGACGGCATCCCGATGTACGACACCGTCTCCGCGGCGGCCGAGGCGACCGGCGCGAACGCGTCGCTCATCTTCGTCCCCGCGCCGGGCGCCGCCGACGCCATCCTCGAGGCCGTCGACTCGGCGCTGCCGCTGGTGGTGTGCATCACCGAGGGCATCCCCGTGCACGACATGCTCTCCGTCGCCGCGGTCATCGCCGAAACGGGCACGACGCTCATCGGCCCCAACTGCCCCGGCGCGATCACGCCCGGCGAGTGCAAGATCGGGATCATGCCCGCCGAGAACTTCTCGCCCGGCCCCGTCGGGTTCGTGTCGCGCAGCGGGACGCTCACGTACGAGATCGCCGACGCGCTCACGCGCGCGGGGCTCGGCCAGTCGACGTGCCTCGGCATCGGAGGCGATCCGGTCGTCGGCCTCCCCACCCCCGACGCGGTGCGGCTGCTCAACGAGGACCCCGGGACCGGCTGCATCGTCATCGTCGGCGAGATCGGCGGCAGCGCCGAGGAGCGGGCCGCCGAGTACATGCGCGCGTTCGGCAAGAAGCCCGCGGTCGCGTTCGTCGCCGGACGCTCCGCGCCGCCCGGCAAGCGCATGGGCCACGCCGGCGCGATCGTCTCCGGCGGTCAGGGCACCGCCGAGTCCAAGGTGCGCGCGTTCGAGGAGGCCGGCATCCCGGTCGCGAACGCGCCGAGCGAGATCCCCGGGCTGGTGAAGCGGGCCCTCGGCGCCTGATGGCGCGCGCGCGCGCGCTGGCGCATCGAGTCGAGCTCGCGGGCACGACGGTCAGCGCTCGAAGGTCTTCGCTCCCGCGCCCAGCGGCCGCGCCGTCGCGCACGTCGCACCGGGCTGGAACTCGACCGCGAGCGTCGTGGCGCTCGGCATCCGCAGCAGGATCGCGCCCGCCGGGGTCGTGAGGTTCGGCGCGCTCGGCGTCCGGCCGCTGTGGAAGCGCTCATAGCAATACGTCGTGCCGTCGGGCTTCACCTCGGCGAAGTCGCGGTTCACGGTGCCGCTGCGCTCCGGCGTGAACGCGTAGAGGCCGAGGCGCAGGCCCGCGACGGACGATCCCATCGAGAAGACCGGGAGCGACGGATCGACGTAGTCGTGAAGGAGCGCGAGCCAGGGGCTGAAGTCCTGCGTGTTCGTGAAGTTCGTCCCGGTCGTGAGCCAGTTCCCCTGCGCGGTGCCGGGCACGTCGTGCATGAGCGTGCCGGTGCGCGGCTCCGCGGTGCGCGCGACCTTCCCGTCGATGCTCCCGAGCTTGCCCTCGACCAGCGCGCGGGCCGACGGCGCGAGGTAGTCGACCGGCGAGACGTAATGCGGGTAGTCACCGTCGTAGCGCGACGGGTTGATGAACGGAAGGGTCACGCGGTGGTCGACGCCGCCCCAGTCGACGCCCCCGAAGCGGTCCGACCCGCCCACGGCGTCGCCGGCCTTCACCGCCACGGTGACGCGCGCGGTGCACTTGCGGATCCTCCCGCCCTGCGTTCCGAAGTCGAAGTCCTGGCAGGTGGTGCTCTGCCCCTTCAGCGCGGAATCGAGCGGCGCGGCGATGGTGCCGAGGTGGAAGAAGTAGCTCTCGAACTCGCGGCACGGATAGAAGGTGAGCTGATGGCCCGTTCCCTCCCCGCTCTCGGTCGAGACGATCTCGGTCACCGTCGCGTCCGAGGGGAAGCGCACCGGCTTGCCGGAGACCGCCGGCTCACCCGGCAGGTTGATGGTGAAGTTCGAGTGCTTCGCGCCGAGGATGTGCACGGGCGGCTGCGGGAAGCCGAGCGGACGGAACGCCTTGAAGTCCCGCGGGTCCATCGGCAGGACGCTGAAATGGGGCCGTGCAGGAGACGGCGGTGGCGAGCGCCGCCGCCCGGAGCCATCGCACCGCCGCGGAGCCTAGCGCGGGCCCCCGGCGCCGGGATCGAGGACATCTCACCGAGGTCGCGCGCACGCGGTGAGGCAAGCGCGTCCGGTGTGGCTCACCCCGCAGCGCTCGCCAGCACGCCGAGCGAGCGTCAAAGCGACCTCGCGGACCCCGCGGCGGCTGCCGCCCTCAGGCGGTGACGCCCTCGGCGCGCACGAGGCCGCGCAGGCGAAGCGCGGCGAGGCCCATCGCGCCGTCGTCGTCGTGGCGCGGGTGGGCGTACGAGTCCCTCCCGGCGCGGACCTGGGCGGCGATGACGCCGGCCCAGCCGCGGATGGCGCCGTCGTCGTAGGGCGTCTCGCTGCGCAGGCGCAGGTACGCGAAGGGCGCGGTCGCGCCGATGGAGTCGAGCGGGGACGGCGCGTGGCCCTCGCCGTCGTCGTGCGCCAGCGCGACGCCGCGCGCGGCGAGCGGCTCGTAGACCGCCGGCGCGTACCACGACGCGTCGCGCACCTCGAGGGCGCAGCGCCGCTCGGGCGGCAGCGACGCGATGAATCCCGCGCGGGCGTCGTCGTCGCGCCCGAGGGTCGGGCGGCGTCGCCGCGAGCCACCCCTGCGCGGTCCGCTCGGTCGGGAGATGGCGGAAGGTGTAGCTCACCTCGGTCGTCGGCGGGCGCGTCCCGTAGCGCTCGAGCAGCTTCGCGTCCTTCACCTCGGGCGGGTAGAAGAGGGGCTTCCACCCGGCGAAGGCCCAGCCCGAGGTCCCGATCCAGGCCCTGGCGATCAGGCGGTCTCCGGCGTCGCGCGAGAGGCGGGCTCGCCGGCCTGGTCGCCGTTCATCGCCGGGAGGTGCCGGCCGAGGACGGCGTAGGCCACCGCGGTCGCGAACGAGTTGATCTGCCGCAGCGCGAGCAGCACGTCGAGGTGGATGCTCGAGGTGTCGATCGACTCCTTGAGCCCCGAATGCAGCCGCTCGATGTGCGACTGGCGGTAGCGGCGCTCGAGCTCGCTGATGGGCGACTTGTGGCGCAGCACCTTCTCGGCGATGGAGCGGTCCCCCGAGGCGAGGGCCGCGAGCGCGAGCTCGAGGTTCTCGACGACCTTGGCGTGCAGGTCGCGGATCTCGGCGAGGCCCTTCTCGCTGAAGCGGTGGCTCCCGGCGATCTTCTTCTCGGCGAGCTCCATGAGCTGCTTGTCGATGACGTCGCCGGCGGCCTCGAGGTCGACGACGACGAAGAGCAGCGCCGTCTCGCGCTCGGACTGCTCCTCGGTGAGCGCCTGCTCGCGCAGCTTGGTGAGGTACTGCTTGATGTCCTCCTCGAGCCCGTCGATCTGGTCGTCGCGCTTCACGATCTCGCTCATGAGCTTCTCGTCGTCGCGCTCGAACACGGTCATGGTGTCGCGCATCGACCGCGCCACGACGTCGCCCATGCGCAGCGTCTCGCGCAGCGCCTGGCCGAGCGCGACCGCGGGCGTGTCGAGGACCTGGGGGTTGAGGTAGATCGCGCCCTCCTCGCTCCGGCGCGTCTCGGGGATCATCCGCGTGATGAGGTCCGCCGCGGGGCCCGCGAGCGGCAGGAAGACGACCGCGAGGGCGACGTTGAAGAGCGTGTGGGCGTTGGCGATCTGCCGCGGGACGTCGCCGCCGAGCGCGGTGATGAGGTCGTCGAACCCCGGCGCGATGGCCATGAACAGGAGCACGCCGGCGACCTTGAACGCGGCGTGCGCGACGGCGACGCGGCGCGCCTCGGCGTTCGCGCCCGCCGACGCCAGGAGCGCCGTCGCCGCCGTGCCGACGTTCGCGCCGTAGATGACGGGGATGGCCCCCTCGAGCGGCATCAGCCCGTTCGTCGCGAGCGAGATGGCGAGCCCGATGGTCGCGGCGCTCGAGTGCACGAGCGCGGTGAACGCGGCGGCGATGACCAGGAGCAGCAGCGGCTGGCCGACGAGCGCGGTGAGCAGGTCGCGGAAGAGCGCGCTGTCCTTCAGCGGGACGGTGCCGTCGGAGATGAGCTTGATCCCGAGGAAGAGGAAGCCGAAGCCCAGGATCGAGCGCCCCACGTAGGAGACCGTGCCGCGGCCGAGCGCCGAGAGCGCCCACCCGGCGAAGACGATCGCCGGGGAGACGGCGAGGAGGTTGAAGGCGAGGAGCTGCACCGTGACCGTCGTGCCGACATCGGCGCCGAGGATCACCGGGGTCGTCTGGCGCAGCGAGAGCAGCCCCGCGGACGCGAAGCCGACGAGCATGACCGTCGTCGCGCTCGAGGACTGCAGCACCGCGGTGACGCCCGCGCCGACGGCGAGGCCCTTGAGGCGGTTGCCGCTGAGGCCCTGGAGGATCCCGCGCAGGCGGGTGCCCGCGGCCCGCTGCAGGCCCTCGCCGACGAGGCGGACGCCGTAGAGCAGCAGCGCGGTCCCGCCGAGCAGCGCGAAGAGGACCGTGTTCGGGTCGCTCACTTCCGCGGCATCCTATCGGCGCGCGGCGCGCGCTACTTCTTGACCTGAAGGGTCGCGCGCGCGGCCGTCCCTCCGCCGAGCACGACGACCGAGACGTCGTCGGCCTCGTGATCCGGCGCGGCGAAGCCGATGGTCGCGACGCCCGTCGCGTCGGTGCGGTACGTCCCTACGGTGAACACGCCGACCTGCAGCGTGACCGCGAGGTCGGCGCGCGGCCTGCCGCCTTCGGTGGCGATGGCCTTCACCACCACCGTCTCACCGGGGCGCACGCGCGTGCGGTCGAGGGTGACGCCGAGGGCGATCCCCGCGGCCGGCGCGGCGGTCGCCTGGCGCACGGTGATGGCGAGCGCGGTCTTGGTCTCGTTGCCGGCCTTGTCCTTCGCCGCGATCTGCAGGGTCAGCGGCCCGACCGGGGCGCTCAACCGGTCGGTGAAGACGCCGTCGGGGTTCGGCCGCAGCGCCCGGCCGCTCACGGTGACCTCGGCGTCGGGCTCCGTCCTCCCCTCGATCACGACATCGGTGTCCACGGTCTCGCCCGCGCGCGGGCGGGTGATGCTGAGCGCGGGCGCGACGCGGTCCACGACCACGCTCGCCGAAGCGACGGCGATCTCGCTGGTGCCCTCGACGAGCCGCGCCGAGATGGTGCTCGCGCCGTCGGGCAGCGTGAGCTCGCGCGAGGTGAAGCGGCCGTCGGCCGCGAAGGGCACCGCGCCGACGAGCGTTCCGTTCAGCGTGATCTCGACCTGGCGTCCCGCGAGCGCGGCGAACGAGGGGACCTTGCCCGCGACGGTGATCTTGTCGCTCCTGGTGAACTCCGGGAGCGGATCGAGCACCGGCGCGGCGCTCACCGTGAAGCGCTGCTCGCCGAGGTCGATCTTGGCCTCGCCCTTGCCCTGCGGCAGGGCCCCCGCGACCGTCCCGCCGATCTGCTGGATCGCCGCGCGCGACCTGCTCCCGACCGCGCCCAGGAGCGACATCCCGGCGACCGCGAAGAGCAGCGAGAACGCCAGGCTGACCAGGAGCGGGTGCTCGTAGCGCGGCAGTCGCACGCGGGCGGTCGCGACGCGCTCGGCGTAGCGCCGCCAGTCGACGGGCCGGCGGCGCGCGGCCGCCGACGGCGCGATCGACGGCGTGCGCTTACGGCGGACGGCGTGTCCGGGAACGGCCATGTGCTCCATTAAAGCGATAGGGCGCCGGCCGTTCTGCCGCCGCCCTCCGCTGGTGGGTGGGATGAGGGGCTGTCAGTGCTCAATGGCCCCAGGCGGGGCCACCGAGGACTCTACGCGCGACGGGGGCACAGTCAAGTGGCCCTAGCGGGGTAGTACCTGCCAGCGCCACCCGCGGCGGTGTGCCATCCTCGATGTCACATGGCGCAAGCAGCCAAGTCAGCCCCGAAGGGCCTCGAGGGCGTCGTCGCGGCGAGCACCGCGATCAGCCTCGTCCAGGACGACCGCCTCATCTACCGCGGCTACTCCATCGACGACCTCGTCGGCCACGCCGAGTACGAAGAGGTCGCCTACCTGCTGCTGAACGGCGACCTCCCGGACCGCTCCCAGCTGCGCGACTTCAAGGCCGAGCTGGTGAGGCACCGCCCCCTCTCGCCCTTCGTGCGCGACCTGCTCGCCGAGATGAGCGAACACGCCACGGCGATGGACGTGCTGCGGACCGCGGCCTCAGCGCTCTCGGCCGAGGACCCCGAGCAGGGCGACAACTCGCAGGCCGCCGAATACCGCAAGTCGATCCGACTGACGGCGAAGCTGCCGACGATGCTCGCGGCGTACATCCGCCGCCGCCGCGGCGAGCAGCCCATCCCCCAGGAGCCCTCGCTCGGGCACGCGGCCAACTTCGCCCACATGACCTGGGGCGAGAAGCCCCACCCGCGCGCCGCGGAGATCATGAACGCGGCGTTCATCCTCCAGGCCGAGCACGGCATGAACGCGTCGACGTTCACCGCGCGCGTCGTCGCGGGCACCGAGGCCGACATGCACGCCGCGGTCGCCGCGGCCTTCGCCGCACTGAAGGGCCCGCTGCACGGGGGCGCCACCGACGGGACGATGCGCCTGCTCGACGAGATCGGCACGCCCGAGCACGTCGAGGCCTTCGTCGACCGCGCCATCGAGCGCAAGTACAAGTTCTCGGGGTTCGGCCACCGCGTCTACCTCACCGCGGACCCCCGGGCGAAGCACCTGCGCCGCTTCGCGAGCGAGCTCGCCCGCGACCGCCAGGGGCCGCGCTACTTCGAGATCCAGGAGGCGCTCGTCCGCGCGATCGCCGAGCGCCGCCCGAAGATGTCGCCCGCCGCGGCGGCCAAGGTGAACGTGGTGAACGTCGACTACTACGCCGCGACGACGTACACCTACCTCGGGATCCCCGCCGACCTCGGCACGTCGATCTTCGCGCTCGGGCGCATCGCCGGCTGGTGCGCGCACATCATGGAGCAGCACGGCGACAACCGGCTCATCCGTCCGGAGTCGGAGTACACCGGGCCCACGGGCAAGACGTGGGTGCCCATCGCGGAGCGCTAGCGATCTAGCGCGCGGTCCTGGCGAGCACTCCACCGATGATGGCGATCTGGCGCCGCGCCAGCGACGAGATCCACTCGACCGCGAGGGTGTCGCTCACCTCGGCGCGGCGCGGCTGCGTCCCCACGACGACGCCGACGTTGCGGTAGCCGGTCATGTAATAGAGGACGCGCTGGCCGTCGCCGAAGCGGTAGGCGCAGGCGCGCGACCCGTCCGCGGCCGCCGGCGCGCCGATCCGCTCGACGAGCGGCCTCTCGGCGTCCCAGGTGATGGTGTCGCAGTCGTTCTCGGCGACGAACTTCGCCGAAGGCACGTCGGGCTCGAGGACGTAGAGGCGCACGACGAACCAGCGGAAGTCGATCGACGTGCGCGGCACGAACTCCCGCTCCCAGGCGCGCGTGCCGATGGCCGTGTCGCGCCCGACGTCCGAGGCGAGCGGGAAGTCCTCGGGCGGGTAGATGAGCTGTTCGGGCTCGAACAGCACGGGACCCTCGGGGACGGCGAGCGCCGCGGCGGGGTCGCCCGGGGGCGCGGGCGTCGGCGGCTCGGAGCGCGGCTGCCCGCCGCACGCGGCGACGACGAGAGCACATAGAAGGAAGTAGCGAAGCAGCAAGCGCGCCCCCCTGGCGGGCAAGCATACGGGCCCCGCCGGCGCTCACGGCCGCGCCTGCTAGGGGTGACCGACGCGCTCGGGCCAGCCCGCCTCCGACACGAACGCGGGCGCCGGCCCAGCCCGCGGCGACCGATCGGCCTACCCGCGCGACCGGTCGAACCCGACGGGCAGCGCGCGCACCGCGGCCTCGAGCCGCTCGAGCAGCGGCGCGACCTCGGCGGAGCGCAGCTCGCGGTCCGCGAGCGTCCCCCAGATCCGGTCGACGAGCCGCTGAGCGTCGCGCCGCACGCCGGCCGCGTCGACGCGCACCGCGCGCCCGCCGCGCACGACGACCTCGCCATCGACGAGGACGATGTCGACGGACCGCCCCTGCTCGGCGTAGACGAGCTGATTCGCGACCTGCTCCTTCGGCGCGAGCCGCAGGTCGCCGATGCGCAGGAGCGCGAGGTCGGCGCGGTAGCCGGGTTCGATGCGGCCGATGCGCTGCCGCAGCGCGCGCGCCCCGCCGTCCCAGCACATGCGCAGCGTCTGCAGCGCGGTCGGCCAGCGCTCGCGCGGCGCCGCGGGACGCTGCACCAGCGCGGCGGCCTTCAGCGTCTCGAACATGTTCTGACTGTCGTTGCTGCTCGCGCCGTCGGTGCCGAGGGCGACGGGCACTCCGGCCGCGCGCAGCGCCGGCACCGGGGCGATGCCGGCCCCGAGCTTCATGTTGCTCACGGGGTTGTGCACCACCGTCGTCGCGGAGCGCGCGAGCCGCGCGATCTCGTCGTCGTCGAGCCAGATCGCGTGCGCGAACGAGGTCCACTCCTCGAGCGCGCCGATGCGCTCGAGGAAGGCGACGGTCGATCCGCCGTAGCGCTCCCTGGCGATGGGCACCTGCGATTTCGCGCTGAGCAGGTGGGTGTGCAGCGCCACGCCCTGGTCGCGCGCCAGCGCGACCGACGCCTCGAACAGCTCCACCGAGCAGCGCGGCAGCGAGGAGGGGCCGAGCATCGGTCGGAGGCGTGGGTGCTTCCCGTTCCAGCGCTCGAGGAACGGACCGATCCGCCCGAGCAGCTCGTCGACCGTTCCCGTTCGCCGGTCGGGGCGCACCTCGCCGATGAGCGCGAGCGGGAGCGACCCGAAGAAGTCGAGGTCGCTGTACTGCGCCGCGACGTTCGCGCGCATGCCGCTGTCGGCGTACGCCGCCATGACCCGGTCCATGCCCTCGTCGAACCAGCGCTGGTCGCAGCGCGGGCAGTCGAGCACCGACGTGGTGCCGCTCTCGAGCATCTCTATCGCGCCGACCATCGTCGAGACGTAGAGGTCACCGGGGCCCAGCGTCGCGCCCGCGCCGCCGTACGACGCCACGACCATCCACGCGTCGAGGGGCAGCGCGTCGCAGAGGCCCTTCTCGATCGACTGGTTCGAGTGGGTGTGCGCGTTCACCAGCCCGGGCATCACGAGGTGACCGCTCGCGTCGATGACCTCGGCGCCGTCCGCGGCGAGCGAGGGCCCCACGCGCGCGATGGCGCCCTCCTCGATGAGCACGTCGCCGAGTCCCAGCGGCCGCTCCGCGTCGAAGAGCTGACCGCCGCGGACGAGCGTCCTCAGGAACCCTCCGCCAGGCGCCGCTGGAATGCCGCGCGGTCCTCGGCCTGCGACGTCGGCCCCGGATCCGCCGGATACGGCGAGGGCTCCGCCTCGATGTGCAGCGCCACCAGGCCGAGGCCCTCGTCGCCGAGCAGCGCGTCGAGCGCGCTCGCGGCCGCGGCAGCGTCGCGCGCCTCCGACGCCCGGGCGAAGCCGGCTCCGCGGGCGATCGCCGCGAACGAGCGGCCCTCGCCCCCGGGGAGCGGCTGCCCGCCGCCGGTCTCGTAGCGCCCGTTCACGAAGACCGCGAGGCGCAGGTTGGCCGGGGCCGCCCCGGCGATGGCGAGGAGGACCCCGAGGTTCATGGCGAGGTCGCCGTCGCCCTCGAGGAGCACGACGCGGCGCCGCGGCAGGGCCAGCGCGAGACCGAGGGCGAGCGCGGGCGCCGTCCCCATCGGGTCGGATGCCCAGTAGGTGAGGTTCGGCGCGGCCGCCTCGCGCCACGCCCGTCCCGTCGACCCGAGGCTGCACACGACGATGTCGCTGGCGCGGAGCCTCTCGCGCACCAGCCGCGCGGCGTCGGCGCGGCGGATCGCCACGCTCACGCCTCCTCACCCAGCAACGCGGCGCGCCGCAGCAACACGACGACGGGCCGGCGCAGCAGGAAGGCCTCGCGCATCGCGTCGCCGATCAGGGCGACGTCCTGGGCGGTCTCGACGACGTGGTGGACGAGCTGCAGCCCCGCGAGGACCGGCTCGGTGACCAGGCCCTTGTACATCTGGTAGTAGTAGCGGTCCTCGCGCGACCCGCGGTAGGCCGCGAGCACGAGGAACGGCAGCTGGTGGTGGAAGGCGTAGCCCGCGAGCGCGTTCGCCGCGAGGAGGATCCCCGCGTTCTGGCAGATGAGCGCGGCGCGCTCGCCGCCGAGCGACGCACCCGCGCAGACGCCGACGCCGTCGTCCTCGCGCGCGACGCGCACGTGGCGTATCCGATCGTGGGCGTCGACGCGGTCGATGACGTGCGCGAGCCAGGCATCGGGGAGGCTCGCGGCCACGCTGACACCGGCGGCGACGAGCTCGGCGACGATGAGGTCGGCGCAGCGCTCGGCCGCGGTCATGCGGCGCAGTACCGCACGACGGTCTCGGCCCAGGCGCGCGCGCAGGCGACGAGCTCGTCCATCGCCACGATCTCGATGCGCGGATCGTCGGCGTCGCGCCGCACGTATGCGCCGAAGCGGACGGTGGGGATGCCCGCGCCGAGCAGCACCGCGCCGTCGGTCGCGCCGGTCCACCCCATCACCTGGTCGGGATCGCTGCCGCGGTGGGCGCGCCAGGCGCCGCGGGCCACGCGCGCGAGATCGCCCGCGGTCGCGGCGGCGCTGCCACCCGGCGACCACGCGTACGCCTCGGCGTCCACGG
>Ga0194121_10003006_pt1 | contig 26043 bp, 24 predicted proteins | sample TA2MahCa50mmetaG_FD_148609 | JGI IMG/M metagenome (GOLD analysis project Ga0194121, IMG submission 148609) | Freshwater microbial communities from Lake Tanganyika, Tanzania - TA2015020 Mahale Deep Cast 50m | ecosystem: Environmental > Aquatic > Freshwater > Lake | place: Tanzania: Lake...
TGTTTTCGGACCTGGCGGAACAGAGCTTTGAGCTGCTCTTCCAGCGTGGTTTTCAAGGTTATCGGGTTGAGGGATTCGAAGCGAGTGCGGAGAGCGGCCTTTTGCTCGAGGGTTAGCTCGGGCGAATTTCGGTGGCGTTCTACATTCGCGTGGAGGCCAGCGTGGAGAGCGTGCGCAAGGTCGCCCAAATGCTCACGCCCGAACGCGTGTCTGATGTGGAGCAATTGCGCGAGTTGTTCGAGGCCAAGTTCTCGGAGGCGCTCAAGACCGCGGGCAAGCAGATGGAGTTTCACGAGCTGTTCACCGAACGCATCAAGTTCCGCGACGAGGTGCAGGTCGAGAAAGAAAACGCCGACGCCGAGATCGCCAAACGCGAACAAAAGCGCCGCAACGACGAGGACACGGCCAAGCAGACCCGCGCCGTCACTGAAATCAAAGCCAATGAAGAGGCGGAAGCCCGCAAGGTGATCGAAGCCCGCCGGCAGGAAGTCGAAGCCAAACGCCTGGAAGCCGACGAATCCATCCGTCTGCGCACCGAGGACATGAACCGCGCCGTGCAGGAGCGCGAATTCACTGTCAAGAAAGAGAAACAGCGTCTGGAACAGGAAGCCTTACAGGAAGGCGAAGAAGCCCGCGTCCGCCGCGAACGCACGGTCTCCCTCGCTGAGATGGACAAGGAAGTCAAGGTCGCCGAGTCCGCGGTCGAAGTGCAGCGCAAACGCGCCACGGTGGTCGCTGAGGAAAAAGCTGTCGTCCAGCAGCAGGAAGAAAAGACCAATATCGAAGCCCGCATGACGGCTGAGCGCGTGCGTGAAGTTACGCTCATCGAGGCCGAGATGAACGCCAAGAAAGATCAGGTCGAAAAAGTCGTCGCGGCCGATGCTCAGAAAGAAGCCGAACGCCACCTGGCGGAGGCCGAGAAGATCAAAACCATCACCGCCGCCGATGCCGCACGTGAAGCGGCGTTGCGCGACGCCGAACGCCTCCAAACGATTGCAGATGCCGAAGCCAAGGCCTCGGACAAGAAACGCCACGCGATGGAGCAGGAGGCCGAGGGCCTTGCGGCCAGAGAAGCCGCCCGCGGTTTAGCCGAAGCGCGTGTCATCACGGCCAAGGCCACCGCGAAGAAGGCTGACGCCGGCGCGGTCCGCGAGCTGGGCCTGGCCGAAGCTGAGGTCATCAAGGCGAAAGGCCATTCCCACGCCGACATCACCCAGCAGCAAGCCGAGGCTGAGGCCGAAGGCGTGAAGGAAAAGGAACTGGCCATCGCCACCGGCATCGAAGCCAAAGGCCTGGCCGAGGCCAAGGGCATCGAGGAAAAAGCCAAGGCCATGAAGCTGCTCCACGCGGCCAGCCAGCAACACGAGGAATTCCGCATCAAACTCGCCAAGGAACGCGACGTCGAACTGGCCGCGATTCACGTCCAGAAGGACATCGCCCGGGCCCATTCTGAGATCGTGGCCGAGGTGCTCAAGCACGCGAACATCGACATCGTCGGCGGCGAGAACGACTTCTTCGAGAAGGTGGTGCGCGCGGTGGGCAACGGCAAAGCCGTGGACCGTCTCGTCGGGAGCAGTGAAACGCTGACCGAGATCAAAAACTCGTTCTTCAACGGCGATCCCGAATTCTTCAAGGAACGCCTCCGCGCCTGGGTCAAAGACTTCGGGATCCGGTCCGAAGACTTGAAGAATCTGACGGTGGCGGCGTTGCTGGCCAAACTGCTGGCCTCCACGAAGGACTCTTCCCTGCAATCGGTAATCCAATCAGCCCAAACGATGGCGCAGGAAAGCGGCCTGGCCGACGTGCTGGCCGCGACGGCACTCTCCGAGCAAGAAACCGCCAAGGCGTGAATACCCGCTCCACGCGCCTATCCTGGCTGGCGAATCCTGTCATCGCGTGATAAAGACAAGCCATGAAAACGATCCATGCATTACATGAAAAGGGCGTCTTTCGCCCATTGGAATCGGTGGATCTGCCGGAACGGACGGAGGTGGAAGTGGTGTTGAAAGCTGCAGGAGAGAATCCGCCGCCGGACGAGAATCTGAAGGCGATCAACGAAATACTCTCCGAGAGATTTCACAGCGGGGAACACGATTTGGCCGCGCGTCACAATGAGCATCAGCCATGACGGCCGTCTTTCTGGATACGGTCATGTTTCCTTTAATGATGGGCCGGTTGGGCATCACTAAAGCGTTCACGAACGACAAGCATTTCCGGGCCGCCGGCTTCGAGACTCTGTTTTGATCAACCGTGCTAACTGAAAGCGGGGATGCAGTCGCGTCCGAGGCGCAGGTCGCTTCGCCGGAATCCGCCGCGCCCTCCACCGCGCAGGCGCTAGGCAGCGCGACTTACGAGATCATCCGCCAGCGCCTCCAGGTCCAGGGCAATCTCCTCCGCGAGCGGATGGCCAAACTCGACGCGCGGCGGCAAGCAGTCTTCGGCGCCATCGAGTACAAACTGCTCAAGGCGGATCGCATCGTCACGGCGCACAATTGCGTTCCTCGGGACATGGTGCCGCTTGGCCACGGGCGCTTTTTGTTCGGCTTCAACGTCCAGTTCGGGCTGAAGAAAGAGATCAATCTGAGCGACGTGTTCGCGATCTACTCGCACGACGAAGCGTCCGGTCTCTGGAAGGAGAGCGACCTGGGCGTGCTGCAGGACAAAACGTTCGTCACGGATTTCAAGCGCACCTACAGCGCACCGACTTAATGGGCTTGTTGCTGCTGATTTCGCCGCCGGGCTACGGCAAGACGACGCTCATGGAGTACATCGCCAGCCGCCTGGGCATCGTCTTCATTAAAATCAACGGCCCGGCCCTCGGTCACGGCGTCACGTCGCTGGATCCCGAAGAAGCGCCCAACGCGGCCGCTCGCGAAGAGATTCAGAAGCTGAATCTGGCGCTGGAAATGGGGGACAACGTGTTGATCTGCGTGGACGACATCCAACATTGCAACCCGGAGTTTCTGCAAAAATTCATCTCGCTGTGCGACGCGCAGCGGAAGATCGAAGGCGTCTGGCGCGGCCAGCCCCGCACTTATGATCTGCGCGGACGCAAGGTCGTCGTGGTCATGGCGGGCAACCCCTACACGGAAAGCGGGCAGAAGTTCAAAATCCCCGACATGCTCGCCAACCGCGCCGACACCTACAACCTGGGCGATATCATTGGCGGCAGCGCGGATTACTTCAAAGCCAGCTATCTGGAAAATGCCGTCACGTCGAACACCGTCCTCGCGCCGCTGGCCAACAAGAGCCAGAAAGATATCCGCACGTTCATCCGCATGGCCGAATTCGGTGAGCGCGACGCGACGGGCCTGGAGGGCAGTTATTCCTCGCAGGAAGCCGAGGAGATTCTGAACGTGATGAAGAAGTTGGTGAAGATTCGCGAGATTGTCCTGCGCGTAAACCAGGAATACATCCATTCCGCGGGACAGGCGGACGAATTCCGCACCGAACCGCCGTTCAGGCTCCAGGGCTCTTACCGGAACATGAATCGCCTGGCCGAGAAAATCGTGCCGATCATGAACGATCAGGAGGTGCTGGACCTCGTCCTCGACCATTATCGGAACGAATCGCAAACCCTCACCACCGGCGCGGAAGCCAATCTGCTCAAGTTCAAAGAAATCATCGGCCTGCTGACCGACGCCGAGAAAGCGCGGTGGGAAGAAATCAAAAAAGCGTTCAAACGCCACCAACTCACGCGCGGGGGCGACTCGAACGATCCCGTGAGCCGCGTGGTCTCGCAACTGGCCGGCTTCCAGGCCGGCCTTGAAGCGATTCAAGAAACGCTGGCGACGCAGTTGGCGAAAGCGCAATCGCCGCAGTTGAACGTGGATTTGACTCCGCTGAGCCAGAGTCTGGAAGCCTTGCGTTCCGGCGTGGAAACCCGCCTGGAGCATCTGGCCGCTCCGGCCAAAGCCGAGTCGCGTCCCACCGGCGAAGCCGCGCAGGTGGCCCGGCAACTGAGCGCCGGATTGCAGGCCTTGCGCGAAAGCCTGGCGTCGGCGCTCGGCGAGGTTCATTCCGGAGTGACGGCCCGCCGGCTGGAAACGTTGGACGCAAACATCACGGCCGTTTACAACACGCTGGAAACTTTGAAAGACATGGCTCGCCAACAGAGCCTCAACCTGCGGGCAGCGCAGGATTTGCTGGCCCAACGCGCGCGGCAAGGCACCGTGGAGATTGAATTGACCCAGGACATGCTTGCGAACGAAAGCCTCTTTCTGGAAAAGTTCCACCAATTGCTGGCTGAGCGCGAGCAGCGGCAGATCCCGCCGCCCTATTCCCATTCACCGGCGAAGCCTTCGACTTAACCCATGAAAAAGTTTCGCAAAAGGTTCCAGGATCTGAGCCAGAAAGCGGCGCAGATCAAACACGTGTTGGAAGCCGCGCCCGGCAAAGTGGCCGAGGTTCGCCAGCTCATCACTCAAACCGTCGGCGAATTCCAGCAGCTCAAGGATGACTTCCGGATCAGCAGTTCGGCGTTTCCGGAAATTCTGGAACAACTCACCGCCGGGGCCGAAATCCTGGACGAAACCGGCTACAGCCTCGACCACGTTCAGATGGAAGTCGGAGGCAACCCTCGGCTCATCGTTCATTTGAATCGCGAAGAGGAAACGAGCGCGAGTTCGTTGCGCGACCTGCAAACGAAACACCAGAGCAACGTTGCGTTTCGCAGCATCCTCGCGGCGCTCAGCAAAGCCGAGGAAATGGCGGCGAAGGTGCGTCTTCCCGGCATGACCTATGGCGCGCTGACGGTTGAGATCGGCATGATGCCTGGCGTCCGGCTCACGTGGTGGTCGGACGCCACGCACGTCGAAGAGGAGGAGACCCAACCCGCGCCTCCGACACCGCAAATCGTCGCACCCGCCGCGCCCGCGCCGGCTCAACCTGGATCGGCGTTCCTCGGTCAAGGTTCATTCTTCGAGCGGCGCACACCTTTGCCTGCGTCTGCCGTCGAAGCGAAGCCCTCCCAACAGCACGGGGAAAGCGCCGCGGCTCCGGCGCTCACCCCGAAGGCCAGTGAAGCGGCGAGCAAACCCGGTCCCGGTTCCACTCCCGGCGGTTGGCGGCGTGACGCCCTGGATCGATTCAAGCAGATGCCGGACCTTTCGAAATACAGCCGATAAAGCGGACGGCAGGCCACAGCTACGCCCGTCGACCCCCGACGCGATAGAGCAAGGAGGCCATCGCCAGAAAAAGCAGCATCGGCCACCACGTGTGGTTTTGCGCCAGCGCGCCGAGGATGCTGCTCTGGTCGAACACGGCGTCCTTCTCGTAGAAGGCGATGATGGATTGCACGACGCCGGCAATCGCGCCCCCGGCGATGAGTCCCGAAGCCATCAAGACCCCCGGCGAGAATTCAGCGGCCGTCGAGCCGTGGTCTCCGCGCTTGCGGTCCACGAGCCAGCGCACGATTCCGCCCGTGAAGATACCGGCGGAGGTCGAGATCGGAAGGTAGAGCCCCACGGCGAACGGAAGTGAGGAAACGCCGACCAACTCCATGATGACCGCAAAGAGCATCCCCACCAGCACCAGCCCCCACGGGATGCGCCGGTCCAGCGTTCCGTCTATGATCAGCGCGAAGAGCTGCGCTTTCGGCGCGTCAAACTTCCAATTCTGCACCGCGGTGTGCGTGATGGTTCCGGATTCATCCACAAGATAGCGGCCAATCGGCACGCCGCTTTCCTCGCGTTCGGTCTGGACCGCGCGGTACGACACATGATCGAGGCCCAGTTCCGTGGCTGGACTCGTTGCGTAAGCAATCTTTCCTTCGAGCGTGGCCAGGTATTCGCCCGGCGGCGCTGTTCCGCTCTTTTCGGCCAACTGGATGACGCGGTATTCCTTGCCGTCGAGCCCAGGTCGAGTCGGCGCGTCCACGGGAATCGGGATCGTGACTTCCGGGTAATTGCGCTTCTCCAGAAGTGGGAGTTTCGCGCCGGAGATAGACTTTCGCTCCAAACGCCAAGGGAAGTCGGGATCCACGCTGGCCACGACCGCAAATGCCACGCTGCCGTCGTTACGAACCAGATAACGGCCACGCGTCGTGAGTGGCCCGGTTGCTTCCCGCACATAGACGAGGCGATAGTCTCTATCGTCCGGTCCTTTCACGGTGGCTGCATTCGGTGGCAGAGGAAGGCGGAAGCCTTCGTGCGCGACCGGTTTGTATGTGGTGTGCGCCGTATCCAGAATCTGAAGGATCAAGCCAATGGCGAGCGCGGAGACAATCGCGCCAATCATGATGGCGATCTGCTGCAACCGGGGTGTCGCGCCCACGATGAATCCCGTTTTCAAATCCTGAGAGATCGTGCCGCCGTTCGAGGCCGCCACGCAAACCAACGCCGCGGTGGTGAGCGCAAGCGCTTTGAAGTCAGCCCCCGTCCATCCGAGCGCGACAAAAATTGCGCAAGTGATCAGCAACGTCGCGACCGTCATTCCAGAGATCGGGTTCGAGGAGGAGCCGATTTCGCCGGTGATCCGGCTCGACACGGTGACGAAGAAAAAGCCGAAGAGCACAATCAAGACGGCGGAGAGCGGGTTGATTTGCAGAACCGGCGCCAGCCAGATCGCCGCCGCAATCGCCAGCGCCCCTCCGATGACCACACCGATCGGAAGATCCTGTTCTGTCCTGGGCCGAGCAGTGGCCCCGGCGGCGCCGGCTTTCAAGCTTCGCAAGCCTCCGGCAAACGCCGCGAGAATGGTTGGAATGGCCCGAGCCAAAGCGATGAAGCCGCCGGCTGCGACCGCGCCCGCTCCAATGTAAAGGATGTAGCTGTTGCGAATTTCCCTGGCACTCATGCCCGAAATCAGCTTCGTGGTTTCCGGGTACATCGGCGTCGTGAACCCATCCCCAAACAGGTGAATCAGGGGCACGAGAATCATGAACGCGAGCGTTCCCCCGGCCATCATGTTGGCGGCGACGCGAGGCCCAATAATGTATCCCACCCCCAGCATCGGCGGGGAAACTTCGACGGCCAGGAGCGCTCCTTTGAGATTCCCGCCAAACGTGACGATTTTACCGGCGAAGACGGCGGCATCGGCCCAGAGTTTGCCAATGAGGTTCAGGAAGGCATAACCCAGCCCAACGAAGAAACCCAGGAACACGGTTTTCGCGTTGGTGCCGCCTTGCTCGCCGACGATCAGGACATCCGCGCACGCGGTTCCTTCCGGGTACGTGAGCTTGCCGTGCTCTTTCACAATCAGGCCTTGGCGGAGCGGGATCATCATGAGCACGCCGATCAGCCCTCCAAAGAGCGCGACCAGGAGCACGCGGACCATCTCCAGCTCGAAGCCCATGATGAGAAGCGAAGGCAAAGTGAAGGCGACTCCCGCAGCCAGGGATTCTCCAGCGGAGCCGGCGGTCTGCACGATGTTGTTCTCCAGAATGCTCGCGGACCGCACTTTGAACCAGCGGCTGAACCACCGGAAAAGGGTGATCGACAGCACGGCAACGGGAATGGAAGCCGAGACCGTCAAACCAATCTTCAGGCCCAGGTACACCGAACTCGCCGCGAAGACCACCCCGAGCACAGACCCGACAAGAATCGGGGGGAACGTGAACTCCGGCAAAACTCTTTCCGCGGCGACGAAAGGTTTCACCTCGTGAGGGGCGGTTTTGGAAATCGGGATCGCGCTCATACGCCCGCGAAGGGTATCGGAAGGGTATTCGCAATTCCAGTTTGAATGTTTTGAATGTCCGCCTTCATTGAAACTGTCGGTCAACGAAGTCTTCTCCCTCTCTTCCCGAAGGGAGGAGAGGGCTGGGGAGAGGAGGGGCGTTGGCTCGCTTCTCATGTTTCCAGGAAATCCCTCTCTCCAACTCTCTCCCCACTCGCTTCTCGCGGGGAGAGAGGGAAGTCAATCGAAGCCGCTGACCGACACTTTTAATCGCACCCTGCTGGTCGGCGTTACGTTGCATTTGAAGATGCCGCCGCCTACATTGAGTCCTGTGAAAGCTCTTTTTAGCCTCTTCGTGCTCGCATTGATTGGATTCGCCGCGTTTTGGTACCTCACCGGGGCGCGCCGAGAAGAGAGCGTTCAAAAGGCGGAGGAGGAAGTGGCCAAAACAGCCGTCCGCCTCAAGGACGCGATTGAGGACAAGCTGAAAAACACTTCTTTGCGCGGAGACGATATCAAGGAGGAACTGGCCCGAAGCGGCAAAGTCGTCCGGCAACTCGCAAAGGACGTCAGCGCGGTCGTCGCCGAAGCCACCGTTGATGCGCGCGTCACGGCCGCAATCAAAACAAAACTGGTCAAGGATCCCGATCTGTCGGCGCTGAGTATTTCCGTGAACACAACCTACGGCGTCGTGACCCTGTCCGGCACGGCGCCCTCCTACGACGCGATTGGCAAAGCGATGCTTCTCGCGATGGAAACGGATGGCGTGCGCGAGGTGATCTCGACGTTGCAGGTGAGGATGGTGAAGTAATGTGGCCCACGGATGGCCGGGTGCGCTCCTAATCTTAATCTCAATCAGGCTCGCATTGGCACCAGATCGATTAGGAGTAGAATTACGATTACGAGGAGGAGTCAGGCCCGGTCAACCCCGCCGGAACTGGCGGCTTTTCGTCGTGACACGAAAGGGCTGCCCGCCAGGTAAAATCGGAGCGGCAGATGCGCGGCTTTGGAGAGGCCGACCCGGACCGCCGTTACAACCGGACCTTCCGCATGCACGTATTTATCAATGTCGTCGTTCGCGGCAATAAACAGCTTTGAAGCCGGGTCACAGAGATTTGCTCCGTCCAGATTCCGATCGATGCCCATTGCGGCACAAAGCTTGGCCGGGCCATTGGTCAGATGGTGTCGGTTCTCAACGCGACGGTTCCTCCGCATCAACTCTTCACCGAGAGCCGGTTTGATGGCGCGGATCAGCACGGCTTCAGCCTTGCCCGGAGCGCAGCAAACGGCGTTCACGCAGACATGATAGCCGTAAATGAGATAAACATACGCCCGGCCTGGAGCGCCCCACATCGTGCGGTTTCGGGCGGTCTCCCCTCCATACGCATGACAGGCCGGATCGTCCGCCAGGTAGGCTTCCGTCTCGACGATGAGACCTCCACAAAGGCCTTGCGATGTGCTTCGAACGAGCCAGTGACCGAGCAATCGCGGGGCAACCGCTTCGGCGGAAGGCAGAAAAAAATCTTCGGGCAAAGTTTGAAGCACAGAAATGTATTTGAAAATGAGGCTGGCCTGTCAATACTTCGCCCTCGGCTGCGCTCGAACAAGCATGTGCAGCATGTCAAACCTATGAACACGTCCAGCCATTCCATTCAACTCAGACCCAGCTTTTCTTCCGCGACTTTTCGCCGTGCGCCGCACGAAACTCACCGCATAAAGCGGGCGGGCGGCGGCGAGGCGAAGCCAACTTTGCGCGGCGGCCTGGCTCTCCTCGCTTGTTGCGCGGCGCTGTGCCTTTGGGCGGGTTGCGCCTCGGTTCCCGTGCCGGACGTCGCCACGCATTACGACCCGCACACTCAGCTCCGAACCGATTTGATTCCGGACAACTTGCTGGAGACGCAGGGGCCTGTGCGCGAATTGCTCTGGTTGAACGCGTCGCGTGTGTTCAAGGACCGGCAGTACTTCGAGTACTATCTGGAAGTTCATTACGAAGCCCGCGAAGAAACCGGTTTGCTGAACATTCACCCCGGGTTGTCGCTCACCGTTATTGCCGACGGCAGGGAATTCAAATTCCGAGGCAGCGGCAGCTTGAACTCGCGCAAGCAAAGGCGCGGCGTGGTCAGCGAAGATGCGATCTTCTTGGCGAGCGCGGAGGAACTGCGGGCCATCGCCTTTGCGAAAGCCGTGACGGTGAAGATCGCGGGCCAGAACGGAGTGGTGGTTCGGGATTTCGTGCCGGCCAATTTCGAGCGGTTCCGCAAGTTTGTAACCGAGTTCGTCGATAAGGCTTAGAGCGTGTCCGAAAATTGCGCGGGGTCCTGCGGCGAGGGATTTTGGCTGTGGCCAAGGCGGCGAGGTCCGAGCATCCCCAACGCGGGCTGTAAGGACCGAGCCAACGCAGGCCACGGACAAAAGACCCGCCGCCCGGAGGGTTTTCGCGCCAAAGGCCGCCTGGCTTCGTTGCTCCTCAGTCGAAGATCCAGGGAGGATATTCTCCTTCGTCGCGCCTCGCCATCCGGCCTTTGGCGCGAAAACAGGGGCCCCGCGGAATTTTCGGCCACGCTCTTAGGCTTGGCTAAAGCGGCGCGGATCAGAAAAGACGCCGAAGCAGGATCGCGATGAGCGTCACGCAGCCCATGAAGCCTGCGGGCATGAATTTTCTCCCTTTCGCGTAGCGCGCGGCAAAAACCGCGAGCAACAAGGCGAGCAGAATGTCTGCGACGTAGGCCGGGCCGAGCCAACCCAAAGCGGCGCCGCTCAGGGCGAGCGCGAACACCCCGGAAGTGATGAGCGAGATCTTGCTTCCGGCTTTGAGGAAGCCCATCAGGCCCCCGGCCAGCAGCAAGACGATGTAAACCCAGAGAACGGTCGTTGCCATAGGCGAAAAGAAACGGAGCGGACTTTCGGTTAATCCGCGCTGACATCCAAGCTCAGAATTGCTCCCGGTTCACATTCCAGAACGACCTCGAAAGGCCGGCAGCAGACTTCGCAATCGGTCGTGAATCGTTGGGAGGGAATGCTGGTATCGACAGTCAACTCGAAGCGTTGACCGCAGAACGGACACTGGATGGATTCCGCGAGTTCCAAACGGATGGAGACCATATCGACCGCCAGACAGCAATCAAGCCCGGCCTCGGACCGCAAGGTAGGGCAGGCTTCCAGCCTGCCTGCTCTTGACGTCTTCAGACTGGCGGGATGCCTGCCCTACATTTGATATGGCTTGAGTCGAAATCGTCGATTGCGTCCGGGATTTGATGAGGGAAGATACGCGCATGAACACGTCGCAGGCCGAGGAATTGATCCGGCGCCTCCGCACCGCCGACCGCATTTTGATTTTCACAGGAGCGGGAGTTTCGACAGGCAGCGGCATTCCGGACTTCCGCGGACCGGACGGAGTTTGGAAGCGCCGCCAGCCGGTCTATTACCAGGATTTCATGCGATCTGAGGCTGCGCGAATCGAGCACTGGGATTACAAACTCGAAGGCTGGCCCGCGTTTCGCGAAGCCCGGCCCAATGCGACGCACGACGCCATCGTCCAATTGGAACGCGCCGGCAAACTGCTGATGCTCGTCACGCAAAACATCGATGGCCTTCACTCCAAAGCCGGAACTACGCGCGAACGTCTCGTCGAACTACACGGAACAAACAGCCTGGTGGAATGCCAGACCTGCCATCAGCTTTCGGATCCTGAGCCGCATTTCCGCACTTTCCAGGAAACACGGAAACCGCCGCGCTGCGCGTGCGGCGGGCTGCTCAAACCGGCCACGATCAGTTTCGGCCAGGACCTCCGGGCGGAAGATTTGCGTCGCGCGGAACGGGCTGCGGTCGAAGCGGACCTCGCGGTCGCGTTGGGATCAAGCCTTTCGGTTTATCCCGCCTCGGCGATTCCGCTGATGGCGGCGCGCCGCGGGATACCGTACGTGATCATCAATCGCGGGCCGACGGAGCATGATGATCATTCAGAAGTCACGCTGCGAATCGAGGGCGATGTGGGCGAGGCATTTCCCCCAGCCGTGGCGGCCGCGCTGCGGCATAGACGGTAGGCTCTGCGGGATTGGGCTTGTCCGGTGTTTCGCCGCCGATAAACTCTCGCCGTCCTATGCCTCGATTTTACGATTTTCTGCCCGGCGCACTGGCGGAGGGCGAGCCGTTTGCCCTGGGAATCATTTCGCGGATCAAAGGGTCCAGCCCGCAGAAGAAAGGAGCGAAAGCGCTGTTTTTCGCCGACGGCCGCATCCAAGGGACTTTGGGCGGCGGCTGTCTGGAGGCTGAAATTCAGGATCGCGCGCGCCGGGCGTTGGCCACCCAGACGCCATCTACCTTTGAGTTGGTTCTGGATCACGACTTCGGCTGGGACGATGGATTGATCTGCGGCGGCAAGGTCAGCGGGTTGATCCTTCCGCACGCCCAAACGGCGTCAGAGATCTGGCGGAAGTTGACGACGTGCGGGGAATCGCTCACCTGGGGTGTGAAGAAGGATTTTACCATTTCCTGGGTTGGCGACAACGCGGACGAAGGTTGGCTCTATCAGGAAACCGTCTCTCCGCCGTGCGCGCTGTGGATCGCCGGCTCCGGGCATGTCGCTCAAGCCGTCGCGCCTCTGGCGTTGCAACTGGATTTTGATGTCACGATTTTCGACGATCGCAAGACGCTGGCGAACACACAATACTTCCCGGAAGCCGCGCATTTCCGAGTCGATTACTGGGACAAACTTCTCGCGGAACCGATGCCGAAACGGCCCGCGTTTGGTCTGATCGTCACGCGCGGGCACCAGCACGACGCGCTTGTCTTGAAGAACTGGGTTCACCGGCCTTTCGCCTTTTTGGGCATGATCGGCAGCAGCCGGAAAAAACGCCTGATCTTTTCCGAATTCGTGGAGCAAGGGATCGCCACGGAGGACCAGCTTGCTCGCGTGGCGTGCCCGGTCGGCGTCGATATCGAAGCGCAAAGCATCCCGGAAATCGCGGTCAGCATCCTGGCGCAATACATTCAACAACGGGCGGCGCTGGGCCTGGCGGCGGGGAAGTGATCGCGCCTTGCGCTTCGGAGTCGTCATTCTAGGAGCGGGCGCCTCTTCACGAATGGGCCGGCCAAAACTTCTCTTGCCTTGGGGAGCAACCTCCATCATCGGCCACCTGATTTCCCAGTGGCAGAAACTCCATGCTGAACAAATCGCCGTGGTTTGCGCTGAGAACCAAGTGGCTCTGCACGCGGAACTGGACCGCCTGAGTTTCCCGAAAAACGGTCGAATCCCAAATCCCGATCCTTTACGAGGGATGTTCAGTTCAATCCAATGCGCCGCGCGGTGGAAAGGCTGGCCCGGCGGCTTGAGCCATTGGGCCGTGGCGTTGGGCGATCAACCGCATTTGCAGGAGACGACCTTGGGGATGGTGTTGGAGTTTTCCGCCTCAAACCCGGGAAAGATCTGCCAGCCGAGCTGGCAGAATCATCGGCGGCATCCCGTGGTTTTTCCCGCCGCAGTATTCGCGCAACTTGGCGCGGCGCGTGAATCAAACCTGAAGGCTTTCCTCGACGCACGCGCGCCGGAGCGCGCCTCTTGTGGGATCGATGATCCGGGCCTGGGTGTCGATCTCGACCTGCCGATCGATTACGAGAGGGCTGTCGCGGCCTTTGCGCCTGGGGACCAGTTCACGTCACCTGCACCCTCGTAATTACCGGAGAGGGTGAGGGGGGCGCTTCATGGGAAGTTCTCTTGGTCTCGGAACCATGCACTCGGCCCATGAACCCGGTAGGGCGAGTCCGTCCCGGCGAGCCGCTCGACGTGCATGGAACACGTCCGGATCGGCTCGCTGGGGACAGGCTCGCCCTAACCGTCTGGTTCATGGGAGCTTCCATGGTACCGGAACCATGCACACGGCCCATGAACCTGAGACCGTGCGGACCGCAGCCTTCAGGCTGCTTTCGCGCACTCCCCGGAGTCGAGCGTTGAAGCGGCCTAAAGGCCACGGTCCGGGAGACGGGTTCATGGGAAGCTGCCTTGCTGCGGGCGCGACTTGGTGCGGCACATTCGTATTGGATTTGCGTCCACTCGCGATTGGAAGTCTTTTTCAGTTGTGATCGATGGCCTTTCACATGATCGTTACGCACTATGAGGATGGCGCCGCATAGCCGCCCGCTCCAGTTGGCACGTTTCCGTGCGACGTTCATTTGCCTGGTCGTGTTGGCGTGTGCCCGAAGCTGGAGTTCTCAGGACAAACCATCCGAGCGCGAGCCGGTCAAAGAGAGCGGCGCTCCGCAATCAAAGGAGATTCGGTTTCGTGGTCGCATTGTCTGTCTGGCCGAAGAAATGCAGCGGCTCTACAAGGCGCAACTGCCCGCGCCTCACGAGCACCTCTACGGCTTCAAGACGGACGACGGGAAGTTCTACACGCTGCTGCGGACGAGAACATCGGAAGCGTTTTTCTCCGATGCACGGCTTCACAAACTGGAACTCATCGTGCAGGGACGCATCCTCCCGAACACACAGATTCTGGACGCCATTCCTGTGGGAAGCATCCACGACGGCAAAGTCTATGACCTGTACTATTGGTGCACGGTTTGCGCAATCCGCACGCCGATCCCGGGAGAATGCATGTGCTGCCAGCAACCGGTTGAGTTTGTCGAGAAGCCGCTCGACAATTAGACAGCGCAAAAAGTTTGTCCCGTGCGGGACAAACTTTTTGTCACGTCACGTCGGGATTCGTCAGATCGCTTTTGGCGCACGGCTGATTCAAGGATCTTGCGAAAGGAGCGCGGCAGCCTGCCCGCCCGCCTCTCTCGAAATCTTCACGCTTCACCTGAACCCGCGGGCCAGCACCAGATGTTGACCTGGCTCTTGCTGCTGCCGCGAAGATAAATCCCGCTGTCGCCGGCGTCCGCGGCTTCGACTTCTTTGGGTTTGCCTTGTTCGTCCGTCGCGTAATCGCCGTTGGGCAGAATGACAGGCCGCAGCATCTTCACGCCTTTGCCCGTGAACCGCCAATCGCAGATCATGGTGAAATCACTGTATTCCTTCTCCGACCACAGGTTCTTGTCGTTGGCCTCGCTTTTGCCGTCGTACTCCAGAATCCAGTCTTTCGATTTCCAATGGCCGGCGTGACCGGACTGGTGTTTCCAACCTGACAGATCGATGCCGGTGTAAAGCGACTTGAAACCTTGGTCGAGCGACGCGACTTCGTCGGGGCGCGGATTGGTTGAAGGCAATTCCCTGATCCGGATATTTCGGAAGTGGCACTCGGAGCCTTCGGCCTCCAGGCAGATGTAGCCTTTGCGCGGCTTGGTGTCGTAACCGCCGGAAACAACCTTGCCGTTCACGGCGAGCTTGATGTCGCCATTGTTGCAGACGACGCGGTAATGATTCCATTCGCCCGCCGGCTTGGCTCGCTGTTCGCTGGGCAAGCAACGCATCCACCCCTGCGGATGCGGGCGATCCGGTTTGAAGGTCGCGCCGTGAATGGCGAAGACGTCGCCGTGGCTCGTGTAAGTCTCCGCATTCCGGCCGTCGAGAATCTGCACTTCGATCGACTTGGTGAAAGGCTGTCCCGGCGCGGTGATCGGTTCGCTCCAGACGAAGAGGCCGGCGTTGCCGCCCTTGACCATGTGGCGATACTCCAGTTCCAGCTCAAAATTTTCGTAGTGTCGTTCCGTGCGCAGCACGCCGGTCGGAATGCCGGTTGAGACGATCATTCCGTCGCGGACCGTGAACGTGTTCGGCGCGCAGTTCACGTTCACCCAGCCCGAAAGGTCCTTCCCATTGAACAACGGCGCGAAATCAGTGCCCGCGGCTGGAGTGTTGAGAATCGAACTGAGAGGTAGGAGCAACACGACCGCGAGCAGCAATGTCCGGAGGGGTCTCATAGCATGCTCTTCATAGACCAAATGACTGGAACAGGCGAACAAAATGAACGGCGCGCATTCCAGCAATTGTAACGCCCGACGGCGGGGAGCGCGCGGAAGCAGCCTAAAGGCGCCTAAAGGCTGCGGTCCGCACGGTCTTCGGTTCGTGGGCTGTGTGCACGGTTCTGGAACCAAGGCAGCTTCCTGGATTGAGTTCGCTCTGATGGTTCGTTAGCGCGAGTTACGGCGGGTCCAGGTCCGATCCGGCAAAGGACAGCGTCTCTCCCAGCAATTCATCCATGCGGAGGACTTCACGCCGGCGTCGAAACGCTTCGTGCTCGCTGCTGCGTTGTGCCCATGCAATGGCAGTCCCCGCCGCAAGGGGAAGCTTCCGCGGCGGTTGATCCAGAAGTCTGTGAAGCCAGCGTTGGATGGATCGCGGGAGAAAGCGCCGCAGCAATTCGTCATCTGCGCTCACGAAGGCCTGAGCGCTTCCGAAATCCCCTTGCCGCGCCGCGCGCCCGAAAAGCTGGCGGTCCACACGCCTGGACTCGTGCCGTTCCGTGGCGATGACGTGGAGGCCGCCGAGTTCCGCGACACCGTGGCCGAGTCGGATGTCCGTGCCTCGCCCGGCCATGTTCGTCGCAATCGTGATGCGTCCGCGTTCACCGGCGCCGGCGATGATCTGCGCTTCCTCCTGATGTCGCACGGCATTCAGCAAACGGAAGGTCACCCCTTTGGCAGCGAGGCGTTCCGCCAGATGCTCGCTCGCGGCCACGCTGCGGGTGCCGATGAGGATCGGACGCCCGGTCCCGTGCACAGCACAGACTTCCTCGACAATGGCCCGCCACTTGTCCTCCTGCGCTGCAAACACGCGGTCTGGAAGCTCCCGGCGCACGCACGGTCGATTCGCCGGGATCGTGATGACGGGCAGGCGATAGATTTGCCACAATTCGCCAGCCGCCTCGCGAGCCGTGCCTGTCATCCCGGACAGCCTCGGGTACAAGCGGAAGTATTGCTGGAAGCTAAGCCGGGCCGCGGTCTCAGACGGATCAGATAACGGAAGCTTCTCCTTGGCTTCAACGGCCTGGTGCATTCCTTGCCGCCACGTGCGTTGCGGCATCGGCCGCCCGGTGAATTCATCGACGATCAGCACGCGGTCCTCGGAGAGGACGTATTGCTGGCCGTTCCGGTAAAACTCGCGCGCACTCAGGGCTTGCTTGATCAACTCGGTTCGCCGCTCCTCGCCGCGCCAAAATCCAGGCAGGTCGGAGCACGCGCTCTGGATTCTTCGGCGGCCGGCGTCGGTTAGCTCGATTTCGCGATAGCGGCCGTTAACGCGATAATCCGTTCCGACTTCGAGCATCTCGCCGACGCGCTGCGCGATCTGAATCCCTTCGCGCAACGCCTCGTTTTTTCTTGGTGTGGCAATGATCAGCGGAACGACCGCCTCGTCGATCAACACACTGTCCGCTTCATCGACGATGGCGGTGTGCAACCCGCGCAGGACGACGCCTTCCCCGGTGTCTGCGCGACTGGAAAGCATTTTGCGAATCAAGCGGCAGGAAGGATGCCGTGCACCCCTGGTGCGCAGCGCGTCGCGCAGAAAATCCGCGACCACTTCTTTGCTGGTCGAGTAAGTCACGTCGCAGTCGTAACCACTTCTTCGTTCGTCGGGCGGCATGGCCCCCGTGACAAAACCGACTTTGATACCGCAAAACTCGTAAAGTGGCCTCAGCCACTCGGCATCTCGCTGGACGAGGTAATCGTTGACCGTGATCACGTGACACGGCCGCTCGCTCCAACCGGCCAGCACCGCGGCCAGCCCGGCCACCAGCGTCTTGCCTTCGCCCGTTGCCATTTCGGCGAGAAAGCCCCGATGCAACGCCAGCGCTCCCATCAACTGAACGGGGAAAGCTCGCAAACCGATCCGCCGATCCGCCGATCCGCGAACCGCAGCCAGGGCGGGCAGGACCAGCGCGGCGGCGTTTCTTCCGCCGCGACGGATGCCCTGACGAAACTCGCGCAGGCGTTCACGGAGCGCATGATCGGACCACGCGCTGACTTCCTTGGCTTGCCCCTCAATTTGCCCGGCGTCGCGGCGCAGGCTTTCCACGACCTGACTCCGGCGGAAATAATGGCCGATCAACCCGTGGACCTGCGCATCCAATCCTTTGAGCAACCGCTCTGGCTTGCGATGGAACACGCGGAAAGATTCCTCGCTGGGCGTTCTCATGCTTGATAACGCTGCTGCAAAAGCTGTCGAACGCGCCGAATCCAGCGTGGGAGGAGCGGCTCCGGCGCCAGATCGAAACGAATCTTTCCGGAACGGCCATGCAGCAGGGCCGGCGGGGCGCCAGTCTTCACATCCGCGCGCACTTCGAAGAATGGCTCGAGCGCCCGCTGGCCTTGAGGGTCGGTCGGAGCAACGGGCACGTCACCTCCGCCAGCCCAGCCGAGCGCGGCGGAGGGCAGACGTTCGCGCTCCGCCGGAATGACCTTCCAGCGATCAATCGGAATCTCCGTTCCGCTCTGGCCGAACAAGCGCACCTCTGCGCCAAGCAACCGACGGCCAAAAAGCGCCTCGCCGTCCGTCTGCGACACGGGAGCGAGGAACTCAAACGAGGAAGCATTGACCACCACCCCCAATTCTGTGCCGCGGGCAAGCCATCGCCCGGCCGAGTCTTCGATCTGGGGGGCGACCCACACGCCGTCGTGGCGCGCGCGTACGATGAGCGCGGACTGGTCTGCCTGCAAAACGCCGGGCGCGCGAAAATGGCTGGGCATCGGAACCCAGTTGAGCAGGAGCAGCACGAATCCGAAAACTCCAAGCGTGGCCAGCACGGCGCGAGGCCGGTGGCGGGCCAGGCGGGGACTGCTGGCCAGGTAACTCAATAGCTTGCCCATCGGCACCAGGATCCAGGAGACAACACAAAACGCGGCCATCAAGACGCCCAGCAGGAGATAACGGTCCGCGACAAACAACAGGATCGCCCCGAAGACGAAAACGCGATAAATCCCGCTGGCGACTCCGAAGGCGGCCAACCAACCGGCTTCGCCGCGAGTCCGGGCCGGGCTCTCGCTTTGCTCCACGCCGAAACCATACCGTTCCACGACATGTTTGAGTTGCTGCAGCGCGCGCTGGTGAAGGTTGGGGATCTCCAGGAGGTCCGAGAGCATGTAGTAACCGTCGAAGCGCAACAGCGGATTCAGATTGAAGACAAGCGTCGAGACCGAGGCGGCGAGCATCATGTTGTAGGCCAGACTGTGCAACGTGCCCTGGCCTGTGTTGGCCCAGACGAAAGTCGCCAGCGCCGCGACGAACAGTTCCACGATCATGCCCGCGGCGCCGACTAAGATCCGCTGCCAACGGCTGCGAAAGCCCCAACTCGAAGTCGCGTCCATGTACGGAATCGGCGTGAAAATCATCAGCATGACACCGAGCACATGAACTTCACCGCCGAAGCGGCGGCAGAAATAGGCGTGGCCAAACTCGTGCAGGGTCTTCAGCAGCACGATCCCGGCATAGAGCAGAAGGAGATTGCCGGGCGCCAGGACGCTCTGGCTTTGTTGCTGAAGCGCGGGAAAGTGATCGACCGCGACCGTTCGCACGCTGCCGTGGGTCGGGCGCTTGATCAGCCCTGTTGGCGCGGCGCTGTGGATCGGGACCGTCCTGGCGGCGCTCAAGGAGGAAAGCGTCCGGATCGAGCAGTGGAAACCGCATGAACATGACGTTCAGGAACCGGGCCCGCAGCGCGCGCTGACGCGTTTGCTCGAATCGCTTGAAAAGTTGAGCCGCGTCGTCAGCGCCTTCGTATTGGAGCAATCCCGCGCGATAGAGCTGACCCAGCAGTTGGATCACCGCCTCCTGGCCCGGCGCGCCGTCGGGAAACTTTTCCAGACATTCCTTCCAGACTTCTTCCACGGTGCGATCCGGGCGAAGGCGGGCGACGAATTCGTAAGCGGCAGGCTGGAGCCGAAAGAACTGGTTGCTGAACGGGTTCTCCAAGACGTGCCAGCGCCGGCCGCGAAAATTCTGCCGGCGCACGCGCACGCTGGTCCGGAGCCAAACGCGCTGATTGGCGACGCGGTACCAAGATTCGCTGAAGGTGGCAGGCGGACTTGGCATGTCACCACCAGAAGAACATTCTGAGGAAATCGACGGTGCGATGAGCGGCGATCCAGAATAACGTCCGCTTTTCCACCGGAAGCTTGCACACGCCGCTCATGCCGGGACGCCACCACAGCTCCGGCGGTCCGGTGAGTGCGGACCGCACCAGGAACACATTCTCCTGGTCCTTCGGAAACGCCGCCTCCTCTATTCGCGTGACGCGAACGGGGAACTTGAGTTTCGGTTGCGCCACGAAAGCGATTTGCGCTTCGCTTTTCTGAAGGATCTCGTGAATGTCCCGCTCGTGGACCTCAACTTCCACGTAAAGCGCATCGGTGCGCGCGACCTTGACGAGTGCGTCCCCTTGCTTGACCGGAGCGCCGATTCGCTGCCGCAGATCCCCCTCGACAATCACTCCGGCGAATGCCGCTTTGATCGAAGCCTGTTCCAGCCGGTACCGGATCAATTCCAACCGCGCCTTGGCCTGATCGCTTTGGGCCTGGAAAATACGCATTTCCGCGAGCGCGTTGGCAGCGCGGGCCTTTTCCATCTCGCGCAGGTAACGCGCTTGATCGGAAATCGCGGCGGCCTCTTCCAGAATCAACTCATCCGTATTCAGCCTCAGCAAGACCGCGCCATTGGTCACGGCATCACCGGGCCGGACTTCCACACTCCGGATGTAACCGTTGAAAGGCGCGGTCAGAAATGATACTTCCTCGCTGCGCAAAATGAAGTTCCCCTCCACTTTGTAGGTAAACACCGGCAAGGAGCAGACCACCAACGCCAAGAAACCGAGGATTGCGAAAAGCTTGGCCCAGGTATGTTGCGGGCCCCAAACTCTGGCCAGCGTTTCTTCCGTCAAAGTCTTCCACCGAGCGCCGAACCAGCGATCGCGCCGCGCCAAATCCGCCAGGCGTTGGAGCGCTTGATCGCAAACCAGCCGCAATTGATCGAGCTCGGCCTCCGTAAAAGCTGCGCTCTGCCGTTCGCAAGTCAGCACCGCGATCGGTTTGTCGTTCTGTCGAAGCGGCACCGAACTGATGTTCCCCGAAACCTGATCGCGCGCGAAGGTTCCGTGATCTTTGGCCACAAACCGATACCCTTCCGGCGCGGGCCACAGGACTTCCACATTCTGGTCCAGCGCCTCCTCCATGGTCATCTCGAGCGATTTGACGGCGGCCATGTTCTTGTCGAAGCGTTCGGTGCGGCTCATGGCTTTGAGGCGAACATAGCCGTTGACCAACCAGCCCAGGCTCACGCGATCGCAATGAAAGCGCGTCGCCACTCCGTTGCACATCGCCAGGGCTGCCGCCAGAAACCGCCGCTCGCCATTCACCGAAGCGATGAGATCCAAAACCGAAGCGAACTTTTCTGCGTGCAACTGGGCTTGCCGCGTGGCGTGCTGCGTTTGATACGCCAGCGGAACGTCTGCTGCCAGGCGCAACCGAACCAAGGCTTCGTCCGCTCGTTCCTCGGAAACATTCAGCAACAAAAACGCAGCCACGCAAGCATCCGAACTCGGCGGCAGCGGCAGCTTGAGGCCCAAGGCGAAGCTGCGCGAGGTTGCGGACCGCCCCTCATCCAGCGCTTGCTGCCACACCTGGTTGCGGCAGGCGTTTTCGGTGAGTTCCGGCAGGATTTGGAGGAAGGTGTGGGTGACGCGATCCGCGTGGCCGTTGTTCGACCAATCCCCCAATTTCTTGAGCCGCTCCGGTTGTTTGGCGTCGCGAACGATCAGGAGGCCTCGGTTTGCTCCAGCCAGGCTGCCCATGGCGGCGAGGTACGCTTGCCAGAATTCGGCCGGCGGACCCGCGAACTGCCGCAACCGCGCCAATTCGGCCAAGGGCTTGTCCGGGCCGGAGGAAGGTTGTGTGGAGTTGCTCAACATCAACCGGTCACTCCGGCATCAGCAGCCGCCCCGCCGCGCCGGGACGCACCTTGCCGTCTGCATTGTCGAAGACGAGTTTCACCTTCATCAACCCGCTCGCGGGATCGATCACTGGTGAAACGAAACTCACTGTGCCTTCCACTCCCACCGGCGACTTCCCGGCATCCAGGCTCAAGCGCAGTTGTTGTCCGATGGCCAGCGTATGGCCCAGCTTGCCATCCAGGTTGGTGACGAAATAGCAGCGACGGGTCTCCACCACGCGCACGATCGGCTGCCGCGGTTCGCAGCCTTCGCCGGCTTCGAGCAGGATTTCCGTTATGTAGCCGTCGATGGGCGAAACGAGCGATCGTCGGCGCAACTGTTCCTGGGCGAGATTGAGATCAACGCTCGCGATGTTGAATTCGGTCCGTTTCTTATCCAGTTCCTCGCGGCTGACGGAGATGGCGTTTTTCTCGGCCAGAGCCTTGAGCCGTTCCCATTCGGTCTGGGCCATTTCCCTGGCCAGAGTCCTCCGCACGACGTCCAGCTCCTCCAGTTTCTTCTCGAGTTCAATCAAGACCTGGCCCTTCTTGACTAACGCTCCTTCCTCAACCAGCCGGCTCCCGATAGTGCCGCTCACCGAAGCGCTCAAGGTCACATCGAAGAACGGTTCCGTAATCCCTGCGATTTCCGCGGCGCGGCCAGCAACCGCAAACACGGCCAGCAGGTGAAGCATCCGGGCGGCGGCATCGCGGCAGTGTTCCATCTTCGCGTAATGGGAGTCGCGGCCGTTCATACCGCGGAGTTTGTCCTGCCAATACATTTCGAGCGCTTCGCGGACGCACAACGGCGGGATGCTCTCGGCCGCCGTGTTGAGGTAGGTCGTGGAGCCGAGAGCGGGAATCTGGCGATTGCGCGTTCGATGGCGGTTAGTGCGCCACTCGTCCGAGGATTTCATCCTTCTCCGCCAGATATCGGAAGTGCTCCTTGAAAGCCATCGAACGGTTGTCGCCGATGACCAGATACATGTTCTTGGGAATGAGCCACGCGTAGTTGCTGCTCCAGGAATGATGCACGGGCAATTTGACGTAGGGCTCATCCAGTTCCTTGCCGTTGACATAAATCTTCCGATCCGCAAAGACGACGCGTTCGCCGGGCAGCCCGATGATTCGCTTCAAAAGAACCACCCGTTCGCTTTTCAGCTGCACGGCCACGATATCGCCGCGTTGCGGTTCGGAATGGCGGTAAGCCAGCTTGTTCACGAGCCGAATCCTCCCCTCCACGTAGGTCGGCTCCATGCTGATGCCCACGACTTTGATGGGGATGAAAACAAACTTGAAGAGGACGAACACGATGACCACCACGACGAACACTCGCGCCAGAGTCCAGCGCGGGTTTCGTCCGATCACCAACCGCTTGAGCCACGGATCAGGTGGCGGTGGGGCTGCCTCAGTGGTCATGATTACGCGCGGGAATTTTCGCGCTTCCGGCCCATCATTTCAATGATAACAAAAACGCGAGCAATCCCGAAAGTCCTGTGATCTCAGATCGGACTTCGCTCACGCCGTGATTGCGATCGTGGAGGACGCCCACGCCATTGCGATGGGTGAGATAAAGCTCGGGCGCAGGGGAGAACGTCAGGTTCATCGACCACTTGAGGTTCTCGGCAAAGATCGAGACCGAATCAGCTTTGCCGCCGCCGTCCGTGTCCGAAACGATCTTGACGCGATCGAACTTGGGACCGGGGTAGTCGGCTCGGGGTTGGTGCGTGTGCGATTCGACGACGAACAAGCGATTCTGTCGGTCGATGGCCAGGCCGATCGGATGGCTGGTTCGGAAGCGAACAATTCGATCTTCAAACCGGGGTCGCGAACTTGTGGAATGGACTGAAAACCGGCTGCGCGGCAGCGCAGCCCTACCTTCGTGATCATTCAATGTTCGCTGTGCCGGTTTATGGCCCATGAACAAGGTAGGGCGAGTCCGTCCCGGCGAGCCGCTCGACGCGCGTGGAACACGTCCGACTCGGCTCGCTGGGGACAGACTCGCCCTACCGTCTGGTTCAAGGGAAGCGTGGACGAGCTGCTGATCTGTCCTTCGGCGGGGTCATGGCATGGAACAACTTTGTCGGCCACGACTCTTGTCGGAAAGGGAGGTTATTTTTGCAAGAGAGAACGCAGGGCTTCGGCCAGATCGCTGTGCAAAAACTTGAAACCGGACGCCGCGAGCATGGCGGGCAGCGCGCGCGTGCTCGCAAGCAAGGCCTCGTCGGCCATCTCTCCCAGGGCGATCCGTGCGACGAAAGCGGGCACAGGAAGAATTGTCGGACGCCGAAGCGCCGCACCCAGCGCGCGGGTGAATTCGCGATTGGTCACCGGATTTGGCGAAACGAGGTTCAGCGGACCGGACAATGCCTCCGTCACGAGCGTATGCTGAATCGCGCGCACCGCGTCCTCCAGAGTGATCCAACTCCAGTATTGCTCGCCGCTCCCGACCACGCCGCCGAGGCCGAGCTTGAAAGGCAAGAGCATCTTGGCCAGCGCCCCGCCGTGCGCGCTGAGCACAAGGCCAAAGCGCAAATTGGCCACGCGAAGGCCCCGTTCTGCCGCCGGCCGCGTGGCGGCTTCCCATTCCCGAACTACGTCCGCCAGAAAGCCGGTGCCGGGCGAACTGTCCTCGGTGAGGATTTCTGCGCCGCGGTTCCCATAAATGCTGATGCCGGAGGCCGAGATGAAAACCCGGGGCGGATTTCGGATTTCTTGCAGAGCGCACGAGAGCAATTGGGTTGAACGCACGCGACTCTCGCGAATGCTGACCTTCACGGCTTCCGTCCATCGTCCCGACGCGATATTTCGTCCGCCCAGATGCACAACGGCCTCGAAGCCCTCCAGCTTGGCGTCTGGCGCGCCGCTGTCCGGATCCCAGCGAAGATCGGCCGAGCCGCAAGGAACTGCCTCGCGCACAAGTCGTGTGACTTGATGGCCTTGCTGCGAAAGAGTGGCGGCCAGAGCCGAGCCGATCAACCCGCTGGAGCCGGCGATCAAGATTTTCATTGTCAGGGAACGTTACTGCTCGCACTGGGGAAGGGGCGAACAATCTTTGCGATGGTCTGGGGAGCACACGCGCCCCCGCGTGTCCCGACCGGCGCCCTCGCCGGTCGGGGACGTCGGCAGAACTCAGTCCAGGAGGGCACTGCTGTTGAATTGAGCGACGCAGAAAACTCGGATCTTCTTCCTCGCCCGCGAGGAAGGAGTGGGGAGAGGATCGAGGAGAGGGGAAACCCCATGAAGACGGCCCTCCTCCCCATGAACCTGATTCAACCACGGATTACACGGATCACGCGGATAAGATCGCTTTTCCATCCGCGAAATCCGCGAAATCCGCGGTTAAATTAAGAAATCAGTTCAGGGGTTCGTTGCGAAGGCGCGAGGCGCGCGCGAGAGCGTGAGAATGCCAGCCGTAACGAATGCCTCGGAGGATCGAGGCAAGGAAGAAACGAAGAACAATCAACAAGAAGGAAGGACATGAAAAAACAACTATCCAGACTGATCGCGCTGGGCGCTCTCTCGTCAGGCATGTTAGTTACGGGCGATGGCCGGAGGACTACAAGAATTTGCTGGCCAGTTACTACGCGGAGAAAGTTCGGCAAAAGCAGCGAGAGATCGAGGCCTTGAAGAACTGCTGCGGGAGCTATGGGGCTATTCCGGGTCCTCCTGGCCCAAAAGGACTGCGGCGGTGAAACCTTGGAACGGGTTTCAGAACTCATCAAAGAGGGTTTCCTTCCTGTTTTCAGTGGCTCTCCCTTTCCGTGAACCTGGCAGGGCTGCGTTGCCGCGCAGCCGGTCTTACTGTGCAGATCGTGGGATTGACGACAGATCGACCGGAGAACCCTAGCGCAGATTTTCAATCTGCGGTATCGCCGATTTCCAATCGGCAGGGCGCCGGCAAGTCCCAGCGTGCTCGGACTGGGAGACGCCCCGCAGAATGCAATTCTGCGATACGGCAGAGTGCAACTCTGCGCTACAAGCTTTGTCGTCCATCCCGCGGACCAAGCAGTATGTCGATGCGGCGGCGCAGCAGCACCGCCCTACCGGCGATGGGTTCAAGGGCCGTGCGCTCCCCAACAAAAGGCAACGAGGAGATCGAAGACTTCGTTGGCTTCGTGGCCTTTTGTGGAAATCTTGCGCCGGCTTCGCGGCCTGGCATCGCTTTGGGAAAAACCGCGGATTACACGGATTGCGCGGATACGAATCAGATGCCCAATCCGCCTCCCACTGAATCCGCGCCCATCCGCGTCATCCGCGGTTCAAGAATCTGGTCCTTCCGAGAACGAGACAGTATGTCGATGCGGCGGCGCAGCAGCACCGCCCTACCGGCGATGGGTTCAAGGGCCGTGCGCTCCCCAACAAAAGGCAACGAGGAGATCGAAGACTTCGTTGGCTTCGTGGCCTTTTGTGGAAATCTTGCGCCGGCTTCGCGGCCTGGCATCGCTTTGGGAAAAACCGCGGATTACACGGATTGCGCGGATACGAATCAGATGCCCAATCCGCCTCCCACTGAATCCGCGCCCATCCGCGTCATCCGCGGTTCAAGAATCTGGTCCTTCCGAGAACGAGAC
>Ga0194121_10003009_pt1 | contig 26025 bp, 33 predicted proteins | sample TA2MahCa50mmetaG_FD_148609 | JGI IMG/M metagenome (GOLD analysis project Ga0194121, IMG submission 148609) | Freshwater microbial communities from Lake Tanganyika, Tanzania - TA2015020 Mahale Deep Cast 50m | ecosystem: Environmental > Aquatic > Freshwater > Lake | place: Tanzania: Lake...
GGCGTTTCGGCTTCATTGAGTATTTCAAGACCCCCTGCCTCTATTTCGATGCTTCCGGTGGGGATTTTGTCATTGCGCATATTTTCGGGACGCTCTTTTACGAGGCCCCAAACGGTAACTACCCACTCGCTACGGAGGCGGTCGGCATTTGAGAGGAGTTCTTTGTCAGCTGGCGTAAAAACGACCTGGATAGTTCCCGAGGCATCACGAAGGTCAATAAAAATAAGCTTGCCATGATCACGCCTGACATCCACCCAGCCTGACAGCTCAACGCTTTCGCCTATTTTTTTAGGGCATTCCGCAACAAGAATTCGAGACATAGTTATTGAACAATGGTAGCAAAAAATAACCCCAAGTTAAAGGGATATTTCTGAATTTTAGGAAGCGATAGGTAGTGTGAGTGTAAACGTGGAACCCTTTCCTTTTCCAGGAGATGATACCAAAAGTTCACCGCCGTGGGCTTCGGCAATGAGGCGAGCAACGTACAAGCCAAGGCCAAGGCCTTCAGTATGGCTTCTCCCCTGCTCTGCGCCGCGCGAAAATTTTTGGAAGAGCGCGCGAATTTCGGCTTCATCGAGTCCCACGCCGGTATCAGTCACCGCAAGATTTATATTTTTGCCGTGCCCCGCAAGCAATACAGTCACGGAACCCGAGGCAGTATATTTAAATGCATTATCAATGAGATTAAGCACGACCTGTCTGAGTTTGTTTGCATCGCCATTTACTTCATCGCTCCCATGCCCTCTTCGGTAATGAATTTCCATTTTTTTAGCTTTTGCCACTATTTTAAAGTCATTGACTATGCTTTGGGCAACTTCGCTGAGTTTCACTAGCCTAAAATCATATTGCATTTTGCCGCGTTCCATGCGCGAGAGATCAAGAAGATCACTCACAAGCGTAATGAGCCGCTCGTTTGATAGGTACACCTTGTGAAGCGGATCTTTGAGTTTTGGAGAAAGCGGGCCGAAGGTGCCTTCTTGGACCATTGAGATATATCCTTTGATGGTAGAAAGCGGCGTGCGAAGCTGGTGTGATGCAATCGAGATAAAATCTGATTTTGCAATATCCAAACGATGAAGGTCATTGTTTGCAATTTCAAGATCGATGGCAAGTTTTGTCATTTTTTCGCGAAGCTTGATTTCCCGCAACACGCTGCGGATCAAAAAGATGCCAAAAATGATCGTAAATACAAATGTTATGAGCGTTACGCCGCGGAATGTGCTTATATCGCGCAAAAAGATAAGCGCAAAATTGAGCACCGCTACCGCAGATACGAGCGCAAATGATCCAACGAGTTTGATGTCAAAGGTTTTAAATTTGACGATACTGTAAACCAAAAATCCGATGAAGATTGGCATGCCAAAAAGCCCGTATTGTCCGAGCTCCCAGTTGTCGGTAAAACTTCCGGTGATGTTTCCCCAGGCAAATGCCACCAGAAAGAGGATGATGCCCAAAAGAAGCAAGAGGATTTTTTGCCTCTCTTGCTTGCTTCGACTTTGTCGATATTGTACAAGCGAAAAAGCAATGATCCAGAGCGTTACCATTGCCTCGACAATGTAGCTGTAATAGAGAGCAATGGGACCTTCCTCTGCAAGACAGGAAGAGGTATCAAATGCCGAAAGCGTAAAATGCGTTGGGACAAAAATAATAAACGGTAGATACAAAAGCGCAAGAACCATTTTCTTGCCAAATTCCATATCTTTATTGTTGATGAGCACGTGCGCCAAGTAGAGGCAGCCAATGTAAATGAGCGGCTCAATGAGTACAATCAGCGACCATACGAGCATGATGACATCGCTTCGATTGCTTGCCCAAAAAATAGAATCCAAAAACACCCATAGTGCAAATGCTACAACGGTAAAAAACAGTATTTGATTTGCGAGCGCGTGGCGGTTTTTGATAAAAATAAAACTTCCCAAGATAATCGATAGCAGGATTATGGGAAGATGAGAATAATAGATAAGCGGCGCAACATTTTCGCCAAATACCAAAAACTGAGCTGGTGCAAATTCAAGAGGATTACACAGAGCAGCGCTCATCTTTTCCATTGTAGTAGAGATAAGATTTTGTTACTATGGATAGAATAATTTCTATTTTTTTATGCTGCTCATAAAAGCAAAGGCAGGTCCAAACGGGGTGCACGGTATCGGTTTATTTGCACTTGAATTTGTACCCAAAGGTACCCCAACCTGGCGATATGAATCGTGGTTTGATGTCTCCTATACCGAGGAAGACCTCTCAAAAATGTCAGAGGCGGCGCGTTCACAGGTCATGTGGTACGCCTATTTTGATAAAGAAACTAAAAAATATGTTCTGTGCTCTGACGATCAGCGCTTTATCAATCATTCAAGCAAGAATTTCAATATTATTTCGACGCCCAACGACGATATTGCAGCTCGCGATATTCAGCCAGGCGAAGAACTGCTTTGCGATTACAATAAATTTGACGATACCTACTTTGACCGCATGGGCATCAAAGAGGTTGATTTAGTGTAAATAAAAAGGCCGCTACTCTATTTTTTCGAGCGCGGCCACCACAAGAGCGTGGTTATGATTCCGTTGATTGCAAGAAGATAAAGCGGATAGAACGCGATCGAGAAGGTCCAGGTTCCTATTGCAAAAAGGTTGATGGCGCCTGCAGCGGTTTCGATGGTCCAAGGCCCCTTGCCTTCTGATTTTGGGCGCAGATAGGATTTCTTGATGGTGGGCAAAAGGCCAAGAAAATCCATCAAGATATTGATCAAGAGTACGACACGCGCAAGCGAAAAAGAAAACGACCAGATAGCAGCACTTATGACCGCTCCTGCGAAACAGAGCTTGTCTAACCCCTCCCACGTGCCTTCGCCATATTTGAGCGAAAGAACGGCAAGCATGAACGGGCCTGCAACATAACTCCACGCGATCCACATGGTGTCACGCGCGCCTTCTGCATAGTAACTTGCCGCAATCATGACGCCGACTAAGGTGAGAATCCACCACGTAGCGCGATTGGGCCTAATGCGCCCGCGAATGGTATCAACTGCGTACCAGATGTAGGCAATAAACGAAAGAACGCCCGCCATCTGGCCTATCAATGCTCCGTCAATCATTCGACTGATTCTTCAATAATAGGATAATTTTTTGTGATCATGGTTCTATAAAATGTGAAAGCTACAGAAATGCCGATCAGTATAAAAAGAAGAACGATAAGTCGTTTCGATTTTTGGTCCATTCGTTCCATATGACTAGTATATCATTTTTTAGGAAATATTTGTGAAATACTAGCAAGCACGTCGCGGTTGTCATCTGGTACAATTTTATTTCGTATTGTTTTGCCGCAGGCATTACAGCGATGTACGATCATAAATTCACCCGATTTTTGCTCGATGCTGGTGGGTTCCATCATGCCGTGACAGGGTGAGACGCGATCACCCGGTGTTTCATCGACATGTTTTGACCACAGGCATTCTTTGCAATGGTTGGTATAGCCGCTGCCGATATTGCGCGCACCGCATTTCTCGCAAATAAAATTTTCTACCTTTTTTTGAAACACGCTAGAGATAGAGCCGGTGAATGCGCGAATTGATTCGAGTCACGAGTTCATAATTGATAGAGCCTGCGATCCGGGCGAGTTCATCGGCCGAAATTCCCTCACCTACAAGCGTCACTTCGTCACCCACGTGGACATTTTTGATGCCCGTAATATCAAGAACGAGAACATCCATAGAGATGCGACCAAGTACTTTTGCGCGCTTGCCGCGGATCGTGACAAATCCGATGCTCGAGAGCGCGCGCGGATACCCGTGCCAGTACCCTACTGGGCAAATGCCCGCAAGGGTATTTTCATATACCGTTTCAGTAAAATCATACCCAATGCGGCCGCCTGCGGGAATTTCTTTGATTTCGCTAATGATTGTTTTCCACGAAAGCGCGGGTTTCAGAGTAATGCGATTGTTAAACGCATATTCAATTTCCGGTGATGGCCACAGGCCATAGAGGCCAATTCCTACGCGCACCATGTCAAAATGTGATTCAGGATACACGATAGTTCCCGATGTTGCGGCTGCATGTTTGAGTGGGTTGAAGCCATACCCTTCAACAATTTCAATAGCTTCCTGGAATTTTTTGATTTGCTCGTGGGTGTCTGCGGGAAATGCAGGATTTTTTGCGGCAGCAAAATGAGTATAGAGCCCCTCAAACATAATATGATCAGTTTTTGAAAGCATTTCGCAGACAAGCGGCAGTTGTTCTGGGTAAAACCCTTGGCGATGCATGCCAGAATCAATTTTGATATGAACTTTTAATTTTTTGGGGAGCTTGAGTTTTGCAATGTCGCCAAGCGCATTAAAATTTGATATCGTGACGCTGATATTTGATGCTGCGGCATCTTTATAATTTTTTTTGAGGGTGTAGCCAAGTACCAAAATCGGTTTTCGGATTCCATGTTTTCGAAGTTCGAGTGCTTCTACAACTGAGTCGACGCACAATGAGTCAGCGCCAAGTTTTTGTAAAAGTTTTGAAAAATCTACAAGCGAGTGGCCGTATGCATTTGATTTTACTACTGCGGCAAGCTTTGTTTTTTTTGATATCAACCCCCGAAATACGCGATAGTTGTGAGCTAGAGCGGCAGTATCTACTTCAACCCATGTTTTGAGATCATCTCGTGTCATAAGGTCACACTAGCAAATATCGCCCAGCGTGCAAAGAAAAACACCTTGCGTTACAAGGTGTTAAGCGCTAGCCGCTTGTGGCGGAGGCGATGAAAGCAGCTTTCCAAGATCAATCGAGTCTGGATCCCGGCGAGCTTCTCGCGCGATGATTTGCATAAAACCATCGAAGCTTCTGGGGCTTCCCCAGTCTGCGCGCGTATTGGCAACAAATAAAATGAACTCTTGGGTTCTTGGATCTTGGATCACTGGTGCACCCCAATACATTCCAAAAAACTTAAACGCGTAGTGCGTAAACTGTTCACGTCGTCCAGCATCTGGGACGCTACTTAGTACGGCTTTAACATGAGTTCTCGTAAGGTTTACGGACGGTTCTCTTCCTCGTCCCCTTCGAACAAAGAGTACGTCTCTAAGAAAACGCATGACGAGTTCGGCATTATCCGCATCTTGGATTTTTCTCGGCGTCTTTCTTGGACTTGAAGAGGGTATTGGCCTGGTAACCAAGGTGGGGATTGATTGAGGTGGCAGAGGTTGCTTCTTGGGCAAAGCACGGGGTGTGTCGGGTGCTGATGCCGCCTTCCCCCTCTCACTAGCGAACCTCTTGATTTCACGGCCGCCTCCCTCGATGATTCGCTCGTCATCATCCGCAGACGCCTCTTCAAGTGTAATAAGTGCACCAAGTAACTCTGTAAGAACCGTGTTCAGGCGTTGACGGGTCCCTTTATATCTGAAGCTGTTGATTGCTTTTTGACGTTCAACCGGTTTCAGATTTGCGAACCCCTTGATTACGGGAATAAACGCTGATACTTGACCAGCAAAACGGATCAATCGAGCAAGCAGGAGTTGAGGATCGGTTGGAATTGGCTTGCGGAGAAGCGTTTCTGCTGAAGAGAGACTCTTGTTCTCTAAAAGCACAAAGTCTGGCGGTAAGCTACCCTCTATAATCTGCTTTGCTATCAGGATCTGGTGGGCATGACGCGATCTACGAAATTGCGGGAGTTTGAGCGTACCAAGATTCGGTAGTTTTCCTTCACGTACCATCTCTTGCACTTCTGGGGCGAGCTCGAGCAGGAGCAATCGGTCCTTGATTGTTACACTAGACTTTCCTGTTAATCTCGAGAGTTTTTCCAGGGTAAAACCATAGTCTAATCGCAATTTCCGAAATGCTTCAGCTTCATCGATCGGGTTGAGATCCACACGACAGCAGTTTTCAACTACCGAATCAATGTATGTATCTTGTTCGCCCTCCTGAATGAGCGCTGGCATTTTTTTCCAGCCAAGAAGCTTGACCGCCTTGATTCGTGTCTCACCCATTACGACGATATATCTACCTGGACACTTCGGATTTGGTTTTACCTTCGGTGGTTGTTTGAGGCCGTCTTCGCTGATTGAGTTGGCGAGCCTTCCGATATCTTCGTGACTCTTTGTTTGTCGAGGTTGCTTGGGATCAAAATCGATGAGATCCAAAGCAATTTCCTCAAATCTGAGGTTTGTAACTCTGTCACTCATTTCTTGACCCCTTTCTTAGTTGAGTTTTAAGATTCCTTTTTCAGTCTAGATAAAGTATGTGAATAGTCAATCAAATAAAAAAACCACCCGTTCTTAGCTTGAGTGGCTCGTTGATCCTTGCTCTGGATGTAGGAGTACGCGCTTGATGGTGCAGCCAAGGTTGGTCACGTTCCAGCTATCACCTTGACCCGGTACGATTGCATGGAGATCGTTCATCCGACCGATCTGAATGCATTCTCCATCGATCTCAAAGATGTAGCCCGTGATTCCTTGAGAATCTGGACTCTCAAGCCATCGTTTCAGTGTCTTGAGCGTTGATGATGATGCAGTACTTGATTCTGGACCCGCTATCACCACGTTATCCAGACGCTTGACTACAACGAACTTGCTTGTAGGATTTTCGCTCATTGAGAGCCCCCTTTCCGTCTCGATGGTACGAAATTGTTATCTGCTCGTCAACAGGGGCAAACTAGTTGATCAAAACCGTGAGCTGATTGTCATCGCTTACTTCGAGGAAGCCTCCGTCGATGCTGTAATTTTTTTCTTCGCCTGATGTGGTGATGAGGCGTGAGGCGCCTGGTTTTAAAATAGCGATGAGAGGATGGTGATGGTCAAGAATGGTTACCTCCCCCATCTCGGTCTGCACGTTGAAGAGCGACGCTTCGCCTTCAAATGTAATTCCTTGTGGTGAAAGAATCTTGGTGCGCATTATTGTTCAAGTGAACCTTGCATGTAAAAGAAGTCTTCCGGCTTGTCATCATATTTTCCTTCGATAATTGCCTCGAAATCAGCAATGGTTTTTGAAAGCGGCACATATTCGCCTTTGCGCCCCGTGAATGCCTCGCCCACGAAAAATGGCTGTGACAAGAATTTTTGAATTCTTCGCGCGCGGTTTACGGCGCGCTTGTCTTCGTCAGAAAGCTCTTCCATGCCCAAAATGGCAATAATATCTTGGAGTTCTTTGTAGCGCTGCAAAATTTGCTGAACTGATCGTGCAATTGCGTAGTGCTCTTCCCCCACAATTTTGGGATCAAGCGCCGACGAACTCGATGCAAGCGGATCAACGGCGGGATAAATACCAATTTCGGTCAGTGAGCGCGCAAGTACAATGGTCGAATCAAGGTGCGCGAATGATGCTGCAGGTGCAGGGTCGGTAATGTCATCGGCCGGTACATAAATAGCTTGCACGGAAGTGATAGAGCCCTTTTTCGTTGACGTAATGCGTTCCTGAAGCGCGCCCATTTCAGTAGCAAGAGTTGGCTGGTAACCTACCGCTGACGGCAACCGGCCCAAAAGCGTTGAAACTTCCGACCCCGCCTGTGAGAAACGGAAAATATTGTCGATGAACAAAAGCATGTCTTTATTTTCTTCATCGCGGAAATATTCGGCCATGGTGAGTGCGGTAAGGGCGACTCGCAGTCTGGCCCCGGGAACTTCATTCATTTGTCCAAACACCAGTGCGGTTTTATCAATGACGCCAGAATCTTTCATTTCGTGATACAGGTCATTTCCTTCACGGGTTCGTTCCCCTACCCCCGCAAAGATTGATGCGCCACCGGATACTTCTGCAACGTTGCGAATCAGTTCTTGCAAAAGTACGGTCTTCCCCACTCCCGCGCCGCCAAAGAGGCCAATTTTTCCTCCTTTGATGAAGGGAGCAAGAAGGTCGATAACCTTAATGCCTGTTTCAAAAACTTCGGTTTTAGTTGATTGTTCTTCAAGGGAAGGTGCCGGGCGATGAATAGGCCAGCGTTTAGTATTTTTTGAAATAGTTTTTTTCTCATCGAGCGGTCTTCCCAAAACATCAAAGAGTCCACCCAAAACTTCAGGACCCACGGGCACCGAAATCGGCGCTCCCGTATTTTCAACTTCCGTACCACGCGCAAGGCCGTCGGTTGATGCAAAAGCGATTGCGCGTACTCGCCCAGGTTCCAAATGTCGCGCCACCTCAAGGGTAAGTTCGCCAATTTTGAGCGCATCAAATAGTGCCGGCATCGCGTGCCCTTCGGGAAATTCCACGTCTACTACCGGCCCAATAATTTGTATTACTTTTCCTTTGGTCATGATGAAAGTGCGTTTTGGGTTGAAGTAATTTCAATAATTTCATTCGTAATCAATGCCTGACGCGCTTTATTGTAAGAACGTGTCAGCTTGCGCGCAAGCTCATCAGCATTGTCAGAAGCGGTTTTCATGGCGACACGGCGTGCTGAGTGCTCAGATGCATTCGCTTCAAGTATCAACTGATAAATTTGCATGCGGATTAAATATGGAACCAGGCGTCGTGAAATTTCCTCCCGCGACGGCTCTACAATATATTCGATTGCTCGCTGATCTGGCGCATGCGATGCTTCTTTTTTTTCTTCTGAAAATCGTCCGTGTTCGGGAGCAATTTCTTTGATGGTTTCATTTATTTTTTCTGCGCTGGTGGGCAAAATTCTTCGCGTCAAAACTTCTTGCTTGAGCGTCGTTCGAAAGTGCATCGAAAGGGTTACCACGCGCTGAATGGTTGGGTTTGATTCAAATTCTCGCAAAATAATATCGGCAAGCGGCATGACTTCCCCATAATCAACAAAATCACCGTAGCCAGAAAATTCTGCAACAATTTCCAAATTCTTTTTTATAGCATACTGCACTGCTTTTTTGCCGACGGCAACAACAAGCGGTTTTTCATCAAGACTCTCAAGGTATTCATCCATTTTTCGAAGTACCTGGGCATTGAAAGCGCCCGTGAGGCCGCGATCTGATGCTACCACTACTAGCAATGTACGCCCTGCTTCGCGTGGTGTAGTGTAAATCGTCTCTACAAATGCATGTTCGGTAACGCGATACAAAAGCTTAAGCGCTGCCATGGCATACGGGCGTGAAGCAAGCGCTACCTGCTGCGAGCGGCGCATTTTAGTTGCTGACACCACTTCCATGGCCTTGGTAATTTTACCGACGTTTGAGACGGCAGATCTTCGTATTCGCACGTGCTGAAGAGAATCCATATTATGAGAAAATTTTCTTGAAATGTTCTATTGCGTTTTTAAGTTTTTCTTCTGCCGTATCACTGAGCGCACGGGTTTTTTCAATTTCGTCAAGTACGTCGGCTTTATGCATTTTTTCGAGATACGCAATAAATTCTTTTTCAAATCGTGCAAGGTCAGTATGCACAATATCGTCGCAGTATCCACCGAGGGCGGCGTACAGCATGGCAACTTCTTTCGTAAATTTCATGGGCTCAAGATCCCGCTGCTTCAAAATTTCGACAAGCACTTGTCCGCGCTGAATTTTTTTGCGCGTTGATTCATCAAGATCAGATGCAAATTGTACGAATGCTTCAAGCTCGCGAAATTGCGCAAGCTCAAGGCGCAGTTGGCCCGCAACGCGCTTCATGGCTTTGGTCTGCGCCGAGGACCCTACGCGCGAGACTGAAAGTCCCACGTTTACGGCGGGGCGCACACCTTTATAGAAAAGTCCTGATTCCAGATAAATTTGCCCGTCCGTGATTGAAATAACATTGGTTGGAATATAGGCGGCGACGTCACCAAGTTTTGTCTCGATGATAGGGAGCGCCGTCAGAGATCCTCCTCCGTTTTCTTTGCTCAGTTTTGCGGCGCGTTCCAAAAGCCGCGAATGGAGATAAAAAACATCGCCCGGGTAGGCTTCGCGGCCCGGTGGGCGTTTCAAAAGCAAAGACAGTTCTCGGTACGCATCGGCATGTTTTGAAAGATCATCGTAGACAACAAGCGCATCTTTGCCAGCATCCATAAAATATTCACCAATTGCTGCGCCTGCAAACGGAGCCAGGTATTGAAATGCGGCGGGTGCGGAAGCCGGCGCCGATACCATGATGGTGTATTTGAGAGCATCATGCTCTTCCAAAATGCGCTGAATGCGAGCAATTTTTGAGTTCTTCTGCCCCACTGCAACATAGACGCACACGACATTTTCTCCTTTCTGATTGAGAATCGTATCAAGCGCGATTGCGGTTTTGCCGGTGCCGCGGTCACCAATGATAAGTTCGCGCTGTCCCCGACCAATGGGAATCATGGCGTCAACTGATTTGATGCCGGTGTGAAGCGGAGTATTCACCGATTCGCGTTCCACAACTCCGGCTGCTCTCCGTTCAAGAAAATATCTCTGCGCATCTTTTTGATGTTTGAAAATAACACCCTTGCCATCCGCCGGCTCCCCAAGCGGGTTCACGACGCGGCCAATGAGTTCATCGCCCGCAGGAAGTGACAAAATTTCGCCGCTTCCTCGAACCGTATCACCCACCGATACCGCAGTTGGATCACCCAAAATAACAACTCCGATAAAGCTTTCTTCGAGGTTGAATGCGAGTGCAAAGCGTTCGCCAGCTCTTGTTTGGATCGACAGAAGCTCCATGCTTTTGGCAGTTTTGAGTCCACGAATGCGGGCAATACCGTCTCCAACTTCAATAACCGATCCTACGTTTTCAAATTTGGCATCATCTCTGAAGCCCTCAATTTCTTTTTTTAGTTTTTCGACGAGTTCGTAACTCATGCAAAAAGTTTATTAAGCTTTCGGATAAGTGATCCATCATATTGCATCTCATTATCAATCGTCACCCGAATACCCGCAACGAGCTCAGGGTTGATGTGGGTAGAAATTACATCAGTTGGTAAAAAATATTTTTTGAGATTTTTTGCGGTTTCTGAAGACTGGGGTCGCGCAAATTCTATCTGCACCATGCGCCCACCAGCTTTTTTTATAAGATTTGCACACAAGGCGTTGAGAATATTTTCCGCATGCGCCATATCGCCATGTTTGTGGATAATTGCCGCAAAGCGCCCCAGTATTGCCGCGTGTTTATTTTTGTCGCTTGCATCCAGCGTTTCAGAGAGTGCTTGTGCGTAGAGCGCAGGAGAATATTTCATGAGCGTTTGTTCTCCCCAAGTGCGCCAAGCGCCTTAGTAATCAGTGCGTCATCAATGCGTTTTGGATCAAGTTCGGTTGTTGTGATGAGCGCTGTTTTGATAATGCTGCTTGCCTGTTTCATGAGCAAGTCAAACTCAGCTTGATTTTTTTGCGCTGCTACGCGCTCGGCATTTTTCAGGACTTCGGCGGCGCTTCGTTCTGCCTGTTGTAGTATTTCTGCTTTTCGCGCTACCCCTTCCTGTTCGCTTGCCTTGATGAGTGACAGGCCTTTTTGTTCGGCTTCAGTCATTTTTGCGTCTTGAAGATCCTTGATAGAAGCAAGGCGTTCGTCGGCTTCTTCGCTTTTTTTGACTCCATCCTCAATGATTCCTTGGCGCTTGCGCATGAGTTGCAAGAGTGGGCGCCAAACAAAGATTGTTAAGACAATGAGCAAAATAAGAAAATTTGTTCCTTGAGAAACAAGAAGTTTCCAGTCGATGCCAAGCTGGTGGAAGAGATCGCTCATGCGTTTATTTATTTAACAAATTTCAAGACGAGCGCTACGACAAGCGCATAAATTGCAATTGCCTCTGCAAACGCGATCGCAAGAATCATTGCGGTCTGAATTTTTGACGCGCCCTCAGGATTTCGACCGATAGCCTCAGCTCCTTTTGAGCCGATCCAGCCGATTGAGAGAGCCGGAACAATGGTTCCTACACTCATGATGGCCGCGATTGCAAGTAATTTTGCTGTTTCTGGATCCATATAATTAAGCGGTTAGTAAATAATAATTTCTCGACCCGAATTAATGTGCCGCATCTTCGCGTACTGCCATTGCCACGAACACGAGGGTGAGCATAGCAAAGATCAGCGCTTGAATAAAACCGACAAAGACCTCAAGAAATAAAAATGGGAGCGGAAGGATAAACGGAACCAAAAAACCGATGATAATCAAGAGAACTTCACCCGCAAACACATTGCCAAACAATCGGAAACTGAACGAGATTATTTTAACAAATTCTGCAACAAATTCAAGAAAGCCGGCAAACGTCATGATGGGATTTTTGAATGTAAAATATTTGCTGAAATGGCGGCTAAATCCCACGGCAAGGACTCCGAGGAGCTGAACGGAAAATACCGAGATAATGGCGAGCGCGATAGTAAAGTTGAGATCTGCTGCGGGCGCTCGCAGAAGTGGAATAAAAGCATGATGGCCGTGGTCGTCAACCTCAAGGCCAATGGAGCCCACAAGCGGCAAGAGTCCAAACCAGTTTGAAAGCATGATAAAAAGAAAGACCGTAGCGATGAGCGGCAGATATTTTTCTGAAAGCTTGCGTTCGCCAAGCACTGAATCCATAAGAGACAAGAGCGCCTCGATAAACATTTCAAAAATACCCTGAAGCGCACCCGGGATCAGAGACATTTTGCGGCTTATTACCAAAGCAATAACGAGAAAGACAAGGCCAGTAAAGAGTGCGAGTACCAGTGAGTTGGTCACCGAGAAGCTTCCGATATGAAAGAGTTCTTCTGCCTTGATGGAAATCTCATGCATGAGCCGAGGGTAGCAAATTGTGGCTGAAAATCAATAAAAAAGCAGCCGTGCTAGGCCGCTTGCTGTTTCCATGCCTCAAGGATGCGGTGGACAAGAATGGGGCCGTGCCAGATGAGTCCCGTGTAGACTTGAACGGCCTTGGCGCCGGCGAGATATTTTTCGATGGCGTGCTCTCCTTGTGAGATGCCCCCAACGCCGATGAGATGAATGCCATTTTCTCGTGCTGCGGATCTCATCGTGTGAAGACAGGACGTGGAGAGTTCGCGAAGAGGCTCTCCTGAAAGACCGCCTCTCTCCGTAATACCATACCTTCGTTTGAGTCCCTCGCTTGTGGTAGTGTTGGTAACTTCGATTGCCGCAATCTTGTACTTTGCGCACAGCGCAATGACATGCGTGAGAATTTCGCCGGTCATGTCATCAGGTGGGATTTTGATGATGATGGGCCTGTAACGCAAGGGATGACAGACTATTCCATGGTGAGTGAATTCGAACTGACGGATTCGCATTGTGACATCTTCGAAAAATTCGTCAAGAAATCCGCTTTGAAAGATTTCTCGAAGGCCGGGTGTGTTCGGGCTCGAAACATTGATCTGCGTATAATCGTAATGCAGCACAGCATCATCGAGAAGACGAAGAGCTTCTCCGCATGCTTCAGACATTTCAGCAAGTGGCGTTCCCGTGTTCGGCCCTATCGATACGCCAACATGTGCGCCGATTTTGCGCCCGCGCAGTTGCTTGGTAATTCTTTCCCCTACGATAGGCGCGCCGTGGGAGTTGAACCCGTAGCGGTTTACCACAGCCAGGTGTTCTTCGTATCGAAAGACTCGAGGCTCGCAGTTGCCGCTTTGCCGGCGTGGTGTTACCGTGCCAACTTCAATGGCTCCTACGCCGAGTGCATCACACGCCAGCAAGATTTCGCCGTGCTTGTCGAAGCCTGCCGCGATACCAACAGGGTTGCGCCATTCCATGTCACCCACGCCGCATCGGAGCTCGTCAGCGAGTGGGCTTCTGAAGAGAAATCGAAGCACGGGAAGAAGGTGTGCTTTTTGCAGGTACGCAAGGCCTTTGACGGTTGCACGATGAGCTTGTTCTGCCTCTTTCTTGAAAAGGTACGGCCGTATACGGTCTCGCCATAATGTGTGGCCGAGCTTGAGTCGCATAGGAATTGAATTCATGTACCCTCCTTTGGCTGAAAATCAAGGTAGTTCCATAGAAATTTAACGCGCAAAGAGAGAAACCGCAAGCTATTTGACATTTCTTATAAAATATGTATAATTATTTCGGAAGTTCTCAGACGATAATTAAAGAGAGGTGGAAGATGTGGAGCTTGATCACAACGATCTTTGGTCCTACCCAGTCCCGCAATCGAGAGATGATTCCCTGGAGAGCGCTCTGCCGAGGAAATCGTCCCGGTGACATCCCGGAGCCCGTGGAGGTCGCCGCGCGAGACCGAGATGCTGCGAGAAAGAAGCTGGAGATGAAGTACAATCGGAAGAAGCAGAGGCCGCTTAAGGCCCCCGTCGACGTCGGATACATCGAGAAGATCCAGTGATCATCTGCAAAGATCATGACATGCCGCGCGAAGAGTGCGGCTGCGCCGATCCCGACCTTATTCGTCCGCTTGTAATGCCAAAGCGTTTGGAAGAAACTCCACCGCCAAAACCGAAGATGAAACCGACCCTTTTGGCCACCATGGGCTGGGACAAGTAATTCGTCCCAGCTTTTTTTTGTTTAAAAGGCAAGTTCGTGTTTGAGGAGGCGTTCTTCTGCCTTTTTCTTGTCATCAATGCTAAGGCGGGATTTCGCCACTACCCTTTTCATGGTTTCGATTGTTTTGTCATACGTTTCGGTATCGACCGGATACGGCGTTGCATCTTTTCCTCCGTGGGCAAATGAATAGCGCGCTGGATCTTCGTAGCTTGGTTTTGCGCCATAGAGGACTTCTCCTACGAGCGAGAGCGCACGCACGGTTTTTGGCCCCACGCCTTCGGTAGCCAGCAACGATTCATATGACCCTGGTTTTTCAAACGTAATTTTTGAAAGAATTTTTTCCAAGTATTTGCTTTTTGAAAAATCTTCCTGCTCCACCGGGTGCGAAGTAAATTCGGTATCAGCAAGCTCAAGCAGGCTAAGCTGCCCATTTTGGGTAGCAAGCGATATCATGCGTGACAATTTTGAAGAATGCTTGCGCAAAATTTGGATATCGCGCATGAGTGATACGTAGCCGCCATGCACAAGCTCAACCGAAAGATCACGCGTGGTGTCGCTTTTTTGAGAGGTAAGATCGAGTACCCGATTTTCGAGAGCTTGAGCGGCAATGCCCGTATGGGGTTCCTCGATAAGGTCGTGAGCACTCTCAGAAAACCAGTGGTAACGGCGCGCGGTTTGATTTTCAGTATTCATGCCCTGCTGTACCACCGACCATGCGCCATTTTTACTAAAGAAAAAAGCGTGATGATAAATTTGATAGTTGTCTTGCACGAGCGCACTATCAACTTTTGCCGTCATTTTTGAATTGTAAACAAGATTTTCGGCGCTTCCGTCAGAAAGCGCGAGCCTGCTTCCCCATTTCAATATTTCATCGGGAGTTTTTCGCGACGTTTTGCCCTTGCCTCCGCAAATAAAAATGCCAAGGGTTTGCTCTTCGCCCTTGATCGCTTCTTTGAGTGCTGCGGTAAGGATCGTGGTAAGGCCAGATGCATTCCAATCAAATGCGAGCACGGTGCCAAGAGATTGAAACCATACAGGATCTGAAATTCTTTTGATAAATTCGTCGGGTCCATATTCGGCAATGAGTGCGCGTACCATTTCCCTACCCAATTTCACCATGCGTTCAAAAAGCCACGGCGGGCATTTGCCGTAATCAAGCGTAAATGTAGCTACCCCTCGGTTCATATAGATATTTTAACATTAAAAAACCGCACGGTGTTACGCGCGGGAAAAATGAAGTTCTTTACCTGCTTCTCTCAGATTTTGAATCAACCTGAGGGTTTCAGTGCGATTATTACTTTCGCCTAGCCAAATCAGACCGAAGTGGTCACACAATGTTTCGACCTCCTGATCGTGTTCTCGTATACGCTCTTTCCATATTTTGGGATTTTCTGAGTGTACGAGCTTTGGCCACCAAGCGACGGGGCTCTTGTTATCGCAGAAGATACCGTAATCAGCTATGTGATGAGCAAGTTCATGACCGATAGTATTGGCATTTTCTTCAGGCGTGTCGGCACAATTGAGGTCAATAAATGCGTCGTTCGTGCCGGATCGAGCTCGTAGACGGCCACGAACTTTTCTTCCGAAGTATCGACTGTCTCGAAAGCTAATGCTTACGATTCGTCGTTGAAGTAGTTGTTCACGAACAGTGAGGTGGCCTGGAAACACCGTACGAATGAGCGCACGGATATCATCATCAAGCATAACGCCCTCCTTCTGATTTCTATCCTAACACGCGGATTTATTATTCTCTATTGTACCGAATGCGGTAAATGACACCGCGGCCGTCGTCAGATACATACATCGTGCCGCCGGGCTGGATGAGAACTCCTGCGGGGCGACCAAGTGCGCCGCCGCCGCTCGCTGGCAACCAGCCGGTGATGAAGTCTTCCGTGCCTTCGTAGTTTCCTTTTGCATCAAGTTTGATGTGAACAAGCTTGTACCCTGTTGGTATCGAGCGGTTCCATGAGCCGTGATATGCAACAATCAGATCATGCCAATATTCTTCAGGCCAGCCCTCTTCGGGAATAAAACCAAGGCCAAGTGGCGCAGAATGCGCTTGCAAATCTACGTGTGAAGGAACTTTGCCACTACAGCTGGCTTGGTTGTTTTTATCAAAATCACCATCATGAACATTTTTGCCGTAACAATTTGGCCAGCCATAATCTTTACCGTGCTGGACGATGTTGATTTCATCAGGCGGCAAATTGTCACCCAAAAAATCTCGTCCCATTTCGGTTGCCCACATGCGGCCATCTATGTAACTCCAGGTAAAGAATGGCGCGTTGCGAAGGCCTAATGCAAAGGTTGAGAGAGTTTTCTTGGCAAGGTCAACAACCTGAATGGTTCCGCGTCGCTTGTCAGCTTCATTGCAAACATCGCAGGTTGAGCCAAGGGCAACGTACAGGCGATCATCGGGTCCAAATCTGAGCGAGTAGTTGGTATGATGGCCGCCCGATGGCAAATCAACAACTTTTTCTGGCGGCGGCTCGCTATAGAGTGGCACTTTTGAAATTTTGTTTTGCTCTGCAAAGTAGAGAAGATTTGATTGCTGGGGATGAATAGCCACGCCATGCGGCCTATTGAGACCAGAGAGTAGCGTAGTTTGCTCGTCAACGATGCCGTTTTTGATATATAAAAGAGAAATTTTTCCCTGGCCCGTTTGCGAAACAATCATGTTGCCAAGCCCATCAAGCGCCATGTCTCGCGCCCCGGGAAGGTTGCTTGCAAAAATTGAAATTTCAAAACCCGCCGGCAATTTGAGGGGCATTTGGGTATTGTTGACGGGCGGTTTTGGAGGATCCGACGGGGCAGGCGGAGGATTTCCTGCTGGTGGGAGCAGCGTGCCAGGTGATACCGGCGGAGGTGTGATAGGTTCTGATGGCGGAATTGCCTCTGTTATGTCCACGGTCGGATCAAGAATAATCGGGCCGAGGTTGATATTATTTTTATAAAAATAATATCCATACCCGAGGCCGGCAACTGCGAGTACGAAAACAATTCCGGTGACAATTTTTGTATTCATATTCATGAATTTTTAAATAATAGTTCTTTTTCGAGATGCCAATGATCTCGCTTCCAGATATAAAAGCATACCCCGTCTACCAAAAAATTGATAGTGGGCGCATGGGGCTCGATTTCGCGCTTATATTTTTCAATACGCTCGGGGCTTGAAATGCTGATTGTCGAATGCGGTTGATACTCTCGTTTTTCCGGTGATGTTTCGTGTGCGGTTCTTTTAAACTTAAGATCAACTTCTTTTGAAATTTCTTGTGAGAGCTGCAACAGGCCTTCTGGTTTTGAAAATTTGAAGAAGAGAATTTTTTTATGAAACACATCTATCCCCTCGATTGCCATAGTAAACGGAGCAATTTTTTTTACGAGTCGGCCCATGTCTCGTACGAATTCTTGAAAATCACCCGCAAGATCAAAGGGGGCTTCCAGGGTAACGTGGGAAGAAATTTTGTGGAAGCCCGCCGGAAAATATTTTTTCTTGAACGTATCCATACGCTGCACAACTGCCGAAGGAACTTTGAGGGTGACAAGTATTCTCATATTACTCGCGAATGCGGTACCCGATTTTAAAGAGATACCACGTGAGCGATCCAAGCCCTACCATGAGACCCACAATAATTATCCACCCAAGCATGGCATTTGATTCGCGGATGCCGATCATGGAGTAGCGCAACCCGTCAACGAAATAAAAAAACGGGTTGAGTCGGGTAATGATTTGCATGGATTGCGGCAGCATGTAGATCGAATTGAAAACTCCGCCAAGAAATGTGAGAGGCATGATGATAAAGGTGGTGATGAGTGAAAATTGTTCGAATGTTTTTGCCCAGAGGCCAACCAGAATTCCCGAAAATGAAAAAACAACTGAAATGGTGATGCAGTAGAGAATGAACAAAAATACATGGCTGATGGTTGTGGTGGTAAAGAAAAGCGCAATGATATATACGCCAATTCCTACAATAAGTCCGCGTGCTACTCCACCCGCCATAAAGCCAAGGATCATTTCAAAATATGAAAGAGGTGCCACCAAAAGTTCTTCGATGTGCCGCACAAAACGCATGAAATAGACGGATGAAGAACTGTGTGCGAATGCCGAAGAGATGAGGTTCATCATCACAAGGCCCGGCAACACAAAATCAATGTACGAAACACCGGCGAAATCACCAATGCGGCGTCCTACGATCTCACCGAAAATAAAAATGTACAAGAGCGCCGAAATCCACGGCGTGACAAGAGTTTGGATCCACACTCGCAACATACGCCCAACTTCCCGAGATACAAAGGTATAGAGTCCAATCCAATTCATATTATTTTGTTTTTCCGTTTTGAGTAATATCCAAATACGTCTGCTCAAGCTTTTTGCCTCCTGAAACAAATTCTGATTTGTCGCCAATAGCTACAATTTTTCCACCATTGATAATGGCAATTCGGTTGCAGAGCATTTCAACCTCTTCAAGATAGTGTGAGGTAAGCATGATTGTTTTGCCTGCGGCATTGAGTTCGCGCAAATGGCGCCAGAGTTCGTGGCGGAGTTCTACATCAACGCCAGCGGTTGGCTCATCTAAAATCAAAAGATCGGGGTCGTGAATCATGGCCCGGGCAAGTATGACGCGGCGCTTGAGGCCGCCTGAAAGCGCCTGAAATGGCTTGTCAGCATGCGGGCCGAGCTCAAAACGATCAAGCACATCATTGACCCGTTTTTTTCTTTCGGAACGCGGGATTGAATAGTAACCCGCAACATACCACAAAATATCCCGAGGTTTTGCAAAAAAATCTATATTAAATTCTTGGGGCGCAAGACCAATTTTTTTTCGCGCTTCGCGATATTGTTTGACCACGTCAGAATCAAAAACCTTGATGGTGCCTGATTGAAATGCGGCAATGCCGGTGATGCATTTTATTGTGGTGGTCTTCCCTGCCCCGTTCGGGCCCAAAAATCCAAAAAACTCGCCTTTTGGCACATCAAAAGAGATCCTATCAACCGCTACATTTTTGTCGTAGCTTTTATATAAGTTTGTTATTTCTAGTGCTTTGTGTGGCATATAGTATTTAAATATTTCTTGTTCGCAATTCGCTCGAAAAACGCCGGTTGACCGATTCTTTGAGCTGGGCGAATGTTCGATCTTGTTCAAATTCAGCATCTTTTGGCCTGCGCGGAAATCGTGACTGAAAATTTGATATGCGATCTTCTATTTCCTTATATTTTTTTTGGACATCTGCCATGCCAAGCGCTCCGGCATATTCACTATAGGCCGCAGCTTGCAATCGAATTTGTTCAAGAATCATAAACCGTGCAGGGTGAACTTCGAGATCGGTGTATTTTCCAGCGTGCCAAAGTTTTTTCAATTCATCGAATGTTCTGAAATCAAAACCCGCTATCGCATGTGGAACATCTTTGAGCCCTGCTTTCCCATCTTCTCGACGAATATATTTAAGGTCACCAATTCTACGATCATTCATCCGTTCCAGCATCAGTTGAATTTTACGGAGTGGGTCACTAAAAGTAATATCGAGGGTCAAGTAGGTGTCCGCTTCTTGCTTTTCTTTATCGCCTTTAAAAATAACGACAAGATCTTTTTTATTTTCGAGATCATCAAACTCAGAGCATTTTTTAACGGATACCCCTTCGCCAAACAAACGAGAGCGGGGGTTGTTAATGATGTCTATCACAAGCGCCTCCGATATTTCAGAAAAACCTTTGCTTTCTTCGTTTGCAGAGTCCATCCTTCTTGATCGATCATGATTTCTTTGTATTTCTGAAACAAGCAGTTTATCATGCTCAAAACTATCGGGGTAATCAGCGCGAAAATCATTCATATTTATCTCATACCGGGAAAGAACACGCCCGGCATGTTCAAGGGGTGTATCAACTTGTTTTTCGGGTTTTGATTCTGCGCCGCTGGGCGTTGATTCAAATCTCATAAAAATACTCTAGCATTAAATAATGAGGCCGAAAATATCTTTGTTTAGAGGGCACCTTTTTTGATTTTTTGGCGCACAAGCGCTACATAACTATTGAAATAAAACAAATTGTGCATCGTGATTAGGGAGAGCGCGGTAATTTCCGAAGCGCGCATAAGGTGGCAAATATATGCGCGGGTATAGGTTTTGCAGACAGTACATTTGCAGCTCGTATCTATCGGTTTTGCATCAGTGAGAAATGATTTTTTTGAAAGCGAGAGCCGGCCCCTTGAGGTAAACGCAATTCCCCGCCGCGCATAATGGGTTGGTGCTATGCAATCAAAGGTATCAATACCTGATCTGATAATACTCTCTATATCTTCAGGGTGGCCAATGCCCAAAAGATGCCGCGGTTTTTCGTTAGGAAGTTCGTCCACCACCCAATTGATCATCGTGGTCATTTCTGATTTGTTATCACCAAATTCTCCGCCAATACCGTAGCCATCAAACGCTAGGCCTGAAATAAATTGCGCGCTTTCTTTGCGAAGATCCTGATATTTGCCGCCTTGTACTATACCGTAGATCTTCTGCTTTTTATTTCTATATCTCAGCGATTCTTGCGCCCACTGGTGACTGCGCACCAGGGAATTTTTGGTATATTCTTTATCGGCAACAGGTGAAGTGCACTCGTCAAATGCAAAAATGATATCGGCGCCAAGGTCAGACTGGATGCGCATTGATTCCTTGGGCCCGATAAATAATTTTTTGCCATCAACAATCGAGCGAAACCATACCCCGCGACCCGTAATTTGAATTTTTTGCGGCTGCGCGCCTTGTCGTACGCGCTCGCCTACTTTTTTTGAAAGAATTTTCCCAACGCCATGGTCTCGCCCAAAACCGAGGCTAAACACTTGAAATCCGCCCGAATCGGTCATGAGCGGCCTATCCCACGCCATAAAACGATGCAGTCCACCTCGTTTTTTTACAAATTTTTCTCCGGGCTTGAGGTGGAGATGATAGGTATTTGCTATCAGAAGCTGCGCGCCCGATTTTCTTGCTTCTTCTGCGGCAAGTGTTTTGACTACGGCCTGCGTGGCCACGGGTACAAATGCCGGCGTTTCAACCTTTCCGTGAGTCAAATGTAAAATACCGAGCCGAGCCCGGGATTTTTTTGATTTTTTTATAACGGTGAAAAATGGCACGATTAGGTTTGCGAATACAAGTTTTCAATTTTGGCAGCAACAATAAAATCATTTTCTGAAAGGCCGTTCATGGCATGCGTCCACAATTCTATGGTTACTGTGTTGTAAAAAATATAAATGTCGGGGTGGTGGCTTTCACTCTCGGCAACTTTTGCAATTTTGTTTACAAAATCAACGGCTGAGAGAAAATCTTTGAACTCAAATTCGGCACGGATTTTTTTGTTTTCATCAATAAGGTCCCACGTAGCTCGAAGTTCAGTCAAATAGCCCACCGCGCGTTCTTTGGTAAGCGGCGTGCCTCCCAACTCGCACGGAACACATTGTTTATCTTTGAGATCCATTGAGGTTATTATGCCTTATTTTCAGGGTTTTTCAAGTCAAATAAAAAAGCCGTCTTGTCATTTTAACATACGGCTATTGGGTTTGGATCGACCGGTCAGTTGTCTTCCAGATCCTATTCTAGGACCCTTTAAAGACTGCCGAGGAGCGACGAGTCGTAGTCTCGGCCTTGTTTTCGGTTCGATACACAGGAGTCCGGCACGTAAGCGTTGGGTGTCTAGCTCAAGAACTGAGCAGATATTTTCGAAATCAAATGGCCACTCAGTCCCAGTAGACGCGACCCATTTCCGTGCATTGCGGCGCTCTCTTCCATCAGGTTCATTGACAATGACCAGCAACGCTTCATTGAGAACTGCAAGCATGAGTCTTGCTTCAGGCATGCGGTGTATGATAGCAGATTGATTGCCCTGCGTAGGAAGAATACTATTTGGATCACCGGTATTTCGTAAAAGCCGAATCGCCACGTTTCCCATGGCTTCCCCCTTTCTATTTTTTAGGGTGCTCTTATTTTTTTACCACGTCAAGTTCTTCGGCTATATTTTCACTGTTCATAGATCGGTAAAAATAAAAGAGAACGAAAAGCGCAAGAATACTCAAAATAATGGCATATTTACCAAATACATCCGAGCTTTTGCCGAAGAAAAAACCGATAGCGAGAAACGCGAGCGCCCAAATATATGATGACACAAAAATAATAATTGCATAGAGAACTCGATTCATTTTGGCGATGCCTGCGGGTATTGGCACAAAAACCTTGATAGCAGGAAGTAACTTTCCCACAAACAAAAACCATGCGCCTCGCCTTTTAAATACCGCCTGTACTTTTTTTACTTCTCGCGGCGGAAACACTTTGAACTTGGTAATATATTCGAGGCCCTTGCTGCGAGCGAGTTCATACAAAATAATATTTCCGGCAGTATTTCCCAGTGCGCCAACAATGGCAACAAGCTGAAAATTGAAAAAGCCGATGCTCGCGAGATATCCTACAAAAATATACAAAACCTGACTTGAGGGAAAGCTCACAAAACCATTTGCAATCATGAGCCCGAAAACCCCGAGGTATCCTGATGCAGTTATGACGGCTTCAATGTTCATGGGCGTCGAGTTCAAGCGCGCATGAATTGATGCAGTAGCGTTTGCCGCCCCTGTCTTCTGGGCCGTCATCAAAAACATGGCCCAAGTGGCCGCCGCAATTTTTACACACTACCTCGATACGTCGCATGCCGTGAGTAGTGTCTTCCTTGAGTTCTACGTGTTCCAGATTTGCGGGTTCGGTAAAACTTGGCCAACCGGTCCCCGAATCAAATTTTGTGTCTGATGAAAAAAGTTCAGCGCCACACGCCGCGCATGTATACATACCTTTTTCGTGGGAATCATAATATTTCCCCGAAAACGGGGCCTCCGTCCCCTTTTCCCGAAGAATATGATACTGCTCCGGAGTCAATTTTTGTTTCCATTCAGATTCCTTCATGTCTGTACTCTAGTCGAGGTCGTGCGATTTGGAAAAAGCGTGCCATGCACCCAGTGAACCGAGCCCGGAATGAGATTGAAAACAACCGCAAGAATAAAGATATAAATCGAATAGTGCGTATTGAATTGGCTCAGAAAAATTGCAATGCATGCAGATAAAACGGGCAGCCATACGCGAATATAGGCAAAGCGTATTTCACGAATATGCTCGAACGAGTTGGTGATTTCGGGAGAACGCTTTACGTAGAACAAAATAAAAAACTGGAATATGCCAATGATGATTGTATTAATGCCAAACAACTCGACAGCAAGCGGAGATGTCGAATACGTGCCCAAAAATTGCGAGGTAAATGGTACCAGTGCCACAAAAAGAAGAAATGGAATATTGATATACGCAAGCTTGCGCGTAAGATTCATGGCACACATCGACATAATAAAGTGATGCCCCGTCCAATATGATGCAAGAACACCGAAGGCAAGTACGTAGCTCGCAAAAAGTGGAACCATGTCCTTGAGCGCCGTCCACAATGCAAGATCAGTAACGGGCCCGGAAATTTCAGGAACACGAATTTTAATAACTAACAGGGTTAAAACGATAGCAAAAAAACCATCGACAAGATTGTCGAAACGATTTCGCTTCATGCTACCTTCAACGCCTTGGTGAGAGAAGTTCGATAAGTTCATCAATTGTTGAGTTGTCTACAATAACGAGCATATTGCGCGATGCCGAACGCGCAAGAAGTGTTTCCATGCCGGCTGTTTCAAGCGATCCATCAGCTGAAGTTTGAAGTGCGCTGTCTGCCTGTTCAAAGCGAAGTGTGCCATCTCGGTTGAGGCGGTAGGTGCCGCCGATTGCTACGACGCCATCAAAATCAACCGGTTCAAAACCTGGAAATACCTGTTCAAACATATCAGGCGTATAACCTTCGATCGGGCGGCCGAGAGTTTCACGTACGTGTTCCTGAAGTTTGTCCGAAAAATATTTAACATGGGTTGATTCATAGTGAACCGGCTCTCCAAGTTCTGGGGTCTCGGTATCGCGGCTTATAAATTTTTTGGTAGCATAATACCCGCCCCCAAGAAGCACAAGAACAAGCACAACAAGAAAAACTTTTTTCTGCATACTTGTATTATACCTTGAGGCCGTGGTCTGTAAAAAAGTTTTCCACTGTTTTTGTTATATGCGGCGCGCTAGGGTAAAGAGAGAAGGAGGAGGTTTCTATGACACCTGCGGTCATCTGCCCGAGTCGGCAAATGCGCACGAAGTTCTATGGCCTGAAAGACCCCATAAGCTCGTTGACACACCTCGTCCCCGCAATACTTGCGTTACCGGGGCTTATACTTCTTGTCACCTGGTCGTACAATAAGCCGTGGCATTGCGCATGGCTTTCAGTTTTCGGAGTCAGCCTCATTGCCTGCTACGGCATTAGTGCCGCCTACCATGGTCTCGTGCTCGCACGGCCCGAAAGCAGAAAGCTTCAACGCATGGATCATGCAGGGGTTTTATTCTTCATTGCAGGAAGCGTAACCCCCGTATGCACGATCGTGATTTCGGGACTTCTCGGCTTCATCCTTGCTGTGCTCGTGTGGCGCTTCACGTTCTCTGCCATTCTTTACATTTTTCTTCAGGGGCGTATTTCGCGGGCGTATCTCGCACCAATCTTTATCGTGCTCGGGGGCATCGTGGTTGTTCCCTATCCAATCTTGCTCGAGAGACTGGGCCGTGACGGGTTCGACTTGCTCGTAGGCGGCGCCCTTTTATACTTTGCATCAGGCATTGTCTTTCATTTCAGGGTAAAGCACTGTCTAAAAATCGCACACGCTTTGCAGGTGTGCGCAAGCATTTTTCATTTTGTACTGTATGGCTGGTACGTCCTGCCGCTCAACACCTAGCTCCGCTATGCGGAGCTTTTTCTAAAATAAAAAAGGGCTTTTACGCCCTTAATGAACTTGGCCTTGTTTTTGTCTCGGAGGTACCGCATGAAGATATCTGCCACTTCGCCGAGAACGCTTTGCAACGTGTCTTTGTTGTGCGTCACGACGCCCCTTGTATTTTCCTGCAAACCAGATTGCCGTTATTGTCGCTGTGGAACCCCACAGAATGAGCGCCCAAAAAGCTCCCTCGGATATCTGTCTCACAGCATTCTCTCCGCATCATGCAAGCGTGATATGCGTCTTGTGGTACGCGTCGGTCTCACGGCCGTCCGTGCTCTTTCACGGAAGATTCCATCTCGTCCCTGCTCGAAGATACGGAGCCCCGAAAGCCGCTCACCCAAATGGCACTTGAGCCATTCATGACGACCTCTCGACAACTCGTAAATCCTCGCCTGTCGATCTCGCCGCCCCTTCCTCACGTGTGCGATCCGTGACCGTAGTCTCAGCCTTTTGTGAAGAAGTTCCATCGTGTACGGCCTCAACGCCTCTGCGTGCGGCATGTTCTACTTTCCTCCTTTTTTCTACGAGCCAGTGGTTTAGAGCGGCGCGGATACTCATGGGATCAATTCCGAAAACCTCACAAATGTTTTCGAACGAGTAAAGCCAAGACGCTTCTCTCGAATCGAACCAAGCGTATGCGCTTTGAAAATATAACCTCTCCCTGGGTCTATGTGTTGTTGCGTGGCAGTAAAAATCATCTAACGCGACCTCAAGAACGGCGAGCATCAGGGCTCCCTCTGGCTGGACACTCAAGGGAGTCTTGTGAGACTCATCGCGCTTTGACAAGGCTTCTACCAGCGAACGGCCTGACATCTGACGCCCACCTCCTTTCCCTTAATTTTTTGATTGGTGCGCCGTCCTCTTTCTAGCATATTTTTGAGCAAAA
>Ga0194121_10003011_pt1 | contig 26021 bp, 26 predicted proteins | sample TA2MahCa50mmetaG_FD_148609 | JGI IMG/M metagenome (GOLD analysis project Ga0194121, IMG submission 148609) | Freshwater microbial communities from Lake Tanganyika, Tanzania - TA2015020 Mahale Deep Cast 50m | ecosystem: Environmental > Aquatic > Freshwater > Lake | place: Tanzania: Lake...
GGCGGATACCGCGTACCGCTCCAAGGCGAACCTGGCGATGCTGGAGCGGCACGGCTTCTTCGCCGAGGTGCAGCGACCCAAGCCGCGCGGTCGGCCGATGCCAGAGAACATCGCCAGAGGCAACGCGACGCGCGCCCGGGTGCGTGCCCATGTCGAGCACGTCTTCGCCGCCGAGAAGCGAAGGTTCCACTTGGTCATCCGCACCGTCGGCCTGGCCCGGGCCACGGCCAAGATCGCGCTCGCCAACCTGGCCTACAACTTCAAGAGGCTGGACTGGATCGAGGGGCAAGCCGCGCCCGCCTGATGGGCTCACTGCGCCGCTCACTGCATCGACACGCCACCGCAGGCCAAATAAACCCCGCCACAGCACCCAATCCGCAGGCTGGGCCGCAGGCCATGCCCTCATCGGCGATGCTTCGTCGTCAATGATGGGGTTCTTCGAGGTGTCCGATGGTCTAATCGGGCAGCACCCGGACCAGCCGTCCCGCCCGCAATTCCCCGGCCGCCAGGAAGTCGGTCACCCGGGCGATGCCCAGACCGGCCAGCAGGGCCTCGAACAACACGTCGCCGTTGTCGGCAACGAAATTGCCCTTGACCCGTTGCGTCAATTCGCCCTTCGGCCCGACCAACAGCCAGTCGGCCAGCAAATTGCTCTGCTGGTTCAAGATCAGGCAATTGTGCTGGGCCAGGTCGGCCGGCGTCGCGGGCGGGCCGAACTTCGCCACGTAGGCGGGCGCCGCGCACAGCATTCGGTAGAGCGGGGCCAGCTTGCGCGCGATCAGGCTGGAATCGCTTTGTCCACCGAACCGCACCGCCACATCGGTGCCCGAGCCGACCAGGTCGACATAGCGGTCGGTGCCGGCCAGCTCGACCTGCATCTCTGGATGGCGCGCGAGGAATGCCGGCAGCAGCGGCGCCAATTGGCGCTTGGCGAAGGCGACGGAAGCGGTCACGCGCAACAGGCCGCGCGGGACGCCCCGCACTGCCGCCGCCTCCTGCTCGGCTTCCTCGATCTCCGCCAGGATCCGCAGGCTGCGTTCGTGCAAGCGCTCGCCGGCCTCCGTCAGGTTGACTTGCCGCGTGGTGCGCTGGAACAGGCGGACGCCCAGCCGGTCCTCCAGTCGCGTACCCGCTTGCTGACGGCCGACGGCGTCAGCGCCAGCGCGCGGGCGGCGGCGGCGAAGCCGCCGGAGGCGACGACAGCGGCAAAAACCGCCAGATCGCCGCCGCTGTCGATGCTGCCGATTGCGGACATGGTTTCACCAATATCGTGCGACTGCGCGGCATTCTCCAGCCCCCTCGCCATCGCCAGATTGCTGGTCAGGCAACACACCACGGAGAGCGGCATGCGCAACTTCATCCCCGTCGATCTGGACAATGCAACGCTGGCCCGGCATCTGGCCAATGGCCGCCGCTTGCAGAGCGAGGCGATCCGTCAGGCCATCGGCACGCTGTTCGCCGGCTTGCGGCGTCTGCTGTGGGCACCGGTCCCCCGCCGGACCACCCGCGTCTGCACCTGATGTGCGGACCTGCCGCCCTCCCGGGCGGGTCCGCAAAAAAAGCCGCGCCATCCCCCTGGCGCGGCTTCTTCTTCCTTGTTCGCGCGCGCTACGCCGCTGGCGGCAAGCGCCGCATCAGGCTTGCACGTCCAGCTTGCCGCCGACCGCACCGCCGGGCGACTCGAGATCCGGCTTGCGGCCGCTGGCCACCGCCACCATCGCCGCCCTTAGCAGCCGGCCCTGCATGGTGTAGCCCGGCTGGAATTCCTGCACCACGACGCCAGCCTCCGCCTCGGCATGGTCGAGCTGCGCCACCGCCTGATGCAGGTTGGGATCGAGTTTCTGGCCCATCGCCGGCACCCGCTTGACGCCGTGTCGTTCGAAGCTCTTGGCCAGTTCGCGGTCGGTCAGCTCCACCCCTGCCAAGAGGTTGGCGAGTTCGCCGCCGCCCTCGCGCGCGGCAGGCGGCACGGCGGCCAAGGCGCGGGCCAGGTTGTCGGCCACCGCCAAAAGGTCGCGGGCGAACTCGGAGGCGGCGAATTTCCGCGCCTCCTCCAGCTCGCGCTGGCCACGCCGGCGCACGTTCTCCACTTCGGCCAGCGCGCGCAGCAATTGGTCCTTCAGTTCCGCCACTTCGGCTTCGATCCGCGTGGCGAGTTCGCTGCCAGTCAGCGCCGCCGCGACCGTGGGCTGGGCGGTGCCATTGGCTGGCGGCTGGGGGATGTCAAGGGCATCCGGCACCGGTTTTTCCGGCTGTTCCGTTCCGGTCATTTCAGGCCTCGTTCAAAGCGCTCCGCCGACTAGCCGATCAGCCGGCCGATCATGCGCGCGGTGTAGTCGACGATCGGCACGATGCGGGCATAGTTGATGTGGGTTGGACCGATCACGCCGATGGCGCCGACCACTTGGTGCTTGCCGTCGCTGTAGGGCGCCACGATCATCGCCGAGCCCGACAAGCTGAACAGCTTGTTCTCCGAGCCAATGAAGATGCGCACGCCTTCCGCCTGTTGCGCCAACGCCAGGAGATCGCCGAACACGCGGGCGCTCTCCAGGTCGTCGAACAGCCGACGGATGCGTTCCAGGTCGGTCGCGGCGTTGACGTCCTCCAGCAGATTGGAGCGGCCGGAGACGATCAGGGTAGCCTTCTCGCTGCCGCCGGCCCACGTGGCGAGCCCGGCCGATACCACCTTGGCGGTCAGTTGGTCGAGCTGCGCCCGCTTGGCCTCCAGTTCGCACTTCACTTCCTCGGCAGCTTCATGGATCGTGCGGCCGCGCAGCCGTGCGTTGAGGAAGTTGGTTGCCTCCTGCATGGCGCTGGACGGTACCCCGGGCGGCACCTCGATCACGCGGTTTTCCACCAGTCCGCCTTCGCTGACCAGCACCACCAGCGCCCGTCCGGCACCCAGGCTGACGAACTCGATATGCTTCAGTGGCGCTTCGCTCGTTGGCACGATGACGACGCCGGCGCAGCGCGACAGGCCGGACAATGTGGTCGAGACTTCTTCCAGCACCACCTGCAGGCTGCGGTCGGCTTGCTTGCACCGGAGCTCGATCGAGGCGCGTTCGGCCTCCGTCATCTGCCCCAGTTCCAGCAGGCCATCGACGAACATGCGCAGGCCGCGGTCGGTCGGCAAGCGCCCGGCCGAGGTGTGCCTTGCCGCCAACAGGCCAGCCGCCTCCAGGTCGGACATCACGTTGCGAATGGAGGCCGGCGACAGGTTGATTGGCAGCCGCTTGGAAAGCGTGCGCGAGCCGACCGGCTGACCCGTTTCCAGATAGCTTTCGACGATGCGCCGGAAAATGTCGCGGCTGCGTTCGGACAACTCGCCGATCGCCTGCGAGGGCACGCGCTCCACGTTCATCGGCAAACGCCAGATTGCTTCATCGAAAGCAATGTAGGAAGCCGCCATTCCAGGGTCAACGCGGGAGCGTTTCCCTTGGCACGCGTTATGGTTTAGAAGGCGTGACCGCCACCCAGAGAGAGCGCGAAAGGACCGCTTCATGCGCCCATCGGGCCGTGCGCCCAACCAGTTGCGGCCGGTCGTGCTGCAACCGGGGTTCGCCAAGTATGCCGAAGGTTCGTGCCTCGTTCGCTTTGGCGACACCCATGTGCTGTGCACCGCCAGCGTCGAGGGCGAAGTGCCGCGGTTCCTGCGCAATACCGGCCGCGGCTGGGTCACCGCCGAATACGGCATGCTGCCCAGGTCGACGCACGAGCGCAGCGATCGGGAGGCGGCGCGCGGCCGGCAGAGCGGCCGCACGCAGGAGATCCAGCGGCTGATCGGCCGGGCGCTGCGCGCGGTCACCGACCTGTCGGCCATCGGCGAGCGGCAGGTGCGGATCGACTGCGACGTGCTGCAGGCCGATGGCGGCACGCGCACCGCGGCGATCACCGGCGGCTGGGTGGCGCTGAACCTCGCGTTCCGCTGGATGCTGAAGGAACGGCTGATCGAGCGGCAGCCGCTGACCGATCACGTGGCGGCGGTCAGTTGTGGCCTCTACCGGGCGGTGGCGGTGCTGGATCTCGATTATGCAGAGGATTCCAGTGCCGATGCCGACGCCAATTTCGTGCTGACGGGGGGCGGCGGAATCGTCGAAGTGCAGGGCACCGCGGAGCGGGCGCCGTTCGGCCGGGAAGCGTTCGACCGCCTGATGGAACTAGCCGCGCTTGGCATCGGTCAGTTGGTGACCTTACAGAAGCAGGCGGTCGGGGCCTAGCGATGGCGCGTCGCATGGCTGCGGGCCAGCTAGTGGTGGCGAGCCATAATCCGGGCAAGGTGACCGAGCTGCGGGAGTTGTTGCGCCCCTATGCCGTGCACTGCCTGTCGGCGGCCGATCTCGGCCTGCCCGAACCGGAGGAGACCGAGCCGAGCTTCGCCGGCAATGCCCGGATCAAGGCGATGGCCGCGGCCTGCGGCGCCAGCCTGCCCGCGGTTGCCGACGACAGTGGGCTCTGTGTCGAGGCGCTGGACGGCGAGCCGGGCGTGCTGTCGGCCCGCTGGGCGGGACCGGCCAAGGATTTCACGCTGGCCATGCGCAAGGTCGAGGCAGCGCTGGCGGCACGGGGCGCCAACACGGCGGCGCGGCGGCGGGCACGGTTCGTCGCCGCGCTGGCGCTTGCCTGGCCCGACGGTCATGTCGAGAGCTTTCAGGGCGAAGTGCCGGGCACTCTGGTCTGGCCGCCGCGTGGCGGCCGCGGCTTCGGCTACGATCCGATGTTTCTGCCCGACGGCAGTGCCGAGACCTTCGGCGAGATGGCGCCGGAGGCGAAACATCGCATCAGTCACCGCGCGCGCGCCTTTCGCCTGCTCGTCGATGCCTGCTTCGCCGCCGCCTGACCGGGTCGCCCGGCGGGGCTTCGGCCTCTATGTGCATTGGCCGTTCTGCCTGGCGAAATGCCCCTATTGCGATTTCAACAGCCATGTTCGTGCCGGCGTCGATCAGGCGCGCTGGCGGCAGGCCCTGCTGGCCGAGCTCGATCATTTTGCCGCTCCGATGCCACGCCAGGAGTTGAACAGCGTATTTTTCGGCGGCGGCACGCCGTCGCTGATGCCGCCGGAGACGGTGGCGGCCGTGCTGGCGAGGGCGGCGAGGCATTGGCCCTTCGCCGCCGACATCGAGATCACCCTGGAAGCCAACCCGACCTCGGTCGAGGCGTCCCGGTTCGCTGCCTTCCGCGCCGCCGGCGTCAACCGCGTTTCCCTGGGCGTGCAGGCCCTCGACGACGCAGCCTTGCGCTTCCTCGGGCGCCAGCACAGCGCGGCCGAAGCCTGCGCCGCGCTCGCCCTCGCGCGGCGGTATTTCCCGCGTCATTCCTTCGACCTGATTTATGGCCGGCCAAGCCAGAGGGCTACCGACTGGCGGGCCGAATTGGCACGGGCGCTCGATCTGACGGGCGATCACGTCTCGCTATATCAGTTGACGATTGAGAAAGGCACGCCGTTCTACGCCGGCTGGCGGCGCGGCGACTTCCTGTTGCCGGACGACGAACTGGGCGCCGCGCTCTACGAAACCACGCAAGAACTGCTGGCGGCCGCGGGCCGGCCGGCCTACGAGATTTCCAACCATGCCGCCGCCGGCGGCGAATGCCGGCACAACCTGATCTATTGGCGCTATGGCGAGTATCTCGGCATCGGCCCGGGCGCGCATGGCCGGCTCGGCATTGGCGAGAGCCGCCGCGCCACTCGCCAACTCCGCCAGCCGGAAAGCTGGCTGGCGGCGGTCGAGGCGCGGGGGCACGGTTCGGAAGCGGTCGAGCCGCTGACCGCGGACGACCGCGCGAACGAAATGCTGATGCTGGGCTTGCGGCTCAGCGAGGGCGTATCGCTGGCGGCGTTTTCCGCCGAGGTGGGCCGGCCGCTGGCGGCGGCGGTCGATGCCGAACGCTTGGCCGAGCTGTGCGCCGACGGGTTCCTCAGGCTCGATGCCGAACGCCTCAGCGCCACCGCCGCCGGCCGGCCGGTGCTGAACACCCTGCTGGCGCGGCTGCTCAGTTGAGCTTGGCCTTGAGCTGTTGCAGCAGCAGTGCCGCTTCGCCGCGCTGGCCGTCGTCGTCGGCACGCGCCACCGCCTGCTCGGCCGCGGCAATGGCACGGGCGAGGTTGCCGCGGGCGGATTCGATCAGCGACAATTCGCGGTAGAGGCCGCCGCTCTCGGGCGCCAGCCAGAGCATCCGCTCGACGATCTCCGCCGCGCGGCCGGCATCGCCCTGTTGCAGGGCGCGACCCTTGATGTTGTTCACCAGGCGCAACAGCACGTCGCGGTCGCTGACCGGCTGGTAATAGGCGTCCTGCAGTTCGGCCTTTGGTCCGGCCATTTGCTTCAGAATGCGCCGCATGGCCGCCGGCTGCACGATCGTGCCGCCGTCGAACGGGTCCAGGATCGCCCGTCCGCCAAAGGCCTCCAGGCGGATCAGGAAATGGCCGGGAAAGGCCAGGCCCCGCGCGGTCCAGTCGAGCGCCCGGGCGCCATGCAGGAACAGCACGCCGAGCGCCACCGGCAAGCCCTTGCGCCGGTCGATGACGCGCATGAGGTTGGCGTTCTGCACATCGTCGTAGGTTTGCCGGTCGCCTTGATAGCCGTACAGGCCCGCCAGCACGGAGTTGAGCGTTCGCGCCGCGCTGGCGATGCTGGCCTCGGCCGGCGCGTTGGCCGCGAGGTCGTGTTCCAGCGTGGCGAGATGCCGGCGGTAGAAATCGAGCGAAACGCCGGGCCGGTCGAGCACGGCCAGCGCAAGCGCCGCCTCGGCGATCTCAAACGCCGCCTCGGGGGCCGCGCCGACCGCGCGCAGATAGGCCTCGGCGGAACTGGCGTCGCTGGGGGCCGGCCCGCTCACGAGCTCAGTTTGGGATCGCTCTTGACGCGCACATAGCTGACCACCTTTTCTACGCCGCGGATGGTGCGCGCGTGGTTGGTGACGCGTTCGAGTTCGGTCTGACTGCGCGCGACGCCCATGATGTAGACGGTGCTGTTCACCACGACGACGTTAAAATTGATGTCGGCAACGTTGCCGTCGCCCAGCAGCTTGGCGCGCAGTTGCGCCCCGATCCAGGTGTCCTTGGCGTAGTCGATCACGCCGCCGCGGTCGGTCACCTGCAGTTCATTGAGCACTTCCTTGACGCCTTGCGCCTGCCAGGCGAGGCGGGTTGCCTCGACCCGGTCGTCGGGCGCGGACACCGTGCCGTGCAGCAGCACGCGCCCTTCAACCACCTCGAGATCCACCGCAAGGAACAGCTTCTCGCTGGCTTGCAGCAACAGGTGATTGATCTGAATTCGGATGGTCGTGTCGTCGATGATCGTGCCCAGCGACCGTTCCTGTGCGGCGGCCAGCGCCACGCTGGTGGCTGCCCCGCCGACCACGGCTGGCGCCGAGCAGCTCGCAAGCGTCCCGGCGCCGAGCAGCAAGGGGATTACCATAAGGGTCGATATCAATGTTTGTCGCATGCCGCGCTCCTGGGCGAGGTTCCTGCTCGCCGCGCCGGCCCGCGTCCGGCCACAGCTCGAATCAGGGCCGCCAAGCGTCGATTATATGGATCACGCGGCGCCACGGAATCACCAGCACGAGATCGAAACGCTGGTGGAGCCCGGCGGCGCTGGGATGTGCCGCCTGGAACGCCAGTGCCGCGCGGCGCAGGCGCCAGCGTTGCCGGGCCGTCAGCGCCGCCAGGGCAGCCTCCCGGCGGGCGCGCTGCTTGACCTCGACGAAGGCCAGCGTGCCGGCGCGCCGGGCAACGATGTTGAGCTCGCCGACCGGCGTGCGGAAACGGCGGGCCAGGATGGCGTAGCCCTTGAGGCGAAGCAGCCAGACGGCCACCGCCTCGGCACGCCGGCCCGCCCGCTCGGCCGCCACCCGTCGGTTCATTGCGCGTTCTTCAGTGCCAGCGCCCGATCGTAGACCTGGCGGCGGGGCAGGCCCGTCTCCGCCGCGACCTGCCTGACCGCCTCGGGCAGCCGCATGCGGGCAAGCGCCTGGCGCAAGGCCGCCTCTAGATCGAGCGCCGCGGCCCGCGGCTCCGGCCCGGGCGGCGCGATCACCAGCACGATCTCGCCCTTGGGCGGCGGCGCCGCCGCGTAATGTCGCGCCAACGCGTCCAGCGGCCCGCGGCGGACCTCCTCGAAACGCTTGGTCAGTTCGCGCGCCACCGCCGCCGGCCGCGGGCCCAGCAGCGCCGCCAGATCGGCCAGGCCTTCCGCCAGCCGGTGCGGCGCCTCCAACACGAGCAGCGTGGCCTCCAGCGCCCGCAGGCCGGCGATGACGCGGCGCCGCTCGGTGGCCCGGGCCGGCAGAAAGCCCAGAAAGAAATGCGGCGCGGTCGGCAGGCCGGAGAGCAGCAGGGCGGCCAGCGGAGCGGACGGCCCGGGCACCGCCGTCACCGCCACTCCGGCCGCCAGCGCCGCCGTCACCAGGCGTTCGCCCGGATCGGCGATCAGCGGCGTGCCGGCGTCGCTGACCAGGGCAATGCTCTGCCCGGCCGCCAGCCGCCGCACGAGATCCTCGCCGGCCGTCGCCGCGTTGGCCTCGCGATATGACACAACCGGCCGGGCGAGGCCGTGGATCGCCAGCAATTTCGCCGTCACCCGGGTATCCTCGGCGGCGATCAGATCGACCGCGCGCAGCACCGCGAGCGCTCGCAGGCTGATGTCGGCGGCGTTGCCGATGGGCGTTGCCACCAGGTAAAGGCCGGGCGTTAACGCGGGCGTCATTTGGCGGGCTTCGTCCTTGGCATTAGAATCGCGCGGCTCGCCGGCTCGTGGAGGCAGCGTTGTTGCGCTTGGCGTATCGTCGCCCCGCTGGCCAGGGCGCTTGTGGGGTGATTTCCGTCGCATGGCTCCTGCTGGGGCTTGCGCTGGCCGCCTGCCAGACGACAGTAGCGCCGGCGCCCGCTCCGCCGCCAGCGAGGGCCGCGCGGGTCTCGCCGCCGCCGCAATCCGTGCCGCCGAGCCCGCCTGCCCCGGTGGCGGCCGCGCCGCTTCCAACGGTGGAAGCCGCGCCCGCGCCGGCACTGATGCCGCCCGGGCCGTCGCCGTCGCGACCCGCGCCACCCGCGGGCGTCAAGGTCGGTCTGGTGCTGCCGCTCACGGGGCGCGGCGCGGAATTAGGGCGGGCGCTGTTCGATGCCGCGACGCTGGCCCTGTTCGAGGTCGGCAGCGAACGCCTGGTGCTGCTGCCGCGCGACAGCGCCGGCCTGCCCGATGGCGCGGCGGAGGCAACGCGCGCGGCGCTGGCGGATGGGGCGCGCCTGGTGCTGGGACCGCTGTTTCGCGAAGAAGTGGAAGCCAGCGCCGCGGTCGCCCGGAGCCAGGGCGTTGCGCTGATCGGCTTCTCCAGCGATCGCACGGTTGCCGGCAACGGCGTCTTCTTGCTGGGCTTCACGCCGGAAGCGCAGGTCGCGCGCGCGGTGCGTCATGCGCTGGCGCGCGAGGTCAAGGCGTTCGGTGCCTTGGTGCCCTCGAGCGTCTATGGCGATGCCACGCTGGCGGCCTTGAAGCGCGAGTTGGACGAGGGCGGCGGCACGTTGGTCGCGGTGGAGCGCTATCAGTCCGATGGCAGCGATGCGGACCGCGCGGTACGGCAATTGGCGCGGTCGGCCGGTTCGCTGCAGGCGCTGTTCCTGCCCGAGGGCGGAGCGGTGCTGCGGCAAGTCGCGCCGCTGCTGCCCTACTACGACATCGATCCCGGCAAGATTCGCTTTATCGGCACGGGCTTGTGGGAGGACAGAATGCTGGGGCGCGAGCCGGCCATGCAGGGCGCGTGGTTCGCCGGCCCGCAGCCCGGCGGCGCGGAAGCCTTCATTGCCCGCTTCGAGCGCGCCTTCGGCCGCCGGCCCCATCGCCTGGCAGGGCTCGGCTACGATGCGGTGGCGTTGGCGGCGCTGCTGGCACAGGGCGGCGTCGAGGCCTTGGCCGACCGCGGTCAACTGCTCAATCCTTCGGGCTTCGAAGGCACCGACGGCTTGTTTCGGTTCTTGGCGGACGGCACCGCGGAACGCGGGCTGGCGGTGATCGAGATCCGGCCGAACGGCCTGCAGGTGATCGACCCCGCGCCCAGCAGCTTCGAGTTCGCCCAACAGTAGCGGCGGCGAATTGACCCGCTGCGGTTGCCCGCCCATAGTCCGGCGTAATCCGCGGGACACCTGCAACTGCCAGAGGGCCGCATGAGTCTTGCCGTCGCCATCCAGATGGACCCGATCGAGAACGTCAATATTGAAGCCGACAGCACCTTTGCCCTGGCGCTGGAAGGGCAGGCGCGCGGCCACGGCCTGTTCCACTACCTGCCCCGCCATCTCAGCCTGAAAGGCGGGCGCGTGATGGCCAAGGCGCGGCCGCTCAAGGTGCGGCGCGAACGTGGCCGGCATGCCGAGCTGGGCGCGTTGCAGGAGATCGATCTGGCCGGCGTCGATATCGTGCTGATGCGCCAGGATCCGCCGTTCGACATGGCCTATATCACGGCTACGCATATCCTCGAGCACATCCACCCCAGGACGCTGGTGGTCAACGACCCGGTGCATGTGCGCAATGCGCCGGAAAAGCTGTTCGTCACGCATTTTCCGGAGCTGATGCCGGCGTCGCTCATCACTGCCGATGCCGAGGAGGTGAAGGCGTTCCGCGCCCAGCACAAGGACATAATCGTCAAACCGCTGTTCGGCAATGGCGGCGCGGGCGTGTTCCATATCAAGCCGGACGACGAGAACCTGAATGCCCTGATCGAGATGTTCACCGCGATGAGCCGCGAACCCATCGTGGTGCAGCGTTACGTCGCGGAAGTACGGCAGGGCGACAAGCGCATCATCCTGATCGACGGGCGGCCCGCCGGCGCCATCAACCGGGTGCCGTCGGCCGGCGAGGCGCGCTCCAACCTGCATGTGGGCGGCCGGGCGGAAAAGATCGGCCTGACCAACCGCGACGTCGAGATCTGCCGGGCGATCGGGCCGGTGCTGCAACGCAACGGGCTGATCTTCGTCGGCATCGACGTGATCGGCGACTACCTGACGGAAATCAACGTCACCTCGCCGACCGGCATCCAGGAAGCCAGCCGCTTCGACAACACTAACCTGGCGGCCGAGATCTGGGACGCCATCGAGCGGCGTTTCAGCGCCACCCGCCGGCCGATGTAGCGCCTGGCCGCGGCGGCTGTTCTAGGTCGGGCTGCGGCTGGGCGGGCCCAGGCCGGCCGAGGCTGGGTCGTGCCGGCGATAGCGCGCGAGGGCGCCGGCGCGGTTGGCCACGGCATAGCAGTAGACGCAGCCATGCGGGCAGCTGTCATAGGCGCCGATGTCGCGGCTGAGGGCGCAATCGCAGCCCGGCCGGTTGCCTTTCTGCGGCGCGGCGATGGTCCGTCCGGCGACCGCCGACAAGCGCCGGACATCGATGCAGCGGGCTGGCCGGCCGCCCAGGTCGGGCTGGCTGCACCAGGTCAGCAGCATGCCGTGCCGGGCGGCGATGGGCTCCAGGTCGGCGAGCAGTTCCGCCATTTCCGCCGGCCCGGCCGGGCGCCAGGCGAAACGGTGGCGGCTGGCGGCGGCGGCCAGGTTACGCGTCGTCTTGCGGTAGGGGCTGAGATAACTGGCGACCACCTCGTTGACGCTGCCCTGAAGCGCCGCTGCCAGTTCGGCGAAGCGGCGGCGGTGGAACTCGGCCGGGGTCAGATCGCTGAGCAGGATCGGGTCGTAGCGCCAGACCGCGACGTTGCGGCCGAACTGCTCGGCGACGGCCCGAATGCCGGCGACTGCTTGCGCCATGTCCGGCACCCGTTCCTCCAGGGCGCGCGGATAGCCGGTCGCCGTGTACTGCACCACGAATGGTCGATCGGCCGCCGCCAATTGCCGCAGCACCGGCAGGAACGGCAGCACGTTGCGTGTCCAGAACACGAAGGCCGTGGCCTGCCCGGCGTCAAGCGGCACGCGATAGGACGGCCCGCCATAGGGATTGGCGACCTGGGCGAAGCCGGCCTGCAGTCGGCGTCGGAACCAGTCGCCATAGAAAGCCGGAATGTCGGTGCGATACGAAGCCGAAACGATCATGGCGTGGCGTCCGCCTTGCGCAGGGCTGATGCTAGATTGCGCGCAAGTCGAGCATAGCGGGAAGGGCCATGCCATCCGGCAATGGCGTCGAGACGCCCAGCGGCAAACATGCCGGCACCGAGAACTTCCCGGTCGCTTCGCGGCTGATCGCGCGGCGGCTGCGGAGGCATGTCATGGCCTTCTATGCCTTCGCGCGCGCGATCGACGATATCGCCGACAGCCCAGAGCTGGCGCCGGAGGACAAGCTGGAGCGGCTTGGCCGGTTCGAAGCCGGCCTGTTGGACCCGAGCGCGGATGCGCCGGACAAGGCCGCGGCGCTCGCCCGTTCCTTGCAAGCCACGCACGTCACGCAGCGCCATGCGCTCGACCTGATCGACGCCTTCCGCCAGGACGCCGTGCAGGGCCGCTACGCGGACTGGCATGACCTGATGCAGTATTGCGATCGCTCGGCGGCGCCGGTCGGCCGCTACCTGCTCGACCTGCACGGCGAGGCGCGCGGCCTCTACCCACTGGCGGACGCGCTCTGCAACGCGCTGCAAGTGCTCAACCACTTGCAGGACTGCGCCGACGACTACCGCCAACTCGACCGCGTCTACCTGCCGCAGGACTGGCTGGCGGCCGAAGGCATCGAGGTGACGGCGCTGGCGGCGCCGGCCGCGTCGGCCGGTCTGCGCCGTGCGCTCGATCGGTGCCTGGCCGCGACCGACGCGCTGCTGCATGCGGCCCGGCCATTGCCATTGGAATTGGCGAGCCGGCGTCTGGCCCTGGAAAGCGCCGTCATTTTGGCCATCGCCGAACGGCTGTCGGCGCTGCTGAAGCGGGCCGATCCGCTTGCCGGCCGGGTCAGGCTGGATCGGCGGCAGGACATCGCCGCGGCCTGCACCGGGCTGTGGCGCCAGCTGGCCGGGCGCTGGGCCTGAGATGCTGCTGACCCTGCTGTCGGCACTGGGATTCCTGGCATGGCTCTATCTGTTGGTCGCGCGGGGCGGCTTTTGGCGCTGCGACCAGATACTGGAACGGCGCCCGGCGCCCGAGTTGTGCGCGGTGGCGGTGGTCCCGGCGCGCGACGAGGCGGACGTGGTGGGGGCGGCCGTCGCCTCTTTGCTGGTGGCGCCCCTGCATCCGCCGCTGGTCGTCGTGCTGGCCGATGACGGCAGTCGGGACGAGACCGCCAGGACGGCGCGCGAGGCCGCGCGGCTGATGCAGGCCGAGGCGCGGCTGACGGTCGTCACCGTGCCGCCGCGGCCACTCGGCTGGAGTGGCAAGGTTTGGGCCATGGCGTCCGGTCTTGCCCTGGCGCTGGAGCGCGTGCCGGATGCCAGTCACGTGCTGTTCGCCGACGCCGACATCCGGCACGACGGCGAGGAACTGGCGGCGCTGGTGGCGCATGCGGCCGCCCAACGCCTGGATCTGGCATCATTGATGGTGCGGCTGGCCATCGATGGCGCCGCGGCGCGCCTTTGCCTGCCCGCCTTCGTCTTCCTCTTCCAGAAGCTTTATCCGTTCCGCTGGGTGAACGCGCGCGCGCGGCGCCACGCCGCGGCGGCCGGCGGCTGCATGCTGGCGAGCGTCCCCGCCCTGCGCCGCACGCAAGGCTTGGCGGCGATCAAGGGCGCGCTCATCGACGACATCGCCTTGGCGCGGGCGATCAAGGCCGATGGCCCGATCTGGCTGGGCTTGGCGACCGGCTCGGAGAGCCTGCGCGGCTACGGCGGCCTGAGCGGAATCTGGCGCATGGTGTCGCGCTCGGCCTATGTGCAGCTTGAGCGTTCGCCGCTGCTGTTGGCGGCGGCCGTGCTGGGCATGATCCTGCTCTATCCGTTGCCGGCCGCCGCGCTTGTCCTGGGCGACGAGCTCGCGGCGTGGCTGGCCGGCGCCACGCTCGTGCTGCAACTGCTGGCCTATCGCCCCTGTCTCAGGCTCTACGGCCTGTCGCCGCTCTGGGGACTTGGCCTGCCGCTGGCGGGCCTGCTCTATGCGGCGATGACACTCGATTCGGCACGGCGGCATTGGCAAGGTCGGGGTGCGCTCTGGAAGGGCCGGACGGATGGTGGTCTGGCCGGCCCGCATTAGGCGCGGCGTCGCGCGGCTGCTACGTTCCCGCCAGGTCATGAGTGAGACGTGAGCATCGACGCTGAATTCTCCGCCACGGCCGCGCCCGTCGCCGCTTCCGCCGGCGAGCGGGCGGACGCAGGCCATGTGGCGGCGTTGGTGGCGGCTTCCGGCACCTCGTTCTACTGGGCGATGAAGCTGCTGCCGGTTCGCCGGCGCCAAGCGATGTTCGCGATCTACGCCTTTTGCCGCGCGGTCGACGATGTGGTCGACCAGGACGCGACGGAAGCCGACAAGCGAGCAGGGCTCGCCTTCTGGCGGCAGGAGGTGGAACGGGCACGCAAGGGCCAGGGCAGCGGGCCGATCGGCCGTGCGCTCGGCCGGGCGATGGCGGAGTTCGCGCTCGCGGTCGAGGATCTGCAGACGGTGATCGACGGCATGGAAATGGACGTCGGACCGCCCATCCAAGCGCCGGACCTGGCAACGCTCGATCGCTATTGCGAGTGCGTTGCCAGCGCGGTCGGCCGGCTCAGCATCGCGGCCTTCGGCGTGCCCGTGGCAGCGGGCAGGCCGGTTGCGCACCACCTTGGCCGCGCCCTGCAACTCACCAACGTGCTGCGCGACCTGGCCGAGGACGCGACCCTTGGCCGCCTCTACCTGCCAAGGGAAATACTGCGCCAGCATGGGATCGCGGCCAGCGATCCGGCCACCGTGCTGGCGCATCCCAACTTGCCGGCGGTGGCGGATGCGCTGGCCGCGCACGCGGCAGCGGCGTTCGCGGCGGCCTTCGCCGCCATGCGCGGCTGCCCGGCCCGCAAGATTCGGCCGGCGCGCGTGATGGCTCAGGTTTATGTTCGGCAACTGCGCCTGATGCGGCGCCACGGCTGGCGGCAGCCGGCCCGGCCGGTCAGTCTCGGCAAGGCGGCGCGGCTGTGGATCGCGTTGCGCTACGGGGTGTTTTGACGCCACCGACGGTGCACATCGTCGGCGCCGGTCTGGCCGGTCTTGCCGCCGCCATCGGTCTGTCGGACGCGGTGCGGGCCGGGTCTCTGCGGCTGCGGATCTATGAGGCGACAGGCCACGCCGGCGGACGCTGCCGCAGCTACCCCGACGCGCGCCTCGGCCGCGTCATCGACAATGGCAACCACCTGATCCTTGGCGCCAACCGCCCGGTCTTCCAGTTTCTGGAGGCGATTGGCGCCGGCGGCCGGCTGGCGCCGGCGGCCGCCGACGGCATCCCCTTCGTCGACCTGTGCGACGGCAGCCAATGGCGCGTCAAGCCGGGCGGCGGCCGGCTTCCCACCTGGCTTTGGCGACCGGCTGACCGGGTTGCGGGAACGCGGCCGGCCGATTACCTGGCTGCGGCCTGGCGGCTGGCCCGTGCGCCGTGCGGTGCCACGGTGGCGGAGGTGCTGCAAGGCGAAACGCCGCTCCACCGTCGGTTGTTGCGGCCGCTGTCCGTGGCCATCCTCAATACCGAGCCGGCGGCTGCGTCCGCCCGGCAGTTCGCGCGAAGCCTGCTGGCGATCTTCGCGGCGCCGGGCGGCTGGCGGCCGTTCATCGCCGCCAGGGGCCTGTCGCACGCCTTGATCGAACCGGCGGTAATGCGGCTTGACGAAGCAGGCCTGTGCCTGGAAACGCATCGCCGCCTGCACGGCCTTGAGCGTGATCCGGCCGGCCGCGTGGCACGACTTCTGTTCGCCGGCGAGGCGGTCGAACCGGGCCCGCGGGATCGCTTGATCCTGGCGCTGCCACCCGATGCCGTGGCGGAACTGCTGCCGGGCGTGCCGGTGCCGGCCGGCAGTCGCGCCATCCTCAACGGCCATTTTCTGCTGCCGTGGCGGGTGCCATCGCCCAGCGTGCTGGGCGTGATTGGCGGCCTGACGGAGTGGGTCTTTCTCAGGGAGGACGTTGCCTCCCTCACCGTCAGCGCCGCCGACGGGGGGATCGGTCGCGCGGCGGCGGACCTGGCTGTGGAATTGTGGAGCGAGCTGCGGCGCGCCTTGGCGCTGTGGCGGGGTTGCGCGCTGCCGCCGGCGCCACCGCTCTGGCGCATCGTCAAGGAACGCCGCGCCACCTTCCTGCAAAGCCCGGCCAACCAGGCGCGTCGTCCGGGCACGGCGGCGGCCGGGCCGGGCATCCTGCTGGCCGGCGACTGGACCGCGACCGGTCTGCCGGCCACCCTCGACGGCGCGATCCGTTCGGGCCGCCGGGCGGCGCACGCCGCCTTGGCCGAACTCGGCCGGGCCGCGGCTTGACGGCGGTCGCGGCGACGATCTACAAGCGCGCAAAGCCGTCCAACACCTAGACAAAGCCGCAAGAGATGTCGCCGCACGGCGCCCTGCCCTTAGCTGAGAGGCCATCGCGGCAAGACGACACGCTGGATGGCGTCATCGCCAAAGCAACGCAAGACCTTCTGGCCCACCAGGCGCCGGACGGGCATTTCGTCTTCCCGCTGGAAGCCGACGCCACCATTCCTGCCGAATATGTTTTGCTGATGCACTATCTGGGCGAGATCGATCGCCCGCTGCAGGTCCGGCTCGCCAGTTTCATCCGCGCCCGGCAAGGCTCGTCGGGCGGTTGGCCGCTGTTCCATGACGGCTCGCCCGATGTGTCGTGCAGCGTGAAGGCCTATTACGCGCTCAAGCTGGCGGGCGACCCGCCGGACGCGGCGCACATGGTTCGGGCCCGTGCCGCCATCCTGGTGGCCGGCGGGGCCGAGGCGGCGAATGTCTTCACCCGCATCGGGCTTGCGCTGTTCGGGCAGTTGCCGTGGCGGGCGGTGCCCAGCATGCCGGTCGAGATCATGCTGCTGCCACGCTGGTTTCCGTTCCACCTGGACAAGGTGTCGTATTGGACGCGTACCGTGCTGGTGCCGCTGGTGGTGCTGATGGCGCTGAAGCCGCGCGCCCGCAACCCGCAGGCCGTCGGCATCCTGGAACTGTTTCGCGCGCCCGAGGCGTTGGGTGGCCTGCGGCCGCACAATCCGACCGGTTCGTTCGTCGGCCGGCTGTTCTTGGTGCTCGACGGGCTGCTGAAACGGGCGGAAGACGCGTGGCCCGCGCGCATGCGCACGCGCGCAATCGCCCGCGCCCTCGACTTCATGCGCCTGCGGCTCAATGGCGAGGATGGGCTGGGCGGCATCTTCCCCGCCATGGCCAACGCCGCGATGGCGTTCGATGCGCTGGGGATCGAGGCCGGACAGCCGGAGGCCCGGACCATCCGTCAAAGCCTGGCGAAGCTGCTGGTGATCGAGGGCGATTTCGCCTATTGCCAGCCTTGCCTCTCGCCAGTTTGGGACACCGCTCTCGCGGCGCACGCGCTGCTGGAAGCCGGCGAAGCGGCCGACGGGCCGGGCGTGTCGCGCGCTTGCCAGTGGCTGGCCGAGCGACAGGTGCTGGAAACCCACGGCGACTGGGCGGTGGCGCGCCCGGCATTGCGGCCGGGCGGCTGGGCCTTCCAGTATCGCAACGACTTCTACCCCGATGTCGACGACACGGCAGCCGTGGCCATGGCGCTCGATCGCGCCGACCGCGGGCGCCATGGCGCCGCTACGGCGCGGGCGGCCGAGTGGGTGCTGGGCATGCAGTCGGCCGGCGGCGGCTGGGGCTCGTTCGACGCCGACAACGTGCACACCTATCTCAACCATATTCCCTTCGCCGATCACGGTGCCTTGCTCGATCCGCCGACCGCCGACGTCAGCGCCCGCTGTCTCGGCTTCCTGGCGCAATTGGGCGAGCCGCGGGCGGCGCCGGCAATGGCCAACGCCGTGGCCTACCTATTGCGCCAGCAGGAGGTCGATGGTTCCTGGTTCGGCCGCTGGGGCACCAATTACATCTACGGTACCTGGTCGGCGTTGGCCGGATTGATCGCGGCCGGCCTGCCGCGCACGCATCCGGCGGTCGGCCGTGCCGTCGACTATCTCTTGCGGATGCAGCGCGCCGACGGCGGCTGGGGCGAGGACGGCGCCACCTATTGGCCGGACGAGCGCGGTCTGGCCAAGGCGTCGACCGCTTCGCAGACCGCATGGGCGTTGCTGGCGTTGCTGGCGGCCGGCGAAGCGGAACGGCCGGAAACGGCGGCCGGGATCGAGTTCTTGCTGCGCCACCCGCGCCGGGGTGGCGAATGGATCGAGCCCTGGTTCACAGCCGTCGGCTTTCCCAGGGTGTTTTATCTACGCTACCACGGCTACCGGCGCTATTTTCCGCTTTGGGCGCTCGCCCGCTACCGCAATTCGCAGCGGGGCGGCGCGAGCCGTCAGTTCGGCCTCTGAACGCCAATCGCATGGCGGCGGTCGGCGTCGTCACCGGCATGGCCGCCGAGGCGGAGCGGTTGCTGAGCGGCAATGGCCTGCCGCGCGACGCCGTGGCTGTGGCCGGCCCCTCGGCGGTCGCGGCCGAAGCCACGGCGCGCGAACTGCTGGCGGCGGGCGCGCGCGGCTTGGTCAGCTTCGGCCTCGCCGCCGGGCTGCATCCGACTTTGAAGGCCGGCATCGTGGTGTTGGCGACCGAGGTGGTGACGCCGGAAGGCGAGGTGCTGGCGACTCAGACGTTGTGGCGCGGCCGGCTGGCCGTGCATCTGCGGCGGGGCGGGCCGCTGCTGGAAGCGCGGCTTGCCGGTGTCGACCGGCCGGTTGTCGGGGTCGACCAGAAGGCGGCCCTGTTGGCCAGCAGCGGCGCGGCGGCCGCGGACATGGAGAGCCATGGCGTCGCGCGGGCGGCGCGGGCGGCGAACGTGCCGTTCATCGTGGTGCGCGCGGTGGCGGACGCCGCCGATCGGGTGCTGCCGCAGGCCGCGCTGACGGCGTTGCGGCCGGACGGCCGGGTCGCGTATGGCCGGCTGCTCAGACGCCTGCTGGGCCATCCGGGCGAGTTGCGCGGTCTGGCCGGACTGGCCATCGATTCCTGGTTTGCCTTCGCGGCGCTGCGCCGGGCCGCGCGCTATGGCCGGCGCGACCTATTGTTTCCCGGCTGACCGCCGCCCCGCGCCTTCGGGCAGCTCGGCCATGGCGTGCGCAACCTGCCGTTCGAAGACATATTCCGCCGGCCGCTGGTTGGTCAGCGGGATCTCCGGGGCCATCGGCCCCTCGGTGCGGATGCCCCATAACGCCGCGCCGAGTGCCCGCCACGGCCGCGCCATGGTGTCCGCCACCGCGGTGCCCTCGTAGCCGCAATGCACCATGCAATCGGCGCATTTCTCGTAGGCCCCGGTGCCGTAGCGCTGCCAGTCGGTTTCCGCCATCAGCGCGGCGTAGCTGGGCGCGTAACCCTCGCCCAGCAGGTAGCAGGGCCGTTGCCAGCCGAACACGTTGCGCGTCGGATTGCTCCACGGCGAGCAGCGGTAGCTCTGGTTGCCGGCCAGGAAATCCAGGAACAAGGTCGACTGGTTGAAGCGCCAGCCACGACCCTTGCCCAATCGCAGGATGGCGCGGAACAGTTCCTTGGTGTCGCGGCGGTTGAGGAAATGCTGCTGGTCGGGCGCCCGTTCATAGGCATAGCCGGGCGAGATCGAGACGCCTTCGACCTCGAGCGTGGCGGCGAAGTCGAGGAAGCCCGCCACCCGCTCGGCATCGGCCGCGTTGAACAGCGTGCAATTGAGCGTGACGCGGAAGCCCTTGGCCGTGGCCGCCCTGATCGCGGCGAGCGCGCGGGCGAACACGCCCGGCTGGCAGACCGAGCAGTCGTGCTCGGGCTCAAGGCCATCGAGATGCACCGAGAACGTGAGATAGGGACTGGGCGCGAATTCCGGCAGCTTCTTTTCCAGCAGGAGCCCGTTGGTGCAGAGATAGACGAACTTGCGGCGGGCGACGATGCCGGCCACGATGGCGCCGATCTCCTTGTGCAGCAGCGGCTCGCCGCCGGGGATGGAAACCACCGGCGCGCCGCATTCGTCGACCGCGGCGAGGCACTCCGCAACCGACAACCGCCGGTTCAGGATGCGGTCGGGATAATCGATCTTGCCGCAGCCGGCGCAAGCGAGATTGCAGCGGAACAGCGGCTCCAGCATCAGCACCAACGGATAGCGCCGGTTGCCCTTGAGGCGTTGGCTGAGGATGTAGGCGCCGACCCTGGCCTGCTGCAGCAACGAGACCGCCAACGCTTTCCCCCAAAGTCGCGGCGGACGGCGTCCAGGGTCCGGCCGACCGCGCCTTCTAGCAAACGCTTCGCAACAGGGCAACGCAGGGGCCGGGGGCAGACAGGGCCGACGCCCGGGCTGGCCGGAAACGGCCGCAGGCTGGACAGGCGGGGGGCTTTCTTCTAGAACGGCCTGCCGCGCGGGTGCCGCCCGCGCCGGGCAAGGCCCGGCCTTGCGCCCAGGTAGCTCAGACGGTAGAGCAGCGGACTGAAAATCCGCGTGTCGGTGGTTCGATTCCGCCCCTGGGCACCATTTCCAGAAATCGCCGTTGATATCTCAGCGCTTTTCTGTCCTGGGGTCCCACCCTGTGAAATTGCGGCTTGCGGTCGGACCTCGACGGCCGTTTTTCGTTCTGGGCTGATTTGGGCAACGGGCGGCACGACCAGGTGCATGGCGTCGCCGGCAAGCCGCTTCTTCAGCCGACGGTTCGCGCCCTCGAGATCCCTCAGCTTGCGTGTGTCCGAAGCCTCCAGCCCGCCGCACTTCGCCTTCCACCGGCCCGACCGGGGCCGATAGCACTCAAGCGGCCGCCAGCAAACAATCGTCCGACAACGGCCGCAACGGCGTCATGTCGCGCTCGTGCTGGAACGGCTGGCGCGCGTGGCTGGTAAAGGCGTTGCTCAGCGGATTGACGATGCTGGAATAGATGCAACGCGGCCAGGGCGAGCAATTGGGCGGCGAGCAATGCACCATCAGGTCGCCGAAGATCAACGCGGTGCCCGCTGGCCCTGTCGAGGCGACCATCCCGCCCGCGTCGACGAGCCGGGCGACGGCCGCGTTGTCGACCGTCCAGAGCGGGTAGCTCGTGGTCTTGTCGTCCAGGCTGACCGGTGCCTCGCCCTGGCGTTGCGAGCCGGGAATGAAGATCAGCGGGCCGTTGAACTGGTTCACATCGTCGAGGAAGACGTGCAGATTGAGCGCCAGCGGTTCAGGCACGCCGTCGCCACGGTGATGGGTGGCGAAATCGTAGTGCCATTGAAAGGCCTCGCCCGTGAACGGCGCCTTCACGTTGACCTTGGCCTGTTGCAAATAGAAGTCCTCGCCCAGGATCTGCCGCGCCGGCCCGAGCAGCCGGGGGTGAGCGGCGATACTGGCGAATAGCGGGTCGCGGCGGTGCAGGGCGAAGGCGCTGCGCACGTCATCGCTCAGCTTCTCGCGATAGTTCTCCGGGCAGCGCTCGGCGAAAAGCGCCGGCAATCGCGCCTTGAGGCGGCCGACCTCGGCCGGCGAAAACAGCCCCGGCAGGATGAGGAAGCCTTCGCGCTGGAAGCGTTCGATGTCGACGGCGCTGAGCTGCATGCGGTGACCTCCCGTTCTGCCGGCGCGAGCCGTCTATTTGATACCCAACAACAACCGCGGCAGATAGAGCGCTAGTTCAGGCATATATGTGACGAGGAACACCACCGGCAGATGTCCAAGCGTCAGGAACTTGAGTGTCGGCCACATATAGGCCTGCAAGGGCTGCTTGGCCACCGATCCGGCCATGTAAAGCAACGGCGCGCAGGGCGGCGTGATGTTGCCGAGGCCGAGGTTGGTGCCGACGATCGCGGCGAAATGGATGGGGTGCACGCCCGCTTGCACGGCCACCGGCAGCAGAATGATCGCCGCGACGATGCCACCCGACACATCGTCGACGATCATGCCGATCAGCAAGAGCAGAATGTTGATGACGACCAGCAGGGCGTATTTGTTGTTGAAGATGCTGAGCAGGGCATCGGCAATCTGCTTGGGCACCTGTTCCATGATCATGGTCCGGCTCATGATGAACAGGCAGAACAGGATTATCATGATGGCGCCGGTGCTGACGACGCCCGACATCACCGTCGCGGCGGTCTTGCGCAAGGTCAGCCCGCGATAGATGAGGAACCCGACGGGTAGCGTGTAAGCGAAGGCCACGGCCGCGGCCTCGGTCGGCGTGAACATGCCGCTGTAGATGCCGCCCAGCACGATCAGCGGCATCAGCAGGGCAAACAGCGCCCGGTAGGTGGCGCGAGCGACGGCGCGCGTCGCCTCGGCGAAGCCGAGCGCCTGCGCCACCTCGATGCTGTGGAACTTGCGCACGAAAAGGAAGTTCAGGCCACAATAGAGGGCGGTCAACAGCACGCCGGGAATCAGCGTCGAGAGAAAGCAGGCGGCGATGCTGAGCCCGCCCGTGAGCGCGAAGATGATCATGGGAATGCTGGGCGGGATCAGCAGCGCGAGCACCGAGGAACAGCCGACCAACGCCGTCGCATAGCCGCTCGGATAGCCTTCCTTGACCATGCGCGGGATCATGATCGAGCCGATGGCGGCGATCGCGGCGGCGCCGGAACCCGAAATCGCGCCGAACAGCGCGCAGGTGATCACCGTGACCGCGCCCAGTCCGCCTTTCATCCGACCGACGAAGGCGTTGACGAACTCGACCAGGCGTTCGGAAATGCCGCTAGCCCCCATCAAGGCGCCGGAGATGATGAACAGCGGCAGGGCCAGCAACGCGAAGGCTCCCGCCTGAAAAAAGGCATGCGGCACCAAATAGGCGACGTCACGGTCGCTCAGCGCGGCAAAGAGCAGCGCGCCAGCGCCAAAGGCAAAGGCGATCGGCACATCGAGCAGCAGCAAGACGACGATCAGAACAAGCACGCCGAGCAGAATCAACATGACCGCTAGCTGCCGCGGCGCGGGAGTGCCCGCCATTGGCGCTGGATGTGCAGGGCGAAGTAGATCGCCATCAGGATCAGTCCGAGCCACAGACTGCCCACCCAAAAGCCGCTCGACCAGCCGAGATAGGTGCTCCGACGGTTGGATTGGATGGTGAAGATGGCGTAGTCGGAAATGTAGTAGCCGAACACCAAGGTAACGGCGAGGCAGACGACCTCGGCGAACAGATGCACGATGGCCAGGGTCCGCGCCTGTTTGAAGATCAGTTGGGCGACGCCACCGCGCATGTGCCCGTTCAGTCGCGTGACATAGGCCGCACCCAGAAAGTAGATCCACACGCCCAGCAGCACGGATGTTTCCTCGATCCCGAGGAACGGCTTGTGCAGCCAGTAGCGCATGATGATCTGCGCGACCATCAGGAAGGCGAGCGCGAAAGCGGCCGTGACGCAGAGGGCGCGCAGCACGCTGGTGGCGGCCCCCTCGATGCGATCGAGCGTCGGCCCAAGGCCGTAACCGATGGGTGTCTGCTCGGCGAAGGGATCGAGCAGCGTTGGTTCGGCTTCCCTAGCTCTGTCGGCGCCCACGGCTTTCCCCTCGATTGTTCGCCATGGCTGGCTGCACCGGTTGCTTCACGGGGGACGGCCTCGGGGGTGCATCGGCATTCATGACGCGCCCGGCATTCGACGATGGCCGGCACCACGACGGGCGTGCCAAGCCACCGCGGCGGCCGGGCACGCCCAGTGTGGCAGCCGGTCCCGCTATTTGACCCCGGCGATCGCCCGCAACTTGTCGATCAGCGGCTTGCCGACCTTGCCTTCCATGAACGGCCATTCGTTGGCGTAAACGATCTTCTTGGCCGCCGCGAGTTCTTCGGCGTTGAGTTCGACCACCTTGATGCCCGCCCCCTTCACCTTCTCCAGGAAGCCCTTGCTGATGGACTCTCCTTCCGCCCAGCTGAACTGCAGGGCGACGTCGGCGGCAGCGCGAAGGGCCTTCTGCTCCTCGGCCGAGCGCTTGTCCCACCACTTCTTGTTAGCTAGCCAAAAACCGTACTCGAAGTAGTCGCGCGTCCAGATATAGGTCTCGATCACGTCGCGCATCTGCCAGATCTCGACCGGGGGGCCGAACGAGCGGGCATCCACCGTGCCAAGCTGCAGTGCGGTATAGAGTTCGGCGAACGGCATCGGCACGGGCGAGAAGCCCCATGCCTCGAAACGCTTGACGCCGATCGGGATGGGCGGCACGCGCATCTTGATGCCCTTGGCATCGCCGGGAAACTTGGTCGGCACTTTGCCAACGCCCTTGCGGATGGCGATGCCGCCGAAATCGGCCGGCACGATGCCGATCAGCTCCATGCCCCGCTCATGGTAGATGTCGTTGAACACCTTGGCCATTTCGCCACCTGGGCCAAACACCTTTTGGGCGCTTGCCCAGCTATCGACAATGAAGGCCAGGAAGGAAAGGTCGAGCCGGCCATCAATCTCCGAGGCGCCGTAGGTCATGCTCATGGGGATGGTGCCGCGCATCACCTGCTCGAACAGCGAGGTCCAGTCGCCCAGATCACCGCCGGGGTGATACTCGACCTCGAACTTTCCGGGCAGCAGCTCCTTCAACTTGTCCATGAACTTCTGCGACATCGGATGGAAGATGTGATCGGCCGTCATCGGATGCGCGTGAATGAACTTCTCGGCGGCTGTCGCCTGGCCGGCCGCCGCCGTCAAGCCCACGACCAGGCCGGCGGCAGCGATCGCCGCCTTGCCCGCATTGCGCCAACGATCCAACGCGCTGCCCAGCCGACTGTCGCCTAGCATGATCCCTGACATCTCCGCCCCCCGTCGATGATTGGTCGTGGCCTCAAGCAGTTACTTTCGCCGGCGCCAGATTGCTCAACACCGGCGTGCCGTGTTCGCCGTTCGTCAGCATCTCCATGTATCGCGCGTCCACCGCCCGTGTGACGGGTCCGGTGCGGCCGTCGCCGACCCGCCGCCCGTCCACCTCGACGATCGGAACGATGCCACCCGCCGTGGTGGAAAAAAACGCCTCGTCGGCGGTATAAAGCTCGAAGGGGCTGAAGCGGCGCTGCTCGACGGCAATGCCTTTCTCGGCCGCGATCTCGATCGTCGTTTCGCGGGTGATGCCCATCAGCACGCCTTCGGGCGCTGTGATCAGCCGGCCCTGGCTGACGATGAAGATGTTGTAGCCGGGACCTTCGGAGACGTAGCCGTCGGTGTCGAGCAGGATGGCTTCGTCCATGCCGGCATCGATGGCGTCAAACTTCGCCATGACGAGGTTGAGATAATCGAGGCTCTTGATGCGCGGATCCAGTGCCTCAAGCGGAATGCGCCGGACCGAGGAGATCTTGGCGCGAATGCCGCTGTCCTGCCGGTCGGGCGTGACGAGCCGCACATAGGGCCGCGCGAAGATCACCACCGTTGGCGTGCGACCGCGCGGATCGAGGCCCAGTTGCGCCTTCTGGCCGCGCGTGACGACGCACTTGATATAGGCTTCGCGCAGCTTGTTGCGCGCCACGGTCTCGATATGCGCGCTGCGGATCGCCTCGCGGCTGTAGGGAATCTCCAGGCGCACCGCGTGCATCGACCGGAACAGCCGGTCGAGATGCGCGTCCAGCTTGAAGATGTAGCCGTTCCAGGCGCAACTCGTATCGTATACGCCGTCGCCGTAAAGGAAACCCTGATCGAAGATCGAAACCTTGGCTTCCGCTTCGGGCACGAACGTGCCGTTCAGGAAAACCTGCCAACCTGGATCCGCCTGCTCGGCCTGCCGCATGGCCCCCCCATGGCGAGCCCAAACACAGGTCACGAAGTAAAACTAAGCACGTTTCAAGTCGCGGAACAATAGCCGTGCGCTCGGCCCGGCGCGCGAGCAGGCACGGCGCAACCAGGGCGGCGCGATACCGGCGGGCGTACCTGACGAGCGGTTCCCGCTGCCACGCCTGCGCGAGCGCCTTGCGGCTTGACGGGTCGCCGGCTGCGAAACGCGCCTCAGCCGCGCCGTCTCCGTGACGCTGCGCGCGGCCATGACATGTCGAAACGTCTAACCCGGTTTATTCACGAGAGGACACCTCGAAGAACCCCATCATTGACGACGAAGCATCGCCGATGAGGGCATGGCCTGCGGCCCAGCCTGCGGATTGGGTGCTGTGGCGGGGTCTATTTGG
>Ga0194121_10003019_pt1 | contig 25989 bp, 19 predicted proteins | sample TA2MahCa50mmetaG_FD_148609 | JGI IMG/M metagenome (GOLD analysis project Ga0194121, IMG submission 148609) | Freshwater microbial communities from Lake Tanganyika, Tanzania - TA2015020 Mahale Deep Cast 50m | ecosystem: Environmental > Aquatic > Freshwater > Lake | place: Tanzania: Lake...
TCGTATTCAACGCCACGGTATACGACTTTCGACATTAGGTTTCTCCTTAGTTGTTCAGGTTAAAGAGCGTTCCTTCAGTCGGCTTTTGCGTCTATGAATTTACAAGTCTTTGGTGCGTGTTCTTTATGAATTTGAATGAGCTCTGCCTTTATTTCATTCGGCACTTTTGAGGTGCGAACATTGTTAATCAGCTTTTGAGCTTCAACGCAAGTCCAGAGAATGATTTCCATAGATGAACGATCCGTTCCGAGTCGGCTTACTTCCGTCTGTTTCCAGATGAACGTGAGATCATTATAGATCTTGTATGTTATATAGTCAAGCAGTTTTGTAACATCTGTTACAGTTTTATAAATTCTTCACGTGAGAAAATTTTGCCGGAAATTTTACCGCCGATCTGGGAAACTACTTCCGTTTTTTGTTTTTGGGTGATTGATAACCCCAGAGTCTTGGATTAATCCTGCCGTATCCAAAATCAATGTGCTTCAGATTTTCACGAAACTTTTCCCAGTACATATCAAATATTTTAACTCTTGTCCCTCTTGTAAGATCAAAACAAGTTACATCATCCACGATATACTTGACGATATAAGCATCGTTCGGTGCCTCTTTGGTGCAAACATCGGCATAAGAACCATTTTCCACCAGAATTTCACATCCGTAGCGTGACTTAGAAGTTTCTCTTTCTGCTGATGTCCAGTGATCCATATTCTTTTCCGTATTTTGTGCCCGTCCGACCACATCATGAAGTTGACTCATGAACGATTACCCCACTTAATATCGGGATAAGCTTGTGAAACTACCTCTCTAGTGAGATTATACTTGTCTGTTAGTTTTTTATCCTTAGTAAGAATTACAATCTCTGCTTCAAGAGGATGAAGACCCTGAAGAATGTTAATAAACATTGTTTCTCTACGAAGAGAACTCAATCCGTCATTACCACCCTTTACGAAATTGTAAAACTTATTGTATTCCTTGCGAATTGATGAACGTCCCTGATCTTGAGAACCTAAGGAAGTACTTCCCAACTCACCCATCTTAGAAACAGCATCTGTAATCTTTCCAGTCAGAGTTCCGCTAAATGAGGTTTGTTCATCAGTACCAGCATAGGGTACATCCCCTGGAGGAAGAATAGAAACAACTGTCTCATCAAAATTCCAGATAAAAATAGTCTTCAGAGCAGGATGAGAATATTTTTGAAGTACTTCTACTTTTTTTGCTGTACTCCTTTGCTTGCAAGCAAGATTTAAAATCTCAAAAATAAATGGGTTTGCTGGAAGATTTAAGGTTGTGGGTTCTTCCTTGACCGTAAATTTTGATTCAGTCTTCTTCGTCGCCATTGTCTTCGTAGTCATGATAGTTTTCAAAATTAAATGCAATCACCTCATCTGGAATCAGGTTACCCTGACTATCAAACATCTCGGGGTGAGGTCTTGGAATTTCCCGATAGTTCATCATATATTCTCTAGCAACCCAACCTAACAGAAATCCAACTATAAAAAATAATACAATTAGAAAAGAACAAAAAACTAAACTAGTTGCTAACATAGTTTTCCTCCCTAGGAACTACTACCTTTTCATAATTTTAATAGAAAATTCAAAGTAAATGGTTACTTCCCTTTTTAGTAAGCAGACCAACTTCTCAAATATGATGTGAAAATTTTTAGGTTGCTTTTTTTTCCCTCCGTTGAGAATAAATTCGACTCCACGATTAGTGCGGATATCTTTATTTATGTTTGACATTAAACAATTTTTTTCTCTTGTAAAAACTTTACTGTGTCACTACATCCACCAAGTTTTTTATCATCAACAACAACTTGTGGAAAAGTTGCTCCTTCTCCAAATTCGGAGATAAATTCTTCTTCAGTAAAGTCCTTGTTAAGAGTATAAATGACATGGGTCAAGTTTGTCAACTTCATCACCTGTTTAATTTTTTGGCAATATTGACAATTTGGTTTTGAATAGATTGTAAAGTTCATATTACTTGATAATTCATAATACTATTTAATCAAAAAAGAACATGTGCCACAGACGACAATTTTCAAGACAGTCTCCAAAATATTCAGATGCTGAATGAATGTTTCCTCCGTGAAAAAGAACGAGTCTATTAAAAATATTGCCAGCAACATCTACCTTTTCATAAGGAGTTCTATCAAGGAAAGTTTTTTGATTAAAAACTTTTAACCCTTGACCCGAACCCCAATCGATTTGACTATTGTGATGAATTTTAGTTTCCTTATGTCTCCACATTGTTGTACCACATTCTGGTGGAGCGTCTGGAGTTAGATAAATCATACCAGCCCAAGTTTGATCATCACAATGATAGACAAGTTTTTCACCAGACCAATTATGTTGAAAACGACCATTCATTCCGTGATCTTCCCATTTGGTGATTGGTTGTCCAAGAATTTCTTCAAAGGCTTCTTTTGTGCCAGGAATAAAAAATTGTTTGCGAGTTCTTCTTCCGATGTATCCCGCATCATCAAAATAATCTTGCTCTAAAGCGAACTTTCTTACAGCATCAGGGTCCTTATAAAAATTATCAACAATGAATAATCGTTTAGATTTTTTATAGTCTGGATTGATGCGTAATAGATTCATTTTAGAAACCTAGATGCTTACTACGAACAAAATCTAAATCAAATGTTGTTGCAGAAATTTTTTGCTCCTTATCTTGCCACGGTAAATTAGTTGGACCACAAAGTCTCCAATCCTTACCCCACTTTTCAGTAAGATAATCAATGTTCATCACATTACAATTGTCAAGTTTTTCTTTCAAAGATGGATCATTCTTTTTAGTTTGACTACCATGAGTATAGTACTCTTGTTTTTCACCAAATCCGTGATAATACATACTATCCAATTCCATCACTTTACGGATTGGACGATGCATGAAACGCATAATCATATCAGCATCTTCACAATATGCGGGATATAGGTTCTCATCAAAAAGACCAAATGCTCTAATGATATTTTCTCTAATTAGAAATAAGTCCCAACTACCCACACCATAATCACCTTTATTACCGTGAACCATTCCAATCATCTCATCAGAATTAACAGTGTCCATCATCTCTTGTAAAAATCCTGGTCCAAATGAAACATCATCATTGCAGATAATCCAATAAGGAGCCATAAGATAACACTTGATAATCAAGTTCCATGATCCAGCAACTCCAAGATTACCAGGAAGGTGTGCGACTTTAACTTTTTTTACATATTTGTGCTTAATACTTGCGAGTTTATCCAAGTCTTCATCAAGTTCTCCTCGACCATTGTTATTAACAATGAATACTTCATCAACAGGGTAATCGATACTCATGAGCAAACGACTGACCCAAAATGTACTATTGACAACAGGTACTCCAATTACAGGTATAGACATAAGATTACAGAGAATTTAACATGTACTTTTCAGCTTTTTTAGTTTCACCATCGACACAAATCATTTTACTAAGAATTTTTTCATCGACTAATTCTGGATGCACCCACCAGTCTTCATAGGGTCTATTATCATCAGGTGAAATATTATCTACAACTAATTTATAACCAAAAGACTCAAGATATTTTCTAGACTTATCTCTAAAAGATTTTGTGTCATCACAATAGTAATCATGCTCATAAGTAATAACGGCAAAACGATGAGTTTCAAAAGGCATAGTCAGAAGTATCTTGTAGGTGACCTCAGGAGGGTCGCAATCTAGTTGTAGGTAGTCAATATCAGTTGGCAGGTCCAACCCACTCAGGAACCGCTCATAATTAACTCTGAGAGCATCTTTAAGTAGGCACGTATGTTTTCTCTCTTGAGTATGAGCATTAACAAAATTTTCATCAATGTCAAGAGCCACGCCGTTCCACCCAAACTTTGTTTCTAGTAAAGCAGTGTTGTTTCCATAAAACGCATTACCAGCTCCAATCTCAAGATAAGTTCCATTCTTTTTACCATTAAGTATGGAGAGAACAAACATATCTTGATATGATTCGGAATAATTTTTCGTAATGTCTTTAGAACCCTTAAACTTATATCTTAGTTTGGCGTAATTATTCTTAGAATACCAATTTAATTTTGGTAATCCAGATGATTTATCACCAGTAATTTTTGTAAGATTTGAAATAACTGCCTGTTGATGCACTTCATCAAGTTCATAATTATCAAGTAAGTCTTGTAACATATCGCGAGATTCATCACACAATCCACACCACCAAGAAGAGATTGCCTTTTCAAACAAAATTCCATAAAATCCAGGATAATCAACTTGAGTGCGAAGTGGTGGTGGATTTTTATCACAAAATTCTTCAGCAATACAAGATGTCAAATAACAATCTTTCCAACTACCATCTTGATCCGAACGTTCATAATATCTTGCAAGTAAAAAGTAACCTTCTGGACGAGACGGAATTACTGTGATAGCATTCTGTATTAAACCTTTGACCGTAAATTTACGAGTTCCTTGTTTGTCATAACACATTGAAGCACGGATAAGGCATTCATATTGAAGTAATTTATTATCAGATCTTTCTGTTGTTCTAAGATAATAAGACATTGCAGCAGCAGTTTGCCCAATTTCATCATAGTAAATGGCTAACTCATAATTAATTTCAGCATCATCTGGATCTTGAATGTAAGTTTCAAGAAGATTAATTAAATATGATTCATCATCTATGTCTTTTTTTGTATCCTTCATTAAGATTTTTGTTATAAATTGGTCAGGAGTAATTAAATTTAACCACTTTTTTCTATTCTTAGAAAAATTAGCAAAGTCTAACTTCTGAAATCGATCATTAAAGATTAATTTATCTTGATTTCCAATCTGGATAATACCACATCCATAATCAGTATCAACAACACACATGGAGAGATCATCTCTTTCCTTTCTCAAAGTCACAAATGCTTTCCAACAATCCCCATTCCAAATACCACCAGGATAGGGGATGATTTGATGTTCTTCAAGTTCAGGATTCATATCATGACAGACAATATATCCATTAGGATTTAAAATCTTTAATGAATTAATGATGTCACGATATACTTGATCTGCATGATGCAAACCATCAATAAAAATAACATCAAAATTTTCAGTATTTTTTTTAAAGAAATTGTCAGATGTATCAAAAATTGTGGCTGGAGAAGTTAGTTCAGGATCAACACCAACCTTATAATTACATTTGATTTCCCTAAAATTTTCTCCAGCAGAGACACCAATCTCAAGATATTTTTTTCCTCTAACTTTATCAATTAATGATTGAATAATATCAGTTCTCTTCATCGTACTTTCCAGCAATAAAATCTTCTACAACCTGAGGAGAAACTCTCAGAACATAAGCAGCATTATCTTGAAAACCAAAGGTCATTAATAAATCACCTTTATAATAGCACATACCTGTACAAAATTCAACGTGAGCATCCATGAAAGAAAAATCTTTTGAGAATGCTTGCATTTGCCAATTTTTATCCCATATAAGAAATCTATGACGATAAAGTCCATCTTTTCTGCCAACTTCACTCTGAAATAAATCTACTTCATGAGTAAGGGCAAAGTAATAATTATTATCAAGAGGCAATACATGAGATCCTCCACGAACATCTCTGGGAATATCAACCATTTGAGTGAGGGCAACAGTTTCAGAAGTCCCTTGTATAGGATTAACCTTGACAACTTCAGTGGGATTTGACCATTTTACATAATGCCAATCCATATCTGGAATTGGCATCCAATTTTTTTCACAATAGGAGTTAGGATCTTTGGGAGGTTCGATACGAACTCTTGAAACTTCTTTGACATAATCGTCCCCAACAACAATTTTGGACAGTTCCATTCTTCCCTGACCATTTGTTGTTGTATCTCTTCTTACACCAGAAATATACAGGTCTCCACCCCAACGAAAAAGTCTAGCATCCTCTAAACCAACAAAATCCCAAAGAGGTTCTTTATCCAACTCAGAGGTATCAATCTTATTGACTCTTTTTATTTTTAAACTATCGTCTAACTCCAAATAATAATTTGTAGTTCTTAAATGCATATCATTTTCAGGATGCACATAGGTCAAAGGACCCCACTGATGCTGAAAAGTTTTTTTTTCAGAATGGTAGAATGTATAATTAACGTGGCGAAGATTTACCATTAACTTACCATTATCATTGTAAATGGAGGGATTCATTAATCCCGTTCCATTTGTAAGATAAGAAGGAATAATTAAAGGATGAATGCTACCGCCATTATCTAAAGCAATTTTTGCAAAATGCATACACTTCAACTAAGGTTATTATAAATTATACCAAATATATATCAGTTTTACAAGTGTCAGGTTTCGACTCTAGCCATATTATAAGAATGTACAGATGATTGAGTCGATTGCCTTGCTGGGTCAAATGAAGCAGGCCACGTTTGGTTGCCAACATAGAATAATCTATCATCCTGACAAATTGCCCACCAACCATCACCTTGAGATCCCTGTACTGATGCAATTGCTGAGAACCAGTTTGCTTGATAGTTGCCAGCGGATTGGGTAATATCAAATTCCCAAGGAAGTTTATTTCGATTATCCATTGCTTGACGACCGCTTCTAAAACTTATACCCTTTGCTTTTCCTGGATCAGATCCAGCACCAATGACCATACATCTTTGACTTGAATTCAAGAATAAACCCTGTCGCCATTCATTATTACCACTACCAATTCTGCTAATATCAATAACATCACTATAACCAGTAAAGACTGGAAGTGGATATTGGAGATCTACATTAGTCCATGGAAAGTCTCCAGTATTTTGATTTTCATTAGCAAGATAGTCAAGAATATTAAATCGATTATATGCTTGAGTACCTACACCAAAGATTATTCCTGTGCTTCTTTGTTTAATATAAAGTCTTGCATTATTTTGGTCAGAACTTAACCAGAAGTCTTCAACATCATTGTATAAATCTGTCATGTTCCAGAAACTTCTAAGACCAGCTCCTGATACCTCAAGAGATCTAGCTCTATCCCACCATACTTTTTGCATCGGACCAAATCCAGATCCACTGGGTTCATCACCATCATAAGAACCAGAACTATAAAGATTTGATCCAGTTTGCTGGAGAAGTCCTGTCTGATGGAGAACACCGTCATTCGTAAGAACAACTGTTAGATAGTAAGTATTATGTCCTGCCGTTGCTATTTTTTTGATTCCTCCATGCTTTTCCCAGTTATAAAGAATTTTTCTAGGGGCACCTGTATATTGATCATTACCAACACCAAGTTGATCATATGCATTATAACCCCAACCCCATAGGTTACCATCTTGATCTAGAGCAAATCCATACTGGTGGTTACCACCAGCTAACCAGAAATCTACAAGTTTTCGATTATCAAAATATTGCTGAGGAATTATAGCAGGAACATAACTATTGTACCAGTTGTTATTATACTTAAAGTTTCTACCCAATCCAGTGTGTCCATTATATCCCCAAGTCCATAGTTGTCCATTGATATCAAGGGCACCATTAACACTACTTGAGCTGTTCGAATTAGTTGATGAAGTAGTGCCAATTTTGATTGCTTGAATATCTCTTAAAAATCCTTGACCTCTATTTCCATGAGTAGACTGATACTGTTGAATTTGTTGGTTATAATCAAATCCACCACCACTGTTATTTGTTCGACCAACTCTTCTAGAATAGTATCTATTGGTTGTTCCACCATCACCATGTTCTCCTGAACCCATCCAACCAGCCCAGAAGACTTCCCCATTATCAAATAAGAATCCATACATATGTTGGTCATCACCAACAGTTTGAATACATCTTGGTCTTGACCAAGTTGTTCCTTGAGTTACACTAGAGTTTCTATAATTATCATAATGATCCCACCACTGAAATGTTGATTGGGCTGGATTATGTTGAGAACCACCAAATCCATATTCAGAACCACCATATCCATAACTGGAGTGACGAGCTATATGAACAGACTCAAACTCGCCATTAATAAAGGAATATCCCTGGTTAGACTGAGCACCATTATCAAGTCTTCCAGGAATAAATCCCATATTCCTATCATTCCAACCCATAGGGTTACGATTATTAAACTGTAGAATTCTATTTGCTTTATTTTGATTTGAATCTGCGGTGATCTTTTGCCAATATGAAGTTTCTGATGACCTGTCGTAGATAGGGTGAATCATCCTACCATGTCTCATACAAACATAACGATCACCATTATAATTTACTATATCTCCTGGATAGTAAGTCCCATTCTCCATCCATTGACCAGTCCACATGTAACCAGAAGAATATCTATCCCAACCCTGAGTATCATTTTCTGGTTTATATTTTTCACCAAACCAGTCATTGGTGGCGTACTTATCGGTCTTACAAATATATGCTGCACCATTAACTCTTACCACATCATTTTTATTGTAAGCAATCCCCTCTCTCCATTCGCCACGATAATCCTGAGTTAAATTTTTAGCAATATTGGTTAATTTTTCCATAGTTTATTGTGTTATTCTGGAGATGAAGTTGTAGACCATCTAGTAAAATTAGTTAGATCCTTGGGATCAGATGGTGGTGGCAAATTCGGACTACCACATTTTTCGTCAATTGCTAAATGTATAATATTTTCTTGCTGTTCAGAAAGTGTAGTTGATATTCCCAAATAATTTAAATATTCTGAATCTTGTAAATATTTATCTTTCAAATCAATATTAGAACTCAATATCGTAAAACAATAGTTTTCACCTAAGGATTTTAGTAAAGATTTTTCTGTTTCAAATTTTATATCAAATAATTCCTCTTCTGTGGCACTAGATAGGACATTTAGGTCCCCAGCATATCTCTCTTGTTCTGGATTATCAGGATCCATAATAGCATCAATATCTGGGACATAAAAAGATTCTCTCAAAATATCCATTGTATAATTAGGATGAATTGAGTAGTAACTTCTTGACTCTGCATTAGGTCTAACTTCTGCTTTTAGGGTAGTGCCAGAATTTACCAAATTACCAGTTCTAAAAAGAAAAATTACTTGGGGTTCAAGTTCAAAATCTTCACCAATAACTGGTATTTCTGTTTTTTTCATTTCTTCACCTATTTTTTCACCAGTTTCATCGTAGATATAACAACACACATAATCGGTTCTTATACCAATAATAGAAGCATTTTTTGGAAGCCCTAAATCTGGCCAATTCATTCCTTCATATGCGGAATTAATAGATACAATTTTTCTCACAGTGCTAATGGACATTTTTTTCTCCTTTATACTTAACCAGCGAAATTATGACATGGAACTGTTCCATAAATATTGCCACGATAATTTCCAAATCCCCAGTCATAGTTACGTCCAGAATTCATCATTTCACCATTATCAAATAAAGTTTGAGATCTAACAACGTGACTACTATTTCCATCGTAGTCTCCTGTAGCACTTATATCTATACAAACTGAACCGCCCCAAGGATGAGAATCATATACCGACAATGGGTTAGACATGTAGAATGGTGCATGAATTTTTCTTCCAACGGCATACTGCGACTGACCATTTTGCTGGTGCCTTGAACGATTGTTTGCAATTGTACTATCTCTGCCAATCCCACCTTCACCATACCCATTCCATCCAGTAGAATAGACATAACCCTTATCGTCTAAGAAGTACTGGCACGTACCTCCAGATCTTCCAGAAGCACACATAGCAACAACATTTAACACCGACTGTGTGTTACTATTCCCTGGACCAAGAATAAGTTGAGGAGAAGTTCTTGAACTGGGGGCAGATCCTGTTGTTAAATTGTAATGTCCGTCGTATCCGATACCATAAGTATTACCATTTTGAATTCTATAGAAAATATGTCCGTATCCACCATCATCAAGATCCACCCATACATTTACAATTTGAGCAGCACCAGGCCAGGAAGTTCTTCTTGTAATAGTTGTGCTGTTATTGGTATTAGTCGTGGTTCCATCACCTAATTGACCATATCCATTATACCCACAAGTCCAGACATATCCCTGTCCATCAAGAAGTGCAATGGTATAGTTGTTTTCTGCAGATCCAACAACAAGTTTCTGAATACCACCATAAGTATTCCAGTTAACAGGAACCTTGAGAGGTGTATATGAGCGATCAGAATCTCTAAATCCGCTGTTTGTTGGATACATCAATTGACCTTGATGATTATATCCCCAAGACCAGAGGTTACCCGCCTCATCAAGTGCATATGAACTTCTGTGTCCTGCCCAAATATCTACGATTCTATTTCCTCCAAAGAAGAAATCTTTGTTCATGGTGTGAATCAACCAAGCTCGGCTATTCACAGACAGAGCACCATCTTCAAAATAATAGATGTCTCGGGAGTTATTACTACCAGAAGTAGTACCAGTGTCAGAAGAAATACCACACTGACCTGTATCATTTCTACCCCAACAATGGATCTCACCATATTCATCAAGGGCAATACAATGGGCATCACCATCTCTAGATTGAAGACCACCGCTTACAATTTTTACAATTGAACGATTCTTAAATGCTCGTCTAGGGATTGAGAATGCAGCTTGAGTGGCCTGACCATCATCGTTAGAGTAACCGTCACGACCGTGGTTGCTCTGACCAGAAACATGAACACAACCATTAGAAGTTAAGTGCCATCTGTTATCAGTCCATGCTTCCATAGACTGAATGATTTTAGGACATCTTCTCGTCATATGAAAAGGATTATTTCCAAAACTAGCCCATTCACCTGAGTTGAAATCAATATGATATGGAACGTCGTTTTCTTGCGAATCCATCTGAGATCCGCCATCACTGTTCATATAAGCATTACTAGTTCCACTATCAGACATAATAACGCCCTCCCCATTGATGAAATGCTCAGAGTTACGGTAACTCATATGCCCTTTGTTCCAACCAGGATTCCATCTCCAAGCATTCACCGAAGTTGATCCGACTCCTAAAGATGTATTCCAAGGGATATTACCATTCCATCTATTAACTGTACCCCACTGTGGTCCAAGGATATATGGATGACCTTTCCATCCAAATGGTTGGTTATTAACAAATCCAAGGCAACGGTCTGATGGCATCAAATCATCACCTCTTGAGAACATTTCCCAACAAGACAAATAATCAAATAAAGGATCAACATTTGAATGCCCTACACCACAAATATAAGATGAATTTCTTCTTCTAACAATATCTCCAGGATAATAAGTAGTCCTTAATGACCACACTCCAACGTGAGATGTTCCCTCAGAATATAAATCCCAATCAACTGAATTCATTGCGACCTCATATTGCCCCATCATTCTTCTTGGTCCAAGAACAATTGGATCATTAGATACAACTGCAGTATTGATTCCAACACTATTTAAATATAAGACAGCAGTCGTTGCAGTGACTGCACCAATTGAAGTAACCCCAGCATAAGTATCAAAGTTTTTTGAATAAAGTCTTAAACCTGTTTTGGGATCCCGATCCCATGGACCTTTTGATGCTGTAGGATAATATGAAGTTACGATGCCCGCTGTTTGAGTTGAAGGATTAAATCCTGTAAAAGTTACTGTTATAATGCTCGTTTGGATTCCCAAACTAGCAATTGTTCCGTTTAGAGTTGGAAGTACAATTGGAGCATGATTTTTTGGAATATCATTCTGATAAATGTAAAGTCTATCCTCAAAAGATACAATATCACCCTTACTATAAGTTGAGGTAGGAGAATACGATCCCCTGTGTATAAATTTAATTTTTCCTAGTGTTACGACGGCCATGATTTTATACCTCCTTACATGTGCGTATATCTAATTTTGTTAATATTCCCTCGACCACCCTGGCTCCCAATACCTCCACAATAACCATTATTGCCTGTATTACCATTTTGAGTTCCATAAACTTTTCCTGTTCTAAGATCTGCATAGAATCCATTCTTAGATGCAGATGTTCCAGATACATCATAGAACCAATTACCCCATGCAGCATTAGGTTCATACATATTATTTTTCAATCGATAATTGTTATCAACGCGGTCTGGATCTTGGTCTCTTCTAGAATTATTGGAATCGTTTTGGCAATTACCAGATACTCCATTATCATATCCACCATGGAACCATTCACCAAGATTGTTACTAACCCTGGCAGCAAATGTTGAGTTATAACGATAAATTGCAACTTGAATATAAGAACTACTGTGACCCTGATTAGAAGTCACAGACATCACATTTGTCGCATTACTACCATTATTAATTTGTACGTTCTGTAGCGTTGATTGGTTAGTTGTGCTGTTCTGAGAGATACTCAAATTATAATACCCATTATACCCACAGGAGTATAATGTATTATTAATAATGGAACTTCCTCTTGTGAGGTACATAAACATATGGCTGTTTCCACCCAACATCCATACATCAACACAGTCAGCAAATGCAGTCCCTTGTCCCGTACCTTTGTTTGCTGATGTAGTAACAGGGTTTGATGCACCTGTGTATCCACCTGTTCTTACCTGTACAGGAACATAAGTATTATGAGTATGATTATGCCCTAATCCACCATAACCATTATACCCCCAAGTAAATACTGTACCATTACCTTTTAGTAGGCCACAAGTTCCATGAGATCCTCCACCATTGATACTGAACTTTCTAACTCTACCATTTGTTCCAGTTAGAGTGCCCATATCATTAGCATCAACACGGACTAACGTATTCTGATTAGTTGCATTCCCATTTCCAATTTGCCCATATCCATTATACCCACACGCATATAAGTGACCCAGATCAGTTAGGACATATAATGTTCCATAGTTTCCACCAGTTGACCAAATATCAACAATTCTACCATAAGTGCCTGGACTAAAAGTAATTTGAGTTGGAACTTGTCTACCAGTTGTATCATTATGACCTAGTTGCCCATAACCATTATATCCCCATGACCAGAGATCTCTGCTTCCATCAGATGGGTTTTCAATAAGAGCATACATTGCGTGAGATTCATTATTATCTCCACCAGATGCAGCGGCGACACGAATCGCTCTTTTACCTCTTAAAGCAGTGGTTCCAGAAATATTAATATTAAAGTATCCACATCTAACTGGTTGTTGTGTATAATTGTCCGTATAGTTACCACCACTATTTCCATTACCATTATATCCCATATAATGAACTTCACCATTATTGAAAAGAACTAATGTATTCATCCCACCACTTTCAACTTGAATAACTTTTGGATATTCTCCATCTGGGGTTGGAAGAAGCCCATCTAGATAATCAAGATTCACAAACTGAGCCATTGCTAAGTTCGTGTCATTTGGATCTTGAGTACCGACAGATGTTCCCCCAGAACAATATTGACTATTTCCAAGATTTACTAGTTGATATCTACGATTTACATACCGCATATTGTATCTACACTGATGAGTTCCATACGCTTTAGCGGGTCCAATGCTATCGCCCATTCCAACCAAAACTGTTCTACCAGTAGCACCATCAGTTGAGTTAGTAGTAACGTTACAAGTAAATGTTGGTAATGAACCGCCAGCATAAAGACCAGTGTATCCCGAAACAGTTGTGTCGACACTGATAGTTGGGGTTGAAGTATATCCACTTCCAGGTTCAATAATATCACATTGAATAACATTCAAAGCGGTGCCAGAAACGTGAGCAACACCAACGAATCCGCTTCCACCACCGCCAGTTGCTATCAATCGCAGCATACCAGTTGATGGGCTTCCTCTTCTACCATTGACGGTATTTGTTTCTTTAATGTTACTTCCTTGAGAATTGTAAAAAACTGTATTAATTGCTCCGATAACCGACTGAGTTCTTGCATTCCATAGAGGTTTAAGTGGTGGAACATATCCCTCATTCATTCCAGCAAGAAATGCATTTTTTCTATACATGGAACCTTCGGACAATAGTTGCCACTGAACTCCATCATTTGTTAGTGGATAATAATTTGTGTTTGCTTGTTTACAGATGTAAGTGTAAGCATCATAATATTTCCAAATAGAATTATAGGCATACTCTGGATATACAGTTACGATATCATTCAATTGATATGCCGTTGAAGAACTCCATACGCCTCTTTCTCTTGTAAGACCAGAAAGTTTTTCCCAATAGGATGTAGAAATATTAATTGTATTACCCATATTTCCGTGACTGGTGCATTGGTAATACAAAGTGCTCGGGGTACTATCAGAAACGGTAAATGTAATCGTACCAACTTCAGCGCCATTATTTGTTACACCATCATTATACGCAGATCCCCCATTACTTGTACGAATTTGGAATGGATGAGTAGATGCATTAACATTAAAGGTATAAGTGAAACCACGATATAAAGTTAAAACTGGATTATTAGAAGAATTTATGACCCAGGCAGAATTTCCAGAATTAGTTACAGTATAAATGTACGTGCCGCCGCCTGCTGCAACAATGTTTGGAACTTGAGATCCTCCAGAATTTGCTGACCTACAAAGATATTGAGATCCAACATGAGTTACAAGATCATCTACAGTATATGAGCTAGAGGTATTATACTCGCCTCTGATATTATACCTAACTTTTCCAATAATACTTGTCGTAATTGCCATTGTTATTAAACTGAGGTTGTTATTTGTAAATATCCTGTTCCATTAACACTCATTGATATTGATCCCGTAAGAGCGAAGAAATCTGCGAGAATTGGTGCTTTACGAAGAAGTGGATTGGTGTCATTTGCTTGATAAGTATCAGAACCTGTAATTACGGTCAATCTGAGGTTTCCATAATCGGAAACATCATTCTTATCGCTATTTATAGCCAAATAATGATAAGCATTTGTGCCCGTATTATTCACCCAGGCAGTTCCCGATCCCGTTGAAGATAGAAGTTGTCCAGAAGTTCCTGGATTATTTGACCCATCACGAAGTCTATTTTTAAGTTGGATATTTTGTTCAATGATGGTATCACCAGCATTATCCAGAGTCATTGCAAGAGTTCCACCTGGAGTTGTGTTAGATGTTAAATCAGAAGTGTTGTTTGTGTAGAATTTAAATTTACCACCTACTGCCGTTCTACCAGCAACTAAGAAGTTATCTCCATTGTTTCCAAGAACAAGACCGTTCCACCAGAAGGTTCCAGAGTAACTATTATCTGCTGAGGTGTATGCTACTCTATGGAATGCACCAGAAGGTCTTTGAGAGAAATTACCAGAAGAATCTAATTGCCCAAGAGTGGTGTAAGAAAGTGATCTTCCAGCAGCACCAGCGGCAGCATTGAGGAAAGTAAATCCTTGGTTAAACAGTAAGTATGATGAAGTATCTGATCCAGGGGCAGTATATGCAGCACTTGTTGTCGTGTGTCTTACGTTATATCCAATACCACCATAAGAACCACCAGAATAACCCGCAACAAGGCCACGACCTTCAGAGTTACCAGAACCTAAATTGACATTATAGGTTCCAGTAAAGTCATAGAAGTTATTAGAAGTAACAGTATTAACACTCAGAACATTGCTGCTTGCGTTGAATGCAAATGCAACCGAAGTCGATCTACTCTTAGCTGTTGCGTTAGACCCAAGAGTCGAAACCATGACAGGATAAAGTGTCGTGGTCGATGTATCATTAGTCGATAGAATTGAACTAGAAGGTCCGATGAGACCTTGAGTACCTTGGAAACCTTGAGTACCAGTATTACCTTGAATACCTTGAGGTCCTGTGGTTCCTTGAGTGCCTTGTCTTCCCTGAACACCTTGAGTGCCTTGTGTTCCTTGAGTTCCTTGAGTGCCTTGTGTTCCTTGAGTTCCTTGAGTGCCTTGTGTTCCTTGAGTTCCTTGAATACCTTGCGATCCCATTGGACCGAATCCAAGGTTATTGAATGCAAGGTTAGAAGTATTGATAGAACTATCAAGATAGAGGGCACTTCCAACAGAACGATTGACTTGTCTAACTAAAGTACCGTTCAGATAGTATCTAACTGTTGCACCATCGTAAAGAACATAAGCAACATCAGAAGTTGTATATGCCCCACCAGTGGCAACTTGAGAACCACTTTCATAAATTTGTACAGTTCCATTATTAAAGTAAAATGCATAATCAATTGAAGAGAAACTTGAATCAGTTGTTGGGTCTGAGTTAAGACCAAACATAGCAAGTCCAGATGTTGAAGATATTTTCGCTGTTGCATAAACACCAAGAACATATCCTTGAACTGAATATACCGATGAATCCCAAGAACTATTCGTTCCACCAGTCTTTGTAAATGTATTTGAATCAGTTGAAGACTGAGTTACATTGACAAGAACTGGAGTCCAAGTGGAACCACCACGAACACCAGTGATACCTTGGCTACCTTGAGTTCCTTGTGTTCCTTGAGTACCTTGAGTTCCTTGAGTTCCTGTACCTGAAATACCCTGAGTACCTTGAGTTCCTGTACCTGTAATTCCTTGAATACCTTGAGTTCCTTGTGTTCCTTGAGTTCCTTGAGTACCCTGGGAACCTTGAGTACCTTGAGTACCTTGTGTTCCTTGAGTACCTTGTGTTCCTTGAGTACCAATTATACCCTGGACACCTTGAACCCCTTGGCGTCCTTGGATACCTTGGCCACCCGTGGCACCGTCAATACCCTGACGACCTTGGAGACCCTGAGAACCTTGAGTACCATTTGCACCCGCCGTACCTTGAGATCCAGTGTCGCCAGTAGTACCCTGAACACCTTGACGACCTTGAGTGCCTTGAACACCTTGAACACCTTGTTCACCTGTTGTACCCTGCGTTCCTTGACGACCTTGAGTTCCTTGAGTTCCTTGAGAACCATCATTTCCCTGCGTTCCTTGACGACCTTGAACACCCTGAGCACCAGTATCACCAGTTATGCCCTGAAGACCCTGACGACCTTGGATGCCTTGAGTCCCTTGCTCACCCTGAATACCCTGACGACCTTGGAGACCTTGGAGACCTTGCTCACCTTGAGTTCCAGTTGTTCCTTGAGAACCAATTATACCCTGAAGACCTTGTGATCCCCCAGTACCTGTAATACCTTGGCGACCTTGAGTTCCTTGAATACCTTGCTCACCAGTAATACCCTGAATACCTTGCTGACCCGTGGTTCCTTGAATACCCTGAACACCCTGTCCTCCTATGGTTCCCTGAATTCCTTGTTCGCCAACAGCACCTTGAGTACCAAGCAAACCTTGAACGCCTTGAACACCCTGAATACCCTGGCGACCTTGAGTGCCTTGCTCTCCCTGAATTCCTTGAGTTCCTTGTCTTCCCTGAACACCTTGAATGCCTTGCTCACCCTGAGTTCCTTGTGTTCCTTGAACACCTTGCTCTCCAGTGTTTCCTTGAATACCCTGAATACCCTGACGACCTTGAGTGCCTTGAACACCTTGAATACCTTGCTGTCCAAGGTCACCCGTCCTATAAAATTCAATCGAAACTAATTCATTATTATTAGGTAAGGTCCCAGAAACAAAAGTAACCCCAACTGTGTAGTATCCTACGCTATCAGAAATTGAACTAACTTGCCAAATATTAGCAATAGTTCCAGTGGGAGATGCAGAAATAATTGTTAAGTACCCCTTAACAGTGCTTGTAGAATCATCCCAAGTATTATACCAACTAGTTTGAACGTTACTATCAAAGTCAGAGTAATCAATATAGATCTGATTAACAGATCCAATAGTAGCACTATTATATCTTAAGAATCCTACGCCTGGATCAGAGTTGGTAATAGTTGTGCTGAATTGATATTCAACACCACCCTTGTTTCCAGCGATACCCTGAACACCTTGGACACCTTGACGACCTTGAATACCTTGAGTGCCTTGCTCACCTTGAATACCTTGAGATCCAGTGTCGCCAGTAATACCCTGAACACCTTGACGACCTTGAGTGCCTTGAACACCTTGACGACCTTGAGCGCCTTGGGAACCATCAGATCCTTGGAGTCCAACTTCACCCTGAATACCCTGACGACCTTGAACACCCTGACGACCTTGAACACCTTGAGTGCCTTGCTCACCTTGGATACCTTGCTCACCCTGAATACCCTGACGACCTTGGAGACCTTGACGACCCTGAACACCTTGAGTGCCTTGAGTTCCTTGCTCACCTTGGATACCTTGCTCACCTTGGATACCTTGATTACCTTGAATACCTTGCTCACCCTGAATACCCTGACGACCTTGGAGACCTTGACGACCTTGAACACCTTGCTCACCCTGAACACCCTGACGACCTTGAATGCCCTGAGTTCCTTGATCACCCTGAACTCCTTGGATTCCTTGAGTGCCTTGAGTGCCTTGAGTACCTTGAATACCTTGTGTTCCTTGAGTCCCTTGCTCACCCTGAACACCCTGACGACCTTGGAGACCTTGCTGACCTTGAACACCTTGAACACCTTGAACACCTTGAGTTCCTTGGACACCCTGGACACCCTGTCGACCCTGAAGGGCAACTTGTTCAATTAATGACCAAGTTACTCCAATTCCAGTAGAAGTTAAAACAGAAGTTGTTGTTCCAACTTGGTCAGTGAGATCATAAAGGGGTCCTTTAAAATCAATACCACTACGAGCAGTAATGACTCCAGCAGAGCTAAATTGTAAAGCATGTAATACAGTAGTTGTTGTGATTCCAAGTGTGCTAACACCAGTAACGTTTACGCCAGTGAGTTTTGGAGTTTGAGTAACAGAAACAATTCCAGAAGATACAGTCAGATTTGTTGCATCGAACGCAGCAATACCCTTTGTTGAAGAAGTTGCAAAGGTGTGTGTATTACTTGTAATTACTCCAGTGACTCTACCGTAAGAGTCAATATTAATTTGAGTAACAAAAGAACTATCACCAGTTGTCAAATTGTTTTTAGAAGTTCCAACCGTTGCTAAATCAATAGAATCAGCATTAACAATAATTCTTGATGTACTTGCAGTGCCGACTGACAGTTCTGTGACTTGACTGTTAAAGAGACCAGCACCAGCAAGAGTTTGAGTTGGAGCTGTAAATTGTGTCCATTCTAGAGCAGATGTACCAACACCAATATTGCCTCTTGTAATATGAACCCAACCAGTGCCACCATTAATATCACCATCAGCAATAAAGGTAAAATCACCAGGAGCAATTTCAGCATCCGAGTCATAATTTGAATCTCTGCTTAATTGCCAAGAAGTTGATGCATTACCAACTCTTGAGAGAGTGTAAATACCATTCTCAAATTTGTTGGTCTGGTCCTTAACCAAAACTCTATCATCAAATAGTGGAGTAATTCCATCAACAGATATTGTACCAAGACCAACTGACCAAAGTATTGCTCCAACCCCAGAAGCTCCATTATAGTAATAACCACTAAGATTCGAAGTTGTTGCAACAGACACAGACTTCTGAATCGTAATTGCCGACTGGAAATTATCAAGATAATTTTTTGTTACGAGTTCGTTCGTTGCACTTGGAATCGTTTCAGTTGCAAAGAAACGGTATCCATAGACATTACTTGAAATACCTACTTCCCCACCTACAGTGAGGGTTTTGTCCATTAGATTGGTTCCAACACCAACTCTGTTAGCTCCAGAATCATAAACAAGAGTTGCAGCACCAGCGAAAATACCATTTTCATTATACTGTACTTGTTGGTTACTTCCAGAAGCAGTAGTTGCTTGGACAGTAATGGTTGAGATATTCCCCGAAGAACTAGCAGAAATACCACTACCAACGAAATTAACAATTGTTACAGATCCAACTGTTCCTACCTGAACACCTTCATCTTGGACTGTAATACCAGTGATTGCATTTGCTGGAGCTCCATCTACCCAATCAACACCACTACCAGTTGAAATAAGAACCTGTCCATTAGTTCCAGGTTGATTATTAACATCGTATAGTTCTCCACGAAGTCTGATTGCACCAGCAACATCTAAAAGTCTAGTTGGATTCGTGGTTCCTATGCCAACATAACTGGTCAATCCATCAATGAATAAATCATCGTTTAAATTGATATCGACATCAGATCCATCACCAAGTTTGACATAATCCTGTGCCCCTTCAAAAGCATCGATTAACTGAACTCCACCAGCGTTAATTCTTACTCTATCTTCTGTGAATCTAATAAATGTATCAGAAGAAACATCCTGATAATGATAAATGTATTCACCAACATAGATGTCTGTTCCAAAAGTTGCAATACCAGTTACATTCAGTGATCCACCAAGAGCATCACTGATGCTAACACCAGCAAAAGTTGCATTTTGTAAAACGGTCAGATCTCGAACTTTACACTCACCATAAACATCAAGTTCTACAGAGGCAAGACTTGTGCCAATACCAACTTTACCATCCTGAAGAATTGATACTGCTTCTACCTGAGCACCTGTTTGATTATCAGATAGTATGGAAAGAGATTTATTGTTACCACTTCTTGTGCCATAATATTTAATATTGAATCCATAGTCTGCACTGTCTCCAGTAATTCCGTTTGCAAGACCATTGACTCTGAAAATATCAATATCTTTCGATACTACTGAAGTTCTAATAATTGAACCAGCAGGATTTGCAGATCCATAATCAAATCTTAATTCATTATCACCAATATTAAGATTATCACCAAATGTTGAAATACCAGTTACTGAAAGTTGATTAGCAAACTGAGTTCCATATATAGTTGCGCCAAGTGAAACTGTCTCAAACTTCTTTGTATTATCATGATAAAGTTCAACAGAACTTGTAGGATTAAATTTAGCTGAAAATACACTATTATACCCACTTGTAATATTAACTGTATTTCCACCAATATAAAGTTGTCCTGGTCCAGCTTCAGTAATTGCAGAGTCACCATTAGTCAGGTGTCTAATCTGTAAATCGTCACTGTCACCAAAATATAGAATATCATTATCACCAAATCTAGCATGTGTTCCAAATGCCACATTACCAGAGAATGTGCTCAGACCTGTAACAAAGATATTCTGTGCGTCTAATGCTTTGCTTACAGTTAAACCACCACCTAAAGTGGAAATACCAGTTACAAATAGTTTTGTTACATCTGCAATACCACCAACAACTGATGTTGATAATCCAGAAGAATCTGCAAAGGTCGCGATACCAGCATTAGAAGCGTATCCTGATACCGTCGATACACCAGAGACCTCAGAATACGTCGAAAATCCTGCTTGTCCAGAAAATGTAGATACTCCAGCCGTAGGAGCATAAGTCGCTACACCAGCAGAAGTTGAGAAAGTTGCGATACCAGCATTAGAAGCGTATCCTGATACTGTTGATACACCAGAGACCTCAGAATACGTTGAAAATCCTGCTTGTCCAGAAAATGTAGATACTCCAGCCTTAGAAGCATAAGTTGCTACACCAGCAGAAGTTGCAAAGGTCGCGATACCAGAGACCTCAGAATACGTTGAAAATCCTGCTTGTCCAGAAAATGTAGATACTCCAGCCGTAGGAGCATAAGTTGCTACACCAGCAGAGGTTGCAAAGGTCGCAATACCAGATGTCTTAGCAAAACCAGCAGTTACTGCTTCACCCTGAAAAGATCCAACAAACTGAGTGGCGGTAATAATACCAGTGATTTCTGCACCACCTTTTATGTACAAATCACTAGTTGCGTTGGTTGTGCCAATACCAACCCTACCAGTTACTTGTAATACTGATCTACTTTCAGTATAATCAGGAATACCAATACGTACAAGTTCGTTTCTACCGCTGAGATATTTTATTGGACCTGCCATTTTATTTTACGAATTAGAGGTTAGAAGTTTCTAGAATACTAGTTAAAAATTTCAAATTCGTTGCATTACTACCAGAAGTAACTAGAGAGTCTCCAGTTTCTAGTACCAGTTTTCCTGCGAGTAGATTAACAGTATCATTGGGTGCAATAGGAATATCCTTAATTAAAGGAGTATCAGATCCATCTCTGCGAAAATTCAATGTCATCGTATAAGTCGTAGATCCCATATTTGTACATTGAGCTAAAAGAACTACTCCTGTGTATCCAACAGGGGCGGTATAAACTACGACATTTGAGGTTCCTACGGTTTGTGTTACCGTCTGAAAAGTATTTACTGCTGCCGATGCTGCTGCCATTTAATTAATCTCCTCCCAGAGCTAGAATGAATGGGGTAACTTGACTGAACAAACTCTTAACATAAATTGATCCAGAAATTGTTCCTGTAGTTTGATCAATTATAACGCCATCACCAATTCTAAAGTTACCGTCCTGGTCAGTACTAGTGTAAATAACTTCACCACCATCAATCTTTACAACTTCATTTTCTTGAACTGTTACTCCACCTTTAGAAGGTCTTGCAGTCTCAATTGCGTTTCCAGCACCAATATATTCAAAGGAATGTGAAGAAGCGATTTGCAAACTTTGTCTAGCAAAATATGCAGTTGATCCTACTCCAACATCATTATTTAGATTCTGCACCAGAGTGATAGTTGTAATTCCAGAAGCAGGAAGAGTTGCAGAATCAATTAAGTAATAAATCGGAGATAAAACTGCACTTGCTGTTGCAGTAATACCACCACCAACAGGGGCAGAGATTGTAATTACTGGAGGACTATCTAACTCGTACTGGAATCCAGTTGTAAGTATGTTAATACTATCAACTCCACCAAGAGAATTAAGATTAGCAGTAAATTGAGCAGGAATTGCATTACCAGGACCTGTTGGTCCAGTAACAGTAACTAAAGGTGATGTTGAATATCCTGCACCAGGATTAGTAATTGTTACAGACTGGACAGAATAATATTTCCTATCAAAATAAACTGCTTGTCCTGAATAAGGTCTGAATGTTCCTACACCAGAAAGAACGAGAACGTTATTACCTCTAGTTGTTAGAGTTGTGATTCCCGCAGTATATCTATCGGTTGATTTTGTAGTTTCATCACCAATTCCTTCAGATACAAGACCCTGTCTACCAAACGAAGAGTTGGAGTTTGTGAGATCTAATTGACCACCTGATCCTGAGTAAATTGCCCTATCGGTACAAATGGTAAAAATAGACACTAATTGAGCATAAGCACCATTTGTTATTGAACATCCAATTCCACCTTGATTATACTGTGTGTAAGAATCAACATGGAATGCCCCCTGAATACCAATATCACCCTGATCTCCTACCTCAGCATTAAAACCATCAATTCTAGCTCCGATACTATTGGGGATAAAGTTAGTACAGTTTCTAATGTAAGGTCCCTTTCTAATTGGACCAGTTCCTTGTAAAGGACTTAATGAAGATGTTAGAATTCCTGAGTTAATTGCCCCATTATTACCAGGATAATTTGTATTGATTCCACTGGCTGTAAGTCCAACATTGATAATATTAGTAACAATACCGACACAACTATAAATTGCTGAGACAACGTTTTCACAACTATTCACTGTATTATTAAATCCTGATGATGAATCAGCCTGTATGGACAAATCCTTTACTTGTGTAAATTGGTTTTGATAATTTTCATATTTTTGGACTGTCCCGCCCGAGACATAAGTGTGTGGTAATGTTGATTGTCCAACCACCACTTCAAAACTATTACTATTCAAAACTCTTTTTACTGGGAAAATATATCCGAATGTCCCATCTGGGTAAATTACTGTACCCGCCCCAGATGGACATGTAAATCCTAACCCAACAATTTTTATAGGATCATCTTTTGCAAATCCATGGGAGGTTGCGGTAATTGTTACAATACCCGTTGCATTACTATATGATGCTGAGGTAACACTAACAGATGCAATGCCAGCAGATTTACTCCCCCAAGTTGCATTATTAATAACTGATCTAACAATGCCAGCAGAATATTGAATTGCATCAATAGTTTCAGTTTTTACTCCAACAATATGTTGAATTGCTGCACCATTATAATATGATTTACCAGCACCTACACATTTAGAATTTCCACCTCTAGTGATATCATGACAGACGCAATTTAAAATTGAACGAATATCTTCAATACAATTATTGACGGATCCAATTCCAATACTAAACGGAGGATTTTTATAATCCGTGCTTGTAAGATATCCTACAGTTTCTCTAGCAATAAATTCAATATTACTACGAATCAATCGAGCTGCATCAAAATATCTATCTGATGATGTACCTAATAAAGGTCTTAACGAAATTACTGCTGCACCATTTGTAGATGCTTGCCCAATGAAACTTAAATCAGTAATATGACAACCATCTCCTACAAAAAATAAATCTAATCCTGGATTTTGAGGAGAAACTAAACAGTTTCTAAGTTCTGCACCCTCAATACCAAGATTATCACACATATTAATTGGATTATTTTCAACATAAGTCCCTGGCAAGATCTTAATTGTATCATTTGGACCTGCCGCTGCAACCGCTGCCTTGATTGTTGCCTTAGAATCGTTTTGAGATAATCCTGTATTGGTATCACTGCCATTTGTGGTGACGTAAAGTGTTTTTCCTGAGGATGTTGCTGCTCCAACTTCTACTACCCTCGTAGAAATTCCGACCCCACCTCTATCTTGTTTCAGAAATAATCTACCGTCATAGGTATTAATAGCCAACTCACCTAAGGGCAATTGCTCTAAAGTTGGTTTTTTACCAGGTACAGAAGATCGTTTAAACCTAATAATTGGATCAGCCATTTATGACATTCGGTATGTACCAAAAGAAACAGTATTTACTGTCCTGGTTTATTTATAAAATTTTAGGAAAGATTATTTTTTCTCGGACGATATTTAAATAGATTAACAGGAGGATCTGGATTCATCCATTCCTTAATTTTCTGATACCTTTCAATATCAAAAAACTCCTGTGAGAAGTACCAGTCTTCCCAAGGAGTATGTCCCTTATCTTGATTACAAGAGTGGCAGCAACAGACTACATTCTTCGTAAAGTCCATTCCGCCTTTAGACTGTGGAACAATGTGATCGATAGTCAAGTTATCTTCTGATCCACAATAGGCACACTGGTGTTCCCATTTTTCTCTGATCTCTCGCCTCCATAATCGTTTCGCTTCTCCTGGACTTGTTGTTCTCAAATGAAACAAGTATTCCTGAGGCGAATGGAGGAGATCCATAAGTTACCGCGACTTATGAATATTTATCCAACATACTCAATGATATAAAGACCTCTAAGAGATTCAATTACATGAGTATTCTTAATTATGTGCCGATTATCATAAACGAATCTTTGGGCGGCATCCCTACCACTTCTCTCACTAAAGAAATCGCTAACTAATACAACTCTTGCTTTACCTTTAGTAAGTTCCAAATCATGATAACGACCTTCATAACTTGCATCACCATCAATGTGAATCAAAAAATAACTATCACTAATCTCATTAAGTTCTTGAGTATTATTATTTTCAACTATAAAATCAACACCATCTGAAATAAATGGACTTAAATTTTTTTGAGTAGAAATTACGAAGTCCTCTTCACAATCATACCCTACTACTTTTGAAAGAGTTGTTGATCCCAACATAAGGGCATACAAACTATATCCATGTCTAATTCCAATCTCTAAAATACTATCTGGATTATAGTATTTTGAAATTGCATAAAAATATTCATAATGATTTCCAGACTCAATATAATCTTCCTCTTCAAAGAAAATTGATTTATCTGCAATATCAAATATAGAATTTGGTTTTAAACTATTAATTTCTTCCATCTATTTCAGAATAGTTTAAAATTATTTATTATTTAAATTTAAAAGATGAGTCTTAATGATTCACAATCTCACAGGTTCTGCCTGACGGTCTGGAAGTTTGATTTGAGGAAGTGGTGCTGGCTCACGAACTTCCCAGGAACCACCAACACCGCCGTCCATATTCACGACGATCTCACTGGTTGGTAATGCTTTAGGCATCTGAACATCCACCACTTGACCCATCAGAAACTGGTTACGAGTATAAGTGCGGTTCTGTGGATCCATAGCAACCATCGCTAGAGCATCAAGTTCATCACCACAATCTAATAGTTTTCTTCCAGTCTTTTTATCAAGAACTGAAAAATATTCCTCAGAGTTATACTTCAAAACTTAAACCCCTCAAATGATTTTTTAGGTTTCTTCTC
>Ga0194121_10003021_pt1 | contig 25976 bp, 25 predicted proteins | sample TA2MahCa50mmetaG_FD_148609 | JGI IMG/M metagenome (GOLD analysis project Ga0194121, IMG submission 148609) | Freshwater microbial communities from Lake Tanganyika, Tanzania - TA2015020 Mahale Deep Cast 50m | ecosystem: Environmental > Aquatic > Freshwater > Lake | place: Tanzania: Lake...
CCGTTCAAGAACCGGCGGTTGTCGAAGGCCGGCCTGCCCACCTTACCCCGCTCCCCAGGCAAATGGGGTTCTAATAATTCCCAAACCCGATCTGAGATGTCATGGCGACGATGGGATGCTGTCATCCCGCCAGTTTACTGAATCTTCAGCCAAATCTCGTAGCAGTGTTACCCTCCTTATTTGACGACACTCTCTAGTGGTGGAAGACCAGGAAATAGAAAGGGAACTCATGACCCAGTACCTGCACACCAGCGGACACACCGTGGAGGTCGCAACCGATGGGAAAGATGGCCTGCGGAAGTTTCAGGACGGTAATTTTGACCTGGTGCTCACCGACCGCGCCATGCCGGAGATGAGCGGAGAACAACTGGCGGCCGCCATTAAACCCATGTCCCCCAATGTACGGGTGATTATGGTGACCGGCTTTGGCGACATGATGAACTCCACCAACGAACAGCCAGAGGGAGTTGACCTGGTGGTGAGCAAGCCAGTGGGCCTGGAAGAATTGCGCAGCGCCATGGCTAAAGTGTGCAGCGAATAGCTAGTGGGCACCGGCTCATTTCGGGTCTCATCATTCCAGCGAAAACCGGAATCCAGCAGGCTGCAAAACCTGGTGCGTATCTGGAAACCGGCTTTCGCCAGTGTGACGGATAGGCTTCTTTCCTACGGCCACCGCCAGCTGAACCACTACCAGCCAGTGTCTTGTGCTGTCTTTTCCACCAGAGCCGGGCAAAAATAAGGCTGGGGCAAGGCTGAGGCCGCCACCCCAGGCTTATTATTCAGTCAGGGAAGACTGTCCCGTCATCCCAACGTGACGAGCGCCCGCTTACCCAAACGTTACTTCCCGCCCCTGATCCGAGGATTGCCGCACCCCATCCAGGAACTGGTGCAAATTAACCGCCAGGTCAAAGTCCGGCAAATCACTTTTGCCGGAACGGATTGCCTGGGCAAACTTGTAGTACATCTGCCCCACGTTGTAAGGTTCCCCCTTGGGCATTCCTTCCAACACATAAACATGCCGGTCAGGCGCGGGCAGGTCCTTCAAGCGGCGCTCCCCGGCCTGGGCGCCTTGCAGCCGCACCTCTTTGAGCTGCGGCGAGTCCTCGGACGTGGCCACCAGTGTGCCCTTGCTGCCGTAAACCTCCATGCGATAGCCGCTGCCCATCCAGGGCACTGCGGCCACGTGCACCGAGGCCACTGCGCCAGAAGCCAGCTTGCCACTGACCAGGATATGGTCGGGCGCGGTCACATCCACCAACTTCTTGGTGTCTGTTTCCCGCCATTGCTTGGCCTGCGTGCTCACCACTGCCGACAGGCTGCTAAACTCGCCTACAACAAAGCGGAGGGCGTCCACGGTGTGGCCAAAGGCAATGGTCAGCGTGGTGGCGCCCAGGGCGTCGTCCTTCATCCAGGTACGGTCTGACCCGCGTTCAAGAATTCCGCCGCGGATTAGCGTCACCTGGCATGACATGACATCCCCAATGTAGCCGCTTTCAACTAATCCCTTCATGTGCATGATGGAAGGCGCTAACCGGGCTTGCAGCCCCACGGCGGTCTGGACCCCCTTGGCTTTGGCCAGGCTGGCCAGCTCTTGGGCCTCATCCAGGGTTGCTCCCAGGGGCCACTCGGTGTAAACGTGCTTTCCGGCGTTAATGGCGTCCTTGGTCACCTGATAGTGGCTGGGCACCCTCAGCACCACCGCCACGGCGTCCACTTCCGGACAGGCCAGCAGTTCCTGGTAAGAACCAAAGGCCATCCTTGCCCCAAACTTCTTTGCCGATTCTTCTGCGGTTTCCTGCCGGGTAGTAGCCACCGCTGTAAGTTCAAATTCCGGGCTGGCGCCAGCGGCGGGTAAATGGGACCTGGGCGCCCAGCCCCGGTGAATGTTGGCTCCAATAACGCCCAGCCTGATTTTATCCGATGCCATTCTTCGCCTCCTGTGCTATTGCCCACTTCAATTCTCACACACCCAACAGTCGCAGCGTGTTGCCTATGTTGACCACACTTTCAGGCAGCCAACCCCTGCCAGTAACGGCGGCCGTTCAACAATAGAATCTTGCCAAAACCAGGGGCCGGGAAATGCCCCGCCGCCACCAGAATTCCTTCCCGCTCCAGGCGCTCCATCAGGGCGCGCCGGGTGTCCCGCGCCTGGTTGGAGTCCATGTCCGCCCTGGACACCCAGTCTGTCTCCTGCACCTGCGCCGGGCTGTGGGCTGCATCTCCCAGAATCAGGGCTTTCTGGCCCTGCGAAGTCACCAAAATGCTCATATGCCCTGGGGTATGTCCCGGCGTAGGCACGGCGGTCAGTTCTGGGGTCAAAGCGTGTTCCCCGTCCATCAACTCCATCAGGCCCAGGGATTCCAGGGGCCAAACGCAGGATGGCGCATTGGGAAAGCGCTGCCGCACTTCTATGCGGTGGGAAGCCTCCCAGTCCTTGCGGCTCATCCAGTACCTGGCTTTTGGAAAGGTGGGGCTAAAACCGCTCCCTTGCTTCTGCAAGTTCCAGCCTACGTGGTCCCGGTGCAGGTGAGTCATCACCACCATGTCCACGTCCTGAGGCCGCACCCCCCGGGCCGCCAGGGACGCCAGCAGCTCGCCCCAGGGACTGTTCGGTGCATCGTCAGCAGTGGGTGGGCCCAGGCCGGTGTCCACCAAAACTGTCCTGCCCGCAGTGCGCACCACATAAGACGCCAGGTTAAACCGAACCTTTCCTTCACCCGTTAGGTGTTCCTCATGGGGATGCCACTGGGCGTCAGTCACCTGGGGAAAAAAGTTGCAGGCGTCAAACTCCAGATACCCGTCGGAAAAGGAGGTGATTTCAACATTGCCTACGCGCACGGTGGAATTTGGCATTGTCCCTCCCTCGGTTGCAAGATGAGAACTGGCTGATGCCGGTGCGTCCCAGCGTTGACAGCGCTTCGGCCAAGCGTTTTAATGGGTGAGGCGCTTTGGGGGTGTAGCTCAGTGGGAGAGCACCTGCTTTGCAAGCAGGGGGTCAGGGGTTCGAATCCCCTCACCTCCACCATGCCCGTTCACGTCCTACCTGAAATTAAAGCTGCGGCGGCCGTTGCCGCAGGGGCGCAGTATTGCTACGGTACGGATTTGCCGCCAAGGACTGGCCCATTCTAATACACGGCCACCGAAGCCACAACCAAGCAAGCTGCTTGTGCGCACCAGACACCATTCTTGACTGCGCCCACTGCCTGCCATAGCGTTGGAGACGCCGATAACCCTTGAGTGCCCAAATGCTATCATCCCAGGCAGGGCTCACCCTATGCGCTTGGCAATATATCAGCCCCTTCCGAAGGAACCAGCCCTTTCACTGTCCCCAGGCTGTCCTGCCTTCCCACGGACGGCTCTGCCTGCTCCATACCCAGGACACGCACAAAGACGCCGCCGCCTTTAGCCAGCTTCTGTCTGCCCACGTGGAACTCGCCCAGTCGGACCCAGCCCAGGACTGGATTGACCTGACCGGAGTCTATTTCCCGGCCAACGCCGATTTCAGCAGCCTCCGGTTCGGAAAGAACGTCTCTTTTGCTGCTGCCACCTTCGCCAGCGACGCCTCATTCGATTCGGCCCACTGTTCCGGCATCTTGTCCTTCCGGCACACAGTCTTTGCCGGAGCTGTCTCCTTCGCGGGCCTGAAGGCCGCCAACTATACGGACTTCTCCTCGGCCAGGTTTGCCGGGCACGCTAAATTCGGGTCAGCCGCTTTCTCCGGCACCGCCTACTTTGACGCCGCCAGCTTCAATGGCCCCACCGCCTTTGATGCCACCCACTTTGCCGATGAAGCCTATTTTATGTGGACCCAGGGAAACCACCGCATCAATTACCAAGGGGCCGTGTTCTCTGGAAACGCCTTCTTCGGCTTTGCCAAATTCCGGCAGGACGTCTCTTTTGACTCTGCCCAGTTTGCCAGCGCGGCGGACTTTGGCACGGCGGCCTTTTCCGGCAAGGTCACTTTGGACAAGGCGGTTTTCTCCGGCTACACCGATTTCTCTTCGGCCACCTTTCTTAAGCCCCCAGATTTTGCCGCCGCCCTTTTTTCCGGCGCCGCCTATTTCCCCCGCTAGCCGTGCGGGCTGGCCACGGCCCGCTTCAGCGGCGCCTATTCCTGCCACACCCCAGGATCGGCCGTCTGGTCCGCAACGTACATATTGTCCTGGTACCACCAGAAGTCTGCCTGCCGGTACACCAGGGGGTCGTACTCGTCCAGTTCATCGCCGCAGCCAAACTTCACCCGATTAACGTTGGCCAGTCCTCCCGGGTAAGTTTTGGTGCTTACCGTTGGCTGGCCTGGGACCAAGGGATTACCTTCCAGGTCGGTAACTATTAGCGTCCGGACGCTGTTGTCTGCCGAGGGAGCCTGGACCCGGATGGAAATCCACCTGCCGAAAACGATGGGGATGCCATTTTGGGAGCTGTCGCCGTACAACCGGAGCTTGCCAGCCCTGGTGAGCGTCACCAGGTATCCGCCCGAGGCCGTGCCCTGGGCGCCCATGATGTTGAGGTCATGGGTGGCGTTGGATGGCACCGGCTTGGGGAAGTAATAAAGGCCGCCAAACCAGCAGTTGCCTCCGGGGCAGGAGAAGTTCAGGAAAATGAACCCGTGATGCTCAAATTGGTTGTTCCCCGGAGCAAAAGCGGGGTAGGAGGGCAGGGGATAATGCTTCACCACCTTGCCTCTCCCCGCCGCCAGCGCCGGGTCCGGCAGCACTTGCAGTTCCGACTCATATACCAGGTTTGATTTGGGGTTACGGCTACATCCCCCCGTGTATCCTGATTCGTAGGTGGCTGGCGGCGATGGGAATGGATCGTACTGCGAGCCATCCGTCCCCGCTTTGACACACACGTCCTTATAAGTTTGCGGGGAGTCCGGGAAGGGCAAATAGGTGTCCAGGTTAGTCGCCATCACAAAGTTAATCTTACCGGCGCTGGGCGGCGGCTTGGGCGTAAGCGTAGGGGGCGGACGTCGGCGCGGGCATCGGCGTGGGGATGCGTGTGGCGGTTGGCTGCGCTGTGGGCGATGGCATGGGGGTCGCAGTAGCCGCACGGGTAGGCAGCGGAGTGCTTGTGGCGGGAGGCGTGCTCACTGGCGGCAAGGTGGGCGCAGAAGTTGCAGGGGGCGTGGGCAACGGCGTGGGAGCGGCCCCTGGAGTCCCGGCGGGCCCAGGAGGACGGGTAGGAGTGGCCGAAGGAGCGGGCACTAATGTGGCGGTGGGCATTGGCGCCGCTGTCGCGCTGGGAGAAGGCGTAATGCCCAGAGTCGGCGTCGCCGGAGGCAACGGGGTAGTGGCCGGGCTAGCTTTGCATCCCATTGCTGAGAGCGCCAACATTACCAGAATAGCGCCCAATACAACCAGCAGTTTGTTAAAATTCATAGCTTTCATGCCGCCCATTTTGCACCAAAACCACACCAGGGGGAAGAGCCTCCCAAAGTAGGGTATCAGTTTGCTTAAGGACTCAACTCGTCGCACTCCGACAAGTCGGGGTGCCCAGATAGGGACATGGCTGAAACGCACCACTGGGTTCCGGCTTGCGCCGGAACGACGATGGGCTAATTGATACACTACCCCTCCCAACGGCAAGTTGACATGGCCCAATGCCGCTCATAGAATTGAATTGCCGCCCACCCGCTTTAGCGGGGGACGAGCCAGGGCACACTAAGAGTGCCTAACAAGATGAAGGACGTCATTCTGAGGAGTCCCGATGACATCGGGACGACGAAGAATCTGGGGTGGGGCAAACTCCCACCACCCCAGACCCTGAGTCCTTCAGCCGAAGGACTTAGGGTGACAGCTTCGGCATTTTGTTAGGGGTTCTTAGTAACGAAAAATTGCCGGCGGGCCGCTGGGATCCTATGATGACCGAGACGGCCGGAACCACCAATAATTTAATGACCACAGCCCCGCACTGGCGGGGTTTTAGTTTTTGTCTTGTACTTCGCCGGGCGGAGCGGGGGGCGGGATGAACTCCACCATCACCGCCGTGGCCGGGTTAGAGGCGGGCCACCACACTGACCAGGCCAACGCCACCGGCTGCACCGTGTTCCTGTGCCGCCAGGGAGCCGTGGGCGGGGTGGATGTGCGCGGCGGCTCCCCAGGGACACGAGAGACCGACCTGCTGCGTCCCATGCATCGGGTGGACCGGGTCCACGCCATCGTCCTCAGCGGGGGCAGCGCCTTTGGCCTGGATGCCGCCTCGGGGGTAGTCAGTTACCTGGAATCCCAGGGCATCGGCGTCAAAGTCGGGCAGGCAGTGGTGCCTATAGTTTCCGCCGCCATCCTGTTCGACCTGGGCCTGGCTACTCCGGGCGTGCGCCCCGGTCCCGCCGAAGGCCGGGCGGCCTGCCTGGCCGCCGGCGCTCAGCCCATGTCCGAAGGCAGCGTGGGCGCAGGCACCGGCGCCACCGTGGGCAAAGCCCGGGGCCTGGCCAGGGCCACCAAGGGCGGCATTGGCTCGGCCAGCCTGGAACTGCCCGGCGGCCTGGTGGTGGCAGCGGCGGTGGCTGTCAACGCCTATGGCGGCGTGGTGGATCACCGGACCAACCAGATGGTAGCTGGACCCCGTCGGGCCGATGGCGCAGGGTTTGAAGACACCGTCGGCCTTTTTCTGCGCGGCGAAGCTGGCGTCCAAAGCCCGGCACTGACCAACACCACCATCGGCGTGGTGGCCACCAACGCCAGCATCAGCCGTGAAGAGGCCAACTTCCTTGCCCAGGCCAGCCACAACGGCCTCGCCCTGACCATCCGCCCATGCCATACCATCCGTGACGGCGATACCATGTTCGCCTTGGCCACCGGCCAAACGCCCGGTCCCGCGGATATTACCTCCCTAACCGTCGCGGCAGTAGAAGTTACCGCCCTGGCGGTGCTGCGCGCCATCCGGACTGCCGCCAGCCTGGGAGGAGTCCCTGCGGCTTCGGACCTGGATTATGTCTAGTCCCGCCATCGGATTTATTGGCATTGGCGCGCTGGCCCGGGGTCTGGCCCTGGCTTTGGCCCAGCACGGTTACCGCATTGCCGGAACATCCAGCCGCAGCGCCCAGTCCGCCCAGTGGTTGGCCCAGCAAATCCCCGGCTGCCGGGCATTTCCTGAAGCCCAGGCCCTGGCCGGTGCCTGCGACCTGGTGTTCATCACCACTCCCGATGTTGTTATAGGCCAGGTGGCGGCGTCGCTCCGCTGGCGGCCCGGCCAGCAGGTAGTGCACTGCTGCGGCGCGGCCTCGGTGGAGCTTTTGGAGCCTGCCGCAGCCCAGGGCGCAGCCACCGGGGCGCTCCACCCCTTCCAGACCTTCGCCGGACTGGATAGCCCAGCAGACGCCGCCGCCCGCTTGCAGGGCGTGACCTTTGCCGTGGCTGGCGCGGAACCTCTGGCGGCCTTGCTGTCCCAAATGGCCCGCGACCTGGGCGGACGGCCCATCTCCCTGTCCGATGGCGACCGCCCCCTGTACCACGCCTCGGCCATCCTGGCCTGCGGCTACCTGGCGGCCCTGCTCCAGTGCGCCGCCCGCATCTGGCAAGAGATGGGCTTTACCTCTCAGGAGGGCCTGGAAGCCTTGTATCCCCTGGCGCGCGCCACCCTGGAAAACATTGCCCGCCTGGGCATCGTCCCCAGCGTCACCGGCCCGGTGGTGCGCGGCGATGCCGCCACCGTGGCCGCCCACCTGGAGGCGCTGTCCCAACGGCTGCCGGAACTGGCCCCCGTATATGCGGCCCTGACTCAAGCGTCCCTGCCCATTGCCCAGGCGCGGGGCGTTGCCCCCGCTCCCATCGCGTATATAGCCCATCTGGTTGAAACTTACGCACAGCGAGGTTGAGGCCATGCGTCGGGTATCAGTGTGCGACATTGCCAACATGAAGGCCAAGGGTGAAAAGATTCCCATGGTCACCGCCTACGACTATCCCACGGCCCGCATGGCCGAGGCGGCGGGCATCCCCATGCTGCTGGTGGGAGACAGCCTGGGCATGGTGGTGCTGGGCTATGATTCCACCATCCCCGTGACCATGGAGGACATGCTGCACCACGTGAAGGCCGTGGCCCGGGGCGCCAGGCAATCCCTGATTGTGGGCGACCTGCCTTTTATGACCTACCACATTGACTCCTCCCAGGCCCTGACCAACGCCGGGCGCATGATTCAGGAGGGCGGCGCCCAGGCGGTGAAGCTAGAAGGCGGAAAATGCGTGGCGGAAACCGTTCACCGCATTGTGTCCTGCGGCATTCCCGTCATGGGCCACCTGGGCCTGACCCCCCAGTCCATCAACGCCTTTGGCGGGTACAAGGTGCAGGGCCGGGGCCGCCAGCAGGCGGAACAGCTGCTGCGGGACGCCCTGGCCCTGGAGCGGGCCGGAGCCTTTTCCGTGGTGCTGGAGCTGGTGCCCACGCCCCTGGCGCGGCTAGTCTCCCAGCGGCTGGCCATCCCCACCATTGGCATTGGCGCAGGTGCGGGCTGCGACGGCCAGGTGCAGGTGCTGCACGACATGCTGGGGCTGTTCACCGATTTTGTGCCCAAGCACGCCAAGCAGTACGCCCAGCTAGCCCAGACCGCCCAGAACGCCTTGGCCCAGTACGCCAAAGAGGTGCGGGAAGGCGCATTCCCCACGTCCAAGGAAAGCTTCAACATGGACGAGGCGGCGCTGGAGGGGTTGTAGGGGAGGGGAAGGCAAGCCGGAAAGGTTAACCAAGTTCCCTAATTCTGGTGACAAAGGACCGTTGCGTCCACAAACAGGCTGTACCATAATCCAGCCCAACATGGTCACCAAACATTCGAGGAGACACTGCAATGGGGCTGGATGTAGGCGTTGTAAATATCACGTATTTAGAATACCCAAATGAACCAGTTTACGACTTCTTGTGTGCCCTGGCGGGAGGGGAATTGGGTGAGGATTGGGGAGGCGGCTGGGGTGGGAATGCCCTGGTAGAATTCAGGAAATATAGCTTGCTCCAAAAGGCTGGCAACTGGGCGGAGGATAAAGGGTTAGCGACGCAAGAACGGGAGCTTCTGCGCCAATGGATTGAGGATTTACCGTGGCGGAACGACGACATTATGCTGTTTCTGAGCCGGTGAGGAAACCACGGACATCAGAACGTGTAATGACTCCAGGCCATAGGAAAGTGGATATGCTTAAGCTGGACACGGTCATCACTGGTGATTGTCTTGATGTCCTGAATGCGCTTCCTGACGGCTCAGTAGACCTAATTTTCACATCTCCCCCTTACGCTGACCGAAGGGCCAAAGTGTACGGCGGTGTACGGCCAGAAGAGTATGTGGAGTGGTTTTTGCCGATCGCCGACCAAATGTATAGGGTATTGGGAGACAAAGGTTCATTTGTCCTGAACATCAAGGAGATAGCTCTCAACGGCGAGCGGCAAACATACGTGATTGAGATCATCCTTGAAATGAAGCGACGAGGATGGTTGTGGACGGAAGAATATATTTGGCACAAGAAAAACTGTTACCCAGGGAAATGGCCCAATCGCTTCCGTGACGCGTGGGAGCGTTGTCTACACTTCACCAAACAGAAGGGATTCGCCATGTACCAAGAACAGGTCATGGTGCCTATGGGGGAGTGGCGGCACGCCAGGTTAAGAAACCTGAGCGAAACCGACCAACGGCGAGACACATCCAAAGTACGAAGTGGTTTCGGCAAAAAGGTATCCAACTGGATCGGACGTGAAAAGGCTTACCCCACAAACGTCCTTCATATAGCTACGGAATGCGGTAACAAAGGACATAGTGCTGCTTTCCCAGTTTTGCTCCCGGTATGGTTTATCCAATTGTTTACTGTCGAAGGTGACGTTGTTCTTGACCCCTTCCTTGGTTCGGGGACTACGGCTGTAGCGTGCAAGCAACTTGGCCGCCATTATATTGGGATTGATTCCAACCCTGAGTTTTGCGCCCTCGCAGAACATCGTCTGAAAAATACGGACATACTAAAGAGGTTTGCCAATGGTGCCGGACGAACTCGAACAACTAATCGCGAGTTGTCTCGCCAACTTTTACCAGCGAAGGATCGAGGGACTCACCAACTTGAACTTGGGGACTATATTAAGCAAGAAGAATCCTTACTTATTTCGGGCTAGCGGCATTGCCTATGCACCTGAATTGATTAACGAGCTGTTAGCCGCACACATTTCTTCCTCAGACGAAAGCATTTTTGGCAGTTCATTCTTTGAACCCGTATTCCGTGCAGTTTCCGGAGCTCGAACTGCCGCAGCCAAAGGCACCGATTTTGTAATTGAGACCGATGATACCTTCACAATCATCTCCTTAAAAAGCGGGCCGAACGCATTGAACTCCAGCCAGGTCGCAGGTCAAAACCGTGAGTTTGAGAATATTGAGCGTTCGTTACGAGCGACACTCCGAAATCTTAGGAAAGCGTTTATACCCATCATGGGTTGTGGATACGGCAGGGCAAATTCTGAGGCAACCTCTGCCAGGAAATACGCCAAGCTGGCTGGACAGTCTTTTTGGGAGCATATAACTGGCGACGCAGATTTCTACATCAAATTGGTTAGGTTAATGCGAGACGACCCGGCCAGGCACCGACTGGACTTTGAAGCAGCCTGGAACCGTGCCGCGAATAGATTCCTACGCGACTTCCTACCGGAGTTTTGTGACGACACTGGCAATATCCTCTGGGAGAAGTTAGTCCAGTTCAATAGTGGTAGGGACCGCCCGGAGGGAATGCAAGGTGGTCGCCGACGACGTAGCGCCAAATAGGGACAGTTGTGGGACTACTTTGGCTGTGCTGGAACTCACGCAGAATTTCTTGCCATCATAGACCAAGTAGCACCCAAGTAACCTGCTCACCGGGAGTCCACATGATTCGTGAATATCTGGCGACCGCCATGCGGCTAGCCACCTACGAAATCCTGGCCGATGACTGCACTTATTACGGAGAGATACCGGGCTTTGCCGGCGTCTACTCAAACGCTCCTCATTTGGAGGAATGCCGCAGCCTCCTGGAAGAGGTGCTGGAGGAGTGGTTGCTGCTGCGGTTGTCCCGCAGGCTTCCTGTGCCAGTAATAGGGGTGCCGTGACCTATATGGCTTCTGAGAATCAGCGTTAAATGCGCATCCTCCACTTCTCTGACCTGCACATCGGCGTGGAGAACTACGGCCGGATTGACCCCCACACCGGCCTGTCCACTCGCCTGGGAGATTTTCTGGCCGCCCTGGACCAGGTGGTGGAGTTCGCCCTGTCCCGCCCGGTGGACCTGGTGCTGCTGGCCGGCGACGCCTACAAGGGCCGGGACCCCTCCCAAACCCACCAGCGGGAGTTCGCCAAGCGCCTGGCCCGCCTCTCCGCCGCGGGCATCCCCGCCTTTTTGCTGGTGGGCAACCACGACCTGCCTGCTTCCGCCACCCGCGCCAACGCCGTGGAGATTTTCTCAACTTTACAGGTGCCCCAGGTGTACGTGGGGGACCGCCTCACCACCTACGTAGTTGCCACCCCGGCTGGGCCGCTGCAAGTGCTGGCGGTGCCCTGGCCCCGCCGCAGCGTGTTGTTGAGCCGTGACGAGACCCGCGGCCTGTCCATTGAGCAGGTGCGGCTGGAGGTGGAGCGCCGCATGACTGAGGCCATTCAGCAGCAGGCCCAGGCCTTGCCCGCAGACATCCCTGCCATCCTCACCGGCCACGCCACCGTCAACGGCGCAACGGTGGGCACTGAGCGCTCCATGATGCTGGGCCAGGACCACATTCTGCCCATCAGCGCCTTGCAGCCGCCCCAGGTGGAGTACGCCGCCCTGGGACACATTCACAAGCACCAGGTGCTGCGAGACTCCCCAGGCCAGGCTATGGTGGTCTATTCCGGCAGCCTCCAGCGGGTGGACTTCAGCGAGGAAGGCGACCAGAAGGGCTTCTGCGTCATCGAGCTGGACCCTGCGGCGCCCCAAGGGCATCGGCTGAAAGACTTCCAGTTCCACCCGGTGCAGGCCCGGCCCTTTGTGACCATTGACGTGCGGGTGCCCGAAGCCGAGGCTGACCCCACCGACTACGTGCTGCGGGCCATCGCCCGCCGGGACGTGACAGATGCAGTGGTCAGGGTGCGCGTGTCTTTGCCTGCAGGCGCGGAAGCCCAATTCCGGGAGCAGCCCGTGCGCGAAGTCCTCAAGCCCGCCCACTACATCGCCGCCGTCAGCCGGGAAGTGGCCGGCGAGCGCCGCACCCGCCTGGGCGCCCAGGTTGCCCAGGGGCTTCAGCCCATGCAAGCCCTGGACCTGTACTTGCAGACCAGGTCGGTCAGCCCGGAGCGCCGGGAAAAAATGCTGCGCTACGCCCGCCAGCTGGCCGAGGAACTGGGCGAGCCGGTGGAGGGACTGGGCTGACGGACTGCCTCACCGGCAGGCGTCCCGCACCGCCTGGGAAATTACCGCCAGCCGCGGCGTGTTGGTGCGGCTAGCTCGGAAGCCGTTGGTTATGTAAGCCACTGCCAGCCCCAGTTCCGGGTCGGCCCAGCCGATGGACGTGCCTGCCCCGGCGTGGCCAAAGGTCCGCACCGTCACCGAGCCGTTGCCGCCGGTGCGGGGGTCCTCCAGGCTCAACCCCAGACCACGGCGCACATAGTACTCCAGCGTCTGGTCGGGGCCTTCAACCTGGAGGCGCGTCACCTCCGCCACCGTTTCCGGGCGCAGCACCCGCTTCCCCTCCAGGCTGCCGCCCGCCGCCAGCATGGCGTAAAAACGGGCCAGGTCTCGGGCAGTGGCGATGCCGCCGCCGGAGGGCTGCACGGCCTGGTGCACCTGGGGCCGGTTATAGTTGTGCACCATGCCAGGGCGGTCGCAATCGTCCATAGCATGCAGGCGGGAAACCCGGTCTTCCAGGTCCGCAGGCAAGCCCAGGTACGTATCGTGCATCCCCAGGGGACCAGTCACCTCTTCCCGCAGGAACTGGTCAATGGTCCGCCCATCAATGCGCCGCACCAGCTCCGCAATCACCCAGCCAAAGTTGCGGGGATGGTAAGCAATGACCTTGCCCGGTTCGTAGATGGGCGCAACTTCCTCCAGCGCTCTGGCAATGGCCTCCCAGTCCTGCCACTTGTCCCAAGTCAGCTCCTCCGGTGTCTCCGGAAATCCGCCGCAGTGGGTCAAAATATGCCGGATAGTCACTCCGGCCTTGCCGTTGCGGGCGAACCCCGGCCAGTGGCAGGCCACCGGGTCGTCCCACTGGAGACGGCCCCGCTCCCACAAAATGTGCAAACAAATGGCCGCCAAAGGCTTGGTGGCAGAGTAAAGCACGAACATCGTGTCGGGCTGCACAGGCCGATCCGTTTTGGCGTTGGCCTGTCCTGCCTGCAGGTCCAGCGCCAGACGGCCGTGCCAGTACACTGCCAGCGCGGCGCCGGGGTGAAGCCCGGCATCTATCTGCTGGTCAAAGACCTTCCGAACCCGTTCCAGGGCCCGGGAGTCCATATTCTGCGAATGGACAGAGGCTGGCATCCCTGGTCCTCCCAAAGCAGCCGAGTTGGGGTGATTTTACCAGATGCACAAAAGCCGGAAATGCGTCAGAATTGACGCAGTAAAACCAGCGATTCAGATTCATCGCCGTTGACAAAGGCCCGCCTGGTTCCTAGAATCGGGTCAGGAGCAAAAAGTAATGACCACCGTTAAACAGCTTTACTCATTGCAAGAGTTGGACCAGGCGCTGGACCGAGTCCTGGCGCAGAAAGCGGAAGTGGAGCAGGAACTGGACTCCCGCCTGGAACTGGAGCAGGTAGAGACTGCGCTCAAATCAGAGCGGGAAGGGCTGGAGGAAGCCCAGCGGCAGCGTCAAGCCCTGCAGCTGGAAGTGGGGAGCATGCGGGAGCGTTCCGGCCAGTTGGACGCCCGCCTGTATGGAGGGGACATCACCAACCCCAGGGAACTGCCCAGCCTGGATGAAGAATCCAAGCGCGCTAAGGAGCAGTTGCAGCAGCAGGAAACGGCTCTTCAGGCGTTGTCGGACCGTGCCCAGGCGCACCAGGCCAAATGCACTGCCCTGGAACAGGAACTGGCCACCGCCCAGACCGCCTGGCAGCAGCGTCAGGACCAGCTCAAGGGCATGCTGGACAAGCTTGCAACCGAGCAAGCAAACCTCGCCGCCGGCCGCGCCCGTATGGCCGCCGGCCTAGCCCCGGCAGAACTCCACAACTACGAGACCCTGCGCCGCCGCAAGGGCGGCCAGGCAGTTTCCAAGGTGGAACGAGGCCTCTGCCAGGCCTGCCGCATGTCCCTGCCCACCCAGCACCTGCAGCGCGTGCGCAGCGGGCGGCAGACGGTTTTTTGCAGCAGCTGCGGCCGGATGCTTTTCCTGGGTTAGCAACAAAGTTATCGTATGGTCTGAAGGGCACGGTATGCCGTGCCCTTACCTTTTGGCGGCATGGCAGGGGCGTTGCATACCGGCCCATATTTAGGGGGGTATCCCGACCCGTCAGGACTGCGCCCTGGCGTAACAACAAGGCGCGCCAAGGGGCGTCCCTACCAACTGACTGATTGAGACTGGAAAGACCCTGGCCGGCAGAGCAGGGCTGATTCATTCTCTATGAAGGGCCTTGCCCAAAAAGTATGGATTTCCATAGTCAGTAACGTTTTGCGGCCAATTATTGTCACCCTGAGTCCCGATTGCATCGGCACTCAGAATGACATTTTGGGCAAAGCCCTCTATGAAGGTAGGGGCAGACACGTAGGTCTGCCCGCTGTGTCAGGGATATCCTCAAGTGCGCACACTCAGGTGCGCCCCTACGGCTATGGTAAAAATAAATCAGCCCTGTACCAACCCGGAACTTTGCTTGACCCCTCTAAAGGCGTATGCTACAGTGCAAATGGGAGGCAGCCAGGTAGTCCGGGCGGCCGCCGCTTTGGCTTGTCCTTCAAGGACGCAATAAGCCGGGGAGGAGGAAAGTCCGGGCTCCACCGGACAGGGTGCTGGGTAACTCCCAGGCTCCGCGACCAGCTGCGAAAGCACGTTGGCCTGCGGGGACGGAAAGTGGCACAGAAACATACCGTCCCGATTCTGTCGGGATAAGGGTGAAATCGGGCGGCAAGAGCGCCCGGCTAGCTGCGGCAACGCAGCAGCGGCTAAACCCCACCTGGAGCAAGGCCAAATAGGGGGACAAAGGGCGTCCGGCCCGTCCCCGGGTTGGCCGCTTGACCCCAGCGGCAACGCTGCCCCGGCCAGACCGGGGCCCGGAGTTCCGGCGCAACCGGGACATCGGGAGGGCTAGATAGATGGTCGCCATCCCGCTTATATCGGGATACAGAACCCGGCTTACAGGAATGCCCGGTTGCCTCCCAAGTTCCCCAATTCAATCCTCTTCCGGCATCCGAGAAGTGCGCTCAGTGGCAGACATTCGGTGAACTGGCGCGTTCTCTGCGTTTTGGCCGCCGCAGGCTTCACTTAGAATGTGTCTAAAAAGTGCTGTGCACTACCAGCGCTCACCCTTCGACAAGTTCAGGGTGAGCGTCCTTCGGCTGAAGGACCGCTCGTGGTGAGCCTGTCGAACCACGAGCGCCTAGCCTTTTTAGACACCCTCTTAGAGCATATCCTAACAACCGCAGACAGCGCAAAGAACGCGGAGAGTTTAGATTGGTTTCCTATTATCTCAGCAGTCTCCGCGTGCTCACCAGTGAGTCTTTAGGATAGGCGCTTCCTGGCGGTTCAAGCCTCACGTCGCGGTGGCTTAACCTTGGCAGCTAATTGTCACATGGCCCCGGCTGGATGCGGACGCGTCAGGCCGGCAATGTTCCCCTGCAGGCCAAGTGCCGACGCATCATATACGTCCCTCTCGCTCAGGCACATCCGCGTTCCTGGCGGCCATTGCTGCCCGGCGTGCGCCGCCCAGCAACCCGCCCACGTTATAGTGAAAGACTTTCCAGCACACTACCAGCGCCAGCAAGTAAACAAAGCCCCCCAGGGCTACCATTCCCACCAACTCGCCAAGCCGTGCTTGCGGATGAAAGGTTATATCCAGGGCCACGATGGCGCCTGCCGCCGCCAGCGCGCTTAGCCCGGGGAACAGCAGCACCCTAACCACATCCATGCTTGTTGTCCCTACCATGCGGTTGGCGATGACGAAGCCCGCCACATCCACAATGCTGGAACTTATCAGCAGCGCCGCCGCCGCGCCCACCATCCCCCACCATATAGTCATGGGGATAGCCATTGCCGCCAGCAGGATCAACTTGGCAAACATCAATTTGGTCCCAATTTCAGGCCTGCCCATGCCCATAAAAAACGGCCCGATGGTGGTGGAGACCGAGCGGATCATGCCGTTGGCAATAAGCAACTGGAAAGCCGCCACCATGGGGAGCCACTTATCCCCCAGGACCACTTTGGTGACATCGTAAGCCAAGGGAATCAATATAGCGCCAATGGGAAAGGAAAGCAGGGCGATGATGCTCAGCGCCCGCAAAAAAGCAGGCCGCCACACTTCCCGGCGGCTCTGCAGCATGGCCCAGGTAGGAAACAACACCTGATTGGTAATTACGGTAAGTTCGGTAGTGGCCATCTCCGCCAGGTTGTGGGCCATGCGGTAAAGGCCCAAAGCCGCCACTCCCGCAAACCGGCTGACCAGCACATCGCTGAGATTGCGCACGGCGTAGTTCAAAATGTAAGAAGCAAAAACCCACTTGCCAAAGTGGAACAGCGCCATTGCCTTTTCCCGTTCCAGCCTGGGCCGGGGGCGGTAAGGGTGCAGCACGTAGGACGCGCCCACCCGCACCGCAGTGGCCGCCAGGCTGCTTATGACCAGCGCCCACACATTGCGCATAATTAGCACCAGGACAATGCCCAGGACCACGTCCACCACCGAGTAGCTTATTTCGTACAGGAAACGCCGCTGCATCTCCAGTTCTTTGTCAAAATAAACGATGGCGATGTTCACCAGGCCGTTCAGGAACAGCGCCAGGGCCATCGCCCGCACCAATTCCGTCGCTTCTGAAGCTCCCAAGAGGGCGGCCACCCACGGGGCTGCCAATGCCAGGGCAATGCCAAGCACCGCCCCCCGGATGACTTCTACGGTCCAGGCGGTATCCAGGTGCGACTTGATATCATCCTGTCGCTGGATGAGCGCGTTGCGGAACCCGGTGTAAGTGAAAACGTCCACCAGCGCCAGCAGCAGCAGGGCAACTCCGAACAAACCAAAGTCATGGGGGGCCAGCAGCCGCGCCAGAATTATGGTCTTGATGGCGGAAAAGCCCCGCAGGCTGGCCCGCAGGATGAAAATCCACAAGCCCGCCCGCAAAATCCGGCGTCCCGTGTTCTGCTCGGGACGCCACAGCCACCGCAATTTACCCAGCAAGTGTTACCGTCTCCTAGTGACTTTCATTCGGGGAAAAGACAGGGAACAAACCCAACCAGCAGGCGCCGCCCCTGGGCAGCTTACTCACCAAGTGTCCAGCCGGAGAGATCGTGACCCTTACGCGGGGTCAGTACGGAATCATAGTGTTCAAACTGGCATTGCCATTCAGCGCGCGGAACGTCGCCGCAGGGGAAAGCATGGGCATTCCCTTTGCTGAAGATGCCTATATCACCATGCACACTGCTCATTTTATCAACCATATTGCATTGTACGCCAACAGGGGCGCATAGGACTGGAGAATTTTGTGAGGTTTGGCATGAATTGCCGGGATGGAAATGGGGGAAAGGCGTTGGTTGATGGAAGGCGGCGGAACTACAAAAATTGACGCGCCGCCCTGGGGTCTTTAGACTCCTGCAAGACGCCACAATAAGGAGAACGCATTATGTCCGGCAAGATTCGCCTGGGTTTTGTGGGAGCCAACGTCAACTCAAACTGGGCATCCCAGTCCCATTTTCCCGCGCTAAGGGCCAGCCCAGATGTGGAGCTTACCGCAGTCTGCACCACCCGGCCGGAGAGTGCCGAAGAAGCGCGCCAGGCCTTTGGCGCAAAGCTGGCATTCCATGATTTCCGGGCCATGGCAGCCTGCCCGGAGATAGACGCGGTGGCCGTAGTAGTGCGGGTGCCATCTCACTATGGCCCAACCCGGGCCGCCATTGAAGCCGGCAAGCATGTTTATACCGAATGGCCGCTGGGCCGCACCACCGCAGAGGCCGAAGAACTGGCAGCGCTGGCTCACGCCAAAGGAGTGCAGACCGCCGTTGGCCTGCAATCGCGGGTCAGCCCGGCGTTGCTATACGTCAAGGAATTGGTTGAAACCGGCTATGTGGGCGAGGTGCTGTCTTGCCACGTCGCCACCATGCGCGACGGCACATTGGAACGCCCCTCCAGCCGCACCTGGCAGCGTGATATCAACATGGGCGCGAACACCTTGACCATTGCCAACGGCCACGTGATTGACGCCTTGCGCTTTGTGGCCGGCGATTTCACCCGGGTGGCGTGCATGGTGACGACCCAGGCCAAGCAATGGTACCAGACCGATACCGAGCAACTGGTGGACGTCACCTCCCCAGACAATGTGCGCGTCTCCGGACAGCTCAAGAGCGGCGCCGCGGCCTCGGTCCACGTGGGCGCGGTCCCCTGGGCCGGCAGCGGCTACCGCATGGAGATTTACGGACGCGAAGGCTCGCTGGTAGTCACCGGCAATGTTTCGTGCCAGCGCGGCGAGATGCTGCGCGTGCAAGGCGCCCAGCGGAGCCACAAGCTGAAGGAATTGACCATACCGGAAAAGTACGTCTATGTACCCGCCGGCTTCCCCCAAGGCGATCCCTTCAACGTGGGGCAGATGTACGCCTTGTTCGCAGAGGCAATCCGTACCGGCCAGAATCGCCTGCCGACTTTCGATACCGCGGTGGGCTTGCACCGGTTCATTGACACCATCAAGAAAGCCTCGGACACGGGCAGAGAACTGAAGGTGGGCTGAGGGAACATGTTACAGAACCGGGCACGGGTTGGTTAGCGGACTTTCGCCCCGCTCACCCTTCGACAAGCTCACAGTGAGCGGTTTTTCTCCGCTCGTGGTGAGCTTGTCGAACTATGAGCAGTCGCTTTTGACACAGGCCCCTAGACAGTTACCGGTACGTGGGCCTTCAGGAAACGCCGGGCGTGCTCGGTAACCTGGTCAATGTGCTGCTGGGAATCCTTCCACGGGTAAATTGTCACCTCAGACTTGGGGGCCAAACTCGCCACTTCCATGGCAACCTTGTACGGGTGCGCGGGCACGTCGTCGGGCGCAATCAGCAATGGAGTCTGGTTAGACCGCACAAAGTCGCGGGTGACCGTGTAGGTAAAGTCGGACCGTTTGGTGTACATGTTGGTTAAGAACTGATGGACCATGTCCATGTTAATATCCGGGCGCCTCTTGCAGATTTCAGGCCCCCAGCCTTTCATGTTGTTCTGGTAAGATAGGTCTGGCATTTCCGGCCTGAACCCGCTGGGCTGCATCATCGCCGCCGCCGTCACGCGCCCCTGGGCCAGACGGATAAGGTTGAGGATCATCGGCCCGCCGATGCAGAAGCCAATAACCCCGAACTTGCGGATGCCCAGGTGGTCCATCAGTCCCAACTGGTCGTAAGTGAAGCTGTCCCAGGGATTGGCAATATCCAGGGGGCCGGTGGACTGGCCGGTGTTGGTGTTGCGCAAGTCAGCAACAATGCACCGAAAGTCGTTCTTGAACTTTTCCATTGGGTTGAAGGGACAATTGTTTCGCAGGGAATGTAAAGAGGAGTTCAGTCCACCTCCCGGTATAACCAGCAGGGGGAACCCGGAACCGGCCTCCTCATAATAAATTCGGGCGGAACCCCTATTGTAGAAGGGCATGGCGAACCTCCTCCATCAGCAAGATTTGGCGGATGCTCTGGAAGTCTTGCCGGTCATCCCCGCCATGCCGTTGATAACTTGCTCCAGCGGCATGTTCACGGGGCGGACGATGCTTTATCTTCCAGGTGAGGCCCCGACTCTACCGCAAGATTGCCAGCCTGGTCAAGGCGGCGGATACAGAGAGCCTCATGCCCCAAGGCCGCCACAAATTCCTGAAAACTCGTCCGCTATGGACTGGATTAAGAACGAGGAGTAAATTAGACTCCTCTCTATGTCTTGGCAGGATCAAACTGCATAAACCTGAACCTGGCGCGATACAATGGCGATTGCACAACCTCAGGCCACCCCTTCAGAAACCCTTTCGGGGCGCATCTACAATTTCCTTGAGTATCCGGCAACAACCCCTGCCAAGCTTTTCCAGGCGCTCATCTACCTCTTAATCATTGTTTCCATTGCCATAACAGTGGTGGAGTTCTGGAATCAGTCTCTCTACAACCGGCACGCGGTGCTGTTCCAGTACGCTGACTACTTGATCCTTGGCGTATTTACCGCCGAGTATGTGGCCAAGCTGGCCGCCGCGCCCAAGCGGCTCAGGTTCCTGGTCCGGCCCATGTCCATTGTGGATTTCCTGGCCATCGCACCGGCCCTGGTCTCCCTTGCCCTTCCATTGGTGGCAAATACCACCCAGCTCCGTATCCTGCGGTTTCTCCGGCTACTGCGCGCCGCCCGGACGTTGCGGGTCCTGCGCTTGCTGCGGATTGAGTTTTTTGGCAAGTTCCTCCGCTACAACAACACCGTGCTGCAGGCGATCACGCCAATCCTGGTCCTGTGTGCCTTGTTGAAAGCTGGTGTTTGGGTCCTGGAATGGCTGGGTTTCTGGTTCTCTGACGTGAATCTAGGCGAACTCTTTGCCATTATCGGCTTTGCCCTGGGCATCATCCTGGCCCAAAAGGTGGCGGCAACCTACGACAAGTTTCTGCAGGTCGAAGAAGAGGTGGTCAGGCTCACGGCAACCCTGTACGCCCTGGCCGACATAGTTGAGCGCGTCCAACCTGGCAAGGCTGATCCAGTTATCCGCCAGTGGGCCGCGGCCTTTCAAGCTGCGCTACACAATCCAAAGGCCGAGATGTTGGATATGCAAGAAGCTAACCGCAAATTGCACAACCTCTTGGCCGAGTGCGAGTCTGGCCCGGCCGAATTAGCGATGAAGTACGCCAGCCTGATGGAATCCGTGGGCCACCTGCTGTATAAGAAAAACCAGCGCACACCCAGGCCATATGACTCGCTGCTCCAGCAGGCCACCGTGACATACCTGATTATGCTGGTTAGCTTCATACCCGGCTGGACAGGGATGCTCTCGGTGATTGTGGCGGCCTACGTGCTCTACGGCATGTACAATCTCACCCAGGACCTGGACTCCATATTGGGCGGAGAGTTCAGGCTGATTAGCATAAATACCGCCGCCTTGCAGCGCTTTGCGGCCGCCAAGGATGCCGAAGAAGGGCCGGTAATCAGCGCGGCCGGCCAGTAACACCGCCAGCCGGGGCCGCCCCCGCCCCTAGGCCGCTAACCCACAGCGTTGCCGCTGCTAGGGAGTGTGCGGGGAAATAGTCTATCAGTGAGCAGTTCGTCACTCCGGCGGAAGCCGGAATCCAGTAGAACACATAAACCATGTAAGCATCTGGGCACCTCGACTTGTCGGAGTGCGACGAGTCGAGTCCTGCGGTAAACTGATACACTATCCCAATGGCAAGGTAAATGCATCTTATTCGTGCACAGACGAATATGCCCCTGGCCCCCCTTTATGAAAGAGGGTTGGGGGGCCTTCGCCAATGAAGAGCTTCAGGCTTGTCCCGCTGTTCATAAGATTCGGATATGAGGTGCGATGGCCCTGATTCCGATGGGACACCACATTGCATTCCACCATGCCCCGTGTTAATCTTGGGCCGCTCCCCAAGCCGGCAGCGGTAATCAATTTGGCGCCCAGAGGATGGAGAGGATATGGTCAGGACCAACAAGACCAAGGCCAAGATTCTGGAAGGGCAAGTGGTCATCGGCGCAGGCGTAAACTTCTACGCTCCAATCCTGGTGGAATTGTACGGGGCTATGGGCTTTGACTGGGTGTGGATTGACTGCGAGCACGGCTCCTCCAACGACACCGAGACGGAAAACATGGTGCGGGCTGCTGAGCTTTACGACATTACCCCCATTGTCCGTGTGCCCAACGCCGAGCCTTCCACCATCCTGCGCTTCCTGGACAGGGGCGCCCAGGGCCTTATAGTCCCGCATATCTCTAACAAAGCACAGGCCCAGGCCGTGGTTCACGCCGCCAAATACTACCCCATGGGCGAGCGCAGCAGCGCCACCGGCGGGCGCACCAACCGCCTGGGCAGCGGCCTCTCGCCCAAAGAATATTACGAGGCCGCCAACCGCGAGACCCTGATTATTACCATGTCCGAAACGCCGGAAGCCGTGGAAAACGCCCGGGCCATCGCCTCGGTGCCCGGCATAGACGGCGTGCTGGTGGGCAGCAGCGACCTGACCCAGTCCATGGGCATGGCCAGCCAGGCCCAGGTGGACGCCGCCATCAGCAAGATAATCCAGGGCACTCGCGCCGAGGGCAAGGCCGTGGGCGTGGCGGGCGCAGGCATGACGGTGAACAACATCGCCCGGTTCAAAGAGTTTGCCAACCGGGGCGTGCAAATCCTCTCCGCCAACGCCGGGGACTTCATCCGGCAAAGCGGCGGGGATTTTCTCAAGGCCCTGCGGCAATAGTCAGACAAGGTAGACTTGAAAATTGCCATTCTTCGGTCGTCCCTGCGTTGTCGGGACGACCGAAGAATCTGGGGAGGGGTTAGCCCCACCGCTCCATCCTTCAGCGGAAGGATTCGCTTCGCTCAGAAAGACACCGAATGGTATTTCGAGTAAGCATTAATACAACATGGGATACCGAGAAGACGCCTGCGCCGCCGTAGTTCAGGGGCTGGAAGCCATCGGCATTCAGTTCTTCATTCACATCCCCGACACTTTCGGCGCGCCGGTTATCACCCACTTTGAACAGCAGCCCGGCGTGCGCACTTTCCCCGTAGCGCGGGAGGAAGAGGCCATCGGCATCGCTTCCGGCCTGGCCATGACCGGCAAAAAGGGCGTGCTGTTCTGCCAGGACGTGGGCCTGGGCAACTCCATGGTAGCCCTCACCACCTTTGCCATGGCCTACCACGTGCCCATGCTGGTGCTGGCCATCCGCCGCGGCGGGTTTGGCGAGTTCAACGCTGCGGTGCACACCTACTCCGAGACCGCCCCGGACATGGTGGAGGCCATGCGCCTCAAAGCCTTTACCCTGGACTACAAGGTGCCACTGGACCAGTGGCCCCGGGCCATCCAGCAAGCCTACGACTACGCTCACATGACCCACCGGCCCATCATTGTATTTCTCAACATCAAGGAGTGACCGCAGCCCATGGTGGCCCGCATTGACGCCCTGCGCCTCATTGCCCAGGAGTTCCCCCAGGAGCCGGTGGTGTTTACCTGCGGCTCCACCAGCCGGGAAATGGCCTCCGCCGACCGGCGGGACAACCACCTCTATGTAGTGGACGCCATGGGCCTGGTCAGCTCCATTGTCCTGGGCCTTAGCCTGGGGCTGGGAGACGACGCGCAGGGCAAAGTGGTGGGTGTGGAAGGCGACGGCGGGATGCTAATGAACCTCAACGCCCTGAGCAGCATCGGCTACTTGCAGCCCGCCAACCTGCTGCTCATTGTGCTGGACAACCAGGCCTACGCCTCCACCGGCGGCCAGCACACCTTTACCGACCGCCTGGACCTGGCGGACATTGCCGACTCCTGCCACTTCCGCACCTGGCGGACGGACGAGCTGGAGGGGCTGAAGCAAGCCATTGCCGAGGCGCGCCAGGCCCCCGGCCCCTGCTTTATCCGCATGCGCATTGACCCCGGCAACACCCCCGTGCCTCTGCTGCAAGACGACCCAGTGACCCTGGGACATACATTCACCCGGTGGCTGGCATCCAACCGTTGCTGATTTCGCCGCCTGCCGTTATTATGTTGGGGAAACGTCTCATGCCCAGGAGCCAGCGCCCGCATAATGTACCTGGACCTGCACAGCCACTCGGTGTCCTCTGATGACTCCCGCGCCACCGTGGAGCAGTACCTCAAGTGGATTCAGGTGCTGCGCAAGCGCGGCCACACCGTGGACGGCATTGTCCTCACCGAGCACCGCAAGTTCGACGCCGACAAGGACTACTCAGCCTTAGCCGCCCAGTATGGCGTCATGGTGCTGAAAGGCTCCGAGTTGGACACCCGCTACGGCCACTTCCTGGTCTATGGCGTGACCCCTGCCCTGACCAGCGAGCTTAACTTCGCCGACGTGCGCATGGACGCCCGCGCCCTGATGCAGGCCGCCCGCCACCACGGGGCCATCGCCCTGCCCGCCCATCCGGGCCGGTTCGGCATTGGACTGGTGGAGTACCTGGCCCAGGGGGAGCAGTTCGACGGCCTGGGCATTGTGGAGCGGCTCAACGGCGGCAGCCGCCCCGGGGAGAACGAACGGGCCGAGGAGCTTTGCCAGCAGCGCGGCTACCTGGGCACCGGCGGCAGCGACGCTCACCTGGCCAGCCACATCGCCACCTGCCTGACCAAATTTGAGGCCCCCATCCGCAGGGAGTCCGACCTGGTGCAGGCCCTGCTGTCCGGCCAGTTCCGCCCGGTGCGCCTGGCAGAGACTTCCCAGGCCAGCGCCGGCGGATAACCAGATAAAAGCATGTTTAAAAAGTACCCGCTCATGGTTCGACAAGCCCCGACCTGGTCGGGATCCCGATACGTCGGGACTCACCACGAGCGGTCCTTCAGCCGAAGGACGCTCACCCTGAGCTTTTCGAAGGGTGAGCATGAAAGTATAAAAGACCTTTTTGAACACCCTCTAACAAGGAGATAACACCATGGTTCTCAAGCTGGAATACGACCGCTCCCTGCATGGCAAGGAGCACGAAGCCGGCCCCTTCACCATTACCCCGGAACTGGTGCAGGCCTTCAACCGCAGCATCGGCGAGACCAACCCCCTGTGCACCGACGTCAAGGCGGCCAAGGCGGCGGGCTATGGCAACATTGTGGCCCCGCCCACCCTGTGCACCATCTTCGTCCGCCGGGTGGAACTGCCGGACATCCGCCTGCAATTTGGCCGCCTGCGCTTTCACGCCGGGCAGCGGGTGCAGCCCCGGCTGCCGGTGGTGGCGGGCGACACCCTGACCGCTTCCTCCCACCTCAAAGAGGTCTATCCCAAGACCGGGCGCAGCGGCACCATGGTGTTCATTGTCTGGGAGACCACCTTCCGCAACCAGGACGGCCAGGTGGTGGCCGACGTTCAGGAGTCCTTCGCAGTCCGAGAGTAGTTCACCGCAGAGAGCGCGGAGACCGCCGAGTTAGCAAATCTGCATTCTTAGGCTCCGCATCCTCAGCGGTCTCAGCGGTTAAACGGAAAGGGTTTAAGGAGCATGGCATGGCTGGCAGCAAAACGCCCTATTTTGAGGACATAGAACTGGGCGACGAGATCGGCCCCCTGGATACTTCGGCCCCCGATGCCGGAGTGGTGGACTTCTGCTCCGTGTGGGGCAACCCTATGCCCAACCGGTTCACTGACCAGGTGACCGCAGAGTCCGTGCGCCTGCCCTTCCCCATTGTGCCCGGCATTATGAGCATGGCTATGATGGCCCAGCTCCTCACCAACTGGGCAGGCCCCAACGCCATCCGCGACCTGGACCTGGTCTTCCGCCAGTCCATCCCCCACAATCAGCCGCTAAAAGTCACCGCCACCATCACCGATACCCGCCAGGAAAACGGCGAAAACCTGGTGGAGTGCGACATCCTCATGACCAGCGCCAGCGGAGACCGGTACGTGGGCGGCAAGGCCATTGTGGCCCTGCCCAGCAAGGCCGGTTAGCCAGCGCCTCGACTCTCTGTCAGAGCTCGTGCTAATAAGGCAGTCAATACTTCCAGGCTCACCCTTCGACAAGCTCAAGGCCTGCCCTGAGCCAGCCAAAGGGATGAACAGTTTTTCTCCGCTCGTGGTGAGCGGCTTTTTCCGATCGTGGTGAGCTTGTCGAACCATGAGCGGGAAAAAGCCGCTCACCCTTGTATCTTGCCAGCGGGAGATTAGAATCAAGCGAAGGTTTCATCAGAGGCGGGGTAGACCGATTCACCCTGGGTTGGAAGACCGTAGCTCAGCATGGTCGCCCCGTCTCTATCCCAA
>Ga0194121_10003025_pt1 | contig 25959 bp, 21 predicted proteins | sample TA2MahCa50mmetaG_FD_148609 | JGI IMG/M metagenome (GOLD analysis project Ga0194121, IMG submission 148609) | Freshwater microbial communities from Lake Tanganyika, Tanzania - TA2015020 Mahale Deep Cast 50m | ecosystem: Environmental > Aquatic > Freshwater > Lake | place: Tanzania: Lake...
TTGTCTCAACGTTTCCAGCGTGTGCCGCCCGAATTCCGGAAGTTCGTCCAGAAACAAGACCCCATGGTGAGCGAGCGACACTTCCCCCGGGGCTGGCCAGGTCCCTCCGCCGATGAGCGAGATGGCCGAGCAGGAATGATGCGGGGCGCGAAACGGGCGTTCGCGCGGCAGGGTGCCCGACATCGCCCACACACCGGCGACCGATGCGATACTTGCGACCTCAATCGCCTCTTCGTGCGTAAGCGCCGGTAGAAGCGATGGAAACGACCTGGCCAATAAGGTCTTTCCCGTGCCGGGCGGGCCTTGCAGGAGAACGTTATGGCGTCCGGCCGCGGCAATTTCAAGTCCGCGCTTGGCAAAAGCGTGTCCGCGAATCGTGGAGAAACACGGCGCGTTTGGAGGATCATCGCGTGGCCTCCCAGGCGCTTCCGGCGAGATCTCCCTTTCCCCATTTAAGTAGTCAACCAATTCCAGCAATGTGGAAACCCCAAACACCCGTACCCCCTCAATAAGGGCGGCTTCTGGCGCATTCCCCTTTGGTACGAACACATTCGGACGGTCCGTGCGTTTGGCCATGAGCGCGCTTGGCAAAACCCCCGGCACGCTTCGCACTTCCCCGTGCAAACCGAGTTCCCCCAAAAACACGCTTCCTACGAGCCGATCTTCGGACAGTTTTCCCATCCCAATCAAAAGAGAAAGGGCGATCGGTAAATCGTAGATGACCCCCTGTTTGCGAAGATGTGCCGGGGCAAGGTTGACTGTCACCCGTCCGCGCGGGAAGGAAAATCGGCTGTTGCGAATGGCGCTTCGAATGCGATCGCGCGATTCGCGTACCGAGGTGTCTGGCAGACCAACGATCGTGAAGGCCGGAAGTCCAGAGGCGATGTCCGTTTCAACCGAAATGGGCACGGCCTTAATACCAAAAGTAGCGGAAGATGTGATGGTAAACATAAAGACCTCCAATACGGGAGGTCTTTTTCCAACTCGTCACATTTATGATAGATGAAAAGACGTGAGTTGTCAATGCGAAGTATCCACACCTTGGCGCGGGCGTTTGGCTGGGAGTATCAACAAAGCGACAATACCAAGCAGGATGAGGGCGTCGGAGAAGTTAATGGCGATTCGTCCCATCACGATGATGTAATCCACGGTAAATCCGTACATGATCCGATCGTATAAGTTGCCAAGCGCGCCTAAGATAATGAGAAAAATGGAAAAAGCAATCTTCGGACGCCGGCGCCATGTCTTGTACGCCGCGCGTGCGAGGACTATTCCGATGAGAATGGATAGGCCAATGACCAGTTCCAACCGAAATGGCAGATCAAATGCTAAGCCGGGATTTTTATGGATGGCAAAATCAATAACATGAGGCTCAACAAGAGCCGTCTCGTCCGGCAAGAGCGCAAGGCCGCGCGCTTTTAACCATTCGTCCAAAACGACGATGCACGCTGCGGGCAACAAAAGCCAGTAAATGCGCAGGGATTCGTTCACACTTCCTGCGTGAGCGTTTTTTTGCACTGAATACACGAAGTTGAGGTCGGTCGCGCTTCAATCCGGCGTTCGTCTATCTCTTGATGGCAGTACTTGCAGGTGCCGTAACTGCCTTTTTCAATCATTTCCAGGGCGGCTTCCACATCACGAAGAGCTTTTTCAAGCTCTTCTTCAAGCGAAAGGTTGTTGGAATAATTGGCAACCTCTGTGGCGTTTTCGTCTTCCTTATCGCCGATATTTTGATAATCGGCCGAGAAATCCGTTTCTTTTGCCTGGGGATTCCGATGGGAAAATTTCAAGAGTTCTCCCGTAAGTCGTCCACGTTCTTCCTCGAGCTTTTGCTTCATTTTAGCCAGAAAGGCATCTTGCATATGCCGGCATTCTACCAGGAATCCACAAAAAAAGAAAGGGGCAGTGAGCCGCGATACATGATGTATTTTTCGGCTATGCCCCGATGCGGCAGGTTCGCGGCCATGGAGGCGTCGGGTTGTGCAGCCAACGAATTAGCAGCACAACTCGACGCCCTTGCAGCACATACGCTTCCAGCCGTAAGAGATCACACACCTCTCTACCATTTCATGGTTTTGCCCGCGGGCAGACCTACGAAGGGTCTGCATACGTGCGGGCGAACCTAGATAACATTTCGATTCTGTTTTTGTTTGGCTTATCGAAACAGTAGAGCGGCGAGACGTTTCCCGAAGAACATCCGAGCGTGGGGTGCCCGTTGGCTTTTGGCCAATGTTTTCGGAAAACCTCCCAAGAGTGTGTATAAGGAACGAACGATCGAATGATCGTATAAGTATAGTATCAAAAAAATTTGCGATCGTCAATGTAAGTAAATAGACTTTATGTAGCGTAAAAATCTGCTTATTGAAACAATGATGTATTCAAAGATGCAGATTTTGTTGAAAAGTTATCCACAGAAAATGGAAGTAATCAATATGTTATCCACACCTAAAAGCACAGATTGAGAAATATGGATTTTCCTCGTTGTTTTAGTCCGATATACGTGAATGCATCCGAAAATTGGTAGAAAATTGCCGAGGAATAGGAACGATTGGAAACATTCTGTGTTTGAAAGAGATCTTTGAGTGAAATGAGTGCTATGTTTGTGTCACAAGCCATCAACTTTTTTTCTTTCTGAATGGCCATTTCACTGCTCGCCATCTGTATATAATCGTTTTTTGTTATAAAAAACGACGTTTTTTCCGTTGCGGCATGATAAAACGTGCGTCCATTGATCGTTCTTTCTTCAACAGGAATGCCGTCTGGATCAGCGATAAACTCGCGTATCACCGTCCCATCTTGCAGTTTAAGAGGTTTTTCAATAGGGGCTTGGATGGCCGCAAGAGAACGGATAAGGCGCAGGCGTTCCTGCTGTTCAAGGACAGCGCCTGATTCTAGCAAGAATTCCGGCCCGTTTGTTTCATTTTTCATGACAAAAAGTGATCCATTGTGTGAAAGCAGGAGATCCATGACTTGTGCAAAAGACCGTCCCATCAAGGGATCAATTGTGGCTGAAAAAAGACCAGCGATTTGTTTTGCGTCCTGTGCATTTGTTAACACTGGTGTAGACAAAATGAGATATGCACCGTTTGGGACAGCTTTAATTGGCAATGGTTTGGTGCCGCTTGTTGTCAAAGAAGAAAGGCGAAAATGAATTTTGCGGCCTTGCTGGGTGATGGAGCTAGAAGATTTTGCACCCTTTTCATAAAACATCCCTATTTTTTGTCCCATAACCGTCGGAAACAAGTCTCGAAGAGCCCTCTTTTTTGGAATACCGCCGCCTGCCTGAAGTTTTTGGGACAGCAAAAAAATCGTTGGATGAATTTCTTGGACAACGATATGGGCGCTATCCAGTAGCGCCATGGGCAGATCCTCTTTTTTAGCCCTGATCGCAACGGAACGCGTGCCATCTTCCTGGAAAAACCAGGCGAGTTCTCCGCGCGTAAAAGGCAATAGGTTCGCGATCGTGAGCGGACGTTCACTGATAAGCGGGATCTTTCCTATGAGTTCCTGGAAGAGAGGAACCGTTTTTGGATTCACGGACAATTGTACGGCGTAAGCGGTGTTTTGCGGGGCAGCGTCAAACACCGTATTTCTGGTCAGCCAAAGCGTCGTGAGATGGGAAAAGATCAGAAGAAACAGGATCACGCCGGCTCCCTGTGCCCAAACAACCCGCCTGGGACGGCGGGTTGTTTGATGGGTGCGAGAAAACGGGATGTTAAGCGGGGTGTTCACGGCCGTTTGTCCCGTCGTTATGATCCCCTGAGCTTGTCGAAGGGGGTAAGACAGAGCTCAGTTTGGAGGTTCGTTCCAACTGTGGCTGAAGTCCCACCTTTAACGGGGTTTACCAAAGGGTTTTCTAGGAGGGCGCGGCGGGCGCGGTCCGCGTTCGCTTTGCGGGGGCTTTTCTGGATAGGTATTGCCCGGCGCATCTTTCATGGACAAGCTAATTCTGCCATCTCCGCCGATTTCCATGATTTTTACCATGACCTGATCTCCCATTTTGACCAGATCGGTCACGCTGTCAATGCGGTAGGGTGCCATCATGCTGATATGCACCATACCGTCCTTTTTTGGCAAAAATTCTACAATCACGCCGAAATCCATGATGCGTACCACCTTTCCTTTGTAGATTTCCCCGGCTTTTGGCTCGCGCGTCAACTGGACAATGAGTTCTTGCGCTTTAGCCGCACCAGCAGCGTCGGTTGAGGTAATCATTACCAATCCGTCGTCCTCTATGTCAATCGCCTGGACGCCAGTGGTCGAAATAATCTCGTTAATGGTCTTGCCTGAGGGTCCGATCACGTTGCCAATCAACTCCGGGTTGATGCGCATGGAAATAATGCGCGGCGCGTACGGGGAAAGCTCGGGACGAGGCGCGGCAATTACGTCGGTCATGGTCTTGAGGACTTGCAGGCGCGCTTCATAGGCCTGGCGGATCGTTTGTTCAACAATCTCGCGCGAGAGTCCGTCCGTTTTGGTGTCCATTTGGATCGCCGTAATACCATCTTTGGTGCCGGCGATTTTGAAGTCCATGCCACCTTTGCCATCTTCAAGGTCTTGCAGGTCCGTGATCACTTTCCATCGCCCCTGTGCGTCCGTTGCCACCCCCATGGCAATGCCAGCCACCGGCGCTTTGATCGGCACACCTGCGTCCATAAGCGCGAGTGTTGAACCGCACGTGGAGCCCATGGAGCTTGAACCGTTGGAGCCGAAGACTTCGGAGACGGCGCGAATCGTGTAGGGGAAGGTCTCTTTGTCCGGCATCATGGGTGCAAGCGCCTTTTCGGCGAGTCCCCCGTGTCCAATGTCGCGTCGTGAGGGGCCGCGCATGGGCTTTACTTCACCAACCGAAAACGGGGGAAAGTTGTAGTGGTGGAAATAGCGCTTTGTCCCGACCAATTCCATGCCGTCAAGCGTTTGCTCATCCCCGGGGGCGCCCAATGTGAGAACCGTAAGCACCTGCGTTTCCCCGCGCATAAAGTGGCCCGATCCGTGCAGGCGCGGAAGAACAGCCACTTCGCTCACCAGCTCGCGGATTTCTGTAAGCGATCGGCCATCCACGCGTTTCTCCTCTTCAATGATCGCGCGCGAGACCTCTTCTTCCAGTGTCTGTGTGACGATGTCCGTGCCAAAATGGATGTGCTCATCCGCAACGCCCTGTTCAAGAAGAAACGTTTTCGTGTTTTCCTTCAGAATCGTTTTTTGCAAGGCGCGTTCAGATTTGGTGGCGCGCGGCGTGCCGAAAAACAGTTCTTTCACCTGTTGTTTGATAAACGGCACAGCCATGGCCTCCACGCGCGTCTGGTCTTCTGTCGGTTCCATCGCAATGTGCTTTTTTTCTTTCCCAACGGCGGATTGCACTTGTTCAATCAGTTTCACGGGCACGTCCATGTGCTTTTGTCCAAACGCGAATGCGCCGAGCACCACCTCTTCGGGCGCTTCGTTTGCGCCGGCCTCGACCATGATCACCTTGTCGCGGGTGCCGGCAAAGGAAAGGTCCAGAAGAGACTTTGCGCGCGCCTCGTACGTCGGGTTGAGCACCCACTCGCCGTTGATTTGCCCAACACGGATACAACCAATCGGACCCCTCCACGGGATGTCGCTGATCTGCAGGGCGCAGGATGCGCCGATCAGTCCGAGCACGTCCGGATCATTCTCGCCGTCAAACGCAAGCGCGGTCACGATCACTTGCACTTCGTTTCGGATCCGGTCGTCAAAAAGCGGGCGGATGGCACGGTCAATGAAACGCGCGGTCAGGATCGCCTCGTCGGTCGGTCGGCCTTCCTTTTTAATAAATCGACTGCCTTTGATGCGGCCGGCCGCGTACAGTTTTTCTTCGTAATCCACCATGAGCGGGAAAAAGCCCATGTTTTCGCGCGTCTCACTGCTCATGGTCGCGGTTGCAAGCACCACCGTGTCACCATAGCGCACTGTGCAAGATCCGCCGGCCTGCGTCGCGAACTTACCAACTTCAATGCTTAATGTTTTTCCTCCCCACAGTGCCTCAAACGTTTGTTTGGCGTACATAACGTGTTTGGGTCGTTGCGAGGAGGCCGTCAGGCCGACGAAGCAACCTGGAGATTGCTTCGCCCACCCGGCGAACTCGGCTCGCAATGACGATGAATAATGACTTAAAATTCTAATCTTCTTGTGCGTGATTCCTCCTGGTCGCCCGTGGGCGCTTCCATAATAAATCCACCCTCACCCTGTTCATTTTCGCCAGTGTCATCTTGTCCGCCCTTATCCGAAGCCGTTTTTGCGTGGCCGGAGGGATGCACAACCGGCCCGATCAGGTACCGCCGTTTGTTCTGGGACAAATCCGTGAAATCATCCACGAACGTCAGGAGCGTGCTGGAGGTCGTTTCACCAAACGCCATCACCTCGGCGATGCGGCCGCGGCTTTGGATATGTTCCACAAGAGGAATGAAATCCCCGTCGCCCGAGACGATCACCACCACATCCAGGACGTCGAGCATTTGAACCGCGTCAATCGCCAAGCCGACATCCCAATCCGCTTTTTTATGTCCGCTTGCGTATTCCATCAGTTCTTTTTCGCGCGTTTCAATGCCGGATTTTTGCAAAGCCTCAAAAAACGGCTTTTCGGAGGCGTCCTTCGTGCTGACAACGTAGGCAAGCGCACGAATGAGTTGCCGGCCGGCCACCGCGTCATCCACAATGTTTTTGAAATTCACTTTGCGCTGGAACAAGTAGCGGGCGCTGTAATACATGTTCTGGGTATCAATGAAAACGCCGACCCGCTGGTCTTTGTGCTTGATCATAGCAAAGAGGCGGGGTCTGACCCCGCCTGCGTTATTTCAAATCCAACTCTTTTTTCACTTTCAAAAATGCTTTCTCGTCCTCCCGCTCAAGGTATTTGAGCAAGCGACGGCGCTCGTTGACTTTTTTGATAAGGCCACGGCGAGATGAAAAATCTTTTTTATGAGTCCGCATGTGCTTGGTCAGCTCGTCAATCTCGGAGGTGAGAATGGCGATCTGTACTTGCGGAGAGCCGGTGTCCGAGGCATGTGTCCGGAACTTCTCAATGATTTTTTCTTTCTTTTTGGGATTGAGCATAGGTTCTGATGAGTTCGTGCGGTCAGCCGAGGGCGGGTCTGCTCTGTCCCGCGCCAAGCCGCCGCCTTTGATTTATGGAGCGATCATAGCCAAATACTTGTTTTTCGTCAATCTCGGTCCCCGGATGGATCGCCATGGTATACTCGTTGAGATTCTGGGGCCATGATCCCTTGAGAGTCGCTATGTTTTCCTTTTCCTTATGTCCCTTCCACACCACCATCGCCGTTCTTTTGCCCATCTGGGCGCATTTCCCACCCTCGCAACCAATCGTCTGCTCGGGTTTGTCGGCTCGTCTCTTGTAGGCGTTTTTCTCCCCATTTTTCTCTTTGAATTTTTCGACCTTTCGCTCGCCGCCGTCCTGCTGTTTTTTGCCATTGATTTTGCTGTAAAGATTCCGTTTCTCGTCCCGGCCGCGCGTTTTTTCTCAACACGCGGACTGACTCGTGCCATGATGATCGGCACCGGCGGGCTCGTCTTGTTTTACTGGATGTTGTATCTGCTTGATGCGGGTAGCCGGATGAGTCCGTATCTGCTGTTGGCTGTGGCGATTGCTGGCGCCGCGCTCAATGCCGCCCTGTATTGGTCGCCCTACCACATTGATTTTGCCAAGTTTGCCGACAAGCAAAAGCGCGGCACCCAGCTCGGGATGTTTTACGGCATTCAACGCCTGCTTTCGGTCGCCGCGCCGGTCGCCGGCGCCGCGCTGATCGTTCGTTTTGGGTATCACGCCAGTTTCATCACCGGCCTCCTGCTCACCCTCGCTTCGCTCATCCCGCTCATGTTCCTCCCACCCCACCGCGTCACCTACGAGTTCGGCTATCTTGAGAGCTTTCGCAAACTGTTCTCGCGCAATTACCGCGCGATGTCTTTTTCCATGATGGCGTTTGGCGCGGAGAACATCGTTGGCGCGGTCGTATGGCCGATTTTCTTGTTTGTCGTGTTTGGCGGCAGTTATCTGGAAGTGGGGGCAGTCGCATCCGCGCTCGTCGTCGTCGCGCTGATCATGGAATACATCGTGGGCAAGGAAACGGACCGATACTCGCCGGGGCGCGTGTTGAAACTGGGTTCGTGGATGAACGCGCTGGGCTGGCTGTCCAAGGCGTTTGTAGAGACGCTTTCGGGCGTGTTTACCGCCTCCACGTTTCATAGTGTCGGCGCCATTCTCATGCGCACCCCGCTAGATACGCTGACCTATGAACAAGCGGCCGACTCTGGCCATTACATTGACGAATACACCGTTTTGCGCGAGATGGCGCTGTCGCTCGGCCGCGCCGCTATGCTTCTTATCCTTATTCCGTTGACGGTTTACTTTTCCATTGCCGCGTCTTTCGTGGTTGCGGCGATTATTTCGCTCGGCGTGAATTGGCTCGCGCAGTATCGCGCCTCACAGACTGCGTAAATCAAGGACAGATTCATCTCGCGGCGAGAGAGAACTCTGCATCGGAAAAACAAAAACCGGTTACCATGACGCGCTCATCATCCAACGAGCGGGTGACGTCGGACAGGTCCCCTGTTCCATTCGAGCCAAAGGCGAGGATGAACAGGGTGGCCGACGGCAGGACCCGCTCAGATTGGTGATCCATGAGCCACAGGATAACCGGTTTTATTTTTTTACGTACCTAGGAGTTGGTCAATGGCCGCGGAAATGGAGCTGTACGGCAGTGCACCTTTGATGGGCACCGCGTTGCCATCTTGGTCAATAATGAATGATCCGGGCGTGCCAGTCACGCCGGCAGCTGCGCCGCCTTGGGACTGTGATTGGATTTTGCTTTCGTATTTGAGGCCGTCGTAGCAGGTTTCCCATTTGGAGACATTGAGCCCGAGATCTCCGGCAAGCTGTTTGTAGTAGCTCTCTCCAAGCGAGGACTGGTTCGCAAACAGTTCATCGGCATAGTCCCAGAATTGGTTTTGCTCGCCGGCGCACTCTGCCGCGTTTGCCGAGGGTTGGGCCTGCTGGTGGAACGAGAGCGGAAAGTGGCGGTACACCCAACGCACTTTTCCAGAATAGTTTTCCATCACCTGCTGCATGGTCGGATGGAAGGTCTGGCAGAACGGACACTCAAAGTCGGAGTATTCAATAATGGTGACGGGAGCATTTTTGTCGCCTCGGATATGGTCGTCGTCTGTGACCACAGGAACAGCCTCGGTCGGAATGGTGTCAGGTGCGACGGCCGCGTCGTTCACGGCGTAACTGTCCCCGGAGCGTGCGGAGCCGAAGAGGAGATCATTTCCCATCAGTTTACTGCCAAGGATAAGGAAACCAAGCGTGCCCAAGACGAGAATCGCAGTCACAAAACCCAGCCAGAATCCGTTTTTCCCGTTTAAGAGATCAAAGAAGGATTGTGGTTTTGCAGGTGAGTCCATAGGGGAATACAGAATGAAGAAATGAAATTGAGGCGTTACGAGGAGTCCGTGAAAGTCGTATTGGTCTGATCATCTATCGTGTGTGGCCATCAGGTAGGGTAAAAACATCCGTTGGTACGGCCCGTGGCGGACAAGCGTCTCTTCCATCCGGCGGGCAAACCGTTTGGTGCGATCATCTCTCCACACGATCACCAACAGCGTTGTGAGCACCGCGGGCGTGACCACTGCACGCAACAACGGATTCTTGGAATGGGGCGCTGTCATGTGAGACGCTCCGGCGTCGGTCACGGGCGCGGGCGCGTTTGCCTGCTCGGCACTGCAGAAGTGGCCTGTATGCGCCTCTGCCAAAAACGCGCGACAGGATGCGCTCCCGAGGAAAAACAAACAGGAGAGCGTGAGTCCCGCAATAAGCGTGAGGGAAATATGGCGCGCGGCCTCCACGGTCATAGCGGCGTTATTGTAGCACAAGTTTCCCGATGCAAGACCGAACCCCTTCCTACGCTCTTCACCGTTTATGCACCCCCGTTCTGGCGGGAGGATGCCAAGCGTCGTATAATGTTTCTATGAAAACCCTCCACATCCTCACCACCGACTTTTTAGAATATTTAGAGGTGGAACGCGGACGATCCGCACGGACGATCCGCAATTATGATTTTTATTTGCGCCGGTTCGCCGTGTGGGCGAAAAATCCGCCCGCTTCAAAGATCACGCGCGATCTCGTGCATCGGTACCGTTTGTACCTGAACCGGCTGGCAGAAGGCCGCGACGGGGTGACCATCAAAAAAAGCACGCAGAATTACCATCTCATCGCCCTGCGTTCGTTTCTGAAATACCTCGCTCGCCATGATATCGCATCCCTCCCGCCCGAACAGATCGAGCTCGCCAAACAAGGGAAGCGCACCGTGGAGTTTTTGGAAGCGGAGGAATTATCGCGCCTGCTCCTGATGCCAGAAAAGCACTCCAGCGGGATGATCTCCCTGCGCGACCGGGCCATGCTTGAATTGTTATTTTCAGCGGGCTTGCGCGTCAGCGAACTCACGGGTCTCAAAATTGAACAGGTGAATTTGAAACGCGACGAGTTTACCGTGCGCGGCAAGGGCGACAAGCCGCGGCTCTGTTTCCTCTCCGACTCCGCGCGCGCCGCGCTCAAAGCGTACCTGGACAAGCGCCGTGACACCTCCCTGTTTTTATTTGTGTCGCACGATCGCGCGAAGGGCGTGCGAAAAGACGCTGGTCCGCTCACGCCAAGGAGCGTGGAGCGGATGGTGGAGCGCTATGCAACGGCCGCCGGCATCACCAAAAAAATCACTCCCCATACCCTTCGCCATACTTTCGCGACAGACTTACTCTTGTCCGGCGCGGACATCCGTTCGGTCCAGTCCATGCTCGGCCATGAGTCCATCACCACCACACAGGTGTACACGCATATCACAAACAAGCAAATGAAGGAGGTGCACAAACGGTATCATGGGAAACAGAGATAATGGACACAAGGGGCGCAGTGTGGAATAGTTGTCTGGCAAAGGAAAAGGAGAACACGTGTTGGTACATCCCTGTTCACGACGCCGGAGAGGGAATGTTGTCCAAACTTTCGACAGCGCCTCTTGGCGCTTTTTTGGTTGCGTGGGAAGCTGATGATGCCAGTGGTAGAACGCCCACCACGAAGGAGGACGCCATGGCGCACGTTCTGGGCCAGGACGGCCCGTCCCAGATCATCGTCCGCTTCTACGGGGTCCGCGGATCGTTTCCGACCGGCGACGCGCGTATCGGCGGGCACACCACCTGCCTCACGCTCCGGTTCGGCTCCCAATTCGTCATCCTGGACACCGGGTCTGGCATGATTGATCTGGGAGACGAACTACTCTCCCCCGCCTTCCCGCCCGGCACGAGTGTCAACGACGTGGAGGCGTTCATGAGGGTGTGGCTCTCCGAACAGGGCCATAAGGCGGAAGATCTGGGTGCCGCGCTCGCGGACCGGTTTCAGAGCTGCAACGGCGGCGTGCGCGCGACGATCATCACCTCGCACGTCCACGGCGACCACCTCTACGGCATCCAGGCGTTCAAGCCGGTGTTCCGGCCGGACACGCGTCTGCACTTCGTGGGCGCGACCCACGACGGGCTCACGGTGCCCGAGGTGATGGAGCGGTTCGTGTTCGCTCCGCCGGTGTTCCCGGTGCCGTGGAAGTTCCTCGCGAGCACGCGCACGCATCGGCAGATCGAGCCGGGCGAGCGGTTCACGCTCGAGACGGACCGGGAGGATGTGAAGGTCTGGATGCTCCCCATGAACCACCCCAACCAGGCCTACGGGTACCGGTTTGAGTGGAAGGGCAAGGTCGTGGCCATCACCATGGACCACGAGCATGGTCACGCGTACGACGAGAACATCGTCAAGCTCGCTTCGGAGGCTGACCTCTGGGTCACCGAGGCGCAGTACACCGACGAGCAGTACGCGAAGTGCCGCGGCTTCGGCCACATCAGTGAGAGTGCGGCCGCGCTGCAGGCCAAGGAGGCAAAGCCTCGGCTCATCTACACCGCCCACCACGATCCCAACGCGGGTTACGACACGGTCCAGCAGATCGCCCGGACGATCGAGGAGGCCGCGGGCGTGGACACGCGCTTCGCATGGCAGGGGTCGGAGGTGCGCGTCTGACGAGGGGGCACGCGTGCACCCGTTCGACATACGGTCGACACGGGTGCATTTTTTGTTTAAGATGCGCGCAACGGGACTGTTCCCGCATACCGCTTTTGGCACAGGTGTTCAGAATGCCGCCGCGTGACTATGAGAAATGCGAGGCAGAGGAGAGCGATGTTGAGATGTGCAAACCAAGTCGCAGGTGCATTCTGAACCACATGAGGCAAAGCCGGTATTCGCAAACGGTCCCACACGGCCCGATAGCTCAACTGGATAGAGCGAGTGCGTTCTAAGCACCAGGCTGTAGGTTCGAATCCTACTCGGGCCACCAATCGGAAATACATTTTTTTCAGAGGGAGCGCAGTGGCTTATAATACCTATTGATGTTGCCAAGGGAGTTTCACCGTTTTCCATCCCTGCTTGATTTGAGCGCGTAAACTTGCTACTGTTCCCGCCGGAATGGCGGCCATGGTGTAATGGTCAACACAAGAGATTGTGGCTCTCTTGATCCGGGTTCGATTCCCGGTGGTCGCCCCAGCATAAAACCCCTCGTGAGAGGGGTTTTATGCTGGGGAAACCTGCCGCCGTCCTGACCGATTATCTAATGGACGATTTTGTTCGCATGGACGCAAATGAGCCGGATAGGCGGGTACGGATTTTGCCAGACGCGGAAAATTTCATCCGTGCATTCTGTATCTGGCTCGACGCATATTTTTGTTGAAATTTAAGCATCTTTATCCACACTTGACACATTTTTACCATTCTGGCACACTACGCCGCGTTCGCTTGTGGATGGCGCTGGTCGTCAGCGCATCTGTAAGCATCCCGGCTGGCCGGAAAGCCAGAGTAAACCACACCGCCCGTTCTGGGCACGAGAGAAAAGGGTTCGCCCCATGACCTTGCGTGAATTGCTGAAGAAGAATGACAAGCTCGACGTCCGCACCGTCGAGTTGGCCAACGACAACGAGGCCTACTCGGTGACGGGGCCCTACCTGGCGATCGTGGCGGCCACCTCGGACGCCATCGCCGCCAACCTGCTCGACCCCGACAGGATCGTGCGGATGGGCATCTCCAAGAACGGTCAGAAGCTCCACCTGGTCGCGCTGAAGATGGCCATGGTCGAGCTGGACGAGACCACGGCCGAGAAGCAGACGCAGATCGCGACGCAGTCCGACTTCGTCTATGGCCACGCCATCGTGGCCATGGACAAGAACATCACCTGCGCGGTTCTGGACCGGGGGTTCAACCACGCCAAGCAGGCGAAGGCGCTCAACTCCATCCACCGGGCCCTCTTCCAGAACGACCTGGTGAGCGGCTCGAACTTCAACGCCCTGCTCCTGCTGGGCAGAGCGTCGCAGAAGCGCGTGATCGTCGCCTTCCAGAAGGGCAAGGCCGATCTCTCCGTCCAGATCACGCCGCCGTTCCCGAACGCGGAGACCCGCTACGGCTTCGTCGGGCGCGAGGGCATCGCCGCGGTCAAGGTGGGCACGGGCAACCTCGCCACGCTCACGGCCGACCAGATCGGGAGGCTCCTGAACAACTCGAACGAGAAGTCCACCAACGACATCGACTGGCACTACCAGCAGTTCGACTTCCGGTTCGAGGAGGTCACCCCGTCGGTGGAGGCGAGCGTGCCCACCGTCGTGGTCACGTACTGCAACAGCAAGGGCGCTCGCCAGGTCGCGCTCTTCCACGGCGTCTCCAAGCTGGCGGCGACCGGCGTGTGGAGGATGCACCTCTTCATCGACCCCAAGCACACCATGGCCATCGGGAAGAACGCGCCGGCGATCACCCGCCTCACCCAGGAGAGGGTCGTGACGGTGGGCATCGGCGACCACAACCCGCGCCTGCAGACGACGGGCTTCGGCGGCTACGCCCCGACCAGCATCGACATGCTCAGCAAGCTGGCCAACGCCGCGTCCGGCCCGGCCTTCCAGCAGGCGAAGCACTTCGCCATCGCCTCCTAGGCGATAGCGCATCAAGAACAGAGCGGGGGGGGTTCTACACACCGCGCATTTAATGGGTTACTCCCAGCGAATGCGCGGTTTTTTCATTGGTGACCCCTAGAAAACCGCACCGGTTCGTCCCTGGGCGCCAACCGACTCCGCTGTCGTCTTGCCTCTCAAGAGAGCTCGCGGGGACCGGATGGGGTGGACGGACGCCTCTTGTGTTTCAAGGGCTCAATTCCTATATACTAGAGAGAAGATTACTGTATGATGCCCTACTCTTCTGACCTTATTTCCGGCCTCAAAGCGTTCGGGCTCTCCGATAAGGATGCTCGTGTGTATTTGGCCGGCTTGGAAATGGGCCCCTCAACCGTGCTTGACCTTTCGCGCCGCACGGAATTTCCGCGCACAACGCTCTACCCGATCCTCGAGCGCCTCTGCCGCCAGGGCGTGTTCCGCACCGGTAAGGACCGCAAACGGACCGTCTATACCGCCGAGCCACCCGAGACGTTGGAGCGGCGGATGGAGGAATGGCGCGGCGCGTTTTGCAAATCCCTGCCACTCCTGGAATCCATGCGGCGTACCTTCTCGCAGAGCGCGGGCGTGACGATCTACGAGGGGACGGATGGGTTTAAGCGGCTCTGGAAACAGCTTCTGCGATCGGGCGTCAGAGAATATCGCCTCATCACGACCGGCGTGGGCCTGCTTGACTACGTCAAAGAGCCCTACCTTGTGAAACAAATTATTTCAGAACGGTTGGAGCGCGGTATTAAGAGCAAACAGCTCATCCCAAGCGGGCGCGCGGCGCAAAAGATCGTGGAGAAGGATCCCTCGGAGCTCCGTGAATCGCGTTTCCTACCCGAAAAGACAACGCTCCCGGCCACCGTTATTATTTTTGCCAACTTTGTGGCCTTTATCACGACGCGGCGCGAGAACACCATGATCCTGCTCACCTCTGGAGATGTCGCCGCGACCTACAAAACGTTTTTGATCTCATTTGGGACAAGGCAGAACGCCCGTGATACACTCTGGGCATGCCAGATTCCTCCCCGACGTTTTTAATCCTGGACGGCAATGCGCTCCTGCACCGCGCGTGGCATGCGCTTCCGCCCCTTACGACCAAAGACGGCCTGGTCGTCAACGCCGCCTACGGTTTTGCGCTGGTTGTTGAGAAGATGCGTGAGCAGTTCCATCCCGACTTTATGGCCGTTGCGTGGGACCTGCCGGGCAAGACCTTTCGCCATGAGAAGTACGATGCGTATAAAGCGACGCGGGTAAAAAAAGAACAGGAGCTGTACGATCAGATCCCGATCATCCGCGAACTTTTGGAAGCGTTTGCGATTCCTTCTTATGATGCGGCGGGCTACGAGGCGGACGACGTGATTGGAACGCTTGCCAAGAAGGCCGAGAGCGAGGAGTACCAGACCCTCATCGTGACCGGCGACTTGGATGCTCTCCAGCTCGTTTCGGACAAGACGCAGGTGGTGTTTTTTCAAAAAGGGATTTCGGAAACGAAGCGGTATGACGAGGCGGCTGTGCGCGAGCGCTTTGGCCTGTCTCCCGCCGCGCTCGTGGATTACAAGGCCTTGCGCGGGGATGCTTCGGACAATATCCCGGGCGTGTTTGGGATTGGGGAGCGGACTGCTACCGTGCTCGTGCACACCTACGGGTCGGTGGAGAATATTTTTCAGGCGCTCTCGGATGGGAAGATTGAAGAAAAGGTGGCGAAGAAATTGCGCGGGCAGGAGGATCAAGCGCGCGCCTCGCGCGAGCTTGTGGAGATTGTACGAGATGTCAACGTGCCGTTTGCGTTTGCGCAGGCGAAGACGCGCGAGCCGGACTGGGAGAAGGTGCTGGACCAGTATCGCAAGCTGGAGTTTCGGACGCTGATTCGCAAGCATGAACACGCGTTGTCCAAGCGAGCGTCAGCAACGTCATCTCATGCAGAGATGTCTTCGTCCCGCCAAGGCGGGCCGCGTCCTGATTCTAGAATTCAGGTGGTGCGAGATGAGCAGGAGTTGAAACGCATTGCGTTTGCGGGAGAGGAAATCGCCCTTCTCGTTGCCGAACAACAGCCGGATTTGTTTGGGGCAACGCTCGCGGCGCTTGCCGTGAGCGACGGGAAGACGACGGTGGTCGTGCCCAATCCCGCGCAGAAGCATATCACGGTGATCGCCGCTGGCCTCAGCGCGCGCACAGGACACCTGGTCACGCATGACCTCAAGAAACTGATGCATCAACTGGGATCGTCGTTTGCGAGTTCCCCCCACTCGCCCTTCGGGTTGGGTCGAGCTGACAGGATGGCCTTTGATACCATGATTGCTTCCTATCTCCTGCACTCTGGATCGCGCTTGCATGATCTGCCCTCCGTTGTGTCCGGCGCGCTTGCTGTCAAATTGTCTGAACTCCCCGAAGCGTACGCGTCGCAAAAAGATTACGAACGCCTTGGGCAAGCCGCCGCCCTGCTTCCCCGCCTCAAAGCGGCGCTTGAGAAACAACTGGATGCATCCGGACTGCGCGAGGTCTACGAACAGATTGAGTTGCCGCTCGTGCCAGTGCTCTACAAGATGGAAAAAGCCGGGGTGCTCATTGACACCGGCGCGCTTGAGACGTTTTCGCGCAAACTCAAAAAGCGTATTCTTGCGCTTGAGAAACAAATCCGCGCGATCGGGGGAAAGGAACTCAATGTCAACTCTCCGATCCAGCTGGCGGAAGTGCTGTTTGACCTCTTGAAACTCCCGACCAAAGGGATCAAAAAAACGAAAACCGGTTACTCCACGGCCGCATCGGAACTGGACAAACTGTGGGATGCGCACGAAATCATTCCTTTGATTAGTCAGCATCGCGAATTTTCCAAGCTTCAGTCCACCTATGTGGAGACGTTGCCCAAACTCGCGGATGCGCAAGGTCGCGTGCACACGACGTTCAATCAAACAGTGACGGCGACCGGCCGGCTCTCGTCCAGCGACCCGAATTTGCAAAACATCCCGATCAAGACCGAACTTGGGCGCGAGATCAGGAAGGCGTTTGTGGCTCCGCGCGGCAAACGGCTCGTCGCCGCGGATTACTCACAAATTGAACTGCGCCTTGCCGCCGTGATCGCGAAGGACCAGCCGTTTATCCAAGCGTTTAAGGACGGCGCGGACATTCACACGCGTACGGCTGCCGAGGTATGGGGCGTGGATGAACACGCAGTGACCAAAGACCAACGCCGGGCCGCCAAAGCGATCAATTTCGGGATCCTCTACGGCATGGGCCCACGTTCGCTTTCGCGTTCAACCGGACTTTCCTTTACAGACGCAAAAGTGTTCATTGAAAAATATTTTGAGATTCACTACGCGATTCGCGACTATTTGGACGCGACCAAACTCAAAGCGCACGCAGACGGGTATGTGGAGACGCTCTTTGGCCGGCGTCGGTCCCTGCCGGAGATCCATTCAGGCATTCCACTCATGGTCGCGCAGGCCGAGCGCATGGCGATCAATATGCCGATTCAAGGCACGGCGGCGGATTTGATGAAAAAGGCGATGCTCGCCGTGGACGGGTGGCTGACCCAGAGCGGTTTGCCTGCTGTGCTGTTCCTTCAGGTGCACGACGAGCTTGTGTTGGAAGCAGAAAAAGACGCGGCCGGGGCGGTTGCCAGCGGCGTGAAAGAAATGATGGAAGGCGTGGCGTCGCTGGATGTCCCCCTGGTGGTGGATGTGCAGGTAGGCGCGAACTGGGGCGACCTTACGTAGCGTTACGATATGCTGATTTTCGTCTACGGTGACGATACGTTTCGCGTGGCCGAGAAGGTGCGGGAGCTTACGCGAGCGTTTCGTGAAAAATTCGACAAGACGGGCATGAACATCGCCGTTTTTCCCTCCGGTGATGGCGGAGCGCTGTCTGCTCCGGAGGTGTTGCAGGCGGCTTGTTCGTATCCGTTTTTAGGGCCGCGCCGGATGGTGGTGGTGCGCGGGTTGATGGAGAGCGTGAACAAGAAAGATGAGGCGGTCTGGGTGGATGGGTTCTCGCGTATGCCAGAAACGACCATCGCTGTTCTCTCTGAAACAGCCGCACCAGGGACGATTGAGAAGAAGGCGATGTTCAAGCGCTTGTCCGAGATGGCAGAGATCCATACGTATGTGTTTGCCCATTTGGCAGGCGAGGCGCTCTCGCGGTGGACGCAGGAGCGCGTGCGCGCAAAAGGCGGAACGATTGAACCGCTAGCCCTTCGCGCATTGGTGGAACGCGTCGGGTCGGATTTGTGGCGAATGGACGGTGAGATCGGAAAACTTGTCGCGTATGCGCAAGATTCGCTGGTGACAAAAGCGATGGTTGAGGCGCTCGTATCCGCCTCATTTGAAAGCCGGATTTTTGAACTGATGGACGCCCTGTCTAAGAAACAGACCAAACGGGCACTGGAACTGCTGGAGCAGGAGCGGCTATCCGGATCCGACGACCATTACCTGTTAACCATGCTTGGACGGCAGGTGCGGATTCTGTTGGCCGCCCGCGCATTTGTGGAGGAAGGGTCTGGGAGCCAGGCCGATTTTTCCAGAGAGATGTCCTTGCATCCCTACCCTGCCGGCAAGGCGCTTGAGCAGTCGCGCGCGTTTTCGCTGGCGGACTTGAAACACGCGCACGAACTCCTCTTTGAATATGATGTGAATATAAAGACCGGCCGTATGGGGGCCGGTCTTGCCGTGGATTTGATGACGGAGCGGCTTATCCGTTTTTAAGCGCGTTGACCTTTTGCATCATACGCGACTTATAGCGAGCCACGGTGTTTTTCTTGAAGATATTTTTTCCGGATGCTTTGTCCAGCTTCTTGCCGACCGATCTGGCGATTTCAAATGCTTTTTCCACTTCCTTGGACATAAGCGCTTTGCGCAGTTTGACGCGAAGCGAATGGATTTCGGCTTTGACGACCTTGTTACGCTCGGCGCGTTTGTCGCTCTGGCGTATGGCTTTTTTGGCGTTTTCTAGGTTTGGCATAGGTTCGGCGCTAGTTTAAATGATCGGCCAGAGATGTCAAGACGTCGTGAGAGAATGTCAAAAGGAAGTTCAATTTGCCTGGAATAGTCAAAGGTCAAACAATTAGATGCCTGACCTCCTGTTTATGAGCATCAAAGGCACAAAGCGATGTGATCGCTTTAATCTTCAACCTCGGTCAAGAGGGCGATTTCAACGGGGTCAAGTTCCTTGCCAGCGGTCCCTTCCGTAATTTTGTAGATATCTTTGTCAATTTTTTTCAGTTCTTTTGAAGATGCACCGTATGTGCGTACGGTTGTTTCAAGCTGTTTTCCCAGTCGGTTGTGATGTTCCTCATACGCCTTCATGTGTCGCATCAGTTGTTCGGTTTGTTTTTGGATATCTTTAACCGATTCTTCAATTTGAAGCGCCTTGAGTCCAAGCAAAACGGTCTGCAAATAAGCAAAAAACGAAGTCGGCGACACGATCATCACGCCTTTTTCAAATGCGTATTCAATTAAATTTCGCGAGTTGACCTTTACCGCCCCCACATCAGCGCTTATGAGATTATGGTAAACGCCTTCTGCCGGTACAAACATAAAGGCGAAGTTTGTCGTTCCCATTTCCGGCTGGATGTATTTGGAAGTCTCGTCAATTCTTAGCTTAACATCGCTCTTAAATTGCTTTTCCAACTCATCGCGTCGTTCCTGGTCAAGCTCTTGGACAATTCTGTTGTAGTTTTCTAACGAAAATTTTGCGTCAATAGGTATCAACATTTCTTTCACCATAATCACAGCGTCTGGCACAAGCTTTTGTCCGCTTGTGGTATCCACGCCCAGTTGGTATTGCATCTGGTACTGTCCTGGGGGCAGAACCTGTCCGAGGAGCGATTCCAGCCAGTATTCACCAAGGATTCCGCGCTGTTTTGGATTTTTAAGGATATGTTCCAGGCTTTTGAGCTGTTCTGAATAGCTAAGGATATGTTTGTTTGTTGAATCGAGTGTAAACAAACGTTCGTTCACATCCTTAAAAAGGTTTGCCGTTTGGTGAAAGTGCTTTTGGAGCGCTCCTGCGGATTCCGTCATGTTTTTCACCATCCGATCCGACATGGTTTCCAAACGATCCTGCACTTCCCTTCTTTGTGCATTCGTTGTATCCTGCAGTTCGCGGCGCAGGTCATTCAGTAGAGTGATCAAGGCGTCGTCTCCGCCATTTTTAGCCGATTTATTTCGACTGACGAGATAGACAACGGCGACAAACAGGACAACCACGGCGCCAATGAGAGTCGTTTGAGCATTCATACCTGCACATTCTATCACAACGAGTCAGAAATGAATGCATTTTACGACGCTTATGAAGTCCTCGTAGCTCAACGGATAGAGCAGCAGCGTCCTAAGCTGTTGATGGGGGTTCGATTCCCTCCGGGGACACCAGAGTAAATGGTGCGTCGTTGAACAAACGAACTCTCGAGCATGCATTGAGCTGCCTTGGCTCATAGAAGTTCCTCGTGACTGTGTGGTCTCATGAATTGAAAATGCAGCGTGAATAGAGATATTTCGGGAGAACTTCTGGCCCGTTTATTTCATCGGTCAGGAAATCGACAAGTAAAATCCGATGCGCGTTACGAGTCGAATCGCTTTCTGTGCGATCGTTTGATAGATTCCTCCAAATATTGAATGGAATGTCCATCCGGGCAAGGGGCGATTCGTGGCCATGAGATGAAAAAGGGATTTTTACGGATTTTTCGAAGACTGGATGAAATGCAGGAAACTCGCTATCCTCCAGATCCGAAAGTCGTGAGAACATTCTGACGAGGGTTAAGGATTTCATGTTTGTAAGGAGATCCTTCACGGAATCAGCAACTTTGAAAGGACCAGCAGTTTATTGTGCGAACAAAGGCTGGTCACGAGGGGTTTAAGAGACCATTGTTTCACGTGAAACAATTTGACATGTGTAAAATAGTTGGAATTGGAAGTGTCGGTCATTCAACAGCAATAAGAAGATCGAAAAATGGGCCTGTAGCTCAGTTGGTAGAGCGTCGCATTCGCATTGCGAAGGCCAGGGGTTCGACTCCCCTCAGGTCCACCATTACAAAAAGCCCAAATTTCTGGGCTTTTTGTAATTGGAATGAGCACATGCCATTGAGGCATGTGCACGGGGAGTCGAACGCCGGAGCCATATGCCGCCAGCAGGCGGCATGGCGAGGCGGTGCCCAGCCCGAGCCGCTGCAGCGGCGAGAGGCGCGGGCGACTCCCCTCAGGTCCACCATTACAAAAAGCCCAAATTTCTGGGCTTTTTGTAATTAGAATGTGCACATGCCATTGAGGCATGTGCACGGGGAGTCGAACGCCGGAGCCATATGCCGCCAGCAGGCGGCATGGCGAGGCGGTGCCCAGCCCGAGGCGCTACAGCGGCGCGAGGCGCGGGCGTAAAACGGTCTGTGTATATTCGATATAGCCTAGTTTTGGAAAATTTGTCCAAAAAAACGATAAAATCTCTTAATTTATACTCCGGAATAAGAATATTCTAAAAAAGGATGCACAAATATCTTCGTAAAAACATCCAGAAATCAGCTAATAAATGGTGACCACATTTGTGAAATGCAGAATAAAAACGAAAGAAATTGATGCTTTTGGACGGAATTTATAGATAATAGAGAATTTGTTGAAAGGAGGCAGCCAAATCCGCTCATTTACTTGCATGATTGTCATGCTGAAGTTGGGATCACAGGAATTATTGCCGAAAAATTACCAAATATCAGCGGAAACTCACTTGAAATGGTTGTTTATCAACAAAACAAGCAATTAGTATTTTTTTACAAAGTAACCAGGCATTTCTATCTATTCTTTATGTCTCGCAATAATTAATAGCACAAATTGTTTCACGTGAAACAACTTAGAAGCTTTAAGATTGAAGCACTAATCGGAAAAAAGGAAATATATCGGCTTTGGAAGCGACCAGCGAAGAGAATTCGCATGACTGGTTCCTGGGTAATCCACAGAAAGTTGATAGGTAACCAGGTTACAGACATTTTTCAATGGTTCTACTTCTCCAAGGTCAGAATTTTACTCGGAAAATGCATTTTGCGACACTTGATGTGTACACTAGTGTACACAAAACGGCTAAAAGTGGATAACTTTTGACAAAAATTGCAGTTTTTCGAAAAATCGGCAGTTATCCACAGAAAATTTGGTTAAAAAGCTTTATTTTTTTGCTCAAATTAGCCAAATCTAAAGTTGACTACTTTTTGTATTCATGGTAACCTATTTATGTGAAGGAAAACTATGGCGAAACATGCCGTAACCTTTGCGCTTGTGGGGATTTTTGTATATGCGCAGTTGGCGCATGGTGCAATGTCATCCACAAACTACGAAATACGGTGGGACACTGTCAGCACCGGTGGTTCGGACACTTCCAGTTCGGCTAGTTACCTGCTAAGGGACACTACCTCTGGAACTGCTGGCGCAACGGGTTCCTCTGCAAACTATCAAGTCGCAGACGGTTACCGTGTAGGCATCTTCGACAGGGTTATCTCCTTTGATCTTTACATCCAAGGAAATACAAGGGAAATCACTGGTTTTGCAGGAACCACGGTAACCATGGGCTCCACGGCCGGGCTCGCCGCCAATGATTATGTGGCAATTGTGGAAGATAGAACGACTGGCCAAGTTGTCGGTTTCGGCCGTATTTCAAGCGTTGCTATCGGTTCCATTTCGCTTGACCGCCTCACAACTGATGGAAGAACCCCAACAATAGACGGATCTGACGACTATTTGTATGTCATGAACGGAAGTTCCCTGACCATGACTTCACCGAGCGCCAATGATCTTGGGTTCGGCCTAGCCGCCTTTGAGGTAACCGTGGATAACGACAGCGGGTATACCGTCCAAGTGTACGAAGACGGCGACCTGCGCAACGGAAATGAAACGGTCGCAGACGTGGCAGACGGCTCCGTCGCTGCCGGTTCGGAGGAATTTGGCGCGCGATCAAGCGATACAACGCTGGCTGGTTCCACATTTGATACGCAAGACAGTGCGATTTCAGGCACAGCACAGGATATCGCGACATCCAGCACGTTTGCCTTTGGCGAGCGCAACTTCCTGCGGTTCCGTTTGTCGGCAAATACGGGAACCACGGCGCTTGTGTATGCAAATACAATGACATTTATTGCGTCAGGAAATTTTTGATATGGAATGGATGCTGCACACGTACCGTGTCTGGACTCGAGCGCGCTCCGCAACGCAACGCCCGATGTCTTCCCTTCGGCTGGCTCGGGGAATTTGCGCGGTTCTGTGCATCATCGTCGGGACCCTTCTTTTTACCCTCAGCGTCCGCGCGGCCGCCTTATCGCCAGCCGTCCTAGAGATTTCGGTCCGTCGCGGGGAGGCGGTTGAGCAGGCGATTACGGTCATCAACTCGTCCGCTGTGGAACAGACATACTACGCAGATGTGATGGTCTTTGAGCCAAGCGAGGACGGAGAAAGCCCGGTTTTCAGTCGCGACGAGCAATCAGCGAACAGCATTGTGCACTGGATCGTCCTTCCCTACGACGAGTTCCGCGTTCCAGCAAATAGCAAAGCCGAACTTCCCTTCAACGTCATTGTCCCAAATGATGTGCGCTCGGGCGGTTATTACGGGGCAATCGGGGTGTCGCAGGCGCCTTCCGATGTCGTTGCCGCAAACGGGGCGCTCATTGAGGCCAAAACGGCCGTGCTCATCCTACTGACGGTTGAGGGGGAAACAGTCGAGAATGCGGCAGTGCTGGACATGGTTGGCGAAAAACTCTGGGGGCCGTTTGCCTTCCGCGTACAAAACCAAGGGAATGTTCATGTCACACCGGTCGGTGCCGTCACAGTAAAGGATGTGTTGGGCCGCAGCGTGGTTTCCTACGACGCCAATCCCAAAGAACGTCGCGTGCTTCCTGGCTCAACGCGCGCATTCGCCATGGACGGCGTGCAACACAGCGGTTTGTCTCAAATCGTCTCCGCACAGATGCGCCATCTCGCCATCGGGCCGATGACCGCTGTCCTAGAACTTACCTACGGAAGCGATGGGAACGTCCTCATGGCACAGACGCGATTCTGGTACGTGCCGTGGGAGCTCCTGGGGGGAATGACGGCCTTGTTCCTGTGTGTCGTGTTCGTGATGAAATTGCTTGGTCGCCTGTCCAGAAGGGCGGGCTCCGCGCCATAACGATCAAGAATGTGTGTCCAAACATTTTTTCAACATTTGGAGGATCTGGACGGTTGTCTCTCTTCTAGGGACAACGGTCTTGGTGTCTCCAGCGTTTGCCGCCACGGTTACCAGCGCGAATGATTTTCCCACCACGCTCCAAACCGGGCAGAGCGCGAACCACCAACTGATCTTTACAACTCCATCTGGTGTTTTAGAAGGACAAACAGTCACGCTGACCTTTTCGTCTTCTTTTGAGACAGCGGCCATTACGGAAGACGATGTAGATCTTGCCGACGACGGAACGGATTTGACAACCGCGACCGATTGTTCCGGAACCGAACGGGCGTCTGTGGCGATGGCCGACGATCGACTCACCCTCACGATCTGTGCGGGCGACGGCGGAGCGATCGCCGCGGCGAGCCAAGTGACGGTGGAGATCGGGACCAATGCGAGTGCATCCGGAACCGGTGCCAACCGCATCACCAATCCCTCCAGCGTTGGTACCTATTTCGTGACGATCGGCGGGACCTTTGGCGATTTCGGTTCCGTTGCCCTTCCCATCCACTCCGGCGATGACACGGTGGCAGTTTCGGTGACCGTCCCGAACATTTCTTCGGGAGGAAGCGGCGGAGGTGGCGGCGGTGGTGGGGGAGGCGGCATTGGGGGGCCTGGAGCAGGGGGCGATACAACCGCGCCGACGATCAGCAACCTTGTGGTCTCAGGGGTCACGGAAACAGCGGCGACGATCACCTGGGCCACGAACGAAGCGTCCGACAGCGCCGTGGATTACGGACTCACAAACGCCTTTGAACTGGGTGCCGTGACGGACAACGCAAGCGTCACGAATCATTCCCTCTCGCTCACTTCGCTTTCAGGCGGGAGGACGTACTTTTTTCGTGTGCGTTCAAAGGATGCAAGCGGCAACGAAGCGGCCAGCGCGTCCCAGTCCTTCACCACGCTTGATCTGACCGCTCCGGCCATCTCCAACATCGCGGCCGTGGATGTGACTCAGCAGAGCGCGCGCGTGACGTGGACGACCGACGAGGCGTCTACGAGCGTTGTGGAATACGGAACGAATGTGACCTACGGTTCTCGCGTGAGCGACGCGGCACTGGTCACCTCGCACAGTGTGACGCTCACAGGTCTCACAGCCTCCACGCAATATCATTTCCGCGTACGAAGCCTGGACGCGGCCGCCAACAGCGCGCTTTCCTTAGATAACACGTTGAGGACCACGGCTGACAATCCGCCTGCGAACGTCTCCAATTTGACGATCACAAAAGGCGACGCACAGCTCGTGCTCTCCTGGAGAAACCCAACGGATGCCGATCTCGCAGGGATTCGCGTGTTGGAATGTACAGACGCAAATCCGTCGGGGCCAAACGACAACACCGGATGCACGCACATCACCGATGCGCTCGCCACAACGCGTACGCGCACCGGACTCATCAACGGCAGAACGTACTTTTACGGTGTCTTCGCCTTTGACCAAGCAGGGCAATTCGCTTCTGGAGCGGTTGGATCAGGTATGCCAACAGCTTCAGAAGAAGAGGTGCCAACTGTCGCGCCAGTGCCTAAAGTGCCGTCCGAGGAACCGACGGAGGAACCATCGGATGAGCCGGCCAGCGATGACGAAGGTGCTTCTGAACAACCCGGCGTAAAGCCGGAGTCCGGCCTTGTGTCGGAAGGGCAGCCAAACGGGCAACCGGGTCCAAGCGAATCGGGTACGCCATCCCTCTCGGGTGCGGGGGACGTGCGGCTTGAACGCAATGACCTGGAACTCTCGGTTGCAGGAGGAACGATCATCCTTTCTTT
>Ga0194121_10003028_pt1 | contig 25933 bp, 22 predicted proteins | sample TA2MahCa50mmetaG_FD_148609 | JGI IMG/M metagenome (GOLD analysis project Ga0194121, IMG submission 148609) | Freshwater microbial communities from Lake Tanganyika, Tanzania - TA2015020 Mahale Deep Cast 50m | ecosystem: Environmental > Aquatic > Freshwater > Lake | place: Tanzania: Lake...
AATTTTGAGAGATACCTAAAATCCGGTTCAGGAAGAGCATTTTTAAAAAGACATTTAACATAAATAGAATAGTAGGTAGCAGGATGGGGTAAAAACTGATAGAATTTAGGATGAATATGAATATTTTCCTCAAAAATAATACCGAAAGAGAACAAGCGACAAAGAACATTCTTGAAAAAATTCTCGATTATCTTATTGAGAGAATTGAACCAAAGTTTGCATCAAAACAAAAACCCTGAGAGTCAGGGTTTTTGTTTGTAGAGAATTTATGCCGCCACTATCTGTTTCTCAATCATGGCGTGGCAGTCAGCGACCGAGATGAGAGGCTCGCCTGGATGTTTCTCGCTCATGTGCTTTGCAATTCCGGTCTCATCCATCATGGCCTTGAATTTGCTTACCGCTTCCTCGCGGGTTTCGGCATCTACCGTCATAGTATCACCACACGTGCAGGTCATTGAAAATTTATTCATGAGTCTAGAAAAATAAATGAATAAAAGCGACTTCCCGTACCATATCATCTCCTTGTTTAAAGGGCAATTTTGCGCTATACTAGAGCAATAATTTCATGCACAAAAATATAAAAATCAACGACCCCGAGGAAGCGCGACTGCTCAAAGAATTGGATGCGCGAAGCGACATTAAAGCAGAACGGATCAAGCGGCTCTTGAAACTTCCAGATTTAACAAAAAAAGAGAATTCCCCAGTAAAAATTTTGTTTGATCAAATACTCGAGCTGCCGCGCTTTGTAAATTTTGACGTGGTAGAATTTCCCAAAATTGTCTCCGTCCAAAACAATTTTGACATACTCAATACACCCAAAGATCATCCAAGCCGCAAAGATACCGATACGTACTATCTAACCGAAAACTATCTTTTAAGAACGCAGATGACAACGTTTTGGTCTTTTTATTTGCGCAATGCCGAGGTTTTACAAAGGCTTGAAACGAATGGCGAAATTGCAGCGCTCTCGCCGGGAATTGTATTTCGAAAAGATGAAATAGACCGGCACCATTTTCCGGCGTTTCATCAAATTGACGGGCTCCTTATTTGTAAAAAAGAAAAAAAAGTCATTACCCAGGACGATCTTAAGGATGTCCAAAAAGATCTTGCGCAAGGCATCTTTGGCAAAAGCATTGAATACAAGTTCCTTGATGATACGTTTCCCTATACCGTCGAAAGTCTCGAAATGGATATTATGTTTAACGGCAACTGGCTTGAGGTAAACGGCGCAGGCCTTGTTCATCCGGTGGTTCTGCAAAATTTTGGGTTGGATCCAGGTATATATAATGGATGGGCTTTTGGTTTTGGTGATCGGCTTGCCATGATCAAAATGGACATCCCCGATATCCGAATTTTGTGGTCAGAAGATCCGCGGATAACAGACCAATTTAAAACAATTGAAAGCACATTTAAGCCCGTAAGCAAGTTTCCCGAGGTCTCAAAAGATATATCATTTGTTATCGATGCTGGTGTAAATCTCAATAACTATTATGAAATTGTGCGAGATTTTGCGAGTGACCTTATCGAAGAGGTGAAGCTTATCGATGAATACGTAGATGAAAATAAATTTGGAAAAGATAAAAAATCATATACGTTTCGCATTGTGTATCGATCACTTGAGCGCACGCTTACGCACGAAGAAGTAAACGCCATTCAAGATAAAATCATCGACAAGACGAAAAATGATTTACACGCTACTATAAGGTAAACCCGCTATGGCCAAGAAAACAAAAGAAAAAGACGAAAAACTAGAAAAAAAACAGGCAAGTACCTACGATGCCAAGGATATTTACGTCCTTGAAGGCCTTGAGCCGGTGCGCAAGCGCCCGGGTATGTATATCGGCTCAACCGGCAAAGACGGCCTCCACCACCTCATCTGGGAAGTTGTCGACAACTCGATTGACGAAGCAATGGCAGGGCACGCCAAAAATATTTCTATTTCGCTCTTGCCCAAAGATCAGATTCGCGTGGTAGACGATGGCCGCGGTATCCCGGTTGATATTCATAAAAAAACAAAAAAATCCGCACTTGAAACGGTACTAACCACCTTGCATGCAGGAGGAAAATTCGGCGGGGAGGCATACAAAGTTGCGGGAGGGTTGCACGGCGTAGGGGTTTCGGTTGTAAATGCGCTTTCTATCTGGCTCAAAGCCGAAGTATGCAAGGATGGCTATTTGTATACCCAGGAATACGAGCGCGGGAAGGCAAAAGCTGCAGTAAAAAAAGTGGGCAAATGTTCAGGCTCGGGAACATCAATTACCTTTATGCCTGATGAGCAGATTTTTGAAAAAATAGAATTTGATTGGGACTATATTCTTGAGCATATTCGCCACCAGTCATACCTCAACCCGGGCGTACGGATGATTGTGCAAGACGAGCGCGGCAAAGATGGCGTCCGCACCTACTCCTTTTATTTTGAGGGGGGTATTAGCTCGTACGTAAAATATCTCAACCGCCGGCTTCAGCCAAAACATGAAACTATTTTTTATGTGACGAAAGAAGAAAACACTATGCAGGTTGAGGTAGCGCTGCAATACTGTGATGATCTTTCGCAGCGCGAAATGGGCTTTGCAAACAATATTTATACGCCCGAAGGAGGCACTCACATCACCGGTTTTCGCACCGCGCTCACGCGCATTTTGAATGATCATGGCAAGAAAAATAATTTCTTTAGCAAGGATGACGACCCGCTTACGGGTGAAGACGTGCGCGAAGGGCTTACAGCCGTCATTTCGGTAAAACTCCACGAAACGCAGTTTGAAGGCCAGACAAAGGCAAAACTGGGCAACCCAGAAGCGCGCGGCGCAGTAGAAAAAGTATTTGGAGAAGGGCTTTCGGGCTGGCTTGAAGAGCATCCATCAGACGCACGCGCCATTTTGGAAAAAGTTATTTTGGCGGCAAAAGCGCGCAAAGCAGCAAAAGCCGTCAAGGAAAGCATTTTGCGTAAGGGTGCGCTTGAGGGCATGACACTGCCCGGAAAGCTTGCTGACTGCCAGTCCCGCGAAGCCGAAGAGTCAGAGCTTTTTATCGTAGAGGGTGATTCTGCAGGCGGCTCTGCCAAGCAGGCGCGTGATCGAAGGACGCAGGCAATTTTGCCGCTTCGCGGAAAAATTTTGAACGTGGAACGCGCGCGGCTCGACAAAATGCTTTCTTCAAAAGAAATCCGTGCCTTGATTATTGCGCTTGGCACTGCGATTGCCGAGGAGTTCAATATTGAAAAAACACGCTACCACAAAATTGTAATCATGACGGATGCTGATGTTGACGGTGCGCACATTAGGACACTTTTGCTGACTCTTTTTTATCGTTACTTCAGGCCGCTCATTGATGCCGGATACATTTATATTGCGCAGCCGCCATTGTATCGAATTCAAAAAGGGCGAGAGATCCGCTACGCCTTTTCTGATCGCGAGAAAGATGCCGTGGTAAAAGAAATCCAAAAACTCAAACCCTCCTCTGCTAAAACTACGGAGGGCAAGGGCCGAAAAGAGCAAGAAGAAATTTCCGAAGGTGAGGAAGGGGCGGTTGAGGAAGGCGCTGAGGAATCCGGAGACATGGGCGAGACAACCAGGATAAAGGGCATTTTGATCCAGCGCTACAAGGGTCTTGGAGAAATGAATCCCGAGCAGCTTTGGGATACTACTATGGATCCTGAAAAGCGCGTCATGAAGCAAGTTTCTATTGATGATGCTGAAGATGCCGACCAGGTGTTCGATATTTTGATGGGTGATGAAGTTGCGCCCCGCAAGGCCTTCATCCAAACCCACGCAAAAAGCGTAAAAAATCTTGATATTTAAAGAAAGGACAGTGAGCAGGGAAAGAACGCTTGCATATTTCGGCGGGTGTGATATAATGGAGGCTAACGGGCCCGAAAGGGCTTTTAAAAATGATCAAAACTGAAAAATTCTATGTTTTCTCGAGTTACTAACTATATAAAAGAAACGCGCCACGAAATGCGCAAGGTTAACTGGCCGAAACGCCGGCAGGTTGTTCGCTCAACCCTCGCCGTTATTGTCATCTCACTTGCGGTTGCTTTTTATCTTGGCGCATTTGATTATTTGTTTCGCTTTTTGCTTCAAACTCTCGTGTATTAAACCCTATGCCAAAACAAACATCGGAATACGGCAGAAACTGGTACGCAATTCATACCTATTCGGGATATGAAGATGCAGTTGCGCGCAATTTGCGCCAGCGTGTCGACTCAATGGGTATGGAAGACAAAATTTTTAGCGTGATTGTACCTACCGAAAAACGCATCACGATCAAGGCCGGAAAGCGCAAGGTGGTTGAAGAAAAAATTTATCCCGGCTATGTGCTTATCGATATGATTGTTACTGACGATTCGTGGTACGTAGTGCGCAACACGCCTCGTGTCACGGGATTCGTGGGCGCAGGGGTCATTCCATCACCGCTTGAGAAGCACGAGGTAGATATTTTGCTCAAGCGAATGGGTGATGCCGAGCCGCGCCACAAAATTAGTATTACCAAAGGCGACACCGTGCGCATTACTGACGGACCATTCAAAGAAATGGAGGGACGCGTGGATGAGGTTGACGAAGAGCGCGGAAAGATTAAAGTATTGGTATCCTTGTTTGGACGCGAGACCCCCGTAGAGCTGGATCCGCTTCAAACAAAGAAATTGTAAGTTTCGCAAAATCCTGATTTTGCTCACTAAATAAAGGAATATGGCAAAGAAAATAAAAACAATGGTAAAACTGCAGATCCAGGCGGGAAAGGCAACTCCAGCCCCACCCGTAGGAACAGTGCTTGGACCTCATGGTATCAACCTTGGGGAATTTGTTTCGCGATTCAATTCAGGAACTGGGGAACGAGGATCGGATGTTGTACCCGTGGAAGTCACTATTTTCGAAGATCGGTCGTTTGAGCTTGTATTCAAAACGGCTCCCGCCTCTGACCTTTTGCGAAAGGCAGCGGGAGTAGAGAAGGGGTCAGGCAAACAGCTTGTCTCAAAAGTTGGAAAAATCTCAAAAAAACAGCTTCAAGAAATTGCCGAGAAAAAAATGGAAGATCTCAATGCGAATGATGTTGAGGGTGCAATGAAGATCATCGCAGGCACCGCGCGATCAATGGGGATAGAGGTGAAAGAATAATACGTTGGGCAAGGGAATATTCATTGTTTTTGAAGGGGGCGAGTTTGTGGGCAAGACCACGCAACTCGCCCTTTTAGTTTCCAATCTCAAAAAGCACGGCTACACGGTCACTGCCACAAAAGAACCAGGTGGTACGCCAAAAGGGGAAGAAATTCGCGCGCGTCTGCTCAAGGGAGGGCTATCTCCCGAAGAGGAGTTAAGTCTTTTTTTTGAAGCGCGAAAGTATCACGTAGATGAGGTTTTGAAGCCGGCAATTTTGCGCGGCGATGTTGTGTTGTGTGATCGTTTTTCTGATTCAACCTTTGCGTATCAGCATTTTGCGCGCGGGCAAGATAGAAAGATGATCGAAGCGCGCGACGCTGAGGCAAGAAGCGGCCTTGAGCCGGATCTTGTCATCGTGCTTTCGATGCCTCCTAATATTGCCTTCACGCGTTTCAAGAGCCGCGGTGGAGAACTTGATGCATTTGAAAAAGAGGGCGGAGAATTTCATAAAAAAATTCATGAAGCATATTTGACACTGGCACGAGAAAAACCCGAGAATCATATTGTTGTTGATGCGTCAGAAAGCATCGAGGCGGTGTCAGAAAAAATTTGGAATATCGTATTGCAAAAGTTATAATTTTTTCATGGATTCCAAGGGAGCTCTGCCATCGCAAATCATACGTGATCTTGTTGCAAAGGGTCATATTTCTCATGCCAATATCAAAAATATCCAGCCCGCATCTCTCGACCTCACGTTAAGTGAAGAAGTGTATCGTGTTGATGCACTTTTTTTGCCCAAAGATGCTGAGCGTGTTCGGGATGCGATGGCAAAGGTAAACCCCATCAAGTTTCCGCGCGATGGTGTCTATGAAGTTGGCGTTCCCTATCTTGCGCGCTTGAACGAGGTTTTGAGCTTGCCCCAAGAATATTACGCATACTCAAATCCCAAAAGCACGACCGGGCGCAATGATGTAAAGGTGTCGCTTATTGCTGATGGCATCTCTCGGTTTGATTCTGCAGGGCACCGTGGTTTTTCGGGCGAGTTATGGGCATTTATTGAGCCAAAATCATTTCGCGTTCAGCTGCCCGCAAACGAGACGCTCGTTCAGATGCGCTTTTTTAGTGAAGACACAAGAATTGGCGAGAATGATATGCCGGCGTTTTATGAGCAAAATAAAATTCTCTATAAAAAAAATGGTGATTTTATTCCGTATGATGCGCTCAGAATTTCAGATAGGGACGGAGGGCTTATCCTGACGGTAAATCTTGAGGGCGGCACCGTCGGATATATTTGCCATGGGTCACACTCAATTCTTAATTTTTCAAAACGGAATTTTTACAATCCACTCAATTTTTTTGAGCCAATTCCCGCGCCACCGGGCGGCATGCTTTTTTTGAAGAAAGGAAGTTTTTACATTTTTTTCACGAAAGAATTTGTACGCGTCCCGAAAGATTTTTCGTGCGAAATGGCCCCCGTTGATATCCGCAACGGCGAATTTCGCTCGCATTATGCAGGCTACATTGATCCTGGCTGGGGATGCGGCGAGACAGGAAACATAAAAGGGAAGCCGCTTGTGTTAGAAGTACGCCCCTTTGATGACAATATTATGATTTACCACGGTCAGCCTATTTGTAAACTTGTCTTTGAAAAAATGGCCGCAACGCCCGATGTCGTGTATGGCGCCCCGGACGCTGGTTCAAATTACTTTACCCAAGAAGGGCCACGTCTTTCAAAGCATTTTAAGATGGAGTTATGATTCAAAACGAGAATTTATTCCAGCCTGATAAATATAAGGTATACCTGGGTGAAGGGCGGACGGTAGGTTTTTGTACGGTATGGAATGAGCCAGAGGCGGCGATCAAACGAAGTGAAAAGCTTTTGCAAAGCTCGGCTATTGTGGGCACGCTCTATAGCCGACAAGGCGTGAATGCAATTGTGAGAAATTTGGCGCTCAATCCGCAAATCAGGCGCTTGTATTTGTGGGGATACGGAACGCTTTCCTCAACACCCTTTGGGCTCGCCGGCAAAGAAATATTGTCGGCGCTTTGGAAAGATGGCATCGGTGAAGATCATATCGTTCAGGGTACAAAATTTAAACTTGATGCAGAAATTCCTGTGGCAATTGTTGATTCGATCCGCACGAACGTTGAACTCATTGATGTCAGCTCTTCAAATTTTGATGAAATGCTGTTGCAAATCCATGATGATGCTGAAGTAAAACCCTATATGGAGCCGCAAAAGTTTCCTGATCCGATTCCAGAAGCGGTTGAGAGTTTCCCGTCAGAGCAGGTGGGTTGGCTCATTCGCGCGCCAAAAATTATTCAGGCATGGAGTCGTCTCGTCGATCGTATTATGCGCTATGGCATTATCAAGGGCACGCAATATGGCATGCAGCAGCGCGAACTGATTGGGGTTACATGGGTCATTACGGAGGAAGACCCCGTAAATCCATTTATGGATGTTGATTGGCCCGATGATCTTCGAAAAACTATCGGCCTTACAAGCGAAGCCATTGAACAATATCATTCTGTTTTTCTTTCAAAAGAATTACCTCCGGGTATTTACTATACATACGGCAATAGGTTGATGAATTATACCGTTGACGGGCATGAACCCGTTGATCAAATACGAGATGTCATTATCAAGCAGTTGGCGTCTTCACCTGATTCGCGAAGGGCGGTTGCTACAACTATGATTCCCACCATAGATAAAGACAGTAAAGAGCCGCCGTGTATTACGCAAGTACAGGCAATCCAATCAGGCGGTGCGCTCCATTTTTTGGTGACGGTACGCAGTCATGACATTTTTAAGGCTGCCATCCCCAATGCATTTGGTCTTCGCACTCTCCAAAAAACTGTTGCCGATGAGCTTGGTTTTACACTTGGTAATTTGCAAATTACCTCGCAATCCGCGCATATTTATGAGGCTGACTGGTCAGATGCCAAAAAGCTTGCCCAATGCGAGTGGTGGGAGCGAGCGCCCGACATGGTTTTCAAACCAGAAGTGAATGCAGATCCGAGAGGCATGGTTGTCGTCAGTATCAAAGACGATGAGATCGTAGCTGCCTGCAAGGGCCCAACGGGGGAGGACTTACTCACTATTACGGGGAAAACCGCAAAAGAAGCTTCCCTTAAAATTTCTCACCTTGATCTTTTGAGCCGTTCCGATCATTTGATGGATATTGCAATGGAACTCCAAAAAGCCGAGATCGCAAAACGAAAAGGGGTAGAGTACACCCAAGACCGCCCGCTTGTATTGTGATTTTTGGTAGCTTGGGCTACGCTATACACATTCACTGATATGAAAATTCGACTTATTGCTACAGGGATTTTGATTGTAGGGCTTGCGGCGGCGTATTTTGCGTATCCGGTATTTGGTATGCCGGGATTTCTTTCGCGTCTTGATCTTCCGTATCGCCTCGGGCTTGATTTGCAGGGTGGTATCCATCTGGTGTATCGCGCCGATCTTTCCAATGTTTCTGATGATCAACAAGCAGACGCCCTTGAAGGCCTTCGCGACGTCATCGAGCGGCGAGTAAACTTTTTCGGCGTTTCAGAGCCGCAAGTTCGCACCCAGCGCACGCTCGGAGAGGACCATATCAGCGTAAAGCTTGCGGGCGTGTTTGATGCCGAAGGCGCTATCGCGCTTATTGGCGAAACCCCATTTTTGGAATTTCATGTAGAAAGGAACGATGTTTCAACTTCTACGATTACCGAAAATCCACTTGCGCTTTACACGCCATCCGAACTCAACGGGCAGTATTTAAGAAATGCACGCATGGATTTCGATGAATTTGGAAAGCCATACGTGTATCTCGTGTTTAACGACGAAGGCGCTGCAATTTTTGAGCGTCTAACCGAAGAGAACATTGGAAAAACAATCGCTATTTATTTGGATGGTTTGCCAATCTCAATTCCCACGGTACAGCAGAAAATCTCAGGAGGAACAGCTCAAATTACGGGGCAGTTTGCGCCTGAAGAGGCGAGACTTCTTGCCCAGCGTCTCAATTCGGGAGCGCTTCGCGCGCCCATTGAGCTTATTGCTCAAGAGCGAGTTGAGGCTTCGCATGGCACCGAATCGCTCGAAAAAAGTTTCTTTGCTGGGCTCATCGGCTTCGGTTTCATCATGATTTTCATGCTTGCGTGGTATCGTCTTCCGGGCCTTGTCGCTATTGTGGCGCTTCTTTTGTACGTGGCGCTTTCGCTTGCTATCTTTAAACTGATTCCAGTTACGTTTACCACAGCAGGTATCGCTGGGTTTATTCTCTCTCTTGGCATGGCGGTTGATGCCAATATTCTTATCTTTGAACGCATGAAAGAAGAGCTAAAAAAGGGCAAATCGCTCTCACGTTCCATTGAGGAGGGATTTTTCCGGGCATGGAGTGCAATTCGTGATTCAAATATTTCAAGTATTTTGACAGCGCTCATCTTGTGGTACTTCGGCACCGATGCCGTAAAGGGTTTTGCACTTACGCTTGGTATTGGTATTGTGGTATCCATGTTGAGCGCGATTGTTATCACCCGAACGTTCTTGCGTGCCATTCATTCACGAAAGCATACGGGCGAAGGTAAAATACCGTTTTTGTACCAGATGGGCATATGAGCTTTGTTGCACACCGAAAAATATTTTACGGTATATCAGGCCTCCTGATTCTCTTTTCCGTTTTCTCGGTAGGATACTATGGACTCAATTTGGGGGCTGATTTTACGGGGGATGCCGTGATTGAAGGGAGATATGCAGATCACGATCCCGATACGGCAACGATTGGGGAGCGCTTGCGCAGTCAAGGTTTTGAAATTCTGCGCATTGATAGCCAATCTGATCGAGGTATTCTTGTCAGGTCAACGGCGCTTTCTGAAGAAGATCATCAGCGCATGCTCACGGCTCTCGAAAGCTTCGGAGCATTCGATGAAGAAAGTTTTGTCTCGCGCGGACCCGTTATCGGTCGCCAACTGCAGCGCAATGCGCTCATCGCTATCTCGCTGGCACTTCTTGTCATTATTCTTTTTGTTGCCTATGCCTTTCGCCACGTTTCTCGACCCATTTCAAGTTGGATTTACGGACTTGTCGCCATCGTGGCGCTTATTCACGATATCTTGATACCGACGGGCATTTTTGCCTTTTTGCAAATAGAAATTGATTCACTCTTTGTTTCAGCGCTTCTCACAGTACTTGGCTTTTCGGTGCATGACACGATTGTAGTGTTTGACCGCATCCGCGAGAACCTCAAAAAATCACAGGGCGCCAAAAAATATGCTGATATTGTGGAAGTAAGTCTTAAAGAAACCCTTGCGCGCTCGATCAATACTTCGCTCACTACCTTGCTTGCGCTCGTTGCAATCTATTTCTTTGGAGGGCAAACCACCCAAAACCTTGCTCTGGCGCTCATTTTGGGCATGCTGGTGGGCGTTTACTCCTCGATTTTCATTGCAAGCCCACTGCTTGTGACCATCGAGCGACGTTTTGCTTCCTCGCGGGCTTGACAAACGAAAGATTCTCACTATACTAAACCTATTAGCTTTTACGTGCGGTTTTGAGTGATTTCGGTAGGGGCTTGGTTCACGGTATAAGCGCAGATGCCGCAAGCGCAGTTAATAAATTATTAGTCTTTAAAATAAGGTAAAAAACGAGTTTGAAAGCCCGGGCGTGGGTTTTTTGACTTGTTTTTTCGTTTATTTCTATGCAAAAGAAATATTTTTCGCGATTTCGTGAGCCCCTCGCATCGCTTCCGTACCTTGCAGAGGTACAGCTCAACTCTTATAAATGGTTCCTCGACAAGGGGTTCCGAGAACTGCTTGATGAGTTTTCACCAATTGAAGATTTTGCAAGCAAGCAGATCAAGCTCGAATTTTTGGAGCATATCATCGAAGACCCGCAGCATGATATTCAGTACGCAAAAGACAATAATCTAACCTACGAAGCCCCACTCAGGGTAAAAACTCGCCTTACCAATAAAAAGACCGGTGAGATCAAGACGCAGGAAATCTTTTTTGCGGATTTTCCGCTCATGACCCCCCATGGAACTTTCATTATTAACGGGATTGAGCGTGTTATTGTTTCCCAGCTTGCGCGATCGTTTGGTGTGTATTTTACCGCGGGACAATTTCGTGGACGACGCCGTTTTGGCGCAAAAGTAATTCCAAACCGCGGCGTGTGGCTTGAGTTTGAATCAGATGCTGACGGCGCTCTGTGGGTAAAAATTGACCGAAAACGTAAAATTGCAGCTTCAGCGCTTTTGCGTATCTTTGGCTTTGACAATGATGACGCGATCAAAGATGCGTTCGCGTCTATCGATACCGGTGAATACAAACACATCGAAGCAACCCTTAAAAAAGACACGACCAAGACGAAAGACGATGCCTATATTGAAATCTACAAGCGTATTCGCCCAGGTGAAATGGCAGCTCTCGACAATGCAAAAAGCCTTATTGATACTATCTTTTCAGCGGCTCGCTATGACTTGCACGTGGTCGGACGATACAAAATGAATTTACGCTTTAAATCGCTTGGTGGTGGAAAGGAGCAATCGCGTGTTTTGACGAAAGAGGACCTCACGTACATCATTCATGAAATCATTCGAAAAAATAACACGCCTGACGAAGTAGGTGACGATATCGATCACTTGGGCCACCGCCGCGTACGCGGAATCGGGGAAATGCTCCAAAACCGCCTTCGCGTGGGAATGGCACGCATGGAACGCAATATTCATGATCGCATCTCTACGCTCGATGCCGACATGCTTACGCCGGTACAGCTCGTGAATGCGCGACCATTTATGTCTGTTTTGAAAGAATTTTTCACTACCAACCAGCTCTCGCAGTTCATGGATCAGGTAAATGTTCTTTCGCAATTGGAACATAAGCGACGTCTCTCGGCACTTGGCCCCGGAGGACTTACCCGTGAGCGCGCTGGTTTCGAAGTACGCGATGTGCACCCGTCTCACTACGGCCGCATTTGTCCTATTGAAACCCCTGAAGGTCCAAACATTGGTCTTGTAGGACACTTGGCGAGCTATGCGCACGTAAATGATTTTGGTCTGATCGAAACACCATATCGCAAAGTAAAGAACGGAACAATAACCGACGAGGTAGATTATCTTACCGCTTTTGAAGAGGCTGATTTTTATATCGCCCACGCAGGAATACATTACGATACCAAAACAGGAAAAATTCTCGACAATGAAGTAGAAGCGCGCATCAAGGGTCAGCCGCGGCTTGTCGATAAAAATGAGGTTCATTATATCGACGTTTCTCCAACTCAGGCGTTCAGTATTGCGACGGGTCTCATTCCATTTTTGGGTCACGATGATGCAAACCGCGCGCTCATGGGTTCAAACATGCAACGGCAGGCTGTTCCCTGTATTACGCCCCAGGCGCCGGTTGTTGCTACTGGCATGGAGGCGCGGGCAGCTCAAGATTCCGGCCTTTTGATTCTTGCGGATGATGACGGCAAGGTAATTTATGCTGATGCGCAAAAAATCATTATCCGTACCGGCCATCGTGATCGCGAGTATTCACTCATGAATTTTTCGCGTTCAAACCAAGTTACCGCCTTGCATCATACGCCGCTTGTCAAAGTGGGCGAGCGCGTCACCAAGGGGCAGGTTCTTGCTGATAACTCTTCGACGAAACACGGTGAATTGGCGCTTGGTCAGAACCTTTTGGTCGCGTTTCTCTCATGGGGAGGCGCTACTTTCGAAGACGCTATCATTCTTTCTGAGCGGCTGGTCAAAGATGATCGTTTCACCTCAATCCACATTGAAGAATTTACGGTGGATGTTGCCGATACAAAACTCGGTGAAGAAGTAACCACGCACGATATTCCAAACGTAGGCGAAGAAAAACTCAAAGACCTTGATGAAGACGGGATTATCCGTATTGGAGCTGAAGTCCGAACGGGTGACATTTTGGTTGGAAAAATTTCTCCAAAAGGCGAATCAGACCTTACCCCCGAAGAACGATTGTTGCGAGCCATTTTCGGTGAAAAAGCGAAAGAGGTAAAAGATACCTCATTGCGCTTGCCGCACGGAAAGCAAGGGCGCGTAGTTGGTGTAAAAATCTTCTCGCGCGAAAAAGGTGATCGCTTGGAAACGGGCGTTATCAAGCGTATTCACATTGAAATTGCCCAGCTTCGCAAGATTTCGGTAGGAGACAAACTTGCAGGACGCCACGGCAACAAGGGCGTTATTTCCAAAGTTCTTCCCGAAGAAGACATGCCGTATCTTGCAGACGGAAGACCGGTTGATATTATCTTAAACCCGCTTGGCGTTGCATCTCGTATGAATCTCGGACAGATTCTTGAAACTCACCTTGGATGGGCAGCGCAAAAACTTGGATATCAGGCCATTTGTCCTCCGTTCATCGATCCTTCAGAAACCGAAATCAAAAAAGAACTCGAAGCCGCCGGAATTCCAACTTCAGGAAAAGTTCCGCTCTATGACGGACGTACCGGAGAGAAATTTGATCAGGACGTGATGGTCGGACAAATCTATATGCTGAAGCTTATGCACATGGTAGAAGACAAGATTCATATGCGCTCGATTGGTCCGTACTCGCTTATTACCCAGCAACCGCTTGGAGGAAAGGCACAGGGCGGAGGTCAGCGTTTCGGTGAAATGGAAGTATGGGCGCTTGAAGGATACGGTGCAGCCCACACGCTTCAGGAAATTATTACGATTAAATCAGACGACGTAGTAGGTCGCGCAGCGATTTATGATGCAATTGTGCGCGGTGAGAAATTGAAAAATCCTCGCGTTCCCGCATCATTTCATGTCTTGGTAAATGAATTAAAAGGTCTCGCGCTCAATGTCATTATTAATGAGGTTGCCTCTGAATATGAGACTGAGGATGAAGCAGAAGGGGAAGAGGAGTCGAGACAAAAGAGCGCTTCACGCGCTCGTTCTAGGGCACGATCATAAACATATGGAATCACGAAATATGGACACCAAAGGAGTAGATTACGAGTCAATTGTACTTCGACTTGCATCCCCGCAAGATATTTTGGCGTGGTCGCACGGCGAAGTCACAAAACCTGAAACGATTAATTATCGCACGCAGCGCCCTGAGCGTGATGGACTTTTCTGTGAGAAAATTTTTGGTCCAACCAAAGATTTCGAGTGTTACTGCGGTAAATATCGTCGCGTCAGGTACAAGGGAATTATTTGCGACAAGTGCGGAGTCGAGGTGACTAAATCACAAGTGCGTCGAGATCGAATGGCTCACATTGAGCTTGCAGCGCCCGTATCGCATATTTGGTTTGTGCGTTCGGTGCCATCACGCATTGGACTTCTCTTGAATCTTTCGGTGGTTGATCTCGAACGAGTTATTTATTTTGCAGGATATATCGTAACGTCAGTTCAAGAAGAAGCTCGCATGGAAGCAATGCGTGATATCGAGCGCGAGTTTAAGGCAAAGTCAAAAGCAGCAAAAGATAAAGATGCGCTCAAAGAAGGTGCCGATCGGGCAAAAGGCGAGCTCAAAAATCTTCGCGTCGGCACCGTGCTTGCTGAAGTTGACTATCATCGCCTTGCCATGAAATATGCCAATGTTTTTGAAGCAGGAACTGGCGCAGAAACATTGAGAAATATTTGTGAAAATCTCAATTTGACTGAACTCAGTAAGGAGCTTGAAGAAGAGCTCGAAAAAGCAACTCCGCTTGCGAAGAAAAAAATTCTTGCGCGCATCCGAACCGTAAAATCGATGGAACGCTCGCACATTCGCCCCGAATGGATGTTTCTTACGACTATTCCTGTCATTCCGCCTGATCTCCGGCCAATGGTGCCGCTCGAAGGGGGAAGACACGCAAGTTCCGACGTCAATGATCTCTATCGAAGAGTTATCAACCGCAACAATCGTTTGAAGCGCTTGTATGAGCTTAAGGCTCCTGAAGTTATTACCCGCAATGAAAAGCGAATGTTGCAGGAAGCAGTTGATGCGCTGATCGACAATTCGATCAAGCGCGGAAGTGCGCCGGTGGCATCACAAGCACAACGAAGACCGCTCCGTTCACTTGCTGACATGCTCAAAGGAAAACAAGGCCGCTTTCGTCAAAACCTGCTTGGTAAGCGTGTAGACTATTCTGGCCGTTCGGTAATTGTTGTTGGTCCTGAACTCAAGCTTCATCAGTGCGGTCTACCAAAACACATGGCGCTTGAGCTTTTCAAGCCGTTTGTCATTCACAAGATTATTGAACGCGAACTTGCACACAATATCCGCGGCGCTTCACGGCTTATCGATGAAGCAACTCCAGAAATTTGGGCGATTCTGGAAGAGGTGATCGACGGTAAGTATGTGTTGCTCAACCGCGCACCAACTCTTCACCGACTTGGTATCCAGGCATTCCAACCGCTGTTGATCGAAGGTAATGCCATTCAACTTCACCCGCTTGTCTGTGCCGCATTCAATGCTGACTTCGACGGCGACCAGATGGCTGTTCATGTACCGCTCACCGATGAAGCTCAAAAGGAAGCTGCCGAAATTATTGCCTCAACTCGAAATATCTTGAAACCAGGTTCTGGTGAAGCGATTGCGGTGCCTACCCAAGACATGGTGCTTGGTTGCTACTGGCTTACCAATACCGATGAAGCTGCAAAAGGCAAAGGCAAAATTTTTGCTTCAAAGAATGAAGCGGTGCTTGCCTATGACGTTGGCGATATTGGCCTTCGTGCTCCCATCAAAATTTATACTCATATGGAGGAAGGTAAGCCTGAGTACATGGAAACAACCGTTGGACGCATTATCTTCAACATTGCAATTCCCAATGATTTTGGATTTATCAATGAACGACTTGGCAAAAAACAGCTTCAAAAACTGATCGGACGCATGCTTCGCAAGTACGGCCAGGCAGCGCTTCCACCCATTCTCGATAAGATTAAAGACGCTGGATTTACTTATGTGACGCGCTCAGGCATTAGCTGGGGCATGGATGATCTTCAGATTCCGGTCAAAAAACAAGACATTATTGCAAAAGCGCATCAGGATGTTGATGTGATCGAAGAACAGTTCAATAATGGTCTTTTGACTGACGATGAGCGATACAAGAAGGTTGTCGAAGTATGGTCGCGAGTAAAATACGAAGTTTCGCAGTTGATCCCTGAAACCTTGGATCGCAATGGTCCCGTGTTTACTATGGTTGATGCCGCAGCGCGCGGCTCATGGGACTCAGTTTCGCAGATGGCGGGCATGAAAGGACTGTTGCGAAACCCGTCAGGAAGAATTATTGAACTGCCGGTACTCTCCAACTATAAAGAAGGCTTTACGGTACTTGAATATTTCATCTCAACCCACGGCGCCCGAAAAGGTACCGCAGATACCGCTCTCAAAACAGCGGTTGCCGGTTACCTCACGCGCCGACTTGTTGATGTGGCGCAAGACATTGTGGTTTCTGAATCAGATTGTGGTACGAATGACGGTGTAACTATTCGCCGAGCCGAATTTCAGGATTTTGGCGCTTCACTTGCGCAGCGAATTTTCGGACGAACGCTCGTAGCTGATGTCAAACAACCAGAGAGCAAAAAAGTTTTATTCAAGAAGGGCCACCTCCTCACGGTTGAAGAAGCAGACATACTCAATGAACTCAATGTTGATAACATTGAAATTCGTTCACCGATTACCTGTAAAACTCGACGCGGCGTATGCCAAACCTGTTATGGTTATGATCTTGGTTCGAACACGCCCGTCAAAATGGGTGAGGCGGTAGGAATTGTTGCCGCGCAAGCCATCGGCGAGCCGGGAACCCAGCTCACCATGAAGACCTTCCATCTCGGAGGTGTGGCAGGCGCATCAGGTGACATCACGCTCGGTCTGCCTCGCGTAGAAGAAGTTTTTGAGGTGCGCACACCAAAAAACAAAGCAATTATCTCGACTCTTGAAGGCAGTGTGATTGATATTGTTGAGGAAGGAAACGAGCGCAAAATTATTGTTCTTGGCAAAACGAAAAAATCTGCTGAATACGTGATTCCGTTTGGCCGCATGACGCTTGTGAAAAAGGGTAGCGAAGTAGAAGCGGGCGACGCACTCTGTGATGGTCCGATTGATATCAACGAATTGTATGCGGCTGCTGGCCGTAATCGCGTGCGAAGCTATATTCTCAATGAAGTCAGTAAGGTGTATGCATTGCAGGGAGCGACGATCAACAACAAACACATCGAAGTTATGATTCGCCAGATGTTCTCTCGCGTAAAGGTAAAGAATCCTGGTGAGACAGCATTTGCAATTGGTGAGGTTGTCGAGCAGGCTCATTTTCTTGAAGAAAATGGAAAAATAGAAGATGACGGCAAAGAACCCGCAACCTCAGAAGAGCTTTTGATGGGTATTACGCGTGTGGCACTGACCACCAATAGTTTCCTTTCAGCTGCATCATTTATGGAAACGGGACGCGTGCTCATCCGCGCAGCACTCGAGGGTAGGGAAGACAAGCTCTTGGGACTCAAAGAAAATGTTATCATTGGTCATTTGATTCCAGCGGGTACCGGCTTTCGCGAGGAAGAGGAAGAATAATCCTTTGCCAGCAGCGTAATCGACCAGTATACTGGATGCGTGGCACGAGGAAAACGAAAGAAAAAAAATCACAAAGAAGAGAAAGAGTCCCGACTTGATCCGGAAACAGTCGATAGCATTGTCGCAATAGTGGCGCTGCTGTGTGCAGCGCTCTTTGTGTTTGCCGCCTTCGGAGTTGCCGGCAAGGTTGGAGATGTTGCGTATCGCGGATTTACTACCTTGCTTGGCAATGGTTATTTTTTGCTGCCGCTTTCTCTCACACTCGTCGGGCTCGCGCTTCTTTTTTCGATCAAGCAAAAATTTGTGAGCTTGCCCTTGATTGGGGCAACGCTCTTTTTACTCTCAGGCCTCGCGCTTGCCGATATCATAGTGGGTGAACAAACGGGCGGGCTTGTTGGCTATTATGTCTCGATGCCGTTCTTGTATCTGTTCGATGCCTTTGCAAGCGGTATTATTTTTGGATCAGTTATTGTTATTTCACTTCTCATTACTTTCAATGCCTCACTTCGTCGCAGGTTTGCAGAAGAAACTGATATTGTGAAGAACGCGAAGGGCGTGCCGCTTGCGGCTCCTATTCTTCCAGAACCCGAAGAAGAAATCGAAGAAGTGATCGAAGAAGACGATGAGCCAGCGCCGCAGCCTGAACCCGAAAAACCAAAGAAAGATGATCGCAAAAACGTATCGCCAGAGATCATGAAAGAGCTCAAACGCAAGGCCGCGCATTATGTGTTGCCGCCGCTTTCGCTTTTGGATGGTGATCGCGGCAAGCCGTCAGCGGGCGATATCAAGGGCAACGCAAATATTATTCAGCGCACACTTGCTGATTTTGGTATTCCGGTCGAAATGGGCGAGGTAAGCGTGGGGCCATCGGTTACCCAATATGCATTAAAACCGGCACAAGGCGTAAAGCTATCGCGAATTGTGGGCCTTCACAATGATCTTGCGCTCGCGCTTGCTGCGCACCCGCTTCGTATTGAGGCGCCCATTCCCGGTAAATCATTTGTAGGTATTGAGGTTCCCAATAAATCAATTGCGCTCGTGGGCCTCCGGCTTTTGCTGGAACAGGAAGATTACCAAAAAGGAGGTCCGCTTTCGTTTGCGCTTGGTAAAAATGTTGCCGGCCGCCCGATGTATGCTGATCTGGCGCGTATGCCGCATCTTCTCGTTGCGGGTTCTACGGGCTCGGGAAAATCGGTGGGCATTCATTCGATTTTGATGAGTTTGCTCTATAAAAATACTCCGCTGTCGTTGCGGCTCGTGCTGATAGATCCCAAGCGCGTTGAGCTCGCCCACTACAGTGATATCCCTCATTTGTTGACGCCCGTGATTACGGAGGCCAGGGAGGCGGTTGCGGCGCTTCGGTGGTGCGTCAAAGAAATGGAAGAGCGCTATCGCACGCTCCAAAAAGCGCGTGTGCGCGATATTGTTTCGTACAATTCAGCAGGCAATGAAGAATTTATGCCGTATATCGTTGTGGTTGTCGATGAGCTTGCCGACCTTATGACGGCATATGGCAGAGAAGTAGAAGGCTCCATTGTTCGCATTGCGCAGATGGCGCGCGCGGTCGGTATTCACTTGATTGTCTCCACACAGCGTCCGTCGGTAGAAGTTATCACGGGCCTTATCAAGGCAAACATCACGAGCCGCGTTGCATTTCAGGTGGCAAGCCAAATTGACTCGCGCACTATTTTGGATGGCGCAGGCGCTGAAAAATTGCTTGGCAATGGTGACATGCTTTTTTTGTCGGGTGATGCCGGCAAACCAAAACGTATTCAGGGCGCCTTCGTTTCGGAACCCGAAGTGAAAAAAGTAACCGAATTTATTCTCAACCAAGAAACAGAACCCGCGTACAATCAAGAAGTTGTGGCCCAATCATCCGGAGGTGCAGGTGGTGGTTTTGGAGACAATGGTGACGGTGACGAAATGTATGAAGCTGCCTATCAGGTGGTGATCGAGTCCCAAAAAGCATCAACATCGTTCTTGCAGCGCCGGCTCAAAGTTGGGTACGCGCGTGCTGCGCGCCTCATGGATATGCTCGAAGAGCGCGGCGTAGTGGGGCCGGGCGAGGGAGCAAAGCCGCGAGATGTTCTTGAAAGACCTGAAAATTATGGCGCTGATAGCTCGTAATACTGAATGGGTGTTGCAGCCCGATGCGAAGTTTCCTAAACGGCACCGGGGTGTTCCGTTTATGCTCGTATCGTTTTTGACGCTCGTGAGCGTGGGATATATTTTTTTTCAGTCATCGCTTATTTTTACAACGCCTGATCTTACCCTTGAAGCTCCTATCGATGGCGCGCTCCTCTCTGGTGAGCGGATCTTGGTAAAAGGAACTACTATTCCCCAGACAGCCGTTTCAATAAATGAGTATCAGATTTATAGCGATGAGAAGGGAAATTTTGAAGTGATGCTGCCAGCTCTAAAGGGATTTCATGTTATTGATGTGCGCGTTGCGAACCGCATTGGCAGCGAGGCGCAAGTTGTGCACCGGGTGGTGGTAGAGTAATATTAGTGTCATGAAAAAGCCAGAAAAAAAATCAATAGAAAAAACAGACTCGCTTGATGCAGTCAAGGCTGCTATGGCGGCGATTCAGTCGAAATATGGCGAGGGTTCTTTGATGAGGCTTGGGGAAATTCCTAAGGTTGAAATTGAGGCAATACCTACCGGTTCGTTTTCGCTCAACTGGGCGCTTGGGGTGGGGGGTATTCCGAGGGGACGCATTGTAGAAGTTTTCGGCCCGGAATCATCTGGTAAAACTACGCTTTCGCTCCACATGGTGCGCGAGTGCCAAAAAAGCGGAGGAGTTACGGCGTTTATAGATGCCGAGCATGCACTTGATCCTGAGTATGCAAAAAAAATTGGGGTCAAAGTTGATGAGCTTTTGATTTCGCAGCCCGATACTGGCGAGCAGGCACTCGAGATTGTAGAAAGCCTTGTGCGATCAGGTGGCGTAAAACTCATTGTTGTTGACTCGGTAGCGGCGCTCACGCCGCGCGCGGAAATTGAAGGTGATATGGGCCAGCAGCATGTTGGGTTGCAAGCGCGGCTCATGAGCCACGCGCTTCGTAAGCTCACCTCGATTGTTGCCAAAAGCGGGACGACGATTATTTTCATCAATCAGATCCGCATGAAAATTGGAATTATGTTCGGTAACCCAGAAGATACGCCAGGGGGAAAAGCGCTCAAGTTTTATTCCTCGGTCCGCATTGATGTGCGGCGTCTTGCGCAGATTAAGAAAGGGGAAGATGTAGTGGGCAGCCGAGTCAAAGCAAAAGTAGTAAAGAACAAAGTTGCGCCACCCTTCAAAGTTGCTGAATTTGATATCATGTACGACGAAGGAATTTCGTATGAAGCAGACTTGCTCAACCTTGGCGCCAAGTTGGGGGTAGTAAAGAAGAGCGGAGCATCGTACAGCTTTGAAGATCAGAAGCTCGGTCACGGCTACGATGCAGCGCGCCTCTTCCTCAAAGAAAACAAAAAAGAACGAAAAGCGCTGGAAGCAGCACTCAAAAAAGAAATGACAAAAGATTAATCAAAAAACCCGCCACGTGGCGGGTTTTTTGATGACAATTAATTCTTGCTGAGTACCGGCTCGGTATTTGCTTCTATAACTTCGACTCGGGTTGTTTGTTTTCCAAATCGGCGTGCAGCTTCGTATTCGGGGAACCAAATATCGAGGCGCGAATTGAAGCGGGAATGCATGCGATCACCAACGATAAATACGGTGTCTGGGTAGAGTTCCGGAAAGCGGATTTGGGTGCCAAACGGGTGGCTATTTGAGGCAACCATGCCCCAATGTACGTTTTTACCGGACGCCGCAAGAAATGGCGTATCGTCGGTTTCTTCGACCCGTGAGCTATATGCCGTTACATCAGCTTCGTAGCTTTTGAGAACGGTATACGCCTCGCGGGTCTCGGCTATAGGAGGATCGTCGGCTATGACTCCCTCAAGAGCGGTGCCGAGGCTCCCAAATGCCGTATTAAGAACGACAACAAGAAGTAAGGTATACATGTTTTTTGTTTCTAGGCAATAAAAAATGCCCCTTGCGGGACTAGCATATTCCTAGCATATTCTCGTCAATTTTGCAATACTTGGTGTATGACGCGCGATACCGCAGTGGAATATATAAAAAATACAAGAATATTGGGTTTTTCTGATGCTGAAATACGCGCTGAACTCATAAAATCGGGATGGCAAGCTACCGAGGTTGACCTCGCTTTTGGCGACATGCAGCCAAAACCATCCGAATCATTCGCACAAAAGCCGCAACCCCCAACAGTAGGAAAAAAACAGTCACTTTTTTCGACACAACCGACACCAGCTTTTCAGGTCAAAAAAGCTCCGGAGTCGAAACATGTAGAAGCTCCGAGTTCGATTCCGTTTGCAGAAGAGCATAAGAGTTTGCCCGAGCACCATGAAGATTTGCTGTCCGCACCAGCGCAAAAAAAATCATACGATGCAATTCCTCCAAAATTGATACCCATTATCAAGAAACAAGAAGCAGCACCGCCCAGTAGCGCGCCGCATTTGGTATCGCGTGAGCATTTGATGTCAGCGCCCAAGCAATCTGCATCGCCAACGGCACCCTCTCTGCCAAAAGTTGCGCGCCCCAACATGGTGACATTTGGAAAAAAGAAAAAACTTTTTGCTGCGTTCAGCGTTGCCGGTGCACTCGTAGCTTCGGGGGCAAGTGCAGGGTATTGGTACTATCAGTCTGCCGTGTATCCGATGCGGGTTGTTCAAGACGGGCTTGCCAATTTGAGTACGGTAAAATCATTTCACTATACTGCCGAGCTTGATATGCGTCTTGCAGAAAATTCATCAGTTGTTCTTGAGCCACTTTTGCCGCCGCTTGCTGGCGCACTCTACGGAGCACTCGAAACTCAAAAGCCATCGGGCACGCCGCCTGCGTATTCATTGCGCATTCGGGCAGATGGAGCTGCTGATTATCATACAGCATCAAACCCCAAGCATCAGTTGTCAGTAAGCCTCGATACCCAGGAGCTTTTTGGTAAAAATTTTGAGTTTGAAAGCAGGCTTTCAGACGGCGCATATTATTTTCGGTTTCTTCGGCTTCCATATTTTGATTCGCGATCGGTTGCAACAGGCACGCTTCCCGTATTTACGACGCCGGACATTGAAGAAAAATGGGTAGCATTTAACCCTGATTCATTTGAAGAAGATTTTGCCACCTACGCTGGCCGTATTGCTGAAATTGACCCTTCAATATTTCCCGGCACCGGTTCCGTGGCACGTATTGCAGAAGGCCAAGTTGATGGCATTCACACTTTGTGGAACCAAGGACCCGCAATTACCTGGGATGACGAAGTATTTGGAGAGGAGTTCAAAGGAGAGTTTACCTATCGCATCAAGGGGTCACTATCCGATAACGCAATGCCGGGGCTTACCAGCGGAGCCGTCAATGTATGGGTTTCTGAACAAAAACACGAGGTAGTAAAAATTACCCTGCAGGGACTTTTGGACGGTTCAGAATTTTTTGGAAACATAGAATTCCATGATATCAATGCACCGGTTCTGATCGAGCAGCCAAAAGGCGCTCGAAATTTGAGAGAAATGTTGGACTTGCTTTTTATGGGTTCGTCATCTAGGGCGCAATAATATGAACATTGGCGTTGTGATGGGCGGGCCATCGAGCGAGCATGATATCTCGATCATGACGGGCCTCAACGTGATGAGGGCGCTTGCAAAAAATTCTCGCCATAGCGCTGTTCCTATTTATATAACAAATGGCAACGCGTGGCTGTTTGGCGATCAGAAAGAATGGCTCAGCCCAACCGAAGCGCTTGCGCGCGTTGATGTGGTGTTCAATGCACTGCACGGGGAGTATGGGGAAGACGGCACCATCCAGCAAATCTTTGACCAGCATCGGATGCCCTATACGGGTTCAGGGGCGCTTGCTTCAGCTATTGCTATGAATAAAGAAATGGCTCAGCAGATACTCGAAAAAGAAGGGCTTTTGATGCCAAAAAGCGTGGTGATGGGGCCCAGTGCCGCTGATACTCGTATGGCGCTTGAGCTCTCAAGTCCGCCATGGATTGTGAAGCCGCGCTCGCGTGGGTCATCGGTTGGGGTTTCAAAAGTTCCGTACCGCGAGGCGCTTCCCGAAGCATTCCAAAAAGCGTATGGCGTTGATTCGCATTTGATTGTGCAAGAGTTTATTTCAGGCAGGGAAATTACCTGCAGTGTACTTGAGGATGCGAGCGGAAAACCACAAGCGCTGGCACCTATTGAAATTGTGCCGCCAAAAGATGCAGACTTTTTTGATTACAAAGTAAAATACAACGGTAAAACCCAAGAAGTATGCCCCGCAGAATTTTATGGAGCAATGCTTGCGAGTATTCAAGATACCGCGCTTCGCGCACACAAGGCGCTGGGGCTCCGGCATTACTCGCGTACTGATATGATTATCAAGCCGGCAAGTGCAACCCGCCGCGCGCCGCAAATTTATGTGCTTGAGGTAAATACATTACCCGGGCTTACATCAGAGTCATTATTCCCCAAAGCCGCGCGTCACGCCGGCATGGAATTTCCAGAGCTTATTGAACATTTAGTAGGCTTAACCCAAAAAGCATAATGTTCCAACCCCTCCACCCAAACCGCTTCGCCCTTTATTTCTTTAGCGTTGTCGCTATTGTTCTTCTTTCCGCCTATTTCTACGGCCAGTGGATTTTGATTCAAATTGATAACAATTTGAAGGATGTTGAGACAGCTGAACTTGGTAGCTTAGCTACCAAGTCAGATCCATACGAGGGATGGAAAACGTATCGCAACGAAGAGTTTGGGTTTGAGTTTAAGTATCCGCGGGATTATTTTGTACATAATTCTTTTTATGATGGTTCTGCACTCATTGTAATAGATTCTGGATCAGATGATTCTGAAGTTGAATATTCCTTTTCGCTTAGCATCCATGGTAATCCAAATAATATTTCTGTTATTGATTGGGCAAAAGAAAATAGTAATCTATCAAACTATCCAGACGGTGATCTTGTTCCCACACGCTTGGGGGGTCATACGTCGATGGTGTTAGCTGGCCAGGACGCTATTGATTATCACTGGCATGGGTTAGGAAACGGGAGAGAGGTGCTCGTTTCTCATAAAAAACTGATTTATCAATGGAGTGTATCACTCGATTACTCTCAGGATAATATTTACGATAACTTTTCCAGTGTTCTCTCCACCTTCAAATTCATCCCGTAGTAGAATTTCGCATTGTCCTGCTTGGCAGGACGGATACAATCCCATGCGAAATTTCACTATGGGATTCATTGAATCTGCACATTGAGGTAGAGTAGCAAAAAGGGGAGGTTTGCGTTATAGTACGTAGTATGGAAGACACAAAAATACAGGCAGGGCCTCGGGATGTTTTTAGCCAACTTCTCGCAGTTCTTGGCCTCTATGTAGTAGTGTTCAGTTTTGGATCACTCATTTTTAGTTTTATCAACTTGGCATTTCCCGATGTGCTTCGCACCTATTCGTATCCGCGCGAGGCAGTACGGTTTCCGCTTGCGGTACTCATCATTGTATTTCCCGCATATTTCTGGCTTGAATATCGACTCCAAAAAGATATCGCCGATCATCCCGAAAAACGCGGCATGAAAATACGCAAGTGGCTGCTTTACTTTACACTTTCAGTTGTTGCCGTGGTAATTGCCGGTGATTTGGTTGCATTGATTTACCAGTTTCTCAATGGCGAGCTTACTGTTCGATTTTTGTTGAAAGTGCTCACAGTTCTCTTGATTGCAGGAAGTGTGTTTCTTTATTACACTTGGAATTTGCGAAAAAATGTCATGGCTTCACGTCACCCGCAAATGAAGTTTTTTGTGTGGGGTGTTGTGGTAGTTGTACTTGCTACGGTTATAGGTGCATTTTCAGTTGCGGGCTCGCCGCAGTCAGAGCGTCTTCGCAGGCTTGATGAACAGCGCACGTGGGATCTGCAAACGTTGCAAAGTGAAGTCATAGAATACTGGCGCACCAAAGAGGCATTGCCGCAAACACTTGAAGTGCTTCGCGATGATATCCGCGGGTTTGTTCCGCCTCGTGATCCCAAAACAGGGGAGGCATACGGCTATCAGCGAAAAGGTGATTTAACGTTTGAACTTTGTGCAAACTTTGAAACAGTAAGCAATACCGACGGCCAAAGCATTGCGCGCCCCATTTATGATGGCATTGATTCGCAGGCAAACTGGGCGCATGGTACTGGTGTCGTGTGCTTCCTGCGCACCATTGATCCAGACAGGTTTCCTCCGATAAAACAACAGTAGAAATACAATAAATCCTCTGTTATACTGGAGCCCATCAATCAATGGGCCCGTAGTTCAGTGGT
>Ga0194121_10003029_pt1 | contig 25931 bp, 18 predicted proteins | sample TA2MahCa50mmetaG_FD_148609 | JGI IMG/M metagenome (GOLD analysis project Ga0194121, IMG submission 148609) | Freshwater microbial communities from Lake Tanganyika, Tanzania - TA2015020 Mahale Deep Cast 50m | ecosystem: Environmental > Aquatic > Freshwater > Lake | place: Tanzania: Lake...
GCGCACTACCACGAGTTCGCGTGGGGCTCGCCGGTCACCGACGCCGGCAGCGTCTTCGTCGTGCTCGGCCTGTCCGACTCGTACCACTACAAGGCGCCGTTCCGCGGCTGGGCCTTCGAGATCACGCCGGACGGTCGCACGCTGCCGGTCGCGAGCGGCGTGCGCAGCGCTGGCGGCGTCGCGCCCAACGAGCACGGCGCGATGTTCTACGTCGAGAGCCAGGGCCCGTGGAACGGCTCGTGCTCGCTGAAGCACCTCAAGCAAGGCGGCTTCGTCGGCCATCCGATCAGCTTCCCGGCCTACGACCTGCCGCTCGCGGCGAGCATGGGCGGCAAGCCGACCGAGCCGAACACCCCCTCGCGCCTCACCACCGAGGCTGCGCGCATCCCGCAGCTGGTGCCGTACGCGGTGGTGTTCCCCTACCGCCGCATGGGCCAGTCGATCACGACCTTTCGGCCCGATCGCACCGGCGGGCGCTTCGGCCCGTTCGGCGGCCAGCTGTTCCTCGGCGACTACAGCCTGAGCCTCGTGATGCGCGCGACGACCGAGTTGGTCGACGGCATCTGGCAGGGCGCCTGCTATCCGTTCCGCGAAGGCCTCGGCAACGGCATCCTCGCCGTCGAGTTCACCGCCGCGGGCCAGCTGGTCGCCGGCGGCACCAACCGCGGCTGGCCGGTGCGCGGCAACCGCAGCTACACGCTCGAACGCCTGGAGTGGACCGGCCGCACGCCGTTCGAGATCGAACGCATCCGCATCCAGCCCGACGGCTTCGTGCTCGACTTCACCGCGCCCGTCGACGCCGCGCGCGCCGCCGATCCGGCGAGCTACCGACTCGGCGCGTTCACGCACATCTACCAAGAGCACTACGGCAGCCCCGAGGTCGACCGCACGACGCCGCGCGTCGTGCGCGCCGAGCCGACCGCCGCCGGCCGCCGCGTGCGCCTCGTCGTCGACGGCATGGTGCGCGGCCACGTGCACGAGTTCGACCTGCGCCCGCTGCGCGCCGCCGATGGCCGTGCGCTGTTGCACGCGGATGCCTACTACACCGTCAACGTGATCCCTACGAAGTGACCCCGATGCGCTTGCTGCTCCTCGCCACCGCCCTGCTGTTCGCCGCGTGCGCGGCCCCCGCGCCGCACCCCGTGCCCGCCGATCCGCGCTGGCTCACCTACGACGGCGGCGATGGCCCCGGCCGCGGCAAGCACATCGTGCTGGTCGCCGCCGAGCAGGAGTACCGCAGCGAGCAGTCGATGCCGATGCTCGCCAAGGTGCTGGCGACGCACCACGGCTGCCACTGCACGGTGCTGTTCGCGCAGAAGGACGGCCTCGTCGACCCGACGCAGCCGACGCGCGGCGAGGACAAGGCCGTCGTGCACGACGTGCCGGGGCTCGAACACCTCGCGTCGGCCGACTTGCTGATCCTGTTCAGCCGCTTCCTGACGCTGCCCAAGGACCAACTCGCCTGCGTGCTCGACTACCTCGACAGCGGCAAGCCGATCGTGGCGCTGCGCACGGCCAACCACGGCTTCCTCGGCGAGTTCCCGTACGAGGTCGCGGGCAAGCGCGTGCGCTTTGGCGAGGACGTGCTCGGCGGCACGTTCCTCGGCCACCACGGCAACTGGCACGCCGACAGCACGCGCGCGAGCATCGAGCCCAGCCAGCGCGACCATCCGATCCTGCGCGGCGTGACCGACGTCTGGGGCCCGTCGGACGTCTACCGCACCTACCCGGTCGGCGGCAGCCTGCCCGCCGGTTGCACCGCGCTGCTGCACGGCCAGCCGCTGCTCGGCCGCAAGCCCGGCGACGCGCCCAACACGGACAAGGAGCCGCTGCCGGTGGCGTGGACCAAGACCTGGACCGGCAACCGCGGCAAGACCGCGCGCGTGTTCCAGTTCACCATGGGCAGCGGCGCGGACTTCCAGAACGAAGGCGTGCGCCGCGTCACCATCAACGCCGCGTACTGGTGCCTCGGCCTGGAGGACGCGATCGCCGGCGACCGCAGCGTCGCGATCGTCGGCGACTACCAGCCGCTCGACACCGGCTTCGACTACAAGGCGCTCGGCGTGATGCCGCGGCCGGTCGCGCACTACCGCTGATCGCTCGCGGCGCCAACCCGTCCCTCGCCCCGTACCCCACCATTCCCCGCCATGCCCGCCACGCTGCCACCCAGCATCTTCAACGACGTCGTCGGTCCCGTGATGCGCGGTCCGTCGAGTTCGCACTCCGCCGCGTCGGTGCGCATCGGCCGGCTCGCGCGCGACCTCTGCGGCGGCACGCCGGCGACCGTGCTCGTCGAGTTCGACACCGAAGGCTCGCTGGCGACGACGCACGCGAGCCAGGGCTCGGACATGGGTCTGTTCGCCGGCCTGCTCGGCTGGGAAGCCGACGACGAACGGCTGCCGCGCAGCGGCGAGTTCCTGCGCGCGGCCGGCGTCGACCTGACGATCCGCATCGCCACGCTGCACGACCCGCACCCCAACACCTACCGGCTGACGCTGGCTCGCGGCGGCGTCGAGCACCGCCTCGTCGCGCTGTCGACCGGCGGCGGCATGATCGAGGTTGTCGCCATCGACGGCGCGGCCGTGACGCTCTACGGCGACTACGCGGTCACCGTGCTCGACGTCGACGGCGACGGCGCGGCGACGGCGGCGGCGCTGCGCAAACGCGCCGACCTCGACGACGTCGTCGTCACCGGCCGAGCGCCGGCGCGCGTCGTCGTCTGCGCGCAGCGCCTGCTCACCGACGCCGAGGTGCAAGCACTCCCGGCCGTGCGGCGCGCGCGACGCATGGCGCCGGTGCTGCCGGTGCGCTCGCGCCGCGGCCTGTCGGTGCCGTTCCTGCACGCCGGCGAGATGGTGCAGACCGCCGATCCGACGACGCGCCCGCTGTCGGAGTTCGCGCTCGCGTACGAATGCGCCCGCGGCGGCCTCGACCGCGACGCCGTGCTCGCACAGATGCGCAAGATCCTCGCCATCGTGCGCGCCGGCGTGCAGCAAGGCCTCGCCGGCACCGAGTACCGCGACCGCATCCTGCCGCGGCAGAGCCACCGCTTCGCCGCGCTGATGAACCAGGGCAAGCTGATCGACGGCGGCGTGCTCAACCGCGCGATCCTCTACGTCAGCGCGCTGATGGAGGTGAAGAGCAGCATGGGCGTCATCGTCGCCGCGCCGACCGCCGGCTCGTGCGCGACCTTCCCCGGCGCGTGCCTCGCCGCCGCCGATTCACTCGGCAGCGACGAGCCGACGATCCTGCGCGCGATGCTCGCCGCCGGCCTGATCGGCGTGTTCGTCGCCACGCGTTCGAGCTTCGCCGCCGAGGTCGGCGGCTGCCAGGCCGAGACCGGCGCGGGCGCCGCGATGGCCGCTGCGGCGCTGGTCGAACTCGCCGGCGGCACCGCCGCGCAGGGCCTGTCGGCGGCGAGCCACGCGCTGCAGAACGTGCTCGGCCTCATCTGCGACCCGATCGCCAACCGCGTCGAGGCGCCGTGCCTGGGCCGTAACATCGCCGGCGCCGCCAACGGCATCGCCAGCGCCAACATCGCGCTCGCCGGCTACGACCACCTCGTGCCGCTCGACGAAGTGCTCGACGCCCACCGCCAGATCAGCGAGTCGATGGCGCGCGAGCTGCGCTGCACCGCGCTCGGCGGCCTGTCGCTCACGCCGGCGTCGAAGGCGATCGAGGCCAAGCTGTGCGGCAGCGGCGGCTGCGGGTCGTGCGGGTGAGGAGGCGCGGCGCACGGCGAAGCGACGGCGCGCAGCGGCGACGCTGGCAGTAGCATGACCCTCATGCCCGCCGACCCGACGCTCGCGCAGTTGCGCCACGAGATGGACGCGCTCAACGCGCGGCTGGTCGAACTGCTGCACGCGCGCGGCCGGCTGTGCCGCGCGATCGGCGCGTGGAAGGCGCGCCACGGCGTCGCCGCCGCCGACCCGGCGCGCGAGGCGGCGATGCTGGCGGCGCTGCTGCAGGAGACGCCGGCCGACGGCTACTCGCGGCCGCAGGTCGAGGCCATCCTGCGCGCCGTGTTCGCCGCCTCGCGGGCGCGCGTCGCTGGCGTGGATGGCGTGGTGAACTGAGGGCGCTAGTGGCGATGCCGCGCGGTGCGGACATGTGCAGGCCGCAAGGCACCAAAATTCGGCGCGGTGCGTCGGACGCAACTCGCTGCGCGACGGCGCGTTTCCAACGCGGCAACCGCGGCCATCACCCCTGCATCGCCCGCAGCGCGGCCGAGTGACGGCGCACGCGCCGGACCGACCAGGCCAGCACAACCATGCTGAGCCCGAACGCGGCCAGCGCTTCGCCGCCGTCCACCTCGCCGCGCTCGCCCAGCGACAGCAGCGGCCAGTCGTACAGGCCGTGGATGACGATCGGCACGGCGAGCGCCGGCAGCACGCCGCGGCCAGGGCCAGGGCCGTGCAGCTTCACGCGCGCCAGCGCGAGGCCCATGAGCGCGCCGCAACTCGCGTGCATCGGCACCGCGGTGAAGGCCCGAAACACGCCGCTCCAGGCGCCGTTCTGCAGCACGTAGAGGACGTTCTCGACGGCGGCGAAGCCCAGCGACACGAGCGCGCCGTACACCATGCCGTCCATCGGCTCGTCGCAGTGACGGCTGCGGATATGCCGCCGCAGGAACAGGTACTTGGCCAGTTCTTCGGGGATCGCCGCCAGCAGGAACGCCGAGTACGCGCCGTGCAGCCACGGGTGCCCCAGATCGACGTCCATCTGCGCGAAGCGACCGACGGCGAACAGAACTGCCGCGACCACGAGCAAGCCGGCAGCGAAGGCGCTGATCACCGCGCCGAGCGGCTCGCGCTCGCGATCCCGTCGATAGAACCAGACGGCGGAGGCGATTGGCGGTCCGATGGCGACGGCGACGAGGGTCGGATCCATGCGGTAAGCGTGCTGCGCCCCACGGCGGCGAACAAGCGCGCGCTGGCGCCGAGGCGCCATCGCGCCCCCGCCGTCACTTCCAGACGCCCTGCACCAGCCCGCGCGAAACGTGCACGCGGAAGCTGCGGCCGCAGCCGCCGCCCGACCACGCATCCGTCACCGACTGCGTGGCGTTGTCGCTGACGCGGTAGCTGCGCTGGTTGCCGCAGTGCGGGCACCCGAGCACGACGGTCAGACCGGCAGCGGGCGCAAGCGCGCCGGCATGGACCGATGCGGGCGCGGCAGGTTGCGCAGTCGGTCGCGCGGCCGCCGGCATTGGCAGAACGGCGACAAGGGCAGGGAACAGCACGGCGAAGCGGTTGGACATGGCGCGCGCCCATGCGAACGCCGTGCCGCACGAGGCGGCTCGGCCAGCGACGCCGACGGGGCAAACCAGCGCGACGCGCCGGCGTGCCAACGCCGCGCCGTGGCGACAACCGCGACCGCGGGACCGCGCCCCGACCGCTCCGTCGCATGGGGCATGCCACCACCGCCACAGGCTGAGCGCTGCGGTGGCCCGCAGTGGCGAGCCCGATCTGCCCGCGCGCCACCCGTGCAGCCCCCGCGCCCCCCCATGACGCCCCCTCCCGGCGCCGCGTAGACTTCCGTCCCACCACCATGCGCCGAGCCCTCGCCCTCCGCATCGCCGCCCTCGCCGTCCTGCCCGCCGCCGCAGCGGTGTCTCCGGCGCAGGACGCGCTGTTCTTCCGCCAGAGCAACCTCACGGCGGTTGGGCCGTGGTACGGCGACGTCGGCAGCGCGATTGCGCGGCTGTGCGCTGGCCCGACGCCGGCCGAGGCGCAACTCGGCTACGGCAGCCACGTGCCGCCGGGCACGCAGTTGCTCTACTGGCGGCAGACCGGCGCGACCGTGCGGCTGGTGTTCGACGCGACGCTGCTGCAGCTTCTCCCCGGCTGTTCACGCGAACACGCCATCGAACAGATCGACAAGACGGCGCTGCGCGCGCCCGGCGTGACCGGCGTCGCGATCGTCGTCCGCATGACCGACGGCCGCGAACTGCCGCTGCACGAAGCGCTCGGCGAAAAGCCGCAGCAACCGGCGCAACCACAACCGCAGCCAGCGGGCGCACCAGCGGTCGCCGGACTCGTCAGTCCCTTCGGCGCGCTCACCGGCAAGCGCATCGCGGTGTCGCCTGGCCACGGCTACTACTGGCACAGCACGCTCGGTTGGACGACGCAACGCGGCGTGATCGACGGGCTGATCGAGGACATCCACACCGCCGAGATCGCCAACCAGTACCTGATCCCGTTCCTCAACAACCTCGGCGCCGACGTGGTGATGGCGCGCGAACACGGCGAGGTCCCGACCGACGGCGTCGCCGACAACGACGCCGGCGCGCCGGGCTACACCGAGACCGGCGGCTGGTCGACGTCGGCGTCGTCGGGCTGGAACGGCGGCGGCTACCGCTTCGCCACCGTCAACACCGCGGCCGAGACGGCGACGGCGACCTGGACGATTCCGGTGGCGCGCGACGGCCTGTACCCGGTGTTCGCCTGCTTCCGCGCCGGCACCAACCGCACGCCGGCGGCGCGTTACCGCGTCGAGCACAGCGGCGGCACGAGCGACGTCGTCGTCGACCAGCAGGTCGACAACGTCACCTGGGCGCACCTCGGCAACTTCTGGTTCACGCCGGCAGCATTAGCGCGCGTCACGCTCAGCAACCTGTCGTCGTCGCCGGGCGTGGTCATCGCCGACGCCGTGCGCCTGGGCGGCGGCCTCGGCAGCCTCGTGCGCGGCGGCACGACCAGCGGGCAAGCGCGCTGGCGCGAAGCGGCGCGCTACTGGGCGCAGTTCGCCGGCGCACCGGCCTCGGTCTACGACTCGATCGCGAGCGGCGAGGACAACGACGACGACGTCACGGCGCGGCCGCGCTTCGCCGAATGGCGCACGGCCGACGCATTCATCAGCCTGCACACCAACGCCGGCGGCGGCGCTGGCACCGATACGTTCATCTACAGCGGCGGCGCGACCGCCGGTTCGGCGGCGCTCAGCAACGCCGTGCACCCGCAGCTGATCACCGACATCCGCGCCAACTGGAACGCCGCCTGGGTCGACCGCGGCCAGAAGACGGCGAACTTCGGCGAGGTGCGGCTGCTGAGCACGATGCCCGGCATCCTGGTCGAACTCGCGTTCCACGACACGCCGGGCTCGCTCGATCACAGTTCGCTGCACGAGCCCGAGTTCCGCTACATCGCCGCCCGCGCCTACGCGCGCGGCGTGCTGCGCTACTTCGCGCCGACGGCGCCGTTCCCGCCGGAGCCGCCGACGGCTCTGCGCGTCACGCAGGACGGCGCCCGCGGCCTGCGCGTGGCGTGGGACGCAGCGCCCGGCGCTTCGTCGTACACGATCGAGCAGTCGCTCGACGGCAAGGGCTTCGTGCAGGTCGCCTCAGTCGCCGGCACCAACTGGTCGACCGGCCCGCTGCCCCACCACAGCCTGCGCTCGTTCCGCGTGCGCGCATGGAACGCCAGCGGCCGCTCGTTCCCGACCGAGGTCCTGACCGCCGGCACCGACCACCTGGCGCAGGCGCAGGTGCTGCTGGTGCAGGGGTTCGACCGGCTCGACCGCAATGTCAAGGGACCGGAGAACACGCGCGACTACACGCGGCTCCTCGGCGACGCGATCCGCCGCGACGCCAACGGTTCGCGCGGCTTCGACGCCGCCAGCAACGAAGCCGTCAGCCTGCAGCGCGTCGTTCTGCTCCCTTACGGCGCGGTCGTCTGGTCGGTCGGCGAGGAGAGCACGGTCGACGAGACGTTTTCGGCGACCGAGCAAGCGCTGGCGACGGCGTATCTCAACAGCGGCGGCAGCCTGCTGGTCAGCGGCGCCGAGATCGCCTGGGATCTCGACGCGCAGGGTTCGGCGCTCGACCGAGCGTTCTACCGCAACGTGCTCGGCGCCACCTACGCGACCGACGACGCCGGCGTCTACACGCTGCAGGCGGGCCTCGTCGGCACCGTGAGCGCGGGTCTGCCGGCAGGCGCGTTCGACAACGGCGCGAGCGGCACCTACGACGTCAACTTCCCCGACGCGCTGACGCCGACCAACGCGCAGAGCGTCGTCTGCCTGCGCTACGGCAACGGCCTCACCGCCGGCGTGCAGCGCTTCGATCCGGCGAGCGGCGCGCGCGCGGTGACCTTCGGCTTCCCGCTGGAGACGATCACCAGCCCGACGCTGCGCGCCGGCCTCGTGCAGCAGAGCCTCGCCTTCCTGCTCGACCAAGAGCCGCTGCGCGCGCCGGCACAGGCCGTGCTCGGCCAGTTCACCGCGTTCCAGCTGCAGCTGCCGGGCGAGGTCGGGCGGCCGTACTTCCTGGTCTGCAGCGAAGGCTTCACGCCGGGCGCGTGGCTGCCGGGCGGCGGCCTGCTGCCGCTCAACCCGGGCTTCTTGCTGGAAGCGAGCCTGACGCCGGGCAGCCCGATCTTCCAGGGCTTCCAGGGCACGACGCCGGCAGGCGCGGTGACGGCCAACCTGTTCGCGCCCTACCTGCCGTTCCTCGCCGGCTGGCCGCTCTACTTCGCGGCCTTCACCGTCGACGCGACGGGCACGAGCGAGAGCGCGATCACCAACTGGGTGCGCAGCACGCTGACGCTCTGACGCGCGGCCTGCAAACGGCGACGGGGCCTGCCGGCCCCGTCGCCGCTGCGCCGAGATGGCGTCGTTCGATCAGCTCTCGCCGATCGCCGCCGCCACGAGGCAGCCCTTGGCCACCGCCGTCAGGGCCTCTTCGCTGCGGAAGATGCGGCCGACGGGGATCGGAAAGTCGATCTTCGCGAACTCCTCGCGGAAGACGTCGATGAAACCGCCGACCAGCGACGTGCCGCCGGCGCAGGCGATGTCGATCGGCTGGTTGAACGTCGGCATGTCCTGGCCGGTCTCGAAGCGCTGCTTGATGTTCTGCAGCACGTAGTTGATCAGGCTGCGGTAGTAGATCGCCACCGCCTCCTCCTCGCGCGTCTTCGGGTCGCGGATGTCGATGCCGCGCTCCTTGATGTGCGTCGCCTTGCTGCGCGGGCAGCCGAGCACGTTGGCGACGTTCTTGTCGATCCAGTCGCCGCCGCGGGCCACCGAGAACGACAGGCACGGGATCGACTTGTAGGCGATGCAGGCGTTGGCCATGCCGCCGCCAAAGCTCAGGCCGATGCCGGTGAAGTCCTGCTCGGCGAGTTCGGCGAAGATCACCGCGTGCGCCTCGTTGATGGCGTGCGCCGTGTAGCCGATCTTGCTGATCAGGCTCTCGAACAGGCCCTGGTGGTAGACGATGTTGTTGTCGACGTCGAGCGACGGCGCCGGCAGGCAGAAATAGCAGTTCTCGCCCGGCATGCGCGGCTCGCCCAGGATCCTCTGGATGATCATCTTCATCATCGGCAGGGCGTCCTGCTCGTTGGGGCTGATCAAGCCGTCCATCATCGGACGGCGCGTCTCGCGACCGAACACGTTGGCCAGCTCAAAGGCGGCCTCGCCGATCACGACGAGCTTGCCGTTGTGGACGACGTACGGGACCTTGAGCTTCGTCAGCATGTTCTTGCTGTAGACGTCGCTCGGGATGTCGAGGAACGCATTGCGCTCGACGGTCACCGTGACGCCGCCCTCGGCGTTCTGCACCGCCGCAGCGAGATTGGCCGTGCCGACGTCGAGGCCCTTGCCGAGCGCGACAGTCGTCTCTGGAGTGGTCGTCTGCGTGGTCGTGCTCGGGTTCTTCGTCATTGGATTTGCTCCCCTGTTCCTTCGATGGCGTGTCGCGACGGGCTCACCCGCCGCCCTTGAGCTTCTTCAAGCGCGCCAGGTTGGCGGCGATGCCGCCAGCAGTCTTCTGCTTGCTGTCGATGGTGTCGATGTTGGACTCGACCGCCGGGCCGTCGTCCTTGAACAACCCGCCGAGGTCGAGCGGCTGGTCACCGCCGACGGCGGCGCTGACGCCCATCTTCTTGCCGAGCTTCTCGAGCCGGTCGTTGAGCGATCCGGCGAGCTTCTCGATCGCGGCCGAGACGTCGACGGCGGCAGCGGCCGGCGGCGCTGCCTGCGGCTGAGCCTGCAGCGCGGCCTTCATGCTGGCCAGCTCGTGCATCATCGACATCAGCACTTCGACGTTGGCCGTCGCCGACGGCGCCGCGGCGGGCGCGCTGACGGTCTCGGTGGCCTCGATGGCCTGCTGCGCCGCCGGCTCGGCGGCCTGTTCGGCTAAGGTCTGGGCAGCGCGCGCCTCGCGCAACGCCTGCTCGGTCGCCTGCAGCGACTGCTGCAGCGTCGTCAGCTGCTGGCGCAGGTCAGCGAGTTCCTGTTCGCGCGCGGCCAGCGACTCCTTCGCCCCGTGCGCGCGCTGCACCTCTGCCTCGCGTTCTTTGAGGATCGCGCGAAACTCCCGACGGCTGCGGTCGACGAGTCTCTCCACCTCCGCAGGCGCGACGAAGCCCGAGCACTCGATGGCATTGTGCACCGCTTCTTCGATCATCGCGGCGATGTGCTCGACCTTGACGACGCGGACGCGCTTCTTGCCCTCGTTGCGCAGTTCGTCGAGGGTCGCGGTGCGGGCCCGCCTGGAGAGCGCTTCCTTGATGCCGGTAGTCGGTTCCATGCGCGACGTCGCCGCGCCATGGGCGCGACGGCCGCGTCATCGACCATACGCTGGCTGGACTTGAGGCGGCTGTCCCAACGTTGGCCAGCCCGCGCCGGGCGTTCCGCCGCGGCTAGAACGTCACGGACATGCCGACGATGAAATTGCGGCCGAGGCCGTTGCTGCCCGAGCCGTGGACACGGTAATCGACGTCAGTGACGTTCTCGCAGGCGAGTTCGAGGTTGGCCCGCTCGTCGAAGCGGAAGCCGCAGCGCAGGTTCCACAGCGTGTAGCTCGGCGTGCCGCCCGGTGGGATGCGCTGGGTGTCGTTCTCGTCGCCGACCGAGAGCCTGTCGGCGTCCTCGGCGCGCATCACATCCGTGCCGCAGTGGAAGTCGCCGGCGGCGCTCTCCCAGCCTAAGCCGACGATCGTCGTCATCGGCATCAGGCGCGAGGGGTAGTCGGTGATCGCATTGCGGTCGTTGTCGAAGCCGTCGACGCGGCCGTACTGCCAGCTGTTGACGACGAACGCCGTGGTGCGCTCGATCACTTCGTAGGATAGCTGGACCTCGGTGCCTTGGATGTAGCCGTCGCCGGCGTTGCTCTTGGCGATCGCCGGCAGCGGCGGTGTGCCGACGAACGTGCCGGTCGGGGTGCGGATGATCTGGTCCTTGATGTCGGTCCAATACCAGGCCAACTGCGTCTGCAGACGACCCGTACGCACCTTGGTGCCGATCTCGTAGCCGACGTAATGCTCGGCATCGAGCCCTGGCGAGGCGACCTCCTGCTCGCCGCTGCGCGCGACGGTGAACGACGTCAGGTCGCTCAGCGACGGCGCCCGGAAGCCCTGACTGGCGCCGCCGTAGACGTTCCAGCGCTCGGTCAACTCCTGGCGTAGGTGCACGTTGGCGGTGAACTCGTCCCAGTCGTCCTTGACCGGGCTGTTGGTCGTGGCGCTCGTCGCGCTGCGCACGCTGTCGGCGTCGGCCGCCGCGTACGTGTAGCGCACGCCGGCTTGCGCCGAGAGCCCGCCACCGAGGCCCAGTTCGTCCTGCACGAAGGCGCCGAACAAGTCGTACTTCGCGTCGTTGCCGACCGGTCCCTGGAACACGTTCGAGCCGCCGCCGCGCGACCACGAGTTGACGTTGTCGCGGTAGTAGTCGACGCCGTACGTCAGCGTGCCGGCGGCGCCGAGGTCGCTCTCGAACTGCGCGAAGGTCCCGAAGGTGCCGACCTCGAAGGCCTCCGAGCGCGCCTGGCCCGCGCCGGTGACGCGATCCTGGTTCTCGTTCTGCGTCTGCCACGAGACCGACCAGCGGGCCGCGGAGATCGCGCCGTCCAGGTCCGTCTGGTGCATCTGCACGTACGACAGCCGGCGATCCTGGTCGAGGTCGCGCTGGAGATCGGTGCCGACCGTCGTGCCGTGCCACGACTCGCCGAAGACCGTCGCATGCGTGCGCGGCACGTTGTTCTGGTTCATCTCCTGGTGCAGGAAGACGAGCTTGGTGTGCTTGTCGAGCTCATGTTCTAACTTGACGTCGAACGCGGTCTCCTTGTGCGACGTGTTGGGCTGGTTGCCGGTGTCGGCACCGCCCTCGATGTCGCCGATCGCGCGGGCGTCACCGCCGATCAACGCCGCCGAGCGCAGGCCGCCCTCGCGCCCCCACGCCACCTGCGCCTCGCCGCGCGCCGCCGGCGAGTCTTCGGCGGTGGCGTAGCGGCCATAGGTCGCGCCGCCGTAGCGCACGCCGTCGACGGCCCGCAGGTTCGGCCCCTTGGTGATCGCCTGCACCGTGCCGCCGATGGCGTCGCTGCCCCACTGCGTCGACGCCGGGCCGCGCAACACTTCGATGCGATCGAGCGACAGCGGGTCGACCGTCGCCCAGTACTGGTTGGGGCCCGAGCGAAACGTCGAGTTGTTGAGGCGGATGCCGTCGATCAGCAGCAGGTTGTTGTAGCCGGTGAAACCGCGCAGGAACGGCGAGCCCTGGCCGGGCGACGTCTCCTGGATCATCGCGCTCGGCAAGTAGCGCAGCGCCTGCGGCGTCGAGCGGAACTGGTACAGCTGGATGTCCTGGCTGCTGACCACGTCGATCGCGCGCGGCGCCTCGAACGGATCCTGGGCGCGGCGCGAAGCGGTCACCACGATCGGCTCGTCGGTGGCGGCCTTCGCCTTGGGATCCTGCGCGGCTGGCGGCCGGGCGGCCGGCGGGCTGGTAACGGTGACCGGCGCCTGGGCAAGCAGGCCGGGGGCCAGGACGAACGCCGGGACGAACGCCACGCGCAGCGCGCGCAGCACGGTACGGTCGGAATCAGCCATGCAGGAGAGGGCCGGCTGAACGAGTACAGCCACGGTCGGTTCAGCGTCGGCACGGTTTTACTACCAACGCCGCGGCGCGCCAGCGCGCGCTGCGGCGGGGCTGGCGGCAAGCAGTAGCGGGCCTACAGCGCCGAATTGACCGACGGCGGTCGCGCCGCGGGATCACGGCGGCGACGCGATCGCGCTCTCCACCGCGACGGCGTCGCGCAGCGCGCGCACGTCGTGGGTGCGGATCCACGCCACGCCGGCGCGCGCCGCCCACAGTTCAGCCGCGAGCGTCGCCGGGCCGCGCGCGTCGACCGCAGCGCCGGTGACCGCGCCGAGGAACGACTTGCGTGACACCGAGACCAACAGCGGCCCGAACTCGCGTTCGAGCGCGGCGAGGTGGCGCAGCACGCGCAGGCTGTTGGCCGGATCGCGGCCGAGGAAGAAGCCCATGCCCGGATCGAGCACGAGCCGTTCGCGCGCCACGCCAACAGCGGCGAAGGCGGCGATGCGCTCGGCGCAGAAGGCGCGGACTTCGGCGACGACGGTCGCCGGGTCGCGGTCGCTGCGGTCGGCGCGCGCGGCCTCGCTGCGCGAGAACATGGCGACGAAGCGCACTCGCGCCGGCGCCGCCGCGACGACAGTCATCGCCGCCGCGGAGCGGAAGCCGGCGACGTCGTTGAGCCACGCCACGCCGCGCGCCGCCATCGCCGCCATCACCTCGGGCTTGCAGGTGTCAACGCTGACGCAACGGCCGCGGGCCAGCAGCGCGTCCACCACCGGCGACAGGCGCGCGATCTCGGTCGCCGCGTCGACGTCCTCGGCGTCGGGGTGCGTCGACTCGGCGCCGACGTCGAGCACGTCGGCCCCGGCGGCAGCCAAGGCTTCGGCGTGCGCTATCGCCGCCGCCGGATCGAAGTGCCTGCCGCCGTCGGCGAACGAGTCGCGGGTGACGTTGACGATGCCGAAGGTCCGCATGCGACGAAGTCCGGAGCATAGAGGCGCTGCGGCCGGCGCCATCGGCGGTTCCGCCGCAGCGTCGGCGACAATCTGCCCCACCGCCAGACGGTGGGCCGGCGCAGCCAGCGAGATGGCCCCTACGGCGTCCGGTCGCCGAGCAGCGCGAACCGGCAGAACGCCGGGCACGCCTCGCAACCAGGACCGCGGTTCCGCCTCAGCGAAGTGCGGTCGTCAGCGCTGCCAGCGGCTACGCAGGCACGACTCGCAGCGGCCGCACGGGCGCTCGCCGCCTTCGTAGCACGACCAGAAGTCATCGGCGGTGAAACCGAGCGCGCGGGCGGCAGCGACGATCGCCGCCTTGTCCATGCCGATCGTCGGGCTGACGACCCGAACGCCCGTGCGCGTCCCGTGCGCGAGGAACGCCGACGCCGCGGCGAGGAACGCCGCCGAGTTGTCGGGGAAGGTGACCGCTTCCTCGCGGTTGAAGCCGGCGACGACGCATTGTGCGCCGAACGCCTCGGCGTAGGCCGCGCCGATGGCGACGAACACCGCGTTGCGCGCCGGCACCCAGACCTTGACGGCGCTGGCAGCGTCGCCTGGGCGCTCGACGGTGCCGGTCGGCAGCGCGCCGCCGCCGGCGACGAGCGCTGAGCCGCCGCGCGCGGCCACCGACGCGAGCCACGGCAACGGCACGGCGTGGAAGGCGCCGCCGAAGCGCTGCGCCAACGCTGTCGCAGCCGCCCGTTCGCGCGCCGCCGCGCGCTGGCCGTAGTCGAAGCACAGGCTGGCGAGCACGCGGCCGCCATCGGCGACGAAGCGCGCGGCGGCGACGCCGGAGTCGAGGCCGCCGGACAGCAGCACGACGGCCGTGCGCGCCTCGCTCATTGCACGACGAACGTCTGCGGCGCCGACCGGACGTAGTCCATCTCGGTGCGCACGCGCTCGGCGAGCACGCAGTCGTCGGCCGTCGCGGGCGGCGCGCCCAGCGTCAGCCACACGCGGGACTCGACGACAACCGACCAGTCCCCGGCGGCGAGTCCCGGCGCGTTGGCCGGTACGGCGGCGAGCGACGGGAACTGCACGGTGCGCAGCGCGCCGGCAACGTCGCGGTCGGCGACGACGATGCGCCAACTGCGTCCCTGCGCGTCGGTGGCGGTGACGTCGTGCGTCGCGGCCAGGAAGCCCAGGAACGTGGCGCCGTCGACGAAGTCGGCGAAGGTGACGGCGGGCGCCGCGCCCGGACCGGTCGGCGGCGTGATCGCCGGCGTCGGCAGCGGGCCGAGGCCAGGCACAAGTCCCGGCGAAGGGAGCAGTTGCAGCAACTGGCGCGTGCGGCAGACGCGGCCGGCCGTGTCGCGCGCCTCGACCGTCGACCACAACGTCGGCGTGAACGGCGCGAAGCCGGCGACGATCGGCACGCTATAGCTGGCGTCGATGAGCAGGGCGAACAGGAAGAGCGAGAGGCGACCGACGCCGACCAAGGCCTGGCCTTCGAAGCCGTCGAGCGACGCCGTGATGCGCGCGCGCGGAAACCCGGTGGCCAGCGTCGCCAGGCCGGTGGTCCCGAGGTTTACCGCGTACGGCGCCGGCAAGGACGCCGTCTGGCCGGTCGCCGGGACCAGCACGAGGTTCTGCGTCACCGTGCCGCCGGGCACGGCCGGGCCGGCCGGCATCGTCGGCGTCGTCAGCGTCGGCCCGAGCGCTGGCGCGCCGTGCGACGCGAAGTACGGCGGCACGGTCGGCTCGAGCACGCCGGCGAAGGCGGTGACGATCTGCGCGCGATTGGGCGTGATCGGCGTCGGCGGGATCGTGTTCGGCGTCGCCGAGGCGCTGCGCACGCCGGTGACGCCGCGGTCGGCGACCGCCGTGTTGCCGACGACGACGGTCTGGCCCGCGACGGGCGCGAACACGGCGCTGCCGCCGAACGTCGCGGTCGGGTTGGTGCGCGCGCGCAGCGGCAACGACGCGAACGCCGCCTGCGTGGCGTACAGCGAGACGAGGTCGTAGCCGGCGCGCACGACCGTCACGGTGTGCGACGACGCCGTCAGGCCGCTGAAGCTCGCCCGCCCGTTGGCGTCGGTCGTGGCCGCGAGCTGGCCCGTGGCCGGCACCGTCGGCGCATCCGGATCGACCAGCACCGTCGCGCCGGCGATCGGCGCCAGCGTGCCTTCGTCGTAGGCCTCGACCACCAGCACGCCGGCGAGCGCGCCGGTGACCCGGCCGCGCGGCACGATGCGGCCGGTGAACGGATTGGCGGCGCTGTTGCCGGCGGCGTCGACGACCGCGAGCGTGAACGCGCGCGGCGCGGTAAGACGGCCGAGAAGGATCGGCCGCATCAGGAACGCGCCGTCGTCGCCGGCCCCGAACAGCTCGGCGTCGGGATTCACGCCGTCGCTCAAGGTCGCGGCCCCGAGCCGTTCGCTGGCGCGGCCGGTGAACGCCAACGACTCCAGATCGGTGTAGAGGTCGGCGCCGTCGTCGGACGCGGGCGGGCCGGCGCGCAGCACCGTCGGCCGCGTGACGTCGAAGCGCGGCGCCGACGCCGACGGCTGGTGCACGAAGCCCGAACGCTGGTTGCCGCGCCGCAGTTGCGCCGCGTAGGTCAACGCGCCGTCGTCGAGCTTCGGCGACGCCGCCGTGCCGAACTGGCCGCTGAAGTCGACGACGACGCTCGCGGGCTGCGGGCTCACCGAGGCCACCGTCGCCGTGCGCTCGAACCACGTCAGGTCGCCCGTCACAGTCGTCGCCTTGTCGCCGCCGTAGACGCGGACGGCGACGACGTCCCCTACCGCGGCGTCGGCGGGCAACTGCACGCGGAAGCGCGCGTTGGCGACGTTGGCGAGGTTGACCTTGTCGGCGAAACCGGGCGACGGATTGTCGAGCGCGATGCTCGCCGGCGGCGCCGGCGCGACGGTGCGGAAGCGGGCGAACGGCGTGCGGTTGTTGAAGTCGAGCGTGCCCTCGGCGCCGAACGCGATCGCCGCGGTGACGACGAGTTCGTGGTCGATCGCGGCGGCGAGCGGCGCGTTCGGGGCGATACGCGCGACCCGGCCGTCGCGCTGGCTGCCGATGCTCAGGCCCGTCAGCGGCAGGGACAACTCGGCCGCGACTGCCGCGCCGCCTTGCGGACGCACGAGGCAGTTGGCGGCGACGACGGTCGCGGGTGTCGCCGGCCGGTCGAAGACCACGAACACCGCGGTCTCCCGCGGCGCGTCGCGGAAGTTGTCACGCGGGTAGACGGCGAGGATACGGCCGTCGACGAGGGCGGCGTCCTGGTTGACCTGGAACTCGGCGAGCAAGTTGCCGCCGGTCGGCACGGTGAAGCGCACGCCGTCGCAATCGCGCGCGTCGGGCAGCAGCACGACCTCGTAGGTGACGTTGCCCTGGTTGGTGAGTTCGGTCACCGGCCGCAGCACCAGCAGCCGGCCGTCGGCGAGCAGGTCGTACGCGCACGGGATCGGCGTCGTCGATCCCTTCGCGCGCAGGATCAGCTTGCCGTCGGCGCCGGCCGTCGTGGTCGGCACGATCGAGGCCTCGTTGACGCTCTCGCTGAACTCGACCACGACGGGCACTGTCCGTGGCCAGCCGCTGCCGGAGGGGTAGGTCGCGCGCACCTGCGGCCGACCGTCGCGGGCGTCGCCGCCGACCGGCACCACCTGCACCGGCGAGAACGTCGACCCCGGCGGCGGCTCCGGCGGCTCGACGTTCGGGTCGAAGGCGCGCCCAACGTTGTCGCAGCCGCACGCAAACAGCGGCAGCAGCAGGGAGGCGAGGCGGAGAATCGGCTTCATCGGGCGGTCGTGGCGCGCAGACGGCGGGTCGCAGAGAGCGACGGACGGGGCGCCGGCGCGATTATTCCGCGCCGCGGGCCCCGGAGCCACAAGCGCTTGCGGCGATCGGGCGGCGCCGACGCCAACGATCAGCGCGGTGCCGGCTGTATCCGCCCGGCCGCCAGGACCGCGAGGCCGAACAGGAACAGGCCGACGCTCAGCGTCTGCCCCATCGTCATGCCGAGGAAGACGTCGGTCCCAAGGTGGTCATCGGGCTGGCGCACGAATTCGAGCGACCAGCGGATCGCGGCGTAACCGAGCAGGAAGACCGCAGTCGACGTCCCCAGCCGCCATGGCCGGCCACGCGTGAGCGTGTACAGCGCCCACAGCACGAGGCCGAGCACGAGGCCTTCGCCAATGCCCTCGTAGAGCTGCGACGGATGACGGAACGGCACCGTCGGGTCGCCGTTCGGCAGCGTGTCGGCGCTGACCTTGGCCCAATCCAGGCGCGGCGCCACCGCCGCCCAATCGATCGGTCGACCGAGGCCATCGGCCTGGCTCAGCGCCGGCTGCACGTCGACCAGCGAGCGCTTGCCGAAGGCGACCTGCACGCACAGTTCGCGATCGCGCATGGTCAGTCCGGGCGGCAGGCCGAAGAGGCGGGAGGCCTGCAAGTCGGTCGGGAACTGCATCGCGAATGGCGTGTCCTTGCTGGTGACGCGGCCGTACAACTCGCCGTTGATGAAGTTGGCGAAGCGCACGGCGAAGATGCCCGGCGTGACCGCGAAGGCGCAGGAATCGGCCACGCACAGCCAGCCCAGCTTGTGCTTGCGGCAGAACAGCGCGATGGCGACGGCGACGCCCATCAGGCCGCCGTGGAACGCCAGACCGCCCTTCCACACCTGCACGAACTCGCGCGGATCGAGCAGCGACTGGTCGTAGAACAGCGCGTACCCGGTGCGGCCGCCAAGCATGACGCCGAAGACGCAGTAGAAGATCAGGTCGGGCGCGACCTCGGGTTTGACCGGGAAGAAGCCCACGCGGGCGAGCCGGACCAGGATCCACTGCGCGGCGACGAAGCCGACGACGTACATCAGGCCGTACCAGCGGATGTCGAACGGCAACCCCGGAATGTCGAACAGCACCGGGTCCCAGGCAGGGAAGTCCATCGCTGCACGCTAGCGCGACAGCAGGTCGCGCGCGACGACGCCATGACGGCGGGCCCGGCCGCCGCTATCCTGCTCGCCCCCATGGCCCTGTCCGAACTGCGCTCCCTGCTCGGCGACGCCGCCGCGACCGCCGACGCGTTGCTCGCCGAGGTGCGCGCCGACCGCAGCCGACTGCCGGTGGTGTTCCCCGGCCTGCCGCGACGGCTCGGCCGCGAGCCCGTGCGCGGCGGCCGGCGCACGCTCGGCGGCGCGCTCGTCGACCTCGACGCCTTCCGCCGCTGCGATGTCGCCGCCGCGTGGCTGCTCGGCGCGCTCGGCGCTGCCGGCGACGAGGTCACCGGCCTGTACGCGCACGGCGACATCGACGAACGGGCGATGGCGCTGCGCAGCCTGCACTTCCTGCCGGTCGGCCAAGCGACGGTGGCGCTGTTCGGCGAGGTGCAGCGCACCAACGTCGTGCTGCACCTCGAAGCCGCGGTGTGCGATGGCGACCTGTTCGTGCGCACGCTGGGCCAGCCCGGCTTCGACCAGCCAACTGCCAACCGCCTGCTGCTCAAGCTCGCCTTCCTCGATCTGCCGCTCGCGCGCGTGTTCGGGGCCGAGCGCACCGCCAATGGCGAACTGTCGCGCATGCTGCGCGACCTCGCCACCGAGCGCGAAGCCGCCGGCCGTTCGGTGTGGCGCGACACCAACCGCCTGCTCGGCCGTGCGCCGTGCCCCGGCGCGATCGCCCGCCTGATCGGCGGCCTCGAACACGGCGACGACGGCGTGCGCCTCGCCGCCGCCGAGGGCCTGCTGGCGCTCGGCCGCAACGACCTCGCCCCGTTCGCCAAGGAACGCCTCAACCGCGAACCGCGCGCCGACGTCCAGGCGCTACTGCAACGTTTCGCCGGCGGCTGAACCGCCGGCTCGCTCGCCCACACAACGACTCCAGACAATCCTCGCCCGCCACAGCCGATGCTGATCTTCGAACCGCACATCCACATGTTCAGCCGGATCACGGACGACTACGAGCGCATGGCGCTCGCCGGCGTCCGCGCCGTGCTGGAGCCGGCGTTCTGGCTCGGCCAGCCGCGCACGCACGTCGGCACCTTCGTCGACTACTTCGACACACTGGTCGGCTGGGAACGCTTCCGCGCGCAGCAGTTCGGCATCCACCACTTCTGCACGATGGGCCTCAACCCGCGCGAGGCCAACGACGACCGCGTCAACGCGGACGTGCTGGCCTTGCTGCCGCGCTACCTGGAGAAGGACGGCGTGCTCGGCGTCGGCGAGATCGGCCTCGACGACCAGACCGCGACGGAGGAGCGCTTCCTCGCCGCCCAGCTGGAGCTGGCGAAGAAGCACGGCCTGCCGGCGCTGATCCACACGCCGCACCGCGACAAGAAGCGCGGCTTCGAACGCTGCATCGCGATCGTCAAGGAGAGCAGCCTGCCGATGGAGCGCGTGCTGCTCGACCACGGCAACGAGGAGACGATCAAGCTGACGCGCGACCTGGGTTGCTGGTCGGGCTTCTCGATCTATCCGCACACCAAGATGGACCCGGCGCGCATGGTCGCGATCGCAACCGAGCACGGCGTCGAGCGCATGATCATCAACAGCGCCGCCGACTGGGGCGTCAGCGACCCGATGATGGTGCCGCGCACGGCGGTCAAGCTCGAGCAGGCGGGCGTCTCGCGCGCGCGCATCGAGCAGCTGGTGTGGAAGAACCCGATCGCGTTCTTCGCGCAGAGCGGCCGCCTGACCGAGGCGATGCTGCAGCAGCCCGCGCGCGCCAACCTGCGCGAGACCTTCGACGGCAACTCGGTGCTGCGCGGCCAGGACCCGGACAAGGTCTGACAGCGCGCGCCGCCCGCCGCCGCGCACGCCATGTCCCCCGCCGCCACCACCAATGACGCCCGCCGCTTGCGGCTGCGCGCCGCGGGCCTGCTCGCTGCGGCATGGCTCGCCGCGTGCGCCGGACCGGCCGCTGCCGACGGCGAACTTCGCACGGCGCGCGGCGACGACCACCGCGACGCGCTGGCGGCGCACGCCGCCGGCGAGGACCCGCAGCGCTGGGCCGCCGAGGTGCGGCAGTTGCTCGACGCGCCGCCGGCGCCGGGCGGCGTGGTCTTCGTCGGCAGCTCGAGCATCCGCGGCTGGCGCTCCCTCGCCACGGACATGGCCGGCCTGCCGGTCGTGCGGCACGGGTTCGGCGGCTCCAAGCTGATCGACGCCTGCTACTGGTCGGACGAACTGGTCACGCGCCACCGCCCGTCGGCCGTCGTGCTGTTCAGCGGCACCAACGACCTCGCCGGCGAACGGCCGAAGTCCGCCGCGCAGGTGCGCGACCTGTTCCGCCTGTTCGTGCAGCGCGTGCGCCGCGACGACCCGGAGCTGCCGATCGCGTGGATCGCCATCACGCCGACGCCGGCGCGCGCCAAGCACGTCGCGCTGGTGCGCGCGGCCAACGAGCTGGTACGCGCCGAGTGCGCCGCCGATCCGCGGCTCGCGTTCGTCGACCCGTCGCCGGACCTCGCGACCCCGGACGGCGCGCCCGATCCGCGCTTCTTCCAGCGCGACGGCCTGCACCTGAACGCCGACGGCTACGCGGTGTGGACGCGCCACGTGCGGCCGGTCGCCGAGCGACTGCACGCGCAGCGCACGGCAGCGGACGCGGACCGGCGCTGAAGGAGCTGGGCGCGGGCCGGCGAACGGCCGGCGCGATCGCCTCTGCGCACGGCCACGCCGGCAGCGAGGCCTCGTCCTGCCTGCCCCTGGTTGAGCGCCATGGGGAAGCGCGCGACGCTGCGGCCGTGTCCACGTCGGATCCCGAGTTCGCCGCCCGCTTCGAACAGATGGGTAGGTTCTTCCTGGGCACCTCGGACGTGCATCAGGCGCTGACGCGGGTGACGGAGCGGTTGGAGGAACTGCGCATCACGTACGCGGTGTGCGGCGCGATGGCGGTCAACGCGCATGGGCTGCAGCGGGCGACCACGGACGTCGACGTCCTGCTGACGCCTGATGGCCTCGCACGCTTCAAGGCTGCATCGCTCGGGCTCGGCTTCGTCGAGAGGTTCCCCGGCAGCCGCGGCGTGCGCGACGCTGCCACCGGCGTGCCGATTCGATTCCTGCTGACCGGCGGCATTCCGGGCGATGGCACGGATCGCGGCGTCGCGTTCCTTGACCCAGCGCACGTCGCGATCGAGATCCACGGCCGCAAGTACGTGTCCCTGGCGCGCCTGATCGAACTCAAGCTGGCTGCAGGCCTGTCCGCGCCCGATCGCCCGCGCGACTTCGACGACGTCATCCGCCTGATCCAAGCGAACGCGCTCGGCGAGCACTTCGCCGACCAGCTGCACCCGTACGTGCAGCCGAAGTACCGCGAGCTGTGGGGCTACGCGCAGCGGCCGAGCGACCTGCCGGAGTGACCCCGGCCCGCCGCGCCGGCCGCGCCGCCGCAGCGCTTCGCTTTCAGCGCCGGCCGCCGTAGGCTGTTCGCCCCGAAATGGCCGACCTCGCGCACGAGATCCAGCGCCGCCGCACGTTCGCGATCATCTCGCACCCCGACGCCGGCAAGACGACGCTGACCGAGAAACTGCTGCTCTACGGCGGCGCCATCCGCGAGGCCGGCTCGGTCAAGGCGCGCAAGGGCGGCGCGCACGCGACGTCCGACTGGATGGAGCTGGAGAAGAAGCGCGGCATCTCGATCACCAGCAGCGCGCTACAGTTCGAGTACCAAGGCCACTGCATCAACCTGCTCGACACCCCGGGCCACCAGGACTTCAGCGAGGACACCTTCCGCACGCTGGTCGCCGCCGACGCCGCGCTGATGCTGATCGACGGCGCCAAGGGCGTTGAGCCGCAGACGATCAAGCTGTTCAAGGTCTGCCGCGACCGCGGCATCCCGATCGTCACCGTCGTCAACAAGATGGACCGGCCGGCGCGCGCGCCGCTCGACCTGATGGACGAGGTCGAGAAGGTGCTCGGCATCACCATCACGCCAGCGACATGGCCGATCGGCAGCGGCGACAACTTCCGCGGCGTCTACTCGCTGCGCGACAAGCAGGTCTTCCTGTTCGAGCGCACGGCGCACAACGCCACCAAGGCGCTGGTGCAGGCGACCGGCCCGGCAGACCCAGCACTCGCCGCAGCGCTGGGGCCGAAGGCGCACGCGCAGCTGCTCGAGGATCTCGCGATGGTCGAGACCTGCGTGCAGCCGTTCGCAATGGACGCATTCCTGCAGCAGAAGATCTCGCCGATGTTCTTCTGCAGCGCGCTGGTCAACTTCGGCGTCGAGAACATCCTGCAGCGCTTCCTGGAGATCGCGCCGCCGCCGGGTCCGCTGCCGACGCTGGAAGGCAGCGTGCCGCCCGCTGCGCCGTTCTTCTCCGGCTTCGTCTACAAGGTCGCGGCCAACATGGACAAGATGCACCGCGACCGCATCGCATTCCTGCGCGTGACGTCCGGGCACTTCGTCCGCGGTATGTCGGCCAAGCATCTGCGCCTACAGCGCGAGGTGCGCCTGTCGCACCCGCACCGCTTCTTCGGCCAGGAGCGCATCTCGATCGATGAAGCGTTCCCCGGCGACGTCATCGGGCTCATCAACCCTGGCATGTTCCGCGTCGGCGACGTGCTCAGCTCGGGCCCGAACTTCGAGGTGCGCAACTTCCCTCGCTTCGCGCCGGAGATCTTCGCGCAGGTCGCGCCGCGCGAGCCGTCGATGGCCAAGGGCTTCGGCAAGGGCCTCGAGCAGCTCGGCGAGGAAGGCGTCGTGCAGGTGTTCTGGCCGCGCTTCGGCGCGCGCGAACCGATCCTCGGCGCCGTCGGCGAGCTGCAGCTGGAGGTCTTCCAGTGGCGCCTCGAGAACGAGTACGGCGTCGAGCTGCGGCTCGATCGCAAGCAGTGGACGCGCGCGCGCTGGATCGCCAACGTCACCGACGAGGTGCTCGAGATCCTGCCGATGGTGGTCAAGGACGAGGCCGGCCGCTTCGTCGCGCTGTTCCACTCCGACTTCGAGATCGACTACGCGAAGTCGCGCTACAAGGGCCTCGAGCTGCTCGAAGCGCCGCCGGCCGAAGAAGACCTGGGCTGACGCGCGCCGCAAGCTCGCCTCGCCCGCCCCGGGACGCAGCCGACTAGGAGTCTGCGTCACGGGACGCGCGCCGATCCGGCGCGTGGATTCGCGACCGGGGCGAAGCCGGCGACCGCAGGCGGATCGGTGGATCCGCCGAGGATCGACGGCGAGCTCCCGGGCGCGAAGACGCGTGCCGGGCGGCGTGGCCTTCCGGGACGCAGACTCCTAGCGCTTGCTCGGCCGCACTTCGGCCGGCGTCTGCTGGCCTGCTGGCACGTCCTTGTTGCGCGCCGCAGCGGCCTTCTCGGCCTTCGCCTCGGCGTCGACGCAGGCCTGCTGGATCGACTCCCACAGCGGCGCGAACTGCTGCACCGGCTTCGGCTTGCCACCAGCGGCCGGCGCCGCGACGACGAACGCGTCGTCGCCGAGCTTGGGATCGCGCGTCAACTCCTCGACGGTCACGATCTGCACCGCCTGTTCGCCGAGCAGTTGCCGCATCGACACGAGCGCGAGGTCGGCGGCGCGCACGAACACTTCGACGCGGTCGGCGACCGGCAGGTCCGGGTCGTCGGCGCCGAGACTGGCGCGGCGTGGGCCGGCGAGCCACGTGCCCTTCGCGCCATCACGCACGTCGCGCGCCTCGATCGCAAGGTCGAACTGCCGCCGCAGCGCCGACAACAGGCCGCTGCCGAGCGGGCTCTCGGCGCGGCGTTCGGGCGACGACGCCGCCTTGTCAGTCATGCCCGGCAGGTCGTCGCGCTGCAGCACGCGGCCGGCCCACTCGAGGTCGGCGACGATCGCCGGCTCGATGGCGACGAAGACCTCGCCGAAGGCGGGGTCGTCCTCGCGCAGCGTGATGCCCGCGGCCGACTGCGCCGACTCGGCGCTGCCGCGCAGGCCGTCGCCGGTCTCGTAGGCGAAGCGCGCGTACGTGGCGCGCCGGTCGCCGTAATGCGCGCGCAGTTCGCCGCGGACTGAGACGACGAGGCCGCCTGGCAGCCTGCCCTCGGTCGCCATGCGCAGCGACACGGCCTGCAGCTTGGCCTCGGCGGCGCGCATCGACGCGATCAGGTCGTCGATGCGCTGCGCGGCGGCCTTGGCCGCGGCGGTCGCCGGCGGCGGCGTCGCGGGTTGCTCCTGCGCAGCCACCGGCGTGAGCAGGAGCGCAAGGAGCAGGGCTATGGTCGTCGGTGCGGTCGTCATGCCGGGTTGTCGGGCGATGGTAGCGGCGCGATGCGCCCAGCGAACGACCAGGGCGCGAATCCACAATCGGCAGCGGCCCGTTACGCGGCCGGCCGCCGCCGCTAATGTTGCCGCGCAACCATGCTGCCACCCGCCCACCGCCTCGCCGTCGCCGTCGTGCTGCTCGCGGCCGCCGTCCCCGCCGACGAGGTGCGCTTGCTCGACGGCCGCGTGCTGGTCGGCGCGGTCGCCAAGACCGCCGACGCGCTGACGGTGACGACGAAGCAGGGACCGGTGACCGTGGCCCTCGCCGACGTCCGCGAACACCGCACCGACGACGACCTGCGCCGCGCCCTCGCCGACGCCGCCCGCGCCGCCGGCGACACGCCGTTCGCGCAGTTGCAGCTGGCGCAGCGGGCCCGCAACTGCGGTCTGCTGCCGGAGGCGTGGCAGCGCTTCGACAAGGTCGCCGCCGCGCTGCCGACGCTGCCGGCGGACGCGCCGCTGCGAGCCCGCGCCGCCGCGTTCGCCGGCGAACTCGCCGACGAGTTGTTGCCGGCTGGCCACCGCGACGACGGCACGAAGGCGCAGGTCGCGGCGTTGCTCGACGGCGTGCACGCCGCCACCGGACCCGGCCGCCTCTACGCCATCGAGACGCTGCTCGCGCGCCTGCCCGGCGCCGACGCCGAACTGCGCACGCAGGCCCGCCGCAACGGCAACGCCCGCCGGCGGCTGGCGGCGCTGGCGGCGCTGCAGCAGCGCGGCGAGGCCGGCAGCGAGCGCTTCGTGCTGCGCACGTGCGTGCTCGACGCCAGCGACGAAGTGCGCGCCGGCGCCGGCGCCATCGCCGCGACGACCTTCGACGCCGACGACCTCGCCTACGTCGCCACCGGCCTCGACCACCCCTACCCCAAGGTGCGCATCCGCACCGCCGAACTGCTCGGCGCCGTCGGCGCGCCGGCGGCGCTGCCGCTGTTGGCCGAGG
>Ga0194121_10003055_pt1 | contig 25835 bp, 24 predicted proteins | sample TA2MahCa50mmetaG_FD_148609 | JGI IMG/M metagenome (GOLD analysis project Ga0194121, IMG submission 148609) | Freshwater microbial communities from Lake Tanganyika, Tanzania - TA2015020 Mahale Deep Cast 50m | ecosystem: Environmental > Aquatic > Freshwater > Lake | place: Tanzania: Lake...
ACCGCGGCCACGCTGCGGGCGATCGACGCCGAGGCGGGCGGCGGCTTCTACGCCGTCCCGGCGGAGGCCGAGGTCGACCGGGCCGCGGCCGACGCCGCGTTCGCTGCAGGCGACGTCGTCGTCGACGTCCAGACGCACCTCGTGCGCCCCAGCCTGGCCGCCGGGCCCGCGGGCGACGCGCTGGGGTTCTTCCTGCGCTCGGTCGACCCCGACCGGTGGGGTGACGGCATCGATCCGCAGCTCCTGGGTGCGGCCACGTGGGCCGCCAACGTGTTCGGCGGCAGCGAGACGGCGGTCGCGCTGCTCACGTCGCCGCCGGGTCGTGCTCACGAGAACGTGCTCACCAACGACGACATCGCCTCGGTGCGCGAGATCGTCGACCGCTACGCCGGCACCGGGCGCGTCCTCACCCACACGATCGTGCATCCCAACCTCGGCGTCGCCGAGCGCGACGCGATGGCCGAGTGGAGCGAGACCCTGCAGCCCGCGGGCTGGAAGGTGTACACGCTGTGGGACCCACCCGAGAACCGGCGAGGTGGCTGGTTCCTCGACGACGACGAGACCGGCGGCCCGTTCCTCGAGCAGGTGCGCGCCACGGGGCGCACGATCGTGTGCGCGCACAAAGGTCTCGGCGGGCCGATCTCCAGCCTCGCCCCGGCGGGCGCGTCTCCCCGCGACGTCGGCCCTGCGGCCCGGGCGTTCCCCGACCTCACGTTCGTCGTCTACCACTCGGGCTACGAGCAGCCCGGCGCGCGCGACGACCTCACCGATCCTGCGGGTGGCGTCGGCCGGCTGGAGGAGAGCCTGCGCGACGCCGGTGTGCCGCCGGGCACCAACGTCTACGGCGAGCTCGGCTCCACCTGGTTCCTCGTGTCCCGCCGCCCCGAGGAGGCCGCCCACGTGGTGGGCACGCTCCTGCGCTGCGTGGGCGAGGACCGGATCCTGTGGGGCACCGACTCGATCTGGTACGGCCCGCCGCAGTCGCTGATCGACGGGTTCCGGGCGTTCACGATCCCCGAGTGGATGCAGGAGCGCTTCGGGTACCCACCGCTCACGGCGACCGCGAAGGAGAAGATCCTCGGGATCAACGCGGCGCAGGTCTACGGCATCGATCTCGCCGCGGTCCGACGCCACGAGTCGCCCCTCTGGCTCGACCCGGTGCGGACCGAGCTCGCCGAGCGGCTCGCCTGAGACGGTCGCCCGGAGGGGCGACGGCTAGAGGGGCGTGCGCTGGTTGAGCACCCGGGCGTTGTCGCGCATGACGAGGCGTTGCGCGTCGGCGTCGAGCTCCTTCACCTCGGGCAGGTAGTCGAGCGGCCGCGGCATGCCCTCGATGTGCGGCCAGTCGGACCCGAAGATCACCCGGTCGGCGCCCATGAGGTCGACGATCTCGTAGACGTCGTCCTCCCAGAACGGGTTGATCCACACGTTGCGGCGGAACGACTCGACCGGGTCGTCGGCGAAGTAGCCGGGCATCTTGCGGGCGGTGGAGTGCAGCTTCTTGAACAGGTCACCGAGGAACTCGGAGCCGTTCTCCACCGAGGCGACGCGCACGTTGGGGAAGCGGTCGAACAGCTTGTCGAACGCGAGCGTGATGAGGAAGTCGTACGCGGCCCGCTCGATCGCGAAGCTGCGCACAGATGGCCGCCAGCCGCCGGTGCTGAACTTCGCCGAGAACGAGTCGTCGTCGGCATAGCCCTGCGACGAGTAGCCGCTGTCACCGGCGTGCGCGACCACGGTGATGCCGGACTCGTTGACCCGGGCCCAGAACGGGTCGAACATGGGATCGGTGGGCGGCCGAACGCCCTGCGCCGTCCAGACGGCGGCCGGGCGCATGACGACGGTGCGGGCGTCGTGGTCGAGAGCCCACTCGAGCTCGCGCACGGCCCAGTCGATGTCGCACAGCGAGATGTACGGCGCAGTGAAGATCCGGTCGCGGTAGGCGCAGCCCCAGTCGTCCTCGATCCACCGGTTGAACGCGGTGAACATCATCGTGACGGCCTCGGGGTCGTGCTTGAGGAGCTCCTCGTAGATCATCCCGAGGGTGGGGAACAGCCAGATCTGCTCGAGCCCGTGCTCGTCCATCGTGGCGAGGCGCGCGTCGCGGTCGCGGTACTCGGGGCGGATCGGCTCACGCTCGCGCAGGAAGTCGAGCGGCGACCTCTGGTCGGGGTTGCCCCGGAAGTAGTCGTGCATCGCGCCGGCGGGCGACACGGGGTCGAAGGTCGGGTTGACCACCGCGTGGCTCACCCGGCCGCCGATCACGTGGTACTGGCGGCCGTTGATCTGCGCCCACTGGATCACCCGTGACCCCTGGCGGGGGTCGAGGTGCCGGGTGAACGCGTCGATCGCCTCGTAGTAGTGGTTGTCGGCGTCGAACGCGAGGTAGTCCAGGTCGGCCATGGGCTCCAGGTTAGGCGCCGCTCAGGTGGCCTCGACGAAGTCGGCGACCACCCGGGCCAGCTCCGGCCCCCGGTCCTCCTGGAGGAAGTGGCCGCCGCCCTCGATGACGGCGTGGGGCTGGTCGGCACTGCCGGGGATGCGCTGCCTCAGCACCCGGTCCGAGCCCGCGGTGATCGGGTCCTGGTCGGAGAACGCGCACAGGAACGGCCGCTCGTAGCGCTCCAGCACCTCCCAGGCGGCGCGGTTCGCGGCCGACTCGGGGTCGTCGGGCGTGGTGGGGACGAGGGTCGGGAACTGGCGCGCGCCGGCCTTCATCGCCTCGTCGGGGAAGGGCGCGTCGTAGGCCGCGATCACCGCGGGTGAGAGGTCGGTGGTGGACCCGGCGTTGACGATCGCGCCCGCCGGGAACGTCGGGACGTTCTGGGAGAAGTCGCGCCACGCGAAGAAGGCGTCGGTCGCCTTCGCGTCCCCGGTCGGGAGGAAGGTGTTGGCCGCCACCACCCGGGCGAAGCGCTGCGGGTTCGCGGCGACCAGCCGCAGCCCGATCAGACCGCCCCAGTCCTGGCACACGAGAGAAGCGTCGTCGAGGGCCGTCGCGTCGAGGAAGGCCTGCATCCAGGCAACGTGGCGGGCGTAGGTGTAGTCGGTCCGCTCGACCGGCTTGTCGGAGCGACCGAAGCCGACGAGGTCGGGGGCCACGCAGCGCAGACCGGCGTCGACGAGCACCGGGATCATGTGGCGGTAGAGGAAGCACCACGACGGCTCGCCGTGCATCAGGAGCACCGTCGGCGCGGCGGGGTCCCCCTCGTCGAGGTAGTGGACGCGCAGCGCGCCGCCGTCGCCGGACGGGACCTCCACGTAGTGGGGTCCGAAGGGGAAGTCGGGAAGGTCGACGAAGCGGTCGTCGGGGGTTCGCAGGGTGTCCACCGGGCTCCTCGTGCTCCTCGTGCTCCTCGTGCCCGGCGGCGCCGGGTCGGGCCCGGATGGTCGCGGGCACCGATGAGTAGCCTGACCCGACCGTCCGATGGGTGCCAATCCTCCTCCGTCCGAGCCGCCGGTCGAGCCTGCGCCGGCACCCACCGAGCCGTCCGAGGCGCGCCCGCGCTTCTCGGTCGGGCGGATCCTCCTGCTGGCCGTCACCGGGGTCTCGCTCTATCTCCTGGCCCCGAGCATCGGCGAGGTGTTCTCGGCGTGGGACCGCCTCGGCGAGTTCAACCCGCTGGCGCTGCCGATCGTCCTGGCGCTCGAGGGCGCCAGCTTCGCGTGCGTGTGGGTCCTCACGGCGATCGCCCTCCGCAAGGACCACTGGGACGCCATCGTCCTGTCGCAGCTCGCCGGCAACGCCTTCAACCGGGTCACCCCGGGTGGCGGCGCGACCGGCACGGCGTTGCAGGCCCGCATGCTCACGGACGCGGGGTACGAGTACACGAAGGCGCTCACGGCCCTGACGGTGCAGTCGCTCCTCATCACCGCGGCGCTGGTGGCGATGCCGGTGCTCGTGATCCCGGGCGTGCTCACCGGCGCCGCGCTGCCCGGCAGCCTCCTCCAGGCGGCCTGGCTGGGTGCGGTCGTCTTCGTCGTGATGGCGGCGGTCGGCACGCTGCTCCTGGCGACCCGGCGGCCGGTGAAGCGCCTGGGCGACTTCCTCGCCGGGTTCGCCAACCTGTTCCGGTTCCGCAGGCCGAAGATCGAGGGCCTCGGCGACCGGCTGCTCGTCGAGCGCGACGAGATCCGCGACACGATGGGCTCGCGCTGGCACGAGGCGGTGGGAGCCGCCGTGGGCCGTTGGTTCTTCGAGTACCTCGTGCTCCTGCTCGCGCTCTACGCCATCGACGCCAGGCCCGACCCCTGGTCGGTGCTGCTCGCGTTCGTCGCGGCGTCGGTGCTCAGCATGATCCCGATCACGCCGGGCGGGCTCGGCTTCGTGGAGGCCGGACTGACCGCGACACTCGTCGCGGCGGGCATCGGGGCCGAGAAGGCGCTGGCCGCGACGCTCCTGTTCCGGCTCGTGTCGTTCTGGCTCCCGCTGCCGATCGGGGCGGTGGCGGGGTGGTGGTTCCGCCGGCGGTACCCCCGCGTCCCGCGCGTCTGACCCGTCCGCTCCGAGCGGCGGACGTCAGCTGCGGCCCAGGAGGAACGCGGCGTTGCCCGCGAAGAGGCCCGGCCAGTCGTCGGGCGAGAGGCCGTAGGTCTGCCCGCGCCCGTAGTCGCCGAGCGGATCGGCGGTGCCCTCGGAGTGCGGGTAGTCGCTGCAGCACATGAGCAGGTCGGCGCCGCCGAGCTGGCTGCGGAGGTTCGTCGGTAGCTCGTAGGCGAACGACGACACCCGTACCTGGCGCAGGAAGTACTCGCTCGGACGGAGCGACAGCGCGGCGGGCGGTTGGCCGTTGAGCTTCGTGGTGAAGTCGACGCCCCCGTCGAGCATCATCAGGTACAGCGGCACCCACACCGCCGACAGCTCCACTACGCCGATGCGCAGGTCGGGGTGGCGCTCGAGCACGCCGTTGACGATGAGGTCGGTCAGTGCGAGCGCCGCGGCCGAATACAGGAACACCGACTCGAGCGTGGGCACGAACGCGCGGTCGGCGTCGACGTACCAGGCGTCGTCGAACGGGCGGGGCTGGTCGGCGACGTGGAAGCACGGCGCGATCCCGTGGGTCGCGAACGTGCCCCACGCCCGGTCGAGGTCGGGGTGCGAGAGCGGGCGCCCGTCGACGAGCGCGGGGGCCACCATCGCGGTGCGCACCCCGGCCGCGGCCAGCGCCCCCAGCTCGGCGTCGAGCCAGTCGAGATCGCGCAGGCTCACGTGGCCGACGGGGTGGAGGCGGCCGTGCCCGTCGGTGACCACCGAGGCGCACCACCGGTTCCAGGCCCGCATGTTGGCGAGCAGGGCGGGGCGGTCGACGCCCACGCGGCGCTCCCACAGCAGGCCGTAGTTGGGGAAGCAGACCGCCTCCTCCACGCCCATCCCGTCGAGGGCCGTGACGCGGGCGGCGGGGTCCCAGTGGTCGCGGGGGAGCAGGTCGTCGTAGTGCGCCGCGGGGGCCTCCCCGGCGAGGGCACGCTGCCGGAGCTGCCCGATGCCGCCGGTGTCACCGGGGGTCTGCACCAGGGCGAGGCCGAGGGTCTGGTCACGCCAGCGCAGCCAGGTGTTGCCGGCGTCGTCGTCGTCCATCCGGACGGCGTCGGCGCGGTGCGCGGGGTCGATGTGGTCCGCCCACAGGCTCCGCGGCTCCACGAGGTGCTGGTCCGAGTCGATCACTCCCGCCGTTCCCATGGTCCCCCTCCCGATGCGTTTCTCACCGTCGATCCCCAACGCGGCCGTTCGCGCGGTGCGAGCGTGGCACATCCCGGGAACCGGTGGCGAGGGGCCTCCCCCGCGGCCACAATGCCGGGTGTGACCAGCGTGATGGACCCCCAGACGATCGACATCTACGACCCCGACGGGTACGTGGCCGCCGCCCCCCACGAGGTCTTCGCCTACCTCCGCCGCGAGCACCCCGTGTTCCGCCAGGAGATGCCCGACGGCACCTTCTACTGGGCGGTGATGCGCCACGCCGACGTGGTGGAGGTGTCCCGGGAGCCGTTGCGCTTCTCCGCCCAGGTCGGGGGCGTGGTGCTCCAGGACATGGAGCCCGAGCGCCTCGAGCAGTCCAAGAACATGTTGCTGATGATGGACCCGCCCCGCCACACCGCCCTGCGCAAGGAGGTGGCGCACCTCTTCAAGGCCCGGGCCATCGCCCGGCTCGAGGGGGCGATCCGCAAGGTCAGCGGCGAGATCCTCGGGCGTGCAGCCGAGCAGGGTGACGTCGAGTTCGTGCACGACGTCGCGTCCAACCTCCCGTCGCAGGTGTTCGGCGAGATGATGCGGATCCCGGTGGAGGACCGGGCCGACATCAACCGGTGGGCCGAGCAGACGACCTCGGGCAGCGACCCCGACGTCAACCCCGACAACTACGCGGCCGGCGACAGCGAGGGATCGGTGCAGATGGCCGCGTACGGCTACGAGTACGCGGTGCGCCGCCGCGACGAGGAGGGCGACGACCTCGGCCTGGCGCTGCTGCGCACCGAGGTCGACGGCCAACCGATGACCGACCTCGAGTTCGCCTACTTCTTCGTGCAGCTCGTCACCGCCGGCAACGACACGACCCGCACCATGATCTCGTCGGGGCTGTACGAGCTCCTGCAGCACCCCGACCAGATGGCGATGCTGCGCGCCGACCGGTCGCTCATCCCCACTGCGATCGAGGAGATCCTCCGCTACGCCAACCCGCTCCACTACTTCCGGCGCACCGCGACGGAGGACACCGAGATCGCCGGTCAACCGATCGCCGCGGGCGAGAAGGTGGCGATGATCTACACGTCGGCCAACCGCGACGAGCGGGTCTTCGCCGATCCCGACCGCTTCGACATCACCCGTTCTCCGAACCCGCACCTCTCGTTCGGCATCGCCGAGCACTTCTGCCTCGGCGTGCATCTCGCCCGGCTCGAGGGGCGGGTGTTCTTCGACGAGATGCTCACTCGGTTCCCGGCGATCGAGCAGACCGGCGACGCCGCCCGCTTCCGGTCCAATCTCAACAACGCCCTCAAGGTGCTCCCGATCCGCCTGGCCTAGATTCGGCGCCGGATCGCACTCGACCGAGGGGGAACGATGAGCGACGGTGAGCGCAAGCTCGGGGGCGTGGGCACGAAGGTGCTCTTCGAGAACGAGTACTGCCGCGTGTGGGAGATGGATCTCGCGCCCGGCGAAGCGGGCGACATTCACCAGCACGACCATCCCTACGTGCTGGTGATCCTCGACGGCGACCGCATCGCGGCCAAGCCCGAGCCCGACAGCCCGGTCCACGGCGAGTACTTCGAGGCCGACGTCACCATCCCGAGCGTGGTGGAGATGCCCGCCGGCGGGATCGAGACCGCGATCAACATCGGTGAGAAGCGGTACTACGAGCTCCTCATCGAGATCCTGAAGTAGGGGCCGACTCCCGTGGACGACGGCGCGGTGGCGCCCGCGCGCGCACTCGACGGCCTCCGGGTCCTCGACCTGGCGATCCTCTTCTCGGCGCCCCAGATCTCGGCGATGCTGGGCGACCTGGGGGCCGACGTCGTCAAGCTCGAGCCGCCGCCCCGCGACGGCAAGCCCGGCGGCGACCCGATGCGCGCGATGGGCGTGCAGCGCGGAGGGAAGTCGCTCACCTGGTCGCTCGTGTCGCGCAACAAGCGCACGATCACCTGCGACCCCACCACTCCCGCCGGGCGGGCGCTGCTCTACCGGCTGGTGGCCGCCGCCGACGTCGTCGTCGAGAACCTGCCGGCGGCCACGTTGGCGAAGTGGGGCGCGACCCCCGACGAGCTGCTCGCGGTCAACCCCGACGCGATCGTCGTGAGCGTGAGCTGCTACGGATCCACCGGTCCCTACGCGGGGCGCGACGGCAACGGCTCGCTGGCCGAGGCGTTCGGCGGGCTCACGAACCTCACCGGCGAGGCCGACGGTCCGCCGATGCTCCCCTCGCTCGCCCTGGGCGACACGTTGGCCGCCATCGCCGGGGTGGTGGGCACGCTGGCCGCGTGCTACCACCGCGACGCGCGCGGCGGGCGGGGCCAGAAGGTCGACGTGAGCATGTTCGAGCCCGTGCTCCAGTTGCTCACCGGCTCGATCATCGGCTACGAGGACGGCGCGCCGTCGCCGCGGCGCACGGGCAGTCGCGTGCCCAACGGCGTGCCCCGCAACGTGTACCGCACCCGCGACGACGCGTGGCTCGTGGTCTCGGGCAGCACCGACAACCAGGTGGGTCGACTCCTCCCGATCCTCGGGCTCGACACCGAGGCGGGCCTCGCGCGGTTCGCCAGGGTCCGCGACCGTGTGCAGCACGCCGACGAGCTCGACGGGCTCGTGGCCGACTGGATCCGTGCGCACGACCGTGACGAGGTCGTCGAGACGTTTCTCGACGCGCGCATCCCGGTGGCACCGGTCAGCACCGTGGCCGACATCGTCGCCGATCCCCACGTGCGGGCGCGCGGCGATGTCGTGACGGTCGACGACCCCGACGTCGGACCCATCCGCATGGTGGCCCCGCTGGCCCGCCTCTCCGAGACGCCGGCCGAGATCCGCTGGGCCGGTCCCGGGATCGGCGCCCACACCGACGAGGTGCTCCGCGAGTGGTGCGAGCTCCCCGACGACGAGATCACCGCCCTCCGCGGGCAAGGAGCGATCTGACGTGACGGCCCTGACCATCCCGCAGCTGCTCGCGACGTTCCCCGACCAGGGCGAGCACGCGCTGTTCGTGACCGCCGACGAACGACTCACCTACGCCGAGGCCGACCGCCGGTCGGCAGAGCTGGCCCGGAGGTTCCTCGCCGGGGGCATGGGCAAGAACACCCGCGTCGCGATCGTCCTCGCCAACGGCGCCGACTGGGTCGTCGCGTTCCTGGCACTGACCCGCATCGGCGCCCACGCGATCCTGCTCAACCCGTTCGGCAAGGCCCCCGAGCTCGCGTACGCGCTGCGTCACTCCGACGCCCACGCGGTCGTCACCGGCGCGCAGTCGGGCGGTGTCGACGTCGCCGCGCTCCTGGCCGCGGCGGTTCCCGAGCTGGCGCACCACCGCGGGCGCGATCAGCTGTTCGCCGAGTCCCACCCGTTCCTGCGCCAGGTCTGGTGGCTCGGCGAGCACCGGCCCCGCTGGGCCCACGACACCGGCGGGGTCACCGGCGTGGATGCCGCGCTGCTCGCCGCGGTCGAAGCGGAGGTGTCCCCGGCCGACGCGCTGCTCACGTCGTACACCTCGGGCACGACGGCCGAGCCCAAGGCGGTGACGCACTCACAGGGTGCCATCCTGCGCCAGGCCGAGCGGCTCGCGATCCGCCGCCGGTTCTCGCCGGGCGACGTCGTCTACACGCCGATGCCGCTGTTCTGGGTCGGCGGGGTGTGCTTCGGGATGCTCTCGTGCGCCACCCACGCGATGACGATGGTGACCGGGGCCCGGTTCGACGCCGGCGAGGCGCTCGATCTGATGGAGCAGGAGCACGTGACCCACGTGGCCTGCTGGCCCCAGGCGGCCGAAGGGATGGTGGCGCACCCGTCCTGGCCCCGACGCGACTTCTCGGGGCTGAAGGGGGGCCCGGCGCTGCTGCGCGGGCCGGCGTTCGCGGGGGTGACCATCGACCAGCGCGAGCAGAGCCTGGGCATGACCGAGACGTGCGGTCCGCACACCTTCTCGCTCGACTCCGACGCGATCCTGCCCGAGCACCTCCGCGGGTCGTTCGGCTCGCCGATGGAGGGGATGGAGCACCGCATCGTCGATCGGGAGACGCTCGAGCCGCTGCCCGACGGTGAGGTCGGCGAGCTGCTGGTGCGGGGCGACCACCTGATGATGGGCTTCCACAAGCGTGAGCGTCAGGACACCTTCCTGCCCGACGGCTGGTACCGCACCGGCGACCTCTGCTCCTGGCACGACGACCGCTTGTTCTTCCACGGGCGTGGCGGCGACATGATCAAGACCGCGGGGTTCAACGTCGCGCCGGCCGAGGTGGAGCGGGTGCTCGACGCGATGCCCGACGTGATGCACGTGGTGGTGATGGGCCTGCCCGATCCCGTGCGCGAGCAGGTGATCGGCGCGGTGGTCGCCCTCCGGTCCGACTCCGACGCGACCGCCGCGGTGCTCACCACCCGCATGAAGGAGCAGCTCAGCTCCTACAAGGTGCCCACGGTGTGGTGCCTCGTCGACGAGCCGACCTACCCGATGCTCGAGACCGGCAAGGTCGATCGTGCCCGCGCCCGCGCGCTCCTCGACACGGCCCACGAAGCCGCCGACGAGGTGTCCTAGGCCGCGTTGGTGCGGGCCATCTCCCGGCGTCGGGGGTAGTGGTCGGCGACGGCGTAGTGGAGCGTGGGCCGCTCGTCCCAGATGGCGACGTCGCCCTCGGTCCACTCGTAGCGCACCTGGAACTCGGGCTTCTCGCAGTGCCGGTAGAGCAGCTCGAGGAGCGCGTCGCTCTCCTCGGGGGTCAGACCGACGATCCGGTTGGTGAACCCCCGGTTCACGTAGAGGTACCTCCGACCGGTGACGGGGTGCACCCGCACGACCGGGTGCTCCGCGCCCGGCACCAGCTCCGCGGCTTTGCGGGTCATCTCCTCACCACCCTTGGACTTGAACGCGGTGGCCCGGCCCATGTCGTGGAAGGCGACGAGGCCGTCGAGCATCTCCTGCATGGTGGGTGAGAGCGCGTCGTACGCGGCGTAGGTCGACGCGAACAACGTGTCGCCCCCGCGCTCGGGCATCTCGATCGCCCGCAGGATGCCCCAGGTCGGGGGCGCGGGGTCCCAGCTCACGTCGGTGTGCCACTGGTCCTGGAACGGCGGGTGCTCCTCGTCGTCGACGATGCGGCCGACGGCGCTCTCCGTGACCCCGGCGGCGCGGGCCAGCGGGTGGACGTAGTCGTCGCCGAACCGCTTGACCAGCGCGAGCTGGTCGGCGTCGGTGAGCTGCTGACCGGGCAGGAACACCACCAGGTGCTCGGTGAGCGCGTCGAGGAGCGCGCCGAACCCGGCGTCGTCGAGGTCGCGGAGGTCGACATCGGTGATCCGGGCGCCGATCGCGGTGTTGAGGGGCTCCAGGTGCATGGGCCCCAGCCTGCCAGATCGGCGCGCTCGCACGAGCGGGAGGGCAACCACCGGGGGTGGGGATAGGGTGCGCGGGTCGGCGGCAAGGAGAGCCATGGGGAACGAGCGCGGGTATCCGGGTTTCGGCGGGCGGGTCGGACGCACGTTCGCGGGATCCGAGGGGTGGTGGCCCGAGCGCCCGACGCCGCCGGAGGGCGCGCCCAACATCGTCGTGGTGCTCGTCGACGACCTCGGCTACAGCGATCTCGGGTGCTACGGCGGCGAGATCGACACGCCCCACGTCGACGCGCTCGCCGCCCGGGGCGTGCGGTTCACCAACTTCCACTCGGCGCCCATGTGCTCGCCCACCCGGGCCGCCCTCCTCACCGGCTGCAACCCCCACGAGGTCGGATTCGGCACCGTGGCCCACGTCGACGCCGGTTTCCCCGGCTACTCGATGGAGCTGGGCCCCGACGCCGCCACCGTGGCCGAGCTGCTGCGCGACCAGGGCTACTCCACCCTGATGGTCGGCAAGTGGCACCTGGCGAAGGACTCCGACTGCTCGGCCTCGGGTCCGCAGCACTCGTGGCCCTGCCAGCGGGGCTTCGATCGGTTCTACGGCATCCTTGACGCGTTCACGAACCTCCACCATCCGCACCGGATCGTGGAGGACAACCACCTCGTGGAGGTCGACCGGTACCCCGACGGCTACTACTTCTCCGACGACCTCACCGACCACGCGATCTCGATGATCCGCGAGCGCAAGGCGTCGAATCCCGAGAAGCCGTTCTTCCTCTACTTCGCCCACGGCGCGGTGCACGCGCCCTTGCACGCGAAGCCCGACGACATCGCGAAGTACCGCGGCCGCTACGACGCCGGCTGGGACGCGGTCCGGGAGGCCCGCTGGCAGCGCCAGCAGGCGCTGGGCCTGATCCCGGCCGATCTGCCGCTGCCGCCGCGCAACACCGAGCCGCACCACGAGGTGCAGGCGTGGGACGAGCTCTCCGACCGCGAGCAGGAGCTGTTCGCCCGGCACATGGAGGTGTTCGCGGGGATGGTCGACAACGTCGACCAGAACCTGGGGCGTCTGCTCGGTGCGCTCGAGGAGATGGGCGAGCTCGACGACACCATCGTCGTCTTCACGTCCGACAACGGCGCGTCGCGTGAAGGCGAGCTGGTCGGCACGACCGCGTACTACGTGCACCTGCTCCAGGGCGACGACCTCGACGCCGACCACGCCCGCCTCGACCTCATCGGCGGCCCGCAGACCACACCCCACTACCCGCGCGGCTGGGCGATGGCGGGCAGCACGCCGTGGCGGCTCTACAAGATCAACACCCACGCCGGCGGCCACACGGTGCCGTTCGTCGTGTCGTGGCCGGCCCGCTGGGCCCATCTCGGCAGCCAGCTGCGCGGCCAGTACGCGCACGTCACCGACCTGTTGCCGACCTTCCTCGACCTCGTCGGCATCGAGCGGCCCGCCGAGCGCAACGGCCACCCGCTGCGGCCCCTGAACGGCACCACGATGCGCGCCGTCGTGGAGGACGCCGCCGCGCCCACTGGGCACACCGAGCAGGTCTACGAGATGAACGGCCACCGCGGCTTCTACCGCGACGGCTGGGAGGTGGTGACCCTCCACCAGGCAATGACGCCGTTCACCGACGACGAGTGGGAGCTGTACCACCTCTCGACCGACCCCAACGAGCTGCACGACCTCGCAGCCGAGCAGCCCGAGGTGCTCCGCGAGCTCGCCGACGCGTGGGAGGCGGCGGCCTGGGCGGGCCAGATCTACCCGCTCGACGAGGGCTCGTTCATCAAGTACCTCCAGCGGCCCGCCCGCAGCGGCGTGTTCCGTGCGCCGGTGACCGTCTTCCCGGGCACGCCGACCCTGGAGCGGTGGCGGTCGGTCCAGCTCATCTGGTACCGGGGCTTCACCGCCGAGGCGCATCTCGACTTCACCCCCGGGGACCGGGGCTACCTGTTCGCCCACGGCGACCAGGGCGCGGGCTACGGCGTCTACGTGCTCGACGACGAGCTTCGGTTCGTGCACAACGACGGACGGGGCAGCGTCCGGGAGTGCTCGGGAGGCCGGCTCGCCGCCGGTCCCCGCCGGGTCGAGCTGGTGATGACCGCGCCCGGTCAGACCCGATGGGACGTGCAGCTGCGGGTCGACGGCGAGGTGACCGGCGCGCTGGCCGGGGTGCCGATGCTGTTCGGCATGGCGCCGTTCGAGGGGATCGACGTCGGGATCGACCGCCGGTCGCCGGTCTCGTGGGACATCTACGAGCGCTTCGGCCCCTTCGCCTACACCGGCACGCTGCATCGGGTGCGGTTCGTGCCCGGCGATCTGGCGCCCGACGCGCCCGACTCGATGATCGACCTGCTGCGGCAGATGGGAGCGCAGTTCGAATGAACGATCCGACCGGTTTCCCCGCGCACGGAACCCCGCCCGGCGCGCTGCTCGCCGAGCTCGACGAGCGCCTCGCGGCCGATCCCGACGTGCACGGCGCCCGCCTCTTCGGGCTCGTGTACCCGACCGGGCTGGACGACCTCGAGGACCTGCTGGCCGCGGTCAACCGTCGCTATCTGTTCCACAACGCGCTCAACCCGTTCAAGTTCCCGGGCATCGCCGCGCTCGAGTCCGACGTCGTCGCGTGGACGAGCGACCTGCTGCACTGCACCGGCGACGGCGGGGGCTCGATGACCTCGGGTGGCACCGAGTCGATCCTGATGTCGATGCTGGTCAACCGGGAGCGGGCCCGGGTCCGGGGCGTCGACCGTCCGCAGATCCTCGCGCCAGTGTCCGCGCACCCGGCCTATGCGAAGGCGGCGCACTACTTCGACATGGAGGTGGTGCGCATCCCCCTCGACGCCGCGTACCGGGCCGACGTCGCCGCCGCGGCCGAGCTCATCGGCCCGGCGACCGCGGTCGTGGTGGCCTCGGCGTTCAGCTACCCGTACGGGATCATGGACCCCGTGGCCGACCTCGCCGCGCTCGCCGCCACGCACGGCGCCGGCTGCCACGTCGACGCGTGCATCGGCGGGTTCGTGCTGCCGTTCCTCGAGCGGCTCGGGGTCGACGTGCCCCCTTGGGACTTCCGCGTGCCGGGCGTCACCGAGATCTCGGCCGACGTGCACAAGTACGGCTTCGTCCCCAAGGGCGCGTCGGTGGTGCTGCACCGCGACGCCGACTGGTTCGGGCACCAGGTCTTCCTGTACGACGACTGGCCGTCGGGGATGTACGGCTCGCCCGGCGTGGCCGGCGCCCGCTCGGCGGCCCCGATCGCCACGGCGTGGGCCGCGCTGCGCCACCTCGGGATCGACGGCTACGTCGACATCGCCCGGGACCTGCTCGACGTGACCCGGCGGTTCCGCACCGCGCTCGACGCGATCCCGGAGCTGGCCGTGGTGGGGGCGCCGATCGGTCCGGTGATGGCCTTCACGACCACCGGGCCCGACCTCCCCGTGGACGGGGTCGGTGCCGCGATGGACGCCCGGGGCTGGCACCTCAACCGGATCGTCGACCCACCCGGTCTCCACCTGATGCTCTCTCCCGCGCACGCGGGGGTGCTCGATGCCCTCGTGGCCGACCTGCGCGCGTCGGTGGCCGCGCCGGGCGAGGCCGACGGGGGGCCGGTGCGCTACTCCTGAGCGCCCGGGGTCGTCACCGTCGCGGAGGACGCGGGGCGATCAGGCGGCGTCGGTGTCGCGCTCGCGGGGCCGGGTCGGCTTGGTGCCGAACTGGCGCTCCTCGAGCTGCGCGAGCTGGTCGTCGTACCAGCCGTAGCTGGGCTTGCCCGTGGCCGCGGCCTCGGCCTGCGCCGCGCCGATGAGGCGGGGGAGCAGGAGCTGGAGCGCGTACGCGTCGTCCTCCTGCATGAGGACCTGGACGGTGCCGATCCACTCGCTGTGGTGGCGGCCGTGGAGGTCGCCGGGCGCGTCGACGTGTCCGGTCGGGCGGTGCTGGCACCACTCGCAGCGGTCCCCGAAGCCGATGACGATCCCGCACCGCTTGCATCGGGTCGCCTTGAAGGTGCGCACCGAGATGTGGTCCATGATGCTCATCGGGTCCTCGCCTGACACGGCCGACGTCCGGATGGCCCGGATGGTCGGACATGGAGTGTGGCGCGGCGCTCCCGTCGCGCGCCAGTGGGTGGCGCGCGGAAGTCAACGGATGTGGTTCATGTGGGCAATGAGGTCGGGAGAGGGGTCGGTGGGGCGACAGAATGCTCCCGATGTCTGCGCTGGGGATCCTCGTGCTGGCCTTCCTGGCCGGGAGCATCCCGTTCACCAACATCGCCGCCCGGTGCACCCGAGGGGTCGATCTCCGGGGCGTGGGCACGGGCACGGTGTCGGGCACCGCGCTCTATCGGGTGGCGGGGTTCCCCGCCCTCGCCGTGGCCGGGATCGCGGATGTGGGCAAGGGGGCGCTCGGCCCGGCGCTCGCGGGATCGGGGCGGCCGACCCTCGCCGCGTTCGCCGGTGCCGCCGCCGTGGTCGGGCACAACTGGTCGCCGTTCCTGCGCGGGGCGGGCGGTCGCGGCGTCGCGCCCGCCCTCGGCGCCCTGCTCGTCCAGGCCTGGCCCGGCGCCGTGCTCCTGCTGGGGGCGCTGGTCCTCGGCAAGGCGATCGGCCAGACGGGCCTCGGGGGGTTCGTCGCGGAGCTCGCCCTCGCCCCCGTCCTGGGGGTCGTCGACGGGCGGGCCGCCGCCCTCGCCGGGCTGCTGGTCGCGGTGCCGATGCTGGTGAAGCGGGTCCTCGGCAACGGCCGGCCCGCCGAGCCGGGCGTGCACACCTACCTCACGCGGCTGCTGTACGACCGCGAGCCTGCGTGAGCCCGGCGGCGGGCGCGGCGCGATGAGCGTCGGCGACCTCGTCCGCCGGCGGGGCTTTCGCGACCTTCTCGCCGGTCAGGGCGTGTCGGCCCTCGGCGACTGGATGGGCACGATCGCCTTCATGGCCCTCGCGCTCGAGCTCACCGACTCGCCGGCGGCCGTCGGGGGGATCCTCACCCTGCGCCTGCTGCCGGCGGTGGTCGGGGGGCCGCTGGCGGCCAAGGCGGTCCGGCACTGGGACCGCCGCACCACCATGCTCGTCATGGACGGCCTGCGGGCCGGGCTCATCGCGCTGGTCCCGCTGGTGCGCGCGATCTGGTGGGTCTACGCGCTCGCGTTCCTCGTGGAGGTCGCGAGCATCGTGTTCCTCCCGGCCCGCGACTCTTCGATCCCCGACCTCGTCGACGAGGTGGACCTCCCGATGGCCAACGGGCTGGTGCTCGGGTCCTCGTACGCGACGATCCCGCTCGGCGCAGCCGCCTTCGCCGTGGTGGCCGCGTTGCCGGGCGCGTCGCCGTTCGACCGGCCGTTCGCGCTCGTGTTCTGGATCGACGCGCTCACGTTCCTCGTCTCCTATGCGTGCATCCGCCGACTGACGATGCTGCCGCCCAAGACGGTCGACGCGCCGGGAGAGGCGCCGGTGCGCTTCCGCGAGGCGTTCCGCATCCCGCTGGTGCGGGCGGTCATGCCGGCGACCGCGGCCGTCGCGCTCGGGTTGGGCGCGCTGTTCTCGCTCGGGATCGTGTTCGTCCGCGAGGTGCTCGACGCGTCCGACACGGAGTTCGGCGTGCTCATCGCGCTGTTCGGGGTCGGCGCGGTGGGCGGACTCGGACTGCTGCAGCTGCGCCGGGGCCACGAACCGCTGGCGGAGACCCGGCGGGGGGTGGCTGCGATCGGGGCGATCGTGGCGGCGTTCAGCCTGGCGGGTTCGCTCGCCCTCGCCTTCCTCGGTGCCGTCGCCTTCGGTGCCGCCGCGGCGTTCACCCTCGCGTCGGGGATGGGCGCGCTGCAGAGTCGCCTCGACGGCGATCGGCGCGTCGTCGCCTTCGCGGTCTTCCACGTGGTGATCCGCCTCGGTCTCGGGGTCGCCGCGATCGCAGCGGGCGTCGCGGGCGACGTGCTCGGCGCGGTGCGGGTGCCGGGCCTCGGCACGCTCGAACCGGCCCGCGTGGTCCTGCTGGCCTCCGGAGTGCTCATCCTCTTGTCGGCGGTCCTCGTGCGCGAGCATCCCGGGCGTGGCACGGCACCGGAGCCCGCTCCTTGACGGGGCCGCACCGTCGATGACGACCGCCCGCCGTCCATGACCGTCGCCGTCGTCACCGACAGCGCGGCCGCGCTCCCCGCCGACCTCGTGGCCCGGTGGGGGATCGGGGTCGTGCCGATGTGGCTCACCGTCGACGGCAGGCCCGAGCTCGAGGGGACCCGCCCGCTCGACGAGCTGCTCACCCGCCCGGACATCCTCACCTCGGCCCCCGCCCCGGGGGAGTTCGCCACGGCGATCGCCGCCGCGCGCCGGTGGGCCGACGCCGTGGTGGTCTGCACGATCGCCGCGTCGATGAGCGCCACCCACGAGGCGGCCCGGATGGGGGCCGCGCCGTTCGGAGACCACGTCCGGGTGGTCGACACCGGCAGTGCCGCGGGCGGGGAGGCGCTCGTCGTGCTGGCGGCCGCGCGCGCGGCCGCCGCCGGCGCCGCCGTCGACGCCGTGGCGGAGCGGGCCCGGCAGGTGGCGGCACGCGTCCGGCTGGTGGCGACGCTGCCGAGCCTCGATCACCTGGTCCGGGGCGGCCGGGTGCCGGGCGTGGCGGGGTGGGCCGGGAAGAAGCTGGGCATCAACCCGCTGTTCGAGTTCCGCGCCGGCAAGGTGCACCGCCTCCGCCCGGCGCTGAGCCCCGAGGCGGCGGCCGACCGGATGATCGCCCGGGTGGCCCGGGACCGGGTCCCCAGCGGGTGCCTGCATGTCGCGTGCCTGCACGCGCTGGCCCGGCCGGTCGCCGAGGCGCTGCTCGCCCGACTCGATGGGCTGGACGGACCCGATCCGGCCGCGGGCCTCGATGGGGTCGACGGGCCCGCGCCCATCGAGGCCTTCGTCGGCGGCTTCGGGCCGGTGATGGTCGTGCACACCGGCCCCGGCCTCGCCGGGATCGCGTGGTGGTGGGAGGACGGCCCCGTCTGACCCCGGGCCGGCCGGTCAGCGGGTCGTGACGTCGAGCACCCGGTCGGCGATCTCGGGGCGGCACACGATGAGGTCGGGCAGCCACGGGCTCGACTGGTTGTACTCGAGCGGCGAGCCGTCGAGGCGCGACGTGTGGAGCCCGGCGGCCTGGGCCACCACCGCGGGCGCGGCGGAGTCCCACTCGTACTGGCCGCCCGCGTGCACGTACGCGTCGACATCGCCGCGCACCACCGCCATCGCCTTCGCGCCCGCCGACCCGAGCGTGACGAGATCGGCCTCCAGCGCCTGCGCGACCCGCATGGCGACCTGCGGCGCGCGCGAGCGGCTCACGACGACCCGAAGGGGCCGGCCGTCGTTGGCCGGGACGACCGGCGCCGGGTCGGTCGACAGGACCAGCCCGAGGGCCGGCAGCGCGACGGCGCCCGCGGTGAGCCCCTTGCCGCGTTCCCACAACGCCACGTGCACCGCCCAGTCGGCGCGGCCGGGTTCGGTGTACTCGCGGGTGCCGTCGAGCGGGTCGATGATCCACACGCGGTCGGCGTCGAGCCGGCGCCGGTCGTCGGCCGACTCCTCGGAGAGGATCCGGTCGTCGGGGTGATCGGCCCGGATGAGCCCGATCAGGTGGCGGTTGGCGACGGCGTCGCCGGCGTCGCCGAGGGCCCAGGCCGGGCGCTCGGCGTCGTCGCGCAGCTCGAGGAGCACCTTGCCCGCGCTCTCGGCGTAGCGGACCGCGTCGGTGTGGTCTGTGGTCGTCGTCATGTGGCCGCAAGTATGGACCCTCGGCTGCGCGTGACCCTGGTCGGCGCTTCACGGTTCCCTGACGTGGGGGGCGTTGCATGGGGACAGGTCCACCGGGACCACCCTCCCCCCCAAACGAAGGGATGCACCATGAACCTCAGGACCTCCACCACGAAGGCGCTCGCCGCGGTGACTGCGGCCGGGATCCTCACCCTGGGCGGCGGTGCGGTCGCCTTCGCCGCCGAGGGCGCCACGGGTGAGCGCGCCGACCGGGCCGGGACGATGGCTCGTCGGCACCCGAGTGCGTTGCGTAACGCCGTCAAAGTGGCGTTCACCGCCGCGGCGGAGAGCCTGGGCCTGACCACCGAGGAGCTGCGGGCCGCCGTGCTCGACGGCCCGCAGTCGGTCGCGTCGGTCGCCGGCGACCGGGCGGGTGAGGTCACCGCAGCGGTCGAAGCGGCGCTCACGGCCCGGATCGACCAGGCCGAGGCCGACGAGTCGATCACCGCCGAGCAGGCCGCGAAGCTCCGGGACCGGGTGCCCACCGCGGCCGAGCGCTTCATGAACCGGGTGCCCCAGCCCCGCACCGGCGGCGCCGCCTGAGCCTTCCTGCGGCGGGGCGGCGGGCCCCCCACCTGCGCACCCCGTCCCCAGCGGGTGGTGCGACCGGCTGCCGGTCGCCCCACCCGCTCGCTCGTCGCCCGCCCGGCGCCGTGGCGCGCGGGCCGTGCCACGGTCCCGGTCGGCTCCGGAAGTAGCGTGCATGGAACACTGACCGAGGAGCTCCCCATGACCGCCGGTGGTCCCGTCGATCCCACGATGCCGCTTCCCGAGGGCGAGCGCCGCGGCGCCCCCCAGCCCCCGGCGCCCGAGCCCGCGGCTCCCGAGCCCGCGGCGCCCGAGCCCACGGGCACCGAATCGCTGCCGGGTGCCTACGACCCGACGATCGCAGTGCCTCCGGTCGGCCCGCCCGACGAGCCGGGCGACCCCTATGGCCCGCCGCCGGGCGGCGACGACGAAGAGCCCGACAACCGCAAGCTGCTGTGGGGGATCCTGGCCGCGGTCGCGGTGATCCTCATCGGCATCGTGGCGGCCTTGCTGCTCACCGGTGGTGATGGCGACGACGAGAAGGCCGACTCCACCACCACCACCAGCACGACGGCGGCGCCGAGCACCAGCACCTCGGTCGCGCCGAGCACGACCACGTCGTCGACCACCACCACGCCCACCACCCCGGGCACCACGGCCCCCAACGCGCCGGTCATCTCCGCGTTCACGGCGACCCCGAACCCGTTCCCGTGCGCCAGCGCCAACGACAGCGGCCAGCTCACGCTCACCTGGTCGACCCAGAACGCGACCGGGGTCACCATCAGCGTCGACGGCCCCGGCATCTTCGGGTCGTACGGGCCGAGCGGCCAGCAGCAGGTGCCCTTCGCCGGGTGCAACTCCTCGCACACGTACACGCTGACCGCGAAGGGTGCCGGCAACCAGCAGGTCCAGCAGACCATCACGGTGCAGCCCAAGATCACTCCGGCCACCACCACGACGACGGCGCCGTAGGCCGTCGGGCCCCATCCCGGGGCAGCCACGGCCCGATGGTTCCCCTCGTGGTTACCAGCGGGTAACATAGGGTCGTTCTCGACGGGTCATCCCCTGTCCCGTCATCGCTCCCGGCCCGGGGCCGGACGATCCGGAGGCGCACCGATGGCCGACTTCAGCCTCGACCTCAACGAAGACCAGCTCCAGATCCAGAAGTGGGTCCACGACTTCGCGGAGGGCGTCATCCGCCCCGCGGCCGAGGAGTGGGACGAGCGGGAGGAGACCCCGTGGCCCATCATCCAGGAGGCGGCCAACATCGGCCTCTACTCCTGGGAGTTCGTGGCCAACGCGTTCGCCGACCCGCTCGGCCTGACGTTCGCCATCACGAGCGAGGAGCTCACCTGGGGAGACGCCGGCATCGCGATGGCGATCCTCGGCTCCACGCTCGCCGTCTCGGGCATCGCCGGCAACGGCACCCCCGAGCAGATCGCCGAGTGGGTCCCGCAGTGCTTCGGCACTCCCGACAAGATCCAGCTCGGCGCGTTCGCGGTGAGCGAGCCCGACGCCGGGTCCGACGTGTCGTCGCTGCGCACCCGCGCCGTCTACGACGCGGCGACCGACGAGTGGGTGCTCAACGGCACCAAGACCTGGATCACCAACGGCGGCATCGCCGACGTGCACGTGATCGTCGCCGCGGTCGAGCCCGAGCTCAAGGCGCGCGGTCACGCGAGCTTCGTGGTCCCGCCGGGCACGCCCGGCCTGCGCATGGGCCAGAAGTTCAAGAAGCACGGCATCCGCGCGAGCCACACGGCCGAGGTGATCCTCGACGACGTGCGTGTGCCGGGCTCGTGCCTGCTCGGGGGCAAGGAGAAGCTCGACGAGCGCCTCGCCCGCGCCCGTGAGGGCAAGAGCACCAAGACCCAGGCCGCGATGAGCACCTTCGAGGCCAGCCGTCCGCTCGTGGGCGCGCAGGCCCTCGGGATCGCCCGCGCGGCGTACGAGTACTCGCTCGACTACGCGAAGGAGCGCCAGCAGTTCGGCCGGGCGATCATCGAGAACCAGGCGATCGCCTTCAAGCTCGCCGACATGAAGACCGAGATCGACGCGGCCCGGCTGCTCGTGTGGCGGGCGTGCTGGATGGCCTCCCAGCGCAAGGCGTTCCTCAACGGCGAGGGCTCGATGAGCAAGCTCAAGGCGGGCGAGGTCGCGGTGTGGGTCACCGAGCAGGCGATCCAGATCCTCGGCGGCTACGGCTACGTGCGCGAGTACCCGGTCGAGCGGTGGCACCGTGACGCGAAGATCTACACGATCTTCGAAGGCACCTCCGAGATCCAGCGCCTCGTCATCGCCCGCAACATCTCCGGCATCCACATCAAGTAGCCGGCGCGGCCCCGGGCCTCGCTCGTGCCGCCGCGATCACATCGGCCGCCCGGCCGTGTGCGGATCGGCGGTGCGCGAGGACAACACGCCTGAGAGCGACATCGACTCGAGTGGGAGCCCGCGCGGAGTGGGCGGGTCCGCGACCGCGCCCGCGCGAGACGGCTCAAGAACCATTGTCAACGTCAATGGATTCTTGGTACGGTGAGGCCGACCGACCTCGCCCGACACGCGGAGCGCCAGGGGTGGCGGGCGGTGTCCACCCGCAAGGGCTGGATGCTCAAGGCCCCCGACGGAACGACGCAGGTACTGATCCACGGGACCCCGTCGGATGTGAACTGGTTCAAGCAGGCCATCCGCCAGATGCGCCGAGGCGGGTTCGTGTGGCCACCACCGGAGGACTGAGCATGGGATGGGCGGTCTCGTTCGAAGCTGCAGGCCAGCCGGGTGCGGTACTCGACGACGCACTCGAGGAGCTCGTCGATCTCCTCGCCGATCGCGGGGGTGCAGTGAGTGCCAGTCAGGTCCGTGATCGGTACGGCGCGTTGTTCAGCGTCGACGAGTCACTCGACTCGGTCGTCGCCGCGCTCGCCTTCGGGCACGAGGTCTTCACCGCGCTGGCGGAGAAGGCCGGCCTTCCTGCGTGGCCGGTGGTGCGGGCCGATGCGATGACCTACGAGGAGCAGGATCGGGAGCTCGCCGCGCCGAGCTTCCCCGAGCTCGTCGGCGTCTCCGAAGTTGCGCGACTGCTCGGGGTCACGCGCCAGCGCGCGTCGGCGCTCGCGAAGTCGCCGGCCTTTCCTGCTCCGGTGGCTGTCCTCGCTGCGGGACCGGTCTGGACGCGACCGAGCCTCAACCACTTCGTCGCGGACTGGCCTCGCAAGAACGGCCGCCCCGCGAAGCTCGAACCCGAGACAGCGCTCTAGGGGAGCGCGGCCGGACCAGGTGGACCGTGTCGGTAGTCCGGCGTTCGGAGAACGGGGACACGGCCATCGTGCCCAGAGGCCCATCGGTTCGGCGCCCACCGCCGGAGCCCAACACCACCCGATCGCCGTGTCGGGCATCGAGGATGCATCGGTGGGCAAGTGACGGTGGGAGCTCCCGCGGCTCAGGGGGTGGGCCTGTGGAACCAGTAGACGCCGGCGCGCATGCGGCCCATGGGGAACGGCACATCGAACTCGGTCTCGTCGTATGCCTGGAGCTCGAGTGGCTCGAAGAGCTCGACGGCCTGCGCGCGGGTGAGGTGGCCGGGCCCTTTCGGGATCCAGCCGATGCGGGGGCGGTGCGCGAAGTGGACGAGGACGTAGTCGCCTCCCGGTGCGAGCCAGTCATCCAGTCGCTTTCGGTACGTGGCGACGTGTCCTCGGGGGAGGTGGTGGAGGCATCCGGAGTCGAGCACGAGGTCGAAGGGCGCGGGCGCGCGATAGTCGATGACGTTGCCCTCGTGGAGCTCGAGCTCGACCCCGGCCTGGCGGGCTCGGGTCCTGGTCGCGACGAGGGCGGCCTCGACGAAGTCGATGGCGACGACGGCGTAGCCACGTTGGGCGAGGTGCACGGCGTACACGCCCTCGCCGCAGCCGAGGTCGAGCGCCCGTCCAGGGGCGGCGCGTCGGGCGATGGCGCGATCGAGGAGCGCTGGCGGCTGCTCGCGGTGCCAGGGCAGGTCCTCGACGCTCTTCGTCCGGTGGTAGAGCCGAGCGAACACGGTTCGCTGCACGTTCACCCGCGGACCCTTCGACTCCGGAGCGCAGCGTCTCGTGGGGCTGCGAGCCCCGCGATGGCAGAGCCGGCGGCACCGAGCCTGCTCGTGGTGCGTCGCGGGCTCATGATGCGCCCCTGGTACAGCTAGATCGCGGTGACCGAGATCGAGCCTGCATCTCGCGTCGCCTTCTCGTTCGACCCGTCGAGCTCGCCGATCGTTGCGTAGGTCATCGCGTCGGGATCCAAGCCGAGCTCGGCCGACTCGGCCAGCCCCAGCCGTTCGAGCAGGAGCTTCGAGGCGAGTGCGACGCCGCCTTTGGCCGCGCTCTCGATGCGTGCGGCCTCGTTCATCTCGTCGCCGAGCGCGGTGACCTCGAGGCGGCCCCCCGTCGCCACCTGTCCGACCATGAGCGTCCCTCCCCAGTGGACGCCCACGTTCACGCGAACGACGACATCGTCGGGACCGATGTGCGACGCTCCGTCGCGGATCGCCCGCGCCGCTCGGATCGCGGCGGATGCCGCCTCCGACTCCGAGTGACCGAGCTGCTCCACCAAGAAGAGGGCGGAAGCGCCGTCGCCGGCGTGCTTGCCGACGATGCCACCGTGGCGGATGACCTGCGAGTCGATGAGGTCCGTCAGGTTGCCCACGAGCTCGAAGTACGCGCGCGACGACAGTCGCCGCGACAGCTCGCCCGACCCTTCGAGGTCGGCGAACAGGATGCTCGCCGGTCGCCGCGCCGGCTGCCTCACGGCATCCATCCGTTCGTACATCGCCCGATTGCCGCGCGCCATGCGCGCGAGCAGGCTGTCGGGAGCATCGGGCGACGCGAGCCGGAGTACGCCGATGAACTCGCCCGCGTCGTTGTTGATCCGCAGGTCGAGGAACGCCGTGTCCCCCAGCCACGAGGTTCGAAGGGTCTCGAGGTCCGGGAACGAATGGATCGAGGACCAGGCGCGGATCAGCTCCCCCGGCTCGACGCCCGCCGCCGCCTTGGCAAGCGGTCCGAACACCGCCTCGAACGCGTCGTCGTCGGGCTCCAGGGACGCGCGCATCATCGGCACGTTGAGCTTCCACCACTCCCGGCTGCTGTCGTCGCTCGTCGCCCAGTACTCGGCGTCCTCGAGCTGCCGGCGCGGGAGGCCCTTCCCGTAGAAGCGGTCGACCTCCGCGGGCTCGATGCCGACGATGCGTGCCTCCTCGCTCGAGATGAACACCAGGCACCATTGCGCATCGAGGATCTCACCCGAGATCCCGGCCTTCTCGAGCGCCTCGGCGACCGCGCGCAGCTCGGGGTGCTCGGGAAGCGGGGGACCGGCGGCCATCGGCCGCGACATTACGCCGGGGCCGTGGGTCGGGAACGGGAGCGCCTCCGGGCGGGGGCGTCGGTCATGGGGCGTCTTCTCGGTCGGCTCGGTGCCCCGACCGCGGCCTGGTGGCGGATCTGTGGGCGCTGGCGGAGTGGGGCGGAACCTAGGACCGCGTCCTGCGTAGCCTCGACCCTGTGAAGCAGTCGCTGCTCAAGGACACGATCTGCCTGGTGCTGACCCGACGGCCCCGGTCGACGGCTCGCTACCTGGCCGACACGATCGGCGTGAGCAAGAGCTCGGTCAACGCCGTCCTCTACAAGTACGCCGATCTGTTCGAGGCGACCGACGCCGCCACCCCGCGCTGGTCGGTCCGGACAGGTGGGCCGGCGCGGCGGTAGCCGTCGTACCCGGTTCGTAGGGTGGTCCCGTGACCTCGCCCCACCTGCACCCGTCGACCGGTCCCATCTGGTCCGACCGACCCCGCGCCGAGCGGGCCGAGGTGGCGGCGCACCATCTCGATGCGGTCCTGCACGCGGTTGCGGGCCCCGACGCCGTGGCGCGAGACGGCCAGGACACCGCGGTCGAGGCGCTCGTGGCCGACGGGGCCCGCGTCCTCGTCGTGCAGGCCACCGGCTGGGGCAAGTCGGCCGTGTACTGGGCGGCCACCGCGGCGATCCGGGCGCTCGGCGGCGGCCCGACGCTCGTGGTGTCGCCGTTGCTGGCGCTCATGCGCGACCAGGTGATGGCGGCGGAGCGGGCCGGCCTGCGGGCCGTCACGATCAACTCGACCAACATCGACGAGTGGGACGCCACCCTCGCCGCCCTCGACGGTGGCGAGGTCGATCTGCTCCTGGTCTCGCCCGAGCGGCTCGCCAACCCCGGCTTCGCCCGGCGGGTCGGCCCCCTCGTCGCCGGCGCGGGCCTCGTGGTGATCGACGAGGCCCACTGCATCTCCGACTGGGGCTTCGACTTCCGGCCCGACTACCAGCGCCTCTCGCGGGTGCTGCTGGGCGCCCCGGGTGTTCCCGTGCTGGCCACCACCGCCACGGCCAACCAGCGCGTCACCGACGACGTCGCGGCGCAGCTCGGCGCCGCGACCCTGGTGCTGCGCGGCAGCCTCGCCCGGTCGTCGCTGTTGCTGTCGGTGGTCGCCGGGTCC
>Ga0194121_10003057_pt1 | contig 25829 bp, 27 predicted proteins | sample TA2MahCa50mmetaG_FD_148609 | JGI IMG/M metagenome (GOLD analysis project Ga0194121, IMG submission 148609) | Freshwater microbial communities from Lake Tanganyika, Tanzania - TA2015020 Mahale Deep Cast 50m | ecosystem: Environmental > Aquatic > Freshwater > Lake | place: Tanzania: Lake...
AATGGCGACTTGTGCGGGTGCCGGGGACGATAGAAGCCGCCGGCCTCCTTGGCCCCACAGAACATACCTGACCTCCCTGCGGAGGCAGGCTACGCCGCTGCATCGGACTCAAGCAAGCGTGGAAACCGGCTCTGACCTCGCCTCCAACAGGGCAACAACCCCGTCAAAATCAGCAATATCCAAGTGACCCGCTGGGACGGCCGCCTGGATGACCCCACCGCCACCTCCACCGACATGCCGGAAGATTTGCTGATCCTGAGCAACCAGGACAAGATTTCCGGCCAATTGGCTTCGATCAAGAACAACAGCGTGGATTTTAAGACCTCTTTCTCCCAATTGCAGATCCCCATCGAACGCGTCAGCCTCCTGCAATTTGCGGGCCGCAAGCCGGACAGCACTCCCCAACCGGGCCACGCCCGCCTGAACTTCCGCGACTTCGGCCGCCTGACCCTGAAACTGGAACGTTGGATCGAGCAATCCGTGGACGGCGAAAACCCGCTCTTTGGCGCGCCAAACTGAACCCCTCCGCTTTCGGTTCGATTTTGTTTAATCCCTGAGGCGACTCCAATCGGACATGCGAGGTGAACTGAATAATTCAGGGGTTACGGTGCGACGACCACCCGGTAGAAGCGTTTGGGTTGGCCCACGATGGTGTCATCCACCTTGGAGGCTTTGGGGCCGGTGGCCATGACATCGTCCGCCAGAAAAGTCCATGCGGCCGTAACCGCGTCTTTGTACAGAACACGGTACTTCTTGCCGGACACCGCGCTCCAACTCACGGTGGCGGTCACCCCGTTGGCGGTGAGTTGCCGGTCCACTTCGAGTTTGGAGGCGGGATTCTTGGGATCGGTGCCAGCCAGGTATTCGGCCAGGTCGCTTTGGCCGTCGTTGTCCCAATCGCCGCTGCCATTGCGCGACGTATCCCCAAAGGTGTTGCTCTCCCAGACATCATCCATGCCGTCGCCGTCGGCGTCGGGGTTGGTAATCACTCGCTCCTGCAACAGGTTGCCGTTCAGGTCATAGACATAACGGATGGTGCGGCCGTTGCTGGAGTTGATCTCCGCCAGGCGCCCGGCGTCATCATAGACGTAGGTAAAAGTCTCAGCACGTGTATTGGCCACGGCCGCCAGCAGCAGCGCCAGCAAACTGAGGGTGAACAAAATGGCACGAGCAATTTTCAGGGTTTTCATGGGAATGGCGTTTACGGGTTCATGATGCCCAAACCGATAAGGAAGTCGGTGACCTGGCCGGAATTGGTGCAAAGTTCATAGACAAACTCGCCGATCATCTCGCCGCGCGTGGACAAAATGCGGGACGCCGAGCTGAGTTCGCAGGATGTCCATGTATGCACGAGGCGCTCGGCGCCGCTGCTGTTGCCGGTGCGGACATAATCCACGATGGCACCGGCGGTGCGGCTGGCGTTGTTATAGACCTCGATGAGTTTGGGCGCTTTGATGTCCACCTCGGCGTAGGTCGCAATCAAGTCGGTGCAATTGTCCACGATGCTCGAGGCGCTGGCGAGCATGGAGACCCGCGGGTCCAGGTTCAGCAGGCCCTGCTGCACACCCACGCCCAAGGAATCAACCACCACGCCCGGCGCGGAGGACAGGGGGGATTTCATCGCCTCGTCGAGCGCGCCCACCACGCCGGTGCCGAAGGCAAAACCTTTGCCGCTGCCTTCCAGGGCCTGGGAAATATTGCCTCCCTTGGCGGCGACCAAGGCACCGGCGTAGTTGACCGCCGCAGTTCGCAAGCCGGCCAGGCGATTCAATTGCGCCTAGCGCCCCAGCTTCATCAAGCGCAGGGTGTTCGCCGCCGAGAGGGCGTCGTTGGCATTATTCAACAAACCAAAAACCCCCGCCTCGGATTGAAACGCCTCTGGATCGAACACATTGGCCACTGCCTGACCGACGGGATTCATGCCGCTGTTGCCGCCATCCCCGGGCTGGAGCCCGGTGGCGTCCGAGTAGCGCATCGGATTGTTTAGGCCGAATTGATAGGGATTCACCGCCAATGGGTCGAGCGCCCGGATCGCGTCCGGCGAAAGGAACCCCGCCACTTTCGCGTCATAAAAGCGGGCGCGCATGTAATAGAGGCCGCTGGCACCTTCCTGCATCACTCCCCAGCGCCCATTGAACGTGAAGGGATTGTCCGCATTGCCTGTCCTGCCGAGCAACCGCCCGAACGGAGTGTAGGCGTAGGTGTCCGTCACCGTGCCGGCGTCGCTGGTCAGGAACAAGGTGTTGCCGGCTTCATCAAAGTGATAGAAGCGGCGGGCGTTGCTGCCGGCCTCGAGGCTGTAGATCAAAGCCCCGGCCGACGTACAAACGTAGTAGCGCAAATCGGCGCCGTTAGTGCGCACGACCGCCAAGGTCGGGAGCATGGAGGCATAGTTCCAGACGTAGTTCAGGGTAGCGCCCCCCTGCGTGCGCGAGGTCATCAGCCCGCCGGCGTCGTACCCAAAGCTCACCGTGGCCCCTCCTTCCACATAACTGGTAAGGCGGGAAGCCAGGTCCCAGGCATTGGTGCGCGCCGTATCGCTAAGCAAGCGGCCCAATGCGTCATAGCTGGCCCCGCTCAAACGCGAAGCCTGATTATAGGCGAACGTGCTCGAGCTCAAGGCGGGCGTGGCTGACTGAGGGAGGTTGCGCGTGGCGGCGGTGATGCGCCCCAGATTGTTTCGGGTCAGGGCAATGGCCGACAACTGGACCGCGGCCTTTTCGGTGATCGAAGCGATTTGGTTGTTGGCATCGTAGGTGATGGCGGTGCTGACGCCGTTGGGCCGGGTAATATTAGTCATGCGCCGGGCCTGGTCGTAGGCAAACGCGGTGACGCCGCCCAGCCAATCGGTCACTCGCACCAGCCGATCGCGATTGTCGTAATGGTAGGTCACCGTTTTGCCGGGGGCATAGGTGATCTGGCTGATCCAGCCTTCGGCATCCCGCGCCATCCCCAGGCCATTGCAGTTGGTGACCTCGCCGGTCACATCATAGGCGAAAGTGATGCCGGTGGCATTAGTCAATAAGCCGCGTTGATCAAAGGTGTAGCGCAAATCCAGGCGGTCGCTGGATTGGCGCCACGTGAGATTGCCCGTCCTATCATAGGTCAGCGTGGTCGTGCCCATCGCTGAAACCACATGCGCCGGACGATGGCGATTGTCGTAGTCGTACATCTCTGTGTTGCCCAGCGGATCCGTGGCCGAAATCAAGCGGCCAGCCGCGTCGGTGCCCAATTGCCACAGGCGGCCATTGGCGTCGGTGATGCCCGAGAGCATTCCGAGTTCATCGCGCGAATACTGCGCGCGGATGCCGCCCGGCAGGGTCACCGAGGTGAGCAACCCGCGGCTGTCGTAACCGGCGGCCACCGCCACCGCACCTGCGCCGTCCACCAGATTAGTGATACGGCCCATGCTGTCGTAGGCGAACTGGGTCACCGCTTGGTTGGGTTCGATGAACCGGGCCGGACGGCCCAATTTGTCGAGCACGAAATCGAGGTGGTTGTTGACGGCGTTGGTCAACGAAACCGCCCCTTTTCACGAAAATGCGCTAACTCTCTGGGGCCATCCCGCTTGGCATCAAATCGTCACCCACCTTCCGAAACCACTGAACTAAAAAACCTAAAAAGTTGACCTGACTTCGGGAGGATTGTTTAAAGATGGTTTAAGGCAGGGACCGAAACAAAGACTTGACAACATCACTTTGCAATACAAAGTTTAGCCTCATGGAAACCAATTGGGCGGCGGAACACCTGCAAGTTATTCGAACCTTGATGGAGCGTTCGGCCATTTACCGGCGCGCACTGGCGCCAATAATGTTGCTATTGGGCGTTCTAGGGAGTGCGTCCGCTGGAGCGGCTCTGGCACTCAATTTTCAATCCGTCCTTGGCTTTGGCGCCTACTGGCTTGGCGTTGGCGTCTTAGGAGTGTCTGGAGCTTACTTAATGGTTCGCCGTCAGGCCCTTCGAGAAGCAGAACCGTTTTGGTCACCCCCAACGCGCCGAGTCACTCAGGCCGTGCTTCCCCCCCTTTTTGCGGGACTAGTTGCCAGCTTGCTCATCGTTTTTTGTCCGCCCGGAACTGTCACGCAGGTGCGCTGGCTGGTGCCTGTCTGGATGGCGTTGTATGGTTGCGCGCTTCACGCAGCGGGTTTCTTTATGCCAAGGGGCATGAAATTATTTGGCTGGGTGTTCATTGTCGGCGGCTGCGCGATATCCGCATTACTCGCACTGACCGATGGTTTGAACGAATTAATTCTGGGGCATGTGGTAATGGGAATATCGTTTGGTGGATTGCATTTGGCGTATGGGATTTATCTTTATTTCACAGAACCGAGGAAGAATGAGACGTGAATCCGACGCCTTTCTTAAACTTAGACCGCGTCATTCACGAAAAGGGGCGGATGGCACTGATGTCCCTTTTGGCCGCCACGCCAGAACTGTCCTTTACGGAAATGCGCGACACACTGGCTATGACTGATGGCAATCTCAGCATGCACCTTCGGACGTTGCAGGAGGCTGGCTACGTGGCTGTGACAAAAACCTTTCAAGACAGGAGGCCGCTTACGACATGTTCGCTCACCTCAGATGGGCGGGCAGCGTTCGCTAATTACATCGATCTCCTTGAGCAGATCGTTCAACAGAACAGAAAAAAGTGATGAACACCGTTTATGCTTCTCTTCTCAACAAGCCAAAAACTTTACTTTACAAAGAACTTTCTAGCCGCAGCTCAAGCGGTGGCTAGGCAATGAACGAACCGTCTGTGTCACCTAAATCCCCATTTCGCAAAATAAAACGACTCCACAGTTATGAAGATTATTCGTGCGGCCCATTTGGGCATGTGTTTCGGCGTTCGCGACGCGATCGCCCTCGCATTCAAACATGCAGAAGAAGGCCCGCTCACCGTTCTCGGTGAGTTGGTGCACAACCAAACCGTCCTGGACTCTCTCGAAAGCAAAGGGATCAAAGTCGAATCTCAGATTGAAGGTGTGGACACCCCAACAGCGATGGTGACCGCTCATGGGGCTTCGGAGCTCGCATTGAATCGCGCGCGAAATCGCGGACTAAGAGTCATCGAAGCGACCTGTCCACTCGTTCACTTTGCTCATCATGCCGTCGGCAAACTTGTTCGGGCCGGTTACCATCCGATAATCATCGGCAAGCGCGACCATGTCGAAGTCCGCGGTCTTACCGAGGACTTAGCGGAATATGATGTGGTCCTGGATGACGCGGATGTGGAGCGGCTGAAGGACCGGCCGCGTTTCGGCATTGCGGCCCAGACAACGCAACCGATCGAGCGGGTCCAGCGTTTGGTTGCTCTCATCCGACAACGGTTTCCACATTCTGAAGCGCGTTTCGCGGATACGGTTTGCCAGCCAACCAAGCAACGGCAACTGGCGGCGGCTGAACTCGCGCGGCAATGTAACATTGTCATTGTCATCGGAGGCGCCAACAGCAATAACACGCGCGAACTGGTGGCAACATGCCGCCGTTTCTGCGCGTGCGTTCATCACGTGCAAAGCGCTTCCGGCGTGAACCCCGAATGGATATTGGGCGCCGAGGCCGTTGGCATTACCGCAGGCACTTCAACACCTGATTCGTTAATCGACGAAATTGAGGACCGGTTGAAAACAGTGGCCTGCGATCGAGATGTTGCAATGGCTTAGCCAGACTTTCGTGATAACGCCGCGGACAGACTTGCAGAAACTGAATCCCGCCTTTGGTCGCCGCCTAAACATTCTCATGGCCTCGTTAACGGCGCCGGCCTCATCGCCTGCCTTTTATGAAAAGGCTTTTCGGAAGCAGCACAACGTGATCACTTTCGGCCCGCATCGGGACCAAACCTTTTGGGAAGCGCATGCCGCAGGCTTTCGATCTCATGAGTTTTACCGAGAAGGCACCTGCGAGCACTGGCTCGATCTCTGCATCCGTACGGCCAAAGCTTGCGATATAATAACGCCTCGAGGAAGCGTCGATCTCCGAGAGATCAAGCCGCGTTTGCCGTCCGACTTCAAGCCGGATTTATTCATATGGATTGATCAGCATGGATGGAACGTCCCGGTAAATTTGCAAACCTTGGAATGCCCGACCGTTGCAGTCTTTGGTGACACACACATGCGAGAGAACTGGGATTTGTGGCTCAAGTACGCGTTGACCTACGATTTCGTGTTCGTTTCCTACAATCGTCAGCATCATCAGCGCTTCCGCGACGCAGGATGCAAAAGAGTATTTTGGTCCCCAGCGGCGTGTGATCCTGAGATCCACTGCAAGATTTCAGCCGAGAAAATCTTTCCGGTTAGCTTTGTCGGCGGCACCTACCGGCCACTGCATCGAGACCGAGTCGAATTGATCGAGTTCTTGCGAAGCCACGGTGTGGATATTTATGTCGATGCCAAGCTCTTTCAGGAAATGTCATTAATCTTCAGCCAGTCCAAGATTGTGTTGAATAAATCGATGGCAGACGATTTGAACATGAGGGTCTTCGAAGCGATGGCGACCGGTTCGCTGCTGTTAACGAATCGCTTGCCGCTGGAATCGGGACAAGAAGAATTGTTCGTCGATCGGAAGCACCTTGTTCTTTATGACCGGGCTGAGATACTAGAACTGATCGATTTCTATTTGAAGCATGAAATTGAGCGCGAAGCGATCGCAGCGGCTGGCTATAACGAGGTCATTCAGAAACACACCTACGACGACCGAGTTCGGGACATTCTTCAAGACGTGAGTTCGCCTTGTTGATCCGGGTTTGAGCCGAAACAAGATTCCCCCTCTGCGGAGATGGAGACTAGGACAGCTGCCTCGACGCGTTTCCAGAGCGGCCGCAAGTCGGGGTCCTTCGGGGCAAGCACGGCAAGTTTGGACGTTGTATCCAACTTGGGCTCGTTGCCGGGACGCAGTTCGTGTGCCCAGTAAACAGCCTTGCCTGCCAATGCCCGCCGCTGAAAGGTACAATACTGATGAGTCAAACAAATCCGAACGCGGAGAATCGACACGCGAGCTCTCGAACCGCGGTGACTCGGCCCATCCGGTGGTGGCCTTGCCTGGCGACGATACTCGTGGCCATGGGCTGCCTCTTTTGGATCTGGCTCGTCCGGGACATCTCGCGTCAGGAAAAGAATCTGCAGACGCTCTATACGGGGGTGGGAGCAGTCGTGTTATTGCTCATTTGGCTGCTTTTTGTTTCTCGCATCCGCTGGCGAATTAAGCTCTTGGTGGTTGGCGCCTTATTGTCGCTGATGATTGGCGCACAGGTCCTGCTCAGGGTGCGCGGAGTGACGGGCGATTTGCTGCCGGTGTTGGAGTGGCGCTGGAAAAGGCCGCTTCCACAAGATTTAGCACAACCTGCTGAGCAAGGGGTTTCCGCTGATTCAAAGACAACAGCCTCAGCATCCGCGGCAGATTTGGCGCGGACCGGCAATGACTATCCGCAGTTTTTAGGGCCTGACCGCAATGCAGTTCTCGCAGCTCCCCGATTGGCCCGCGATTGGAAAACGCAGCCCCCGGAAAAGATTTGGCGACAGCCAGTCGGCCCAGCTTGGTCCGGGTTCAGCATCGCTGGAAATCGGGCCGTAACTCAAGAGCAGCGGGGCGAGAAAGAGAGGGTCGTTTGCTATGACCTGTTAACCGGAAAGCTTCTCTGGTCGCACGAAGATGACGCACACTATCACACGACGATTGCAGGCGAAGGACCGAGAGCAACTCCAGCTATCGCGGGAAGCCGTGTCGTTACTGTCGGAGCCACCGGCATTCTCAATTGCCTTGAACTCCAAACAGGGAAGCTGATTTGGTCGAAGAATATCATTCAGGAAAATCAAGCGCCCTTAAACGATTGGGGAGTCAGTGCTTCACCGCTGATCATTAATGGCTGGGTCATCGTCAGCGCCGGCGGGACGAAAGATCGCTCGCTTCTGGCCTACGAAATGGAGGATGGCAAATTCGTTTGGGGCGGAGGCAATGAGAGCGCCAGCTACAGTTCGCCCAGGCTGGCGACGTTGCTTGGCATTCCGCAGTTACTCATATTCAATTCCGCGAACCTCACTGGCCACGATCTGGAATCCGGACGTGTCCTGTGGAAGTACGCTTGGCCAAAGGGCCATCCTCATGTAGCCATGCCGGCAATTCTCCCGGACGATCGCGTCCTTGTCTCCAGCGGGTACGGAACCGGCGCTGAACTTCTGCAACTGGGCCGGAATGCACAAGGCGATATTTCCGCGACTCGAATTTGGAAATCTATTCGGCTCAAATCCAAATTCGCAAACATCATCGTCCACAATGGCTTTATCTATGGCCTTGATGACGGAACCTTAGTTTGTCTCGACGCTACGGAAGGCAGGCTGCGATGGAAAGAAGGCAGATACGGCCATGGTCAGATGATTCTTGTCGGGAGCCTCCTTTTGCTCACGGCCGAAGATGGGAACGTTGTCTTGATTGAGCCATTGCCAGACGAACATCGCGAGCTCTCGCGTTTCTCTGCGCTTAAAGGGAAAACGTGGAACGTCCCGGCATTAGCGGGCGGTTATCTCGTAGTCCGGAACGATCAGGAAGGGGCTTGTTACCGGTTGCCAATCGAGAAATAAGTGGTTTCGCACTCTAAAGACGCCTCGATTTCTCGCTCCCACCGATAGCTCATTCATCGTCGGCCAGCTTAAGCTCCAACGAAACCGGCAAAAAGCAATGAGGGCAAATGCCTGATCGTCGCATCCAGGAAAACAGCCGCTCAGCGGACGTGGGGATACATGTAAACCCGGTCGAGATTGTTCTTGCCGGTCAGGATATCGATGACCAACTGATTCTTCAAAGCTTCGACGTGCCCGTCGATAAAACCGAAGTTCCCCTTGCCATTGTGAAAAACCATTTTGCCTTTAACAGCGCTGTTTTCGACGCCTTCGTTGAAGCTGGCGTTGTGCATCGTCTTGGGGTCTTCGTTGCACAGCATTAGTTTCTGGGCCGGATTTTCGACCGCCGTGATCCGCAAACCTTTGGGCGGAAAGGAATCGAGCCACCCGTTCATACTGTAAGTAACCCGAAGCGCCCTGCCGATGTCACCTGTGCTTGGACAACGATAAATGGGAAAACTGTTTGTGTACCAATCCGTGTCTGTCTCGCCCGCGTTGGGACGTACGCGTGCTTGGCCGGTCACGTAGGCAAAAATCGATCCCGCTTCCGCGTGATGCCCGTAGCGGCGATCTTTCCAGCGCGTTCGGTTTGTGGTGTCGGTCGACGGTTGACCGCCCCAGACCCAATCTGGATCCAGATTGCGATCCACTCCGCCTGGCCACGGCAAGTAATCTCCGTTCTCATCCGCATAAAGAAGAATTCCAAAGGTCAATTGTCGCAGGTTGCTTTTGCAAACCGTTGACCGCCCTCCCTCTTTCGCCTTACTCAGTGCAGGAAGGAGCAATCCCGCCAATATGGCGATGATTGCAATGACGACCAGCAGTTCAATCAGAGTAAATCCAGAATGGGAGCTATCACGCTTCATAAATCGTTCTCGGGCTCAGCTCAGTCGCACGTGATATGAACTTAGCAGCGGCCAGTGCGAAAGCAAGATGACTCGCGGCGTGCCCCGTTCGCGCAGTGCATCCACCCGTTGTCGGCGGAAATCGCGAAACATCGGAGCGCGGATGCCCAGGACGTGACATGTATGACGTAAAGGGTTTTCTTCTTTGCAAGCTTGATGCCTTTGGCACAATTTCTTCGATGGGCATCACCCCACAACAGTTCGAACAAATGAAAGAGCGGCTCAAAAAGCCGAAGGCTGTGGCTAGACCTGTTTTGGGAAGCAGCCCTCGGCCGGCAGCCAGCCATCATCAAGTTATCTTGGGCATTGATCCCTCTCTGCGCGGAACGGGTTACGGCGTCATTCGGTTAGCGAAACCACACCCGCAAGCGCTGACCTTTGGCACAGTAAGCTGTCCGGCAAATTGGGAACATTCGCGCTGCTTGCTCCGCATTGCTGAGGCTTTGCGAGAAGTGCTCAAGCAGCATCGCCCCACGGTTTGCGTCGTGGAAGGGCTCTTCTACGCGCAGAACCTGCAAACTGCCTTGACGATGGGCGAGGCCCGCGGCGCGAGCCTTGTGGCAGCAGCCGAAGCTGGCCTCGAGATCTATGAAATCGCACCGCGGAAAGTGAAACAAGCGATTGTGGGTTACGGCGCCGCCCAAAAACTAGCCGTGGCTAAAATGGTGCAGCGCATGTTGCACCTGGCCGAATTGCCGGGTGTCGATGCCGCCGATGCCTTGGCTTTGGCTTTGGCGCATGCTCAGGAGTCAAGCCGATTCAGTTTCAGCATGCCGAAGAGGATTTGAGCCGTTTAAAAGATAAAGGAAGGAATGGCAACCCACTTTCTGATCTTAATCTTAATCTTAATCCTAATCCTAATCTTACCCGTCAGCGCAGCCCGATATAATCGGAACGATTACGGTCACGATTATGAGCAGGATTAGAAATCGGTGAGACGCCAATGATTACTTTTTTGCACGGGAAATTAATGGAAGCGTTGCCGACGCAAGTCACGGTCGATGTGAATGGTGTCGGCTACGAAGTGCTCATTCCGCTTTCGTCCTACGACAAGCTGCCGTCGCCCGGCCACGAGGTGAAGCTCCTTACCCACTTGGCCGTTCGCGAAGATGCGCATGTGCTCTATGGATTCATGACGGCACAGGAGCGTGAGCTTTTCCGCATGCTGATTAATACCGTAAGCGGCATTGGACCAAAGATCGCGCTGAATGTTTTGAGCGGAATGAATGTCATTTCGTTTCGCGGCGCTGTCGCCAATGGCGATGTCAAGGCGCTCTCGCAAATCAGCGGTGTCGGCAAGAAGACAGCGGAACGAATTGTGGTAGAATTAAAGGACAAGATAGGCGCCACGGGCGCGTGGGAAGCCAGCAGCGCCGCGCGAGGGCTCTCCCCCAATGAACAAAAACTCAACGACGCCATGCTTGCGTTAATGGCTCTAGGATTTAAGCAGGTCGAAGCCCATGATGCAGTCCGCGCAGCCGTGGCTCTGCTGGGGCCGCAAGCTGGAACCGAGGACTTGGTCCGGGCGAGTTTAAAGAAAGGCGCTTGATGTCCGATGCTATCGCCAAGCCTTCTGGATTGGTCGTGCCGCATTCCCTGAAGTGGCACGGACGACTCGCTGCTGCCGCCATTTACGGATTGACGCGCTGTGTCGCTGCCAGTTTGCGATACAAATCTGAGAGCGACTCCGGGACTGGAGGAACTGGAGGAACGAGGCCGCCGAGTCCTGCGATCTTTTGTGCCTGGCACAATCGCCTGGCGCTTTCCTTGAGCATCTATGACAGGTTCGTACGGCGAGGCCAACCGGCCCGCCAATTGGCCGCAATGGTTAGCGCCAGCAAAGACGGCGGTTTGTTGGCTCAAGTGCTCGAACACTTTGGCATGCAGCCGGTCCGTGGATCGAGCAGCCGGCGCGGGCCGCAAGCCCTGTTGGAACTAACCAGTTGGGCGGAACGAGGCTACGACCTTGCCATTACCCCGGACGGTCCGCGCGGCCCATGTTACGTTGTGCAGGAAGGGGTTGTTGCCTTGGCTCAGCTCACGAGCTTGCCTATCGTGCCGGTCGCCTATCGATTGAGTTGGAAAATCCGCTTGAACACTTGGGATCGCTTCCAGATTCCGATGCCGTTCTCGAAATGCGAAATCGCGGTGGGCCAATCTCTTCACGTGCCGCGAGACGCGTCCGACGCGGACCGCGCAGCTCTTCGGTCGGAGCTCGAGAAGCAGATGCAGAGGATGACTCGTGACTAAAGCGTTTCTCGAAACAGATTTCCGCGCATTGCGCCCGTGAACCATTTCGCTGGCAGGGCGGCGTTGCTGCGCCGCCTTGTTAAACGCGTGATCTTGATGCAGGCGGCGCAGCAACGCCGCCCTACCTTCAGGTTCACGAGGAGCCTCCAGGCAAATGTTGCGAGCATTGGGACCATGAACCTGACGTTGCGGCATGTAGTCCCGGCTTTAGCCGGAGCGATTGCAATCCGCAAAAGCTGTGTCGCTACCAGCAAATGCTGCCGCCTAAAGGCGGGACTACATGCCGGGAGGTTCATGGGCAGACAGTAACTAGCCAAGCCAAGCTAGCGCGAGTTATCCTGGGTTCTACTGCTCTCCACTGCCGAACGATAAAGCGTGTAACGATCGGTCACGGATCGGATATACTTCTGTGTGCCAGGAAAATCCATTTGGCTGAGGAACTGCACGCTGTTCGTTTTGGCGGAACTCTCCATCCAACGCAAAACGTGTGCGCGGCCCGCGTTGTAGTCCGCCAATGCGTACGGGAGTGGATTGTCGGTCGTTTGATAGCGTTTCAACAGTTTGCCGAGGTACCAAGTCCCGGCCAAAATATTCGTTCCGGGGTCGACGAGATGTTCGTGAGCGAATGGCTGAATCCGCTCGCTTTGCGCCCATTCTTGTGCAGCCAACGCGCGGATTTGCATCAGCCCGATTTCACCGGCGAGCCCGCGCGCCTTGGCATCGAAGCGGCTCTCGCGCCAAATCACCGCTTTGACAAGCGCGGGATCCACGCCATAACGGCTGGCCGCCTGCCAAATGCGTGCGTCATAACGCCGCGCGCCACGACGGACGCACCAGACACAAAAAAGAAATGCGTCGACGAGAAAAAGCGCGATCAAAAGCCAAAGCCAACGTCGTTGCACGCGGCCAGCCTAGCGGATCAAACACCGTTCTGCGAGGCTGTTTGTCCTGCGCGCGCCTCGAAGGCGCACTTTGCCTTCAACGCGGTTTGAGCACATCGAGCAGGCGGCTGCGACGGTCTTCAGGGAGAGACATTGTCTTGATTACGGTCCTGGCTGCGGCACAATCCGTGGCAGCCATGGCGGCTAATTGCTCGGCTGCTTGTGGATCGTACGCGAGAGATCGAATAGCGCTTTCAAAAAATGTCTGCCGGCGCGCGTCCGTTGACGGAAGTTCATTAAGCCATTTGGCAGCCTCTTCCGGTTGAGCCCGCCTCCATTCGCTGAACGCTTCGCCTCCCGCAGAAAGGCCGCGGTTATTCGGCAATTTCGTTGCCCATTCGATCGCTTCGGATGGGTTCTTACGGGCCAACTCTCGAGCTACAATGGAATAGGCGTGAGGCGGAACCTGTTCGTTTTGCGACGCTGCCAGATAGGTTGCCAAACTTTTCGGGTCGGACGTTGACCAACTCCATAAGACCTGGTCTAGCACCCGTTTGGCGGAATCAGAGTCGAGGCCGCCGAGCCAAGTCACGGCCTCTTGTTTGACTGGCTTGTCCGATGAGAATTCCGGAAACCACTTGCGCGCGACGGCGGCGGCAGCCTCGGCTCGGGCCGGTGACGGGTTCATTCCGCTCACCAATTCGGCGGCTGCACCAAGGTTCTTCTCCGCGGCTCCTTTCACGACTCCGCCGACCGCGGACGCGAGCGCGCTTCCTGCCAGATTTTCCTGGCACCACTTGAGGGCAGCGGCTGCGTCCTCCTTCGCCCATGTCTCGACGAATGGCGCACTCAATCGATTGCGCGTCTTTGTGTCGGCCGCGGTGAGCCAATCGGCCGCATCGGTGAGATTGCGCGCCGTCCATTCCTTTAGAGTCGCAGCAGCTAGTGCCGCCCCCAATTCTCCTGGCTTGTTCGCAGCAAACTCGAGCGCGGGCGCAGGATGGATCTTGGCCCATTCCTTGCCGATTGTTTCCATGGCCAACTGTGAGGCGTAACCGGCGGGATTCCGCAGTGTGAACTCGGCAGCGTGCTGAGGATTGCCTGGAGCCCATTGAGCCACTGCGGTCATGCGTGGGCCGTAATTCTCGATGTGCCATTCGGACATAAGACGCAGCCCACGCTCGACGTCCTTTTCGACCATAACCGTAGCAACGCGCATGCGCCAGTTGCGGGCTGCGGCGCTGTCCGTTCCGCCTAACGCAGCAATCGCCGCGTCGGGGTCGCGTTTCGGCCACGCTTCGAACAGCGCGCTCGCCAATTCATTAAAGGGAAGGCCCGCAACTTCTCTTGGCGAAGCGAAAAGCGTGTCGAACAGGTGGCCCGCATCGAGTTCGACCCAGCGCAGGGCCAGAAATCGTGTCGCCGTGGGATTGCCTTGCGACAGTCGCGCCAACCGCGGGAAATCAGCCGGCTTCGCTTTCTCGATCGCCTCCAGCCAGTAAAGCCACCGCGTGACCCCAGACGACATCGAGAGATCGCGCTCGAGTTGAGTCGCCAACGGAGAGTCATCGTTGTGGTTAACGCTAGCGCGTTGTTGTGTCCCGCCGCGAAATAATTTCGATTTCGGCGCCGAGGCAGGCTCCGAACTGATCGCCATCTGCTTTGCCGGCTCGGACGCTGTTTTTGTCTTTCTTGGCAAAGCGAATCCTACAGCTAAGCCAAGACCGGCGGCACTTACGATGAGAAGTGAGCTAAAAAGTATTCTCATAGGAAGACAACAGAAATTAGCGTCCTGGCAATGGCGAGTGGCGTAACTCTCCCGAACCTCTCACTCGATCAAGGCCGGATCGAAGATGTGCCTTGGCTTCTGGAGTGAATGGTCCAGCATCGATCCACTGCCCCGCCGTAACCGGATCTCGCATGGCCATCATTCTGGCGGCATGAGCGGCGGCCCGGTCGCGCTCGCTGGGATCGTTGATGCTCAGTGCCCAATCCCACGCTTCACGGGGATATTTTTCGGCGACCGCTAAAACCAGCGAGCCAACGCTGCGGTCCCGTTCTGTTCCGGGCGTCATCGTTGCGACCCACTGGGCCGCGCCGCGCGCATCCTTTCCTGCCCAAGTCGCTGCGATGGCGGCCACCGCTCGATCGCGTCCTTCGCTCGCAGGCAATGAAGTGACCCAGCCGGCGGCTTCTTCGGGAGTTTGTTCGGCCCAAGCCCGAGCAATGGATTCAGTCCCGGCAGCCCGCGATGTTTCGGGCAAAAGCGAAAGTCGCGCGACCCATCGTTGCGGATCATCCAAGGAATCCGCTCGAAGGTGCTGGAATGCAGTGTCGATTAATGGTTGGCGCAACCGCTCGGGCGCTTCCGCGAGAAGTTTGTCGAAGCGATGAAGCATGGAACCGCCGTTCAACAAACTTCCGGCGAGCGATTTTAACTGTGCGTCGCCGTCCGCAGTGCGCGGCAAGTCAGCCACGAGGCGCATCGCCAATGCGGGATCTTGATAGCCAGCCGAGTTGAGCACCTGTTGTTTCAACGCGTTTACAGCGTCGCCGCTGGGTTGCGTTTTCCGCCAATCCCATACGGGGGCTCGCTGACCGGACGCGTCGTTCAGAATGGCGCTCCCGATGGCCGGAAGGAGCGCCGCGAGCGAGCCGTTCGCAGCGTGAGTCGTCAGAAACTCCGCGGCATTTGCGTTGAGCCGCTCCGTGACACCTCTCGAAATGCCCATCAAATCCTCATGGCCAAAGCGCCCTGGGTGGGCAGCAAGCCATGCCACTGTCGCGTCGAAATCCGTCTTGGATGCTTCGACCAAAATCCGAGCACCGGTTGTGCTGGAACCGTAGGCGTGCCGGCCACCAGACGGAACGATACCGGCCAACTCGAGCGCTTCTGCCGGATCAATCGCTGCCTTGCGGATTAAAGCGGTGCGAATGATTTCATCGCGATCCACACCTTCGGGAAGCGCTTTGGCCCAGGCAATGGTTCCTTCGAGATCGCTTTTCGCCCAAGCTTGCGCGACACCCGCCAGCGCCTGGTCGCGATTCGGACCTTTCAATGCTTCCGCGCTTTCCCGGGCCGAAACCAGACCGCCCTCCGCGAGAATCACAAACGCATCACGCGCCTCGGGTGCTCCAATAATTCTCAGGCTTCGGCAGCCGCGAAACGATCTCTGCCACGCGTTCCGGAACGCGCCGGGCGATCTCGTTTAACGAACTGCGCGCCATCGTTTCCCAGCCCGGGCCGCTGGCCATAAGCGCATCCACGGCGTTTCGACCGTCGCGCGCGAGCCATTCATCAAAAAACTGCCGGCGCTGAGCGGCATCGATTCCTTTGCCACGGAAGAACGCGAGACCGCCGGCTGGATCGACCTGCGCCCATTCAGCAATTAACGCAGCGCGAAACGCGCGGCGGCGAAAGAGGTCAGGCAATTCGGTGATCGCTTGATGAATCAACGGCATCGCTTCGGCGTTCGTTCCATAGCGGTCATGCAATTCGCGCCATTCTGCAAAGAGCGCGCTTTTCTCGAAACTAGGCGCTGCTGCGGTCTTCGCTTCGACCCCGGATGGGTTATGGGCAACCGCTTTTGGCGCCATTTCCGTGTGAATGTGATAGCCGATCGGAACGCAGACAACGGCAACAAGCGCCGTTGTCACCATCAAAGTTTTCGATGTGCTCATGACAGTTAGGAGGGGTGTGCCCGAAGCTGCTGCGGTCGATGTGGCGCTTGTTGTCGCGGCGAAAACACTGCCGGCCACGGCCACGGGTGCGGCCAAGGCGCCGATGGCGCCGGCGATGGTCATCGTAAACACAGCCGCGGGTTTGCTGCGCGACAGCACGGTTTCGATCAGGCCAGACATTCGATCTCGCAGCATCTCGCGTCCGCGCGCCAAGCGTTGCTTCACAGCGTCTTCGCTGATGCCCAGCGCTTCGGCCACTGCGCGCACAGATTGATCCTCGCGGTAGTACAGAACAAGTGGCAGACGGTAGGTCTCAGGCAATTTGGCCAACGACTCGCGGACCATCGCAGCCTCTTCTTCGTTCGCCGCGACTTCATCAGGTCCGGGCGCGTCCTCCGCCAAATCCGGCGCGGTCTCCAATGGATCATTGCTGCGCTGGCGTCGGAGATGGCCAAGCGCTGCGTTGCGCGCAATTTGTCCTAACCAAGAACGGAGCCGATCTGGCTCGCGAAGATCGTGAAACTTCCGCCAAGCCGTCAGGAATGCTTCCTGCCCCGCATCTTCGCTGGCGGCGAAATCTCCCGGAATCCCGAACGCAATGCCACAGACCATCGCTTGATGTCGCGCGACAATTTCGACGAATGCCCGTTTGTCGCCCCGGCACGCGGCGTGAACTAATTCAGCATCCGACAGGCTTCGCTCCGATGCGAGCTTGCTGCTCAGGGCATAACCTTTTCCCAAATAATTCATTATCGGGACGCGAACGTTGCCATCTGCCTAATAGATGCGGAGAGCGAACGACCGGTGACATCAAGCTTCGCGCTTTCCCCTTTTGCACCGCGCATGTTACCGCCCTTCCTGGGCTTGATCCTTGATCGTTGATCTTGATCATGCTCTCTGCCAGAAGGATCAAGAGCAAGATCAGGGATGAAGATCAAGAAATGATCCCTGGCCTGAAACCTCATCGAATGCGTTCCAGCAATTGATCAAGACGTTTGGGCGAAACAGTTACGGCTGTGCCGAGTTCCTGCGCGAAGAGGGAGACTTTGAATTCTTCGATCGTCCAGCGGAATTCCTCAACTTGCCGCTGTGCTTCACCTGAACGCGATGCATCAGCTTCAAGTTTCTTCAATGCTTCCTGATAAGGCGCGAGCTGGCGTGCCCGTTCCTGATCCTTAAGAGGATTCAAGGCGGCGCGCTCGGCGCGAATCAACAGCGCTTTGAGATACCGCGGCAAATGCGGCAAGCGGTCAAACTCGATGCGTTCCAAAAAACGCGGGGGCATCAACGCCGCCAATTCATTGGCCAACACATCCATACTCCGAGGAGCATTGGACGGAGCGAGCTGACCCAAGCTAGTCAAAGTCTTCTGGCGGGCCGTCTCAGCAGGAGCAGCGGTCGCGCCGGCCCGTCGCTGGACTTGCTCGCGGAGTTGCAGAATCGGTCCAACCCGCTCGATAAGTTGCTGCGCCAGTCCTGGAATGCGGCGGCGCGCTTCGTCCACAGCCGTTTGGAATTGAGCCTCACTCAACGGTGAGAGCGGCGCCGAAGGCAGAATCTGGCGTTTGAGATTTTCCAGCGCGGTCTCACGCAATTCCTCACCGGAACCGAGCGTTGGATAGAGCGAATCAAAACGGCTGAGCGCCCGCAAATCCTTCTCGATCCAGCCGAGATCCTTCTGGATTGCCAACTCGACAAGGCGTTGAACCCCCGCCAGCGAGGCAGAACGGGCGCTGTCTTGGCTCCGGAACAAACGCAGGTTCACACCGCCCTCCTCGAACTCCAGGCCGGGCCAGGCGTAAAGCGGAAGCCCTGGACCTTCGCTGATCGTGATGCGCTCGGGGAGATCACCGAACGTCCAGCCGGTGAGTCCAAATCGTTCCCAGCGCGCCGCAGCGTCATGCCAAGCCGTGGGCTCTTTTGGTGCAACAGGTTCGACGTTTGCTTGTTTGAGACTTTGCCGGAGTTGTTCCAGGTCGCGACTCGAGCTGATTGGCTTTTGTTCGTTGTTTACAATTTCAATTCGAGGCCGCAAATGCGCGGGCAGCGGGTCGCTCGGCCAGGTTGACGCGGACATCTCGACGCCGTAGCGCCGATGAATGAACCGCGCGAGCTCTTGCAGGAACGATGGACCGCTCGGATGAAAATCGCGAACGATCTCGGCGATCTTCGGCGGAAACGGCATCAATTCGCGGCGGACAGCCTTAGGCAAAGCCCGCAGCAGCTCGGCAATTTTTTCCTCGCGCAAACCGGGAACGGCCCATTCAAGAACCGAGGAGGTAGCTGCATCGGCAAGAGTGAACGGCAACTTAACCGTGACACCATCGTGCTCTTCGCCAGGAGCGTAAGCATAAGTCAGCGCGACCGGTTGACCGCCGACAGACACCGCGTCCGGGAACGCCTCCGCGTCGTAATTCAGAGCTTGTCCGCCGGTCAATTCCGTCACGCAAAGAAAATTCGGGTCCGTTTGCCCTCGCAACAAACGATTCAGTTCGTGGAGTGAGGAGACATTCTCAATGCGCTTGGCGTAGAAATCGAACAAGGCTTGGCCGGGATCGGTCAGGTCGTAACGCCGGACCCGTGTCTGCCAATTCTCGATCTTCTGACGGACGGCGCGATTGTGAGCCATGAAGCGATACTGAGGCGGAAGTTCTCGTTCCTTCGCAGCGGCCGGCGTGAGGAGGCTCTGATCATTTATGATTTCGGATTTCGAAGTTCCAGCCTTGAACTGAGCCTCCTCACGCCGGCTGCTCCGAGGGTTAGACGCTATGTCCTCCTCGACGAGGGCCGAGCGAATGAAGATCGCCGTTGCGTCCTTGGCGTTAATCTTACCATAACCAATCTTGCGCCTTTGAATTTCAAGTCCATGCAATGTCACTACTTCCTCAACGAGCACGCGTTCCGCGCTGGCGCTCCAATGAGGGTTCTGATGAGCCACTTTGCAGCAATGTGGCGCGAGTTGGAAAATCCATTGCGGATCAATGCCGGCGACGGTGCGCGCGAACAGTTGCGAAGTCTCGACAATTTCACCTGCAACGATCCACGGCGGTTGATTCGAGCGGGGCTTCGGGGTTATCTCCGCCGGTTTTGCCCGGCGTTTCTTTGGAGCTTCGCCGCGTTCGTAAAGCGCGGAACCCGGAAATACCGTTACATCCCGATTGCCCGCAGCCTTATACGCATTACGTTCTTCGCGCCTCGCCACGTGGCCAATGAGGCCCGCGAGAATGGACCGATGAATTGCGTCGCAAGCGGCGTTGTTTTCGTTCAGCTTCAAGGCGCCCAGTTCCTCGAGCGCGTCGTGCAGTTGGGCATAAAGGTCCTGCCATTCGCGCATGCGCGGGTAGGAAAGAAAATGTTGTTTGCAAAACTTGCGTCGCTGATTTTGTGTCCGCAACTTCTCCCATTGATCGTGCACGGCGTTCCAAATATTCAAGAGCGCAAGAAAATCTGAGCGCGGATCGTGGAACTTCTTATGGGCGGCCGAGGCGGCGTCCTTCTGGTCGAGGGGGCGTTCGCGAGGATCCGGAATGCTCAGTCCCGCCGCAATGATGAGCAATTCGCTCGTGGCATGTTCGCGCTGAGACTGGAGCAGCATCCTTCCCAACGTCGGATCGATCGGCAAGCGCGCGAGGTCGCAGCCTAGAGGAGTCAGATCACGCTTGTCGTCCAGCGCGCCAAGCTCTTGAAGCAAGGCATAGCCATTGGCAATCGCGGCGGAGGAAGGCGGTTGGACAAAGGCGAAGGTTTCGATGGCGCCAAGGTCGAACGCCTTCATCCGCAGGATGACTTCGGCAAGATTCGCACGCTGAATTTCCGGCTGGGTGAACGCTGGGCGCGCCTGAAAATCCTCCTCCGCATAAAGCCGGATGCAAACTCCATCTTGAACACGTCCGGCCCGGCCTTTGCGCTGGTTCGCGCTGCTTTGCGAAATCGGTTCGACTGGCAAACGGCGCGTGCGCGTGCGCGGATTGTAACGGCTGATCCGCGCCAAACCAGCATCGATGACGTAGCGGATGCCGGGAATGGTCAGTGATGTTTCGGCGATGTTCGTGGCCACGACAATCTTGCGTCGTGGCGCGGGCGTGAAGACGCGCTGTTGGTCCCCGGAGCTAAGCCGTCCGTACAGAGGAATGATTTCCACCTCGTGCGCGAACCGGCCTTCCAGTTGATCCGAGGTTTCGCGAATATCGCGTTCGCCCGGCATGAAAACGAGCACGTCACCGCCGGGCGTTTCATAAACGATCTTCTCCGCGGCTTGCACTGCGGCGTCCACATAACTAATGTCGCCGCGCTCCTCCGAAGCGCTGTCGAGCGGTTGGTAAGCCACTTCAACGGGATACATCCGGCCGGAGACTTCGACGATGGGCGCATTGTTGAAGTGCCGGGAAAACGCCTGTGTGTCGATCGTCGCCGAGGTGACGATGAGTTTGAGGTCCTTGCGGCGCATGAGCAGCCCCTTCAGGTAGCCGAGCAGGAAATCGATGTTCAAGCTGCGTTCGTGAGCTTCATCAATGATCAAAGCATTGTATTCCGAGAGCGTCGGGTCGGCTTGCGTTTCGGCCAGAAGGATGCCATCGGTCATCAGCTTGATGTAGGTCTGCTGGCTGGAGCGGTCATCAAAGCGAATCTTGCAGCCGACTTCTCGCCCCCAGGCAACGTTGAGTTCCTCAGCGATGCGCCGGGAAATGGACAACGCAGCGACACGCCGGGGTTGTGTGCAACCAATCATGGCCTCGATGCCCAACCCAGCTTCGAGGCAGAACTTGGGAATCTGCGTCGTCTTGCCAGATCCAGTTTCGCCGGCAACGACCACAACTTGGTTGCTTCGGACCGCCGACAGAATTTCATCCCTCCGCGCCATGATCGGCAGGCCGGGGGGATAGTTGATTCGTGGGACATTGATTTTGCGTTGTTCTCGCAACGAGATCGACGCATGAACTTGTTCGATCAGACGATTCAACAATGCGTCATGCTTGCTGGGATGATGGCGGTCATGCAGGAGACGAACCAAGCGCGACCCAAGCCGCACCCAATCGGGCAGCATGCAACGCGGCAACAGCGTCTTCAGTTGTTCAATCCGTGCGTCAACCATACGGAGGCCGACTAAGGTAATATCACTCGGCGCAAAGGCAACTATCAGCAGTCCGCCTTGAACCACGGATAAGAAAATTAAACCGCGAATAGACGCGAATTAACGCGAATATAAAGGGATAAATGGGCTTCGAATGGATTGGCGTTTTCGAGAGGCGTTATCGACAAGGTGTTGGCAAACGGTGGCACGAGCTTGACCCTCTCGAGATTCGCGTCTCCTCGCGTCTCCTCGCGTCTCCTCGCGTTCATGCGCGGTCTTCCACTTTGGAATCGATTCTCTTACGCGTGGATTTGAGGTCCGAACAGGTGCGACGAAAATTGCCGGCCGGAGGGAAGCGTTTACGCTGCAGAACGTTCGCAGAGCCGAAAGGTTTCGAGGGATTTCGAGCCGCCCGGCGGGTTCACGTTCTGCGGCGCAAGCGCTGCGCTCGCTGACCGACAGTTGTGAATCGCACCCATCCAAAGCGCTGGGTGTGGTCCTTTACCGGTAAGGCTGATGGAGCGTTACCTTTTGGGTCTTCGCGCGCATGCGGAGGTTTAGCATTTCCACGCCCACTGCGAAGGCCATGGCGAAGTAGATGTAACCTTTCGGGATTCCTTTGTGGAAACCTTCAGCCACGAGCATGCATCCGATCAAGATCAGAAAACTCAGGGCGAGCATTTTGATGGTTGGATGCTTGTCGACGAATCGGCCGATTGAGTTCACGAATACCAGCATGAAGATCATGGCGATGATCACGGCCGCAATCATCACGCCGACGTGTTTAACCATCCCCACCGCCGTGATTACTGAGTCGAGCGAAAATACAATATCCAGCAGCATGATCTGCACGATCACGGACGCAAAGTTCGGCGGCAGTTTCTTGGTCACTTCCCCATCTTCGCCTTCAAGTTTGTCATGGATTTCGTAAGTGCTCTTGGCCAGCAAGAACAAGCCGCCCAGGATGAGAATCAGGTCTTTGCCTGATATAGCAATGTGGAGAGAAAAGATATCGGTTGTGAAAAACGGCTTCTCCAGTCGAACGACCCAAGCTAATCCCATGAGCAGCAACACGCGAGTGATCAATGCCAAAGCTAACCCCAGTTTCCTTGCTTTGGACTGTTGTTCATGCGGAAGCTTTCCGGCCAGAATCGAAATGAAAATGATGTTATCAATTCCCAAAACGATCTCCAAAAGCGTGAGCGTAACGAGGCCAATCCAAATATCTGGGTCACTGATCCATTCCATAGGGCGGTTATCTTCTTCGCCGCCGAAGCGAAGTCAAACGAGAAGTCGACATCCGCGCGGAAATTCGCACCGTCTCGCCTGCCTTAATTCACCTGAAGTTTTGGACTGGCGCATGCCGGAAAGATTCGTCTCTGACGGAGATCAGGGGGGCCAAGGAGCATCCGGTTTGATTGGCGATGAAGTGCGCACTTGAATCCACGGAACATCGCGCGGGCCTTTCGGACTGGAGACGATCTTTTTCGAGAGAGTGTCGGGGTCCATCCATTTCCGTATTTCCGCATGACCATCCGCGAAAGCGAAACCACACGCGCCGTTGTGATAGTTGGCAGGCATGTTGCCCCAGAGTTGTTTCCGGTTTACAAACACAAGGAAATAACCGTCGTCGATAGCATCGGGATGTTCATCCAGAAAGACAAAGGCTTGGGATGGTGATGGATTGATGATGTCGGAGTACTTTCGAAATGTGTAGTGTGTGTTCCGAATCTCGGCCGTGTACCAACTGTCGCCGTTCATGTTTCCGTTCATGGAAATACTGCGCACGCGAGGATGTGCCCTGCCTGAGATTTTCACGGTGCTTTGGTCGGCCGGGCATTTGTAGATATCGAGAGCCTCATTATATCTCCACAAAAGCCCCTTCGGCGCCCTGAGCATGTTAATGTTGGTCGCGTCTTGCAGGGTCGGGAGCCAGCCTTCGACCCAGCCGCGCTGATCTCCAGTGCCGTTTGGGACGAGTTTATCGTTGTTGTCTTCAGGGTACATGTACCACGCCAAGCCCAACTGTTTAAGGTTGCTCATGCATTTGATGCCTTGGGCCTTCGTCTTCGACTTGGCGAGAGCGGGCAACAACATTCCGGCAAGGATCGCGATAATCGCGATGACGACGAGCAGCTCGATGAGAGTGAATGCTCCGAGATGCGGACGGCGTGAATTTATGGAAGGCTGAACAGCCCTTTTAATTTCTGGACTCATAGCGTGGCAGGTTATGGTCTATTGCCCATGCTGTCTATTCTATATTATGGTTACATGGTTTGTTGGGTTTGTTGGTAGATCGTAATAGAGCCAAACCTCTGCAGCTTGCCGAATGTCGGCACAACCGGCATGAGCACTGTATGCCTGCGATTACTCGTGGCTGAACAGATCATTTACAGCGACTTCGAAGCCAGACAGAATAACTGAACGAGCGCGTTCCCCCGGACCGAAGTGACCCAAAAGTCGGTAGGCGCGCTCCTCCAGGGTGTAAACCGAGACGCGGCGAGTCGCTGGCTGAATTATCCAGCACTCAGGAATCCCCGCTTGTGCATATTCTCTGAATTTCGTTTCCAGGTCATGCGGCTCGTTGCTCGGTGAAACGATTTCCAGCGCCAGATCGGGCGGACTGCTTTCTCGTTCACCCACTCGATCCATGTGCTCGTTGAGCCAGACCATGGCATCGGGTTCGCGATATTTGCCCGGCCATAAGCGGATTGGATGTGAAGCAAAAATTATCTCACCGCGTTTGTTTTCCGTAAGCCAAGTCTGGGCATAATAGGCAAATTGCCTGAGAATACGCTGATGTGTAAGCGAGGGCATAGGGAGAATAATCAACCGCATCGATTTTGCAAGATGGGGCGGAGCTGTCTTGAGAACAGGAATTTTATTTTCTGCCGGGCGTCAGGTCCTGCGTGCTGGCTGGCCGGCCTCCTGTCATTGCGAGAGTGCATTGCCTTCAGGCTCACTCGGTGAGTCTTGTAGGCATCCGCCGTCGAGAGCGGCTGATAAATTTGGGTTTGGGCGGTATTGGCCTGCGCTTTAGCCGCTGAATAACAGAACCGGTTGGCCACAGAGCAAGGAGCCATAGAGCTGCTTGCGGATTTCATTCAAGGTGGCCAAACCCAGGCGAAAGGTTTTGCCGTGCAAAATGGCAAAGGCATGAAATAGGGTGAAGGCTATGATCTTGATCCACAGCAGCGCCACCACAGCCGCCGGATGATGATGGGAGCAATGGGTCAGGTGCCAATGTTGGGTCAATTCGCCAAAAGCGTTGTTTTCAATTTTCCAACGCAAGTGGCCGATGTCCCGAATAGTGGCGCTATCATACGCGTCCAAATCTCCGGCCACGACCCAAATCCAATTCTGTTCCTTTTGCTGGGATTGGCACTCTGGGCCTACGCGCTGACGTTCCATCCAAGTTTCCCGAACCCTGACCACCCGTACCGGATCGGTGTAGGTGTCGCTAAAACGCAGCGATCCCAAATCCCAAATCTCGACTTGCCGCCCCTCCCGTTCAACGTGCTGAGTTGGCTTTTGCCCGCGGGTCAGGGCCAGAACTTCCTGATAAATTTCATAACGCTCCTGCTTGAGCACTGCGACGACCGGCCAACCGAACTCCTCGACCACGGTTTTGAGAAACGGCCCGTTGGCATACCAGGAGTCGACCACCACCGCGTCAAAGAAGCGTGGCCCATACCTCTTTGCGTAAGCGCCGCAACAGGCGTAAGGCCGCGGCACATTGCTCCTCGCCTTGGCGCATGGGTTCGAAATCCAAAATCACGCTCATCCAGACGGGGCGGGAGGGAATTTCGGGCTGAGGTCGGCCATCGCCGAAGGTGCCGGCCAGCAAAGACAAATCAAACCGTTTGTTCGCGTAACTGACGAATTGGCTGAGTTGGTTAAAGTCGGCGCTACTCAATTTTAAGAGGATCGTCTCGGCGAAGCAGTTCGGCGTTAATCTGCGAGAGTTCTTCCAAGCCTTCCCAGAAGTCTTGATAGGCGGCCACACCCTGCCGGCCCTTCTGTTGTTGGGAGGGGGTTTTGAGCAGGAACTTCAGCACGTTGCCCCGAGCCAACCCGCTCACCAAATAATAAAAGGGCCCGTGCTTCTGCCCGTGGGCACAGGCGCAGTTGGTTTTGCCACAGGTGGTGAAACGCTCGACGTAGGAAGCGCGCAGAAAATCAGGGGGCACGGCAAGCCGGCGCAACAAGGCGGCTTTACGCTGGCGGAGGGCCAGAGTCGAGGTGCGGCGAAGCTGGTATGTCTTAGCCAATTACTAGGCTAAGATAACTACTCGCCGTGAGTTTGGCAAGAAAAAGAATCTGCCTCGTCAAATTAAACGGATGCGAATCTGCTCAACCCCTTGCGAACCAAACTCGAATGAGTTATCAACAGAAAACCTTCCGAAATTGCTGCGAGGGGGATAGAATCATC
>Ga0194121_10003062_pt1 | contig 25817 bp, 23 predicted proteins | sample TA2MahCa50mmetaG_FD_148609 | JGI IMG/M metagenome (GOLD analysis project Ga0194121, IMG submission 148609) | Freshwater microbial communities from Lake Tanganyika, Tanzania - TA2015020 Mahale Deep Cast 50m | ecosystem: Environmental > Aquatic > Freshwater > Lake | place: Tanzania: Lake...
CCTGCATTTTCGGGGCATTGGCAGATATTGGAAATGCCAAAAGTGTATTGGACATTGGAACAGGTACAGGTTTATTGTCATTATTGCTGGCGCAACGTTTTCCTGAAGCCAATTTTACCGCTATTGACATTGATGAAGAAAGTGTAAAACAAGCAAACCAAAATTTTAGGAATTCACCCTGGAAAGAACGTTTGCAGGGCATTACGGCCGATATACGCACATGGGAACCAGAGAAACGATATGATACCATAATATGCAATCCACCGTTTTTTAATAATCAATTATTAAGCGAATCTGAAAACAAAAGGCGAGCGAGGCATACAGTTACCCTAAATTTTGAAATATTATTGGATAAAATTAAAGTAATATTAAATAAAAATGGCATTTGCTGGATTATGATACCTAATCTGCATAAAGATTTTTTTTATTTATTATTAAAACAACGTAGCCTATCAATTTTGCATGAAATAAATATTAAATCATATTCTAATTTTGAACCACATACCGTTTTATTATGCATTAATAAAAAAGTGGGGAGCCCAATTCATGAGGATGTAGTCATTTACGAAAAACCAGGTTTATATACAGGTAAAATTAATTATTTAATGCAATATTTCTATTTACATTGAAATTAATAATGCTAAACCTGGTCAATTGAGTTGTATAATCCAAGTAATAAAAAATAGATGAGAAACACTAGATATTGCATCAACATAAATTATGTTTTAATTTTGAATCTACTAAAATAAAAAACAATCTGTAAATATGTCAATATTCAATAATAATTCCATGAAGTTGAAAATAATATCATTAATGGCAATTACCTCGATAATTTTACAACCTATTTTTACTCAACCCAGCTACCTGAAGCTTATCGAAAAAGGCAAGTATGCGAAGGCAGAAAAAGAAATAAACAAATCCATTAAAAAAGAACCGGATGATGTAAAACTGAATTACGCAATGTCGATCTTGCTAATTCGCAAAAACTATAAAACCTATAACCCTCCTAAAGCGTATGAGTACATTGTAAAAACAAAAAGACTATATGAAAACGTAACTGATTTAAAAGAAAGTAGAACTTTTGAAAAAATATATTTGACCGATTTATCAATAGAAAGGTACAAAGATACAATATGTAGATATGGCTTAGAAAACACGCTTAATCTCAATACCATTGAAGCATATGAAAACTACTTAAATCATTATCGCACTGCACCCACTGATTGCCGCATAATAGCAACAGATAAAAGAGATTCTTTGGCCTATGCTATCGCTAAAACAATTCATACGATAAATACTTACCAGGCGTTCATTGAAAAATACCCTTTGGCAAAACAAGTAAAAAGTGCAATAGAAAACATACATGCTATTGCCTTTGAAAATGCCAAATCTAAAAACTCAATATTTTATTACGAGAAGTTCATATCAGACTACCCAAAAGCCAATCAGGTTAAAGATGCAACACTAAGAATTAACCAACTGGCCTTCGAAGATGCCCAGGCTTTCAACACGTCTATAGCATATAAATCTTTTATGAATAAATATCCAAGAAGCAGGCAATATGATGAAGCCCTAGGATTATACGAAAAAATGCAGTTTAAGGAAGAGACAGCATTGAGTGACTGGATTAGCTACAAAAACTTTATTGGTAATTTTTCAGGTAATTCATACATAAGGGCGGCCCGTGACAGTATTTATGCAATTTGTGAAAGCAGTAAAAATATAGAGGCTATTAAATATTGTATCGATAATTTCTCAGGTGAACAAAAAAAGAAGGCCTTTTTACTTTATCATGACATCTTCACGGATGATGGTGAAAAAGCCACACTGGATCTCTTTTATAAAGAATATGATGATGCATCTTTGAACGATGTAAAAATTAAAGATTATGAACTGGCTGAACTGGGAGACGCATTAAATCTGCATCAGTCTTACAGCGAATATCAATTTGATCAGTTTGATGACTACATCAAAAAAGCGGCACCACGGGAACGAGCTTTTTTGGCCTTACAGAAAATGCTGGTCTCAGATTTAAATGAAAAAAACTGGCAATCTATATTGAATAAAATTGAACCTTACAGAATTTATTTTGGTAGTGAACATAAAAAATTAAATAATTTAATTAATATACTACAAGAAAAGTGGGATGCAACATTGAAAATAAAGGTATTCGGACCGGAGATCAATACTGAAAAAGGCGGAGAATACTCACCGGTAATTTCTGCTGATGATAAATACATTTATTTCTGTGGCCGAAAAAGAAGTGATAATGTAGGGGGTGAAGATATTTTTGTAAGTTCTTTAAAACCACCAAAACCTGCAAAAATTATCACAGATTTATCAAATTCCTTTAGCAATGACGCTCCGGTAAGCTTGTCAACAGATGGAACAACCATGATTTTATTTGAAAGTGGTGATTTATTTACAAGCGATAAAATGATTTATGGATGGAGTACAAAAGATAAAATTAAAGGGGACGTAAATGCAGGTGAATGGCAGGCTGATGCTGTTGTTTCAAGTGATGGCAATGCTATGTTTTTTGCAACAATAAGAGAGGAAAACCTAAATTATTATACTACAAATCCCGATCACTATCATGGTGGTCAAGAATTTGCATCAGATATATACGTTTGTATAAAAAACGAATTTGGAGAATGGGGTTCGGCAATAAATCTGGGCTCTATCATCAATACACCATATAATGACAGAAGTCCATTTTTACACCCCGACATGAAAACATTGTACTTTAGTTCCAGCGGACATGGAGGCATAGGCGAACTGGATGTATTTAAATCCACAAGACTCAGCGATACATGCTGGACTTGCTGGAGTGAACCCATTAACCTTGGAAAAGAAATCAATACAACCTCAAATGACTGGGGATATAAAATCTCAACAGATGGAAATAGAGCATATTTTGCCAAAGGACGAGACAATAATGAGAATGATATATTCTGGCTAAACCTACCTCCAAAACTCCGCCCCGACTATATTGCCACCATTTCCGGTCAGTTGCTTGATAAAAACAACAAACCTATTGCTGCAGAAATTCGTTGGGAGGATTTACAAACAGGGAAAAATGTTGGACAATCAAAAAGTGATCCCACAGACGGAAGTTATTTTATAGTTTTACCATTAGGGAAAATATATGGTTACTATGTTGATAAGGATGAATATTTTCCCATCTCAAACAACCTAGATCTTCGCAACAGCAATAAGGCCGTAAAAATTGAAAATAATATTAATATTGTCACCTTTCAGCAGATGATCGACGAAGGAATAGCTGTTCCGATAAACAATCTATTTTTCGATTTCGGCAAGTATGATCTCCTTCCCTATTCAATACCAGAACTGAAACGAGTTGCGGGCATCATAAAAATCAACAATTTAAAAGTTGAAATCTCCGGTCATACAGATAATATTGGAAATTTTTCCAATAATCAAATCCTCTCTGAACAGCGAGCAAATGCTGTTAAGACTTTTTTAATTGACGAAGGTTGTGATGAATCATTATTAACCACCATTGGTTATGGAAAATCGAAACCCGTAGCTTCTAATGACACAGAAGAAGGCAGAGCCAAAAACAGAAGGGTAGAATTGAAATTCATCAAATAAACAATACCTTCGTTAATTTTTTTAGACTATTTTATTGAAAAATAAAAAGCTTTTAGTGTATAATTTTTTACTGTTTATAATTTCAATTGGAATTATATAAAGTACTAAATATTTTACTGTAACTGGAATAAAAAGGACAGCTAGTATTAATTGTAATATTTCTAAAGAAATGGAATTAATGAATGGTAATATTGTTTTCCAGATTCCTACATTAGGTCAGAGCAGAGTCATTCAACTTGCCATCCAATCAAAATATTCACATTACGGTATTATTTATAAACCAATGAAAATTATTTTGTTTTTGCGGCCATTGTAAAAGTAATATTAGCTACTTTGAACGATTGGATTAAGAGATAGAAAGATGGGAATTATATAGTGAAAGGACTCATAAAATCAGCAGATTTTTAACGTCGGCTAATTTATTGAAAATGAAAAGTGAAGGCGACAAACTCATGCATAAAAATTATAATTTCACCTTTGAATGGAGCGATGACAAGATATATTGCTCTGAATTAATTTGGAAGATATATCATAGAGCTACTGGCTTTGAGATTGGTGTTCCGCAAAAATTGAAAGATTTTAATTTAGAGCATCCTGAAGTAAAGTCAATCATAAAAGAAAGGTATAAAAATAAAATACCATGGAATGAAACTGTTGTTTCGCCATCCGCTATATTTGAAAGTAATTTACTAAAGAATATCAGAATAAATTGATTTTACAGTCCTTTTCCAGCCACAAACATCATACATTATCATAATGAAATTTAAAATCGTTTACATAATTTTATTTAACACCATACCAATTACTATAGGATATGCCAACAATGTTGCCTTTACAGGTATACCCGGCGATGCAAATACCGGAAATGATGATTCTGCACAAAAAAAATAGGTGAAAATTATTGGTGTTGGTGATATTATGCTTGGCACCAATTATCCGAGCAATGCGTTGCTTCCACCAAATGACGGAAAAGATATTTTAACACCGGTAAAAGATGTTATCAGCCGAGGGGATGTGTCTTTTGGCAACCTTGAAGGCGTGGTATTAACAGGCAACGGACCTGCCAAATATTGCTCTAATCCGAAATACTGTTATACATTTAAAATGCCAGATCACTACGTAAATTATATTAAAGAAGCAGGCTTTAATTTACTAAGTGTGGCCAATAACCATGTTCAGGATTTTGGCAGTGTTGGAACTGCAAACACCCAGAAAATACTGAAGCAATCAGGTATACCCCACGCAGGTCTGGAAGTTTGTCCATATACCACTTTTGTAAAAAATGGACTTACCTACGGATTTGCTGCATTTGCGCCAAATCCGGGAACAGTTAGCATCAATGATTACAACAAAGCTAAAAAATAATAAAGCACCTTGATACAGTGTGCGATATCATGATAGTTTCTTTCCATGGCGGCGGTGAAGGTTCATCCAGAAGCCATATCACGCGCAGCAAAGAAATATTTTTGGGCGAAGACCGTGGAAATCCCTACGAATTTGCCAGGGTGATGATTGATGCAGGTGCAGATATTGTATTTGGCCATGGCCCACACGTTACGCGTGCTATAGATTTATACAAAGACAAATTTATCGCCTACAGCATGGGCAATTTTGCTACCTATGGCATGTTTAACCTTGCGGGTATCAGCGGCATTGCGCCCATCATTGAACTTGATGTGGATGCTAAGGGAAAATATATTCCACTTGCCAGCCTGGACAAGGAGGACCTGTGATGGATGATAAAAATGGTGCATTAAAAGAAATCATTAAATTAACTGCTACAGATATTCCCGAATGCAAACTGCTCATCAGCGAAGACGGAAACATCGAACCCATAAAATAACATATCTACCACTCCCTTCATTATTTCATTTAATAATACACTAAAAACAATCAGACCATTAAACTAATAAACAGATAAACTATTCCTTCCTTCAATCAATCACCCCACAAACCTCAGCCCGTCCTTAATAACTCCTATCTCCATATTCCGCGCAGCATAAAGATCCCCGTCGGCCTGAAACGAATATTCTTCCACCAGTTCTATTTTACAGGAGGTAACCTGCTTAAAAACAACCGGCTTTAGGTTTAAATGTTTTCCAAAATTCACCAGAAAAACATACAACAAACGCTGAATGATAGAATGTTGTTTAATTATAACCAAATCCATTTTACCATCATCAAGAACCGCTTTGGGAAACATACGAAAACCTCCTCCGGAGCGGGTTCCATTACCTATGGTAACCAAAAATATTTTACCCTCATATTCAAAATCTCCGGCAGTTACTTTTGCCTGAATGGGTTTGTAAAAAAACATATAGCGGGCGATAGGCAAAATATATTTCAGCGCCGGCCAACTTATTTTACGTGCTTTTCCAGCCACAAAGGATTCAAATCCGATGCCGCATACATTGTGCGCATAAATACCATTGATATTTAAAACATCACAGTAAACAATAGAATCTGATACTATTTTTCGAGCCAATTTCGCAACAGATAAACGCTTGAAATTTGCTGCAAAATCATTGCCACTTCCCGCAGGTAAAATAGAATAGGTATGTTTAAGTCCTCCATGATTAATGGCCACATGCATTGTTCCGTCGCCACCTGCGGCAACAATGTGGGTAGGTGGTAAATTTCTTAATTCCACGGGATTGCTTATTGCGGCAATATCCAATCCGTTTTGGGCAAATTCTGACAGCCAGACTTCGATTTGCGCCGCATCAAAGAGCCCCGAATTCGGGTTGTAAAACAATACGGCATTGGCAGGCATGGTTCAAAGATGGGGGAAATCGTGGCATTTACTGGGAAAAGATTTAACAACTTTTTCTGCACAGGTTTGACAACTTTTAAAAAGTTGTCAAACCTTGAAGGGCCCTTCTGCCGTAACTTTGTACCATGCTTGCCCTTGTAGATTTTTCCTTTGAATTTGCCGGAAGATATTTGTATAAAAACACCAACTGGCACATCAAACCCGGTGAAAAAATCGGACTGGTGGGACTGAACGGAACCGGGAAATCTACCCTGCTGCGCCTCATCTCCGGCGATTATGAATTGCGCGAAGGCAGCATGAGCAAACCTTCCAACCTGAAAGTTGGTTTTCTGAATCAGGATTTGCTAAGCATAGGCTACCAGGACCCTTTGCTGGAAGTGGTTTTGCAAGGCAGAGCCGACCTTGCTGCACTGGACAAGGAAATAAACCGCCTGCTGGAAGAAATAGAACATACTGCCGATGTAAAAGCCATACAGCGGCTAACCGAGCTGCAGGATCAGTTTAGCAACCTGGGCGGCTATGACTGGTATGCAGAAGCCAAAAAATTGCTGGAAGGGCTGGGTTTTAAAACCGAAGAACTTCAAAAACCGCTGAACCTGTTTTCAGGAGGCTGGCGCATGCGGGCCATGCTGGCCAAACTCCTGCTAATGCAACCCGATTTGCTGTTGCTGGACGAACCCACCAACCACCTGGATCTGCCCACCATTGAATGGATTGAAAATTACCTGAAAACCTACAAAGGAACGTTTGTAATTGTGAGTCACGACCGCCTGTTTCTGGACAATACCGTAAACCGCATTGCCGAGGTGGCACACCAGCAATTGTATCACTACAAAGGCAATTTCAGCGATTACCTGGAACAGAAAGAAGAGCGTGATGAAATGCTGCAGCGCCGGTTTGATAACCAACAGGATTATATCCGACAGCAAATGGCATTCATACGCCGGTTTAAAGCCAAGGCCAGCAAAGCCACTGCGGTACAAAGCCGGGTAAAAATGCTGAAGAAGATGGAAAAAATTGAGCTGAAAGACGATGAGAAGCGTGAAATGAATATCCGCTTTAACATTCGGACAACACCCGGTAAAACCATTTGCACACTTAGAGATGTAAGCAAAAGCTATGATGATACTATCATCATACGCTCAGCCAATGCCCAGGTATTAAGGGGTGATAAAATTGCACTGATTGGAGCCAACGGAAAAGGGAAAAGTACGCTATTGCGTATCATTTTTGGATCTGAACCGCATGGAGGTTTTGTAGAACCCGGCTGGAACGTAGAAACCTCGTTTTTTGCCCAGCATCAGCTGGAGGCGCTAAACCTGCAAAGGGATTTGCTAAATGAGCTCGGAACCGTAGATGCAGAATACACGGAAGCCGAACTGCGGACGCTTTTGGGATGTTTCCTGTTTACCGGCGATGAAGTTTTCAAGAAAATAAAAGTATTGTCAGGTGGTGAAAAAAGCCGAGTGGCACTAGCTAAAACCCTCCTTAGCCGGGCCAATTTGTTGCTGCTGGACGAACCCAACAACCACCTGGACATGTTCAGTACTTCTGTTCTTGCAGATGCCATTTCACAATATAAAGGCACCTGTGTGATTGTGAGCCACGACAGAACCTTTGTGAGCAACGTAGCCAATAAAATATGGTGGATTGAAAATGGTATCCTGCGCGAATATCCCGGTACTTATGACGAATGGAACGAGTGGATGCAGCGCCGCGGACCGGAAACCTACATTCAGGAAAATGAAACTCCCAAAGCAAAACCTGCAGTTACCAAAGACAGTTCAGACGAAACTTCCGAGCCTAAAAAACCGGGCAAAAACAGGTTGCAGCAACTGGAACAGAAAATGGCCGAACTGGAAAAACAAATCAAAACCGTACGCGCCGAAAAAGCCATGCACGAAAAACAGCTTACAAACGAAGATGTTGCAGTAAATTTTGAAAAAATAAACATGCATACACAAGCCTACCAGAAGGCCGACACGCAACTTAAAAAATTACAGACAGCCTACGATACCGCCATGGATCAGTGGATTGCGGGTGCGGAGTGATACTGAAATATTAATTTGATTAGATTAGGATTGATTATAGGACGGAATCCTGAACATTTTTCCCCTATAAAGTCCATCCACGTTCACCCAGTCCGAAAAACGTAGTTTGACTAATTAAAAAATCACTCATAAAACTCAATTTCATCTAATTTGTAGTAATAATACATCCCCGTTCGGCTCCAGTCCAGCCTAATGGTATGGAAACCGGAAGATATCTGCTGGGATTGAAACTGCGCCCAATAGAATGAGGATGCTTGCCCGGCAATCATATTCGGAGCCGCCTGTATAACACCATCCACTGAAATCGTTGGTACCCTGTTGTTATATCCGGAATTTGGGGTATTAATCCAAAACCGAATGAATCCAGGTGACGAAAAATTCTGGGTAAACTGCACATACCCGCCCAAAGCTGGTTTTGTTCCATTATCAGCATACAAGCAGCTGCCGGAATATCCTGCTGATGAAACAGTCCAGTCTGCCCAAGTATAAGCTGTACCACTCCAATATTCGAATTTTGCAGTTACACCGGAAAGACTGTTACAACTGTTTCTACTGACCATACTTTCGGCAGGAGTAGTAAAACTTACCGGAGAAGTAATGGTTGTACCTCCTGAATTGGTAGCGAAAGCAGCAACATAATATTTAGTAGATGCGTTTAAGCTCTTAATTGCTGCAGTGAAAACACTATTCTGAATGCTGGATAACACCTTGCTATCATTTATGCCAGGTGAACCGGTTGTATTGTAAACATACCCTTTCTGAGTAATTGCAGCACCCCCGTCATTTGAAATAGTCGCAGTCACACCGCAGGAATTGGAAGTAACCGCAGTTACAGAAAAGTCGGTAAGAGAGGGCTTGGCAGGAAGTGATGTTTGAAACATCTGTTCCTTCCCATAGGTAGTAGAAGATCCCTTTTTTATAGCGATTCTAAAATAATAATTGGTAGCAGCCGTTAAATTATCGAAAATGGCATTGAGTTTCAAACCATCTGCATACACACCGTTGCAGATTACCATCCTGTCGGACGTTGTTGGAGCACCTGTCGTATTCATACAAACCGAGATTTCGCCGACATTGTCACTGCCCAATTTTATAATTTCTGTCTGTAATTCCAATGATTTAGCGGTGGAATTTACAGCCGTTAGCATTGTCATTACAGGAGTCTGTTTATCATCATAAATCAGGATTGGTAAACTCAATGAATCCAGCCATATTATTCCGCTTTGGGATTGTTTTATGACAATCTGTAAATTTTGCATGTGCAAAAACTGACGAGAAGCAGGCTCGAGTTCAAATGAACCTTCTTTTTGAGATAAATCAGCTATTCCCAATCTTTCAATTGCCTGACTATTCCTGTACAACCATAGCTCAGGATTCAATGCTTTCCCATTCCCTGTATTTTCCCACCTAAAGATTAATTTCTCTTTAAGTTCTGCATATCGCTTTCCCGTAACTAATTTTATATTAAAAACCGGTCGTTCATATTCAATATCCCTTGGATTAGTGCGTCCTTTTTTTTGCCACTCCTCTTTGGAGCATGATACAAAAAAAACTACATAGATAAAAAGCCATAAATATCCAAACCTATTATTAACTGGAAATATCATATTCTGCTACTTGTTTTTTTGTATAAATTTCGATACTTTAATGTTCTAAAAGAATTACCGGTACCTTTAAGCAGAACGTAGGCAAGATTAACTGAATACAGAGCACCACCACCCAAAATACCACTGACAGCATATCCTCTTTCTTTTTCGTATTGTGCATACAAACGCTCCATATCTGCCTGTGTAGTTGCTGCAGTATACTTTTTGTGCGTGGAAATAGACTGATTCCAGTAATAAAGCCCAACTCCCGCCATACTGTATGTAACCCAGGTTATCCAGGATTTTCCCTTTTTCCCGGTAACAAGTTTGGTTCCTAAGCCAGGGATAACCAATGCAGGTATTACCGCGGTAATGCCTGTAAATGATCTATATGAAGTAATATTCATCCAATTGCGATTTTCACCATTACAACTCAACTCATCTACAAACACGGTATATTTACCTGGCTTAAAGGAACTCTCGTTTCTATCCAGATAATTTAGAACACTGTTTCTGACTTGTGAACTTGTTTTATTATCAGCAAAGGTAAATCCACCTTCTTTAGAACAATTTAACCCGATAATTTGGGTTTTTGATGAATAATTGACAGCATACAGGCACTCAGCCATTACAGGATAGTTTTTAATTATTACGTTTCCCTGAAAACCTTTACCAACGGCAACCGCAACATCAGTTCTGAAGCCTTTCGGGCAATTTCCGTTGACTCTGGTACCCACAGCCCCCAAGGTATCAATGGAATATTTTACTTCAATTGAGAATGCAACATCCCTGTATTCAGTAAATTTATCAAGTAAGGTGGTCCTCAGTAAATCACCCTTACTTTTATATCTAGCAGGATCTGCCTGCTGCAAGTCATAAATCTTATACCTACGCTCCATGATGAATGCGTACAAGTCTTTGTATTCCTTTATTTGCTCTCGAATGGTTGCGTTACGGCCATTGTGCAGTGTCAGAATGTTTTCTGCTATTTCTATAATCTTTTGGTACTGCGTGGTTTTTTTTAGAACATTGTAAATCAAATTGAGGGAATCAATCATCCTGTTCTTTTTCACAATTTCAAGACATTGGTTGTACCTGTCTTTTACGGCTGAAAGATAGCGTGACGAAGGATAATCAACTGTATATTTCTGCAGTCTGTTGCATTCAACTCCGCCTTGCTCGGGTAAAATCAGGAATTCGACTTCCTCCAGTTTTTGCTGTATTGTATGTGCAAATTCTGTTGCATCAAACTCCGATTTGCTCCTTTTTATGAAACTTATTTTATCCGGTAATAAAGCAATTTTATCAAGACTGGCAGTAAACTCATTGTACTTTAACTTATGATAAACCTTACGCAATTCAAGTCTTCTGTCAGCGTTTTTTTCAACCAATAGTCGGGCATTAATCGTGTTTTTGTCGCCTGAATTTAAAACTCTGCGATATTCTATTTCTTCCTTTCTGCTATTTAACTCGGGTGTATATCTTGAACCTGGATACTTTTTAATGAAATTATCTATTTCATCAATATCATCCGAACCTTTGAGATTGTTGAATTTTATTTCCTGCAGTTTTAAAATAGCATTTTGTATGTAGGGAGACAATGGGTAAAGGGTAATAAAATTATCCAGTTTGTCTTCATCATAGCCGCTATTGACGACTTTTTCCCATGCAATGGTGAACTCCATAAATCTGTACAAATCTGAAGGATAAAAAACAATTTGATAGGTACGATAGCTCTCGTCATACTCAATATTTTCTGCCCTGTACTCCCAATCCGTATTGCCTTTATATCGGTAATGTACATCATTAATAAACAAATATTCACCGGTTGTAACTTCCACAGATTTGCTAAGCAAAGACTGCTGAACAGCACCGAATTTTCTTTCACTATTGGTCAGGTATTTAACAATTCGTTTCCCATTTCTCAGTTCATACAGTTCAATTTTCTGATAAAAATTAGTACCCCTAACATATGAAGATGTTCGCCATACCTCTCCAACTGCATAAACATCTCCAAAAACCAAAGAAATATACTGGCTGCCTTTGGAAGAGTAGGTACTCCAATTCTGGGCTGACCCCATTACAACCTCTGCATGGCCAAAACCTCTGCTCAAAAACTGAATCAGTTGTTCGGCCTTAATATCAGTAGTGGGCACCTGCTGAGCAAATGAAACATCTACCGTTGCGAACAGACAGACAAAACCGAAAAGGCGTTTGAACATTTTAATCAAAATCTACAAAATACCGCGTTGATCTTCTTAGTGCTTAAATAAATTTTAATAACTCTTACTATATTCAGTGGTGGCAGGAGCTAAAAGTTTTATCTCTGTACCATTGATCTCCCAGCGATTTCCCGAAGCATCTGTATAAAGACTTACTCCATTACGGGAACCTGCTGAAGTAAATCCTTTTGAGAAAGCTTCATCAATCAATTTTTGTAATTTTTCCCGTTTGTCTGTTTGAAGTTCAAATTGAACAGATACTACTGAAACCTTGGCATCAGGATTTTTCTCGTAGCTTACGGTTTTTTCTTCTATGTAGGTGGAATATCCATCATAATCAACAGGAACCTGCATGGTTTTTGGCTTTTTTATATAGTCATCAAAATTTAGCCAAACACTAAGTGTTCCGCTTCGACCCATGCTTATTGAAATATTGAGGTAAGATTGATACAGTGCCCAGCCAGGAGCATTGTCAGGAATAGGGGTCTCTTTTGACACGTATTTTGCTGTATCCACTGCCGCCGGACTATCGTATGTATCTGGTGTTGCTCCTTCCTGTCCGGCAGAGCCTGTTTCTTTGTCCTCATAACCTGTACCAATAAAAATAACCTCTGTTCCATTATTATCAACCCAACCGAAGGATAAGGTTTGAAAAACAAGTCCTTTCCCTTGATCATCTTTGCCTGCTGAAGCATTTGAAGCAACAGAACCCAACTTTTCCAGTTGGCTGGCGGCCTGAATACAGTTAACACCAAGAGAAAAACCTGCAAGACTTCCACTTTTAATGGTTCCTACATATTCCTTGATTTTGCCCCAGTCGAAATAATCACTTTCAACCATGTCCGAATAATTGCTTGCAACACGCACAATATCGTTTACACCCCCCACATCCTTCACTGTATTGGTCCCAACGGCCTTACCCTCTTCATCCACAATCTGATATTCTTTCCCGTCTTTTACCAAAAAATTACCGTTTCTAAGATTAACTGCCCCATCTACTTCCTCTTTTTTGATGACTTCCCCTTTTTTATTTAAAAGTTCGTATAAGGCATCGTCGCCGTCCTTTTTAAAACCCAAATAAACATCATCACTCAACCTCGAAAGAGTTACATATTTTGCCCTTATCGTTATCTCTCCTTCTTTATCAATCATACCCCACCCATCATCCGCTTTGTAAAAAATATCCTCCCCGTCTATATTCAACCTTTCAAACTTGTCGGAAGCATTAAGAAGCTTCTCCTTTTCTTTATTCACAGCTAAAATACCAAACTCTTTCTTACTGTCAGAATAAACCATTTTCTCGCCGATAATATTGCCTATGTATGCTTGATCTACTTCAGTAACAACCTCTCCATCAGAATCAATGATCACAAATTCATCTTTATTTTCAGCGTGCAGGGTTGCCCTTGCCTTCCCCTCCCTAAAATCATCTACATAATCGAACCGCGGTTTAATGGCAATTTTACCCTTCTTGTCCAAAAACCCCCAAAGACCATTATCTGCCTGGAATTTTATCAAACCATCAATGCACTGTCCAACGCTCTGAAACGTAACTCCATCCTGCGGTTCAAGGTTGAACACTTCTTCACCGGAAGTATTGATGGCTGAAGGATAACTTTCCTCCTTGCAAACAATTGCTATACCTTCACTAAACAGGCTCCCTCGCAAATAAGGACCTGCTATTTGTTCGAAATTTTTATCATCTTCTATCTTGTTGTAAAACAATTCTCCTTCATCATTTCTTGTTATAAAAACCCCTTCACTGACAACGGTAGGCTCTTTCTTGAATTCTCCTTCATAAAGAATGGCACCTGTTTTAATATCCCACAAGGACCAGTTGCCTTTGTTCTTGATTTGAACAGGAATGTGCGTAATAACTGACTTTTGCCCTGTTTTACCGCACGTTACGAAAGTTACTGCAACCATCAAGGCTATGAAGGTTAGGAAGCTAGAACGATTGAATTTCATGGCTTAAAATTGTTATAATGAATACAATTATACAATAAAAACAGTTTGTCGGCATTTTTTTTGTGTTGGATTAAATTGCTACAGCACAAAGCAGCATCAGGACAAACCTGGGGCTGAATTGTCATTTTCAGGTAAAATATTATCCTTACTCTTGTAAGTATACCTTTAATCGTACTGGTTATAATTAGGCAAAAAGCCTAAGTTCAACAAGTCAATGAAAGGAACAAAATTCACAGAGCACCAAATTGTGAAGGCTCTGAAAGAAGAAGAAAATGGTCGCTCGGCCATTGACCTCCGCCAAGAGTTTGGCATCAACAAGCAGCCACCGCAGCATGCCCGCATGTCCCAGGGTTTTGGCGATGGTCACCGCCTGAAAATCGTTGGCGGGGTGGTAGTGCTTTTTGAATAAGGCAAGTTTGGTTTTGGCCGGCAGATGGCAGTGGCGCATCGTCCTGAGCATACAGTTGCTGCGGATTTTGTCCAGGTTCTCTTCAAACACCCTCTTTCCCGCAGCTACGTCCGGCAGAAAAATCTTGAGGGTCTGTGGGTAAGTCATGGGCATTTTCATACACGGACGAATGGGAAACATTTCATTAAACCTGCGAAGCGCCTTATCCTGCTTGCGCATGCGTTTCTCATCCTCGATGTAAAGAAAACCCAGAACATCTTCCGGCTCAGGGAACAAATCCGGGAAATCATGCTGGAGGAGGCGTATTTGCTGCTCTGTGTTTTGCATGTGCCTGGCAGCAATCTCGCCATCACGGCGGTTCATCTCTTCAAAATCGGCCCGCAAAACAGCGTCCGGAACCACATATTCAGGGTTTTCGTTGATCACCCAGGCCACCACCTCACCGCGGCGGTATGCCCACTTAGAATCCCTTTGCTCTACCAATCCCGTGTGACTTAAGCGGTTCACCGTTTAGTCACACGTGGACCCTCGACAATCTAACCCCGCAACGCGGGTGTAAGATTTGTCGGGGCTGAGCTACCGATTAACTAAATAAATAAACCTGCTGTTAGCAGGTTTTTGTGGTATCGGGCGGAATCGAACCGTCGACACAAGGATTTTCAGTCCTTTGCTCTACCAACTGAGCTACGATACCTTTTCACGCGGCCAAATGACCTAAATAAAGGTTCGAAAATAACACCTTTATCCCAAGCTTGCAAAAAGGAATTGAAAATAATGACCCAAATCCGCTATTCGGCCCTGTTTATCAGGGCACCGTCATAACCCTTTTCTACAAAATCCCGTCTACGGCAGTGCGGTACAGGGCTGCATCGCTAACATGTAAACTTCTCTTTAGCCCAACATCAAGATTTTTTGAAAATCGGTAACGGTAAGTACTTCGGCCGGTACTCACATCAACGGAGTGATCGCCTTGGGGCGAAAGTCCCATCACACCTACATCCTCGCACAACAGGGATTTAAATGATCCGTTGCGGTAAAGCACCAGCCCGGAAGTTCCGCCCAGCAGCAAACCATTGTCGGGCACCTTGCAAACTTCCATGGCCTGCAGGCTCGTTTGGGGAAAATCGATGTATTCCCAGGTGTTTTTATTGAGGTGGTAAATGACCAGTTTGCCCACAATACCGCCTATAGCCAGGGTTTGATCATCTATAATGGCGAGGTCGTTGAACCAGAGTAAACAAGCGAATCCGGTAGAATGGGCTTTACTACATGCCAGCCCTTGTTGTCGTAGTAATTCAGCCCAAAATTAGACGTAGCCACCCACGCAGCACGGCCTTTGCAATCAAATTCTATATCGGTGATAAAATTGTGCTGTACCCTTTTGTTTTCTGTATGGTAAAACGTCCAGCCGTATTCATGCAAGGGTTGGGCCTAGGCTGAAGTGGCAGCAACAAAAACGAACAGATAAAACCATTTACGCATGCCCATTAATCCCATTATGGCTGCAAAGGTAAATGCATGTCTCCATAACCCATAGTTTAAACCAAGGGCTTGGAGTTGGGCCATAAAAAAAGACCGCATTCAGCGGTCTTTTTTTATCATCTTTCAATGAATATTATTTTTTCGGTTCAATCAATTTGAAGAACTGATCCAGTTGGGGCAAAATCACAATGCGGGTGCGGCGGTTGCGGGCGCGGCCCTCTTCAGAATTGTTGTCGGTAACGGGCTTGTGTTCAGCACGGCCTGCAGCAATCAGCCTGGCAGGATCCAGTCCGTATTTGGTTTGCAGCAAGCGAACCACAGCCGTGGCGCGCAGTACGCTCAGATCCCAGTTGTCTTCGAGGATTTTGCCATTCATGGGAACGTTATCTGTGTGGCCTTCTACCATGAAGGTAATGTCTTTCTGGGCTTTCAGCACGGTGGCTACTTTCTCAAGCACTTTCATGGCACCGCCCTCTACTTCAAAACTGTTTTGCTTGAAGAGCAGCTTGTCTGAAATGTCCACAAACACAGCGCTTCCTTCTACCTTAATCTCAACATCCATGTCGTTGATGTCTTTCAGAGCACCTTTCAGGCTCAGCACCAGCTGCATATTCAGAGAATCTTTGCGAGCCATGGCCGACTGCAGATCCTTGATGTAAGAATCTTTAGAACTGATGTTTAGCAGAGACTGCTTAATACTTTCGGCTTGTGCTTTGCTGATAATAGACAAATCTTCCAGCTGCCCCATCAGGTTATTGGCGTTGGCACGCAGACTCACCATTTCGGCTTCCAGGCGTTTAATTTCGTTGCGCTGTGCCTGTTTGTCGCTCAGACAAACATCAAGCTGGTTGGTAATGCGGTTCAGCGAATCATTAAGCAATACATTCTTGGCTATCTCGGCATTGTATTTCTTCTTGGAAACACAACCTGCCGACACAATCGCAATCGCAGTGAATGCAAGGAGGAGTTTTTTCATAAATATTAACTATTGAAAAGGTTTACGTAAATTTTTCTGCAATATTACCACGAATGACAAATTCCGCGCCAAAAAGATTTTACACAGATTGTGGAACTCGATGAACCGATATGCTTAGGCCACGAAAATCAGAAAAGCGAGGTGGGACAGACGTATTCCGTAAGCTGAAAACTGCCCGCCTTTTTAATCGCAGAAAATCCACCCGCCACATCAATTAGGTTGTTGTAGCCGCGGGCTTTGAGGATAGACGCGAATACCATGGACCTGTAACCGCCGGCACAATGCACATACCAGGTATTGTCCTTGCTTACTTTCAGCATGCTTTCGTTGATATAATCCAAGGGTGCGTTCACAGCGCCTAAAATGTGCTCCGACTGGTGTTCGTCTACCTTGCGTACATCCAGAATAGCCGTTTCGGGGTTGCTTTGCTGAATAGAAGAAAGTTCCTCCGCCGATATACTTTTAATGTTGTCGGTTTCCTTGCCTGCCGCCGTCCAGCTTTCCATGCCGCCCTCCAGGTAGCCGATGGCAAAATCACATCCCACGCGGGCAAGGCGGGTTACCACTTCCGCTTCGCGACCGGGTTCTGCCACGATGAGAATTTCCTGTTTCAAATCCGGGATGAGTGTGCCTACCCAAACCGCAAAACTGCCATCAATACCAATGTTGATCGCGTTTGGAATAAAGGATTTAGCAAACACCTGAGGAGCACGGGTATCGAGAATTAATGCACCGGTTTCGTTGGCAGCAGCCTCAAACGCAGCGGGAGAAAGGGCCCGGGTTCCGCGCTGTATAACTGTCTCAATATTGTCATACCCCTCAATATTCATCATCACATTTTTGGGGAAATATGAGGGAGGCGGCATCAATCCGGTGATAACCTCCTTAATAAATTCTTCGCGGGTCATGTCGGCGCGCAGGGCGTAGTTGTTTTTCTTTTGGTTGCCGAGTGTATCAAAGGTTTCCTTACTCATGTTTTTGCCGCAGGCAGAACCGGCGCCGTGGGCAGGGTACACAGTAATATCATCGGGTAGCGGCATGATTTTGTTGCGGAGTGAATCAAAAAGATGGGATGCCAGCTTTTCCTGGGTAAGATTATCGGCCACTTTCTGCGCCAGATCGGGGCGGCCTACATCACCGATAAACAGGGTGTCTCCGGTAAAAATGGCTACTTCTTCCCCATTCTCATCTTTCAACAAATAGCAAGAACTCTCCATTGTATGACCGGGTGTATGCAACAATATAAAGGTCATATTACCTACCTTAAACTCCTGTCCGTCTGAGGCCACTATGGCATCAAAGCCCAGTTTCATGGTGGTAGGGCCATACACAATCTGAGCGCCTGTAGCCTTGGCCAGGTCAATATGTCCGGAAACAAAATCTGCATGAAAATGTGTTTCAAATACATACTTGATTTTAACACCGCTTTTTTCAGCACGCTCCACATAGGGATGAATTTCGCGCAGCGGATCAATCACCACGGCTTCGCCTGCCGATTCGATGAAATAAGCACCCTGAGCCAGACAACCGGTATAGATTTGTTCAATTTTCATGTATCAAGCGATTATAAACACAAAGTTCGTAAGGAATTTTGGAATTGTATATCATCAAAGACACAAAAGGGAATAAGTTTAGGGAATTTTTACAGCGTTAGGAGAAGGATACGAACTAAATTTAATGAGGTGAAAAAATTAAAAAGCCCCAACCGGGGCTTTTGTGGAGGATAACGGAGTCGAACCGATGACCTCTTGCATGCCATGCAAGCGCTCTAGCCAGCTGAGCTAATCCCCCTAAAGGATTGCAAAACTAATACTTTACTGCTTACTTGCGCAACTTTTTTACAAATCCCACCACCGCTTCCCCCACACGCGCTGAGGCGCCTGGCCCGCCTACAGATGAAGCCAACAATGTGTAATCATCCAACTGCGCCTGACGCTCAGGACCTTCCACCAAACCTTGCAGCTGCTTCGCTATTTTCTCTGCTGTAAAATCGGCCTGTATCAGTTCCGGCACTGCCGATTTGTTCAGAATTAAATTCACCAAAGAAATGTACGGCACCTTAATCACCCGCTTGCCGATGGCATACGTGAGCGCAGCCACCCGGTAACAAACCACCTGCGGCACGTTTAACAACGCTGTTTCCAGTGTGGCTGTTCCGCTGGTTACCACCGCAACTGTGCTACCGGAGAGCACTTCGTAGGTTTTGCCCTGGCACAACTCCATATTGGGTAATAAAGCGTATCGATCGTAAAACGAACGGTCAAAGCTGGGCGCTACTGCCACCCTGAATTTCCAGTCGGGTTTAAGTGCGGCCAATTCCAACATTACCGGCATGGTATTGTCAATTTCATTGGCCCTGCTGCCCGGCAATAAAGCAATATTTATATTATTACCAGTATTTTGCGATTTAGATTTCTGTATTTGATAAAAAGCCGCTATTTCATCCATCACCGGATTGCCTACATAGATTGCATTTACCCCATGCTTTTTGAAAAACTCTATTTCAAACGGTAATATAGAATACAATGCATCTACATTTTCGCGGATGCCCTTTACACGCCCTGTATTCCAGGCCCACACCTTGGGTGCAATGTAGTAATGTACCGGAATGCCCTTTTTATGGGCAAATTTGGCAATAGGCATATTAAATCCTGGATTGTCTATAAGCACCAGCACATCGGGCTTCCAGACACGTATATCTTTTTTGGCTTTGCGCAAATGTCCTGAAATAGTACGGATATTTTTAATTACCTCCCACAAACCCATAAACGCCCGCTCGCGATAATGTGAAATAAGTTCGCCGCCGGCTTCCCGCATCAAATCACCACCCCAGCAACGAATATCGGCGTCAGCATCTATGGTCTTAATGGCCTTAATCAGATTGGCTCCGTGCACATCGCCGCTGGCCTCTCCCGCCACAAGGTAATATTTGCGGGCTCGGCTCATGTAAACCAGTTCAGGTCAATAATAATGGTCCACAATGCATTGAGACTGGTACCAATCAGCCAGCCCCGTCCAAAATTCATCAATTTGGGATTGCGCATAACCAGGAAGAAAATGCCAATGTTGGCGGCCACGCCCAACTGGTAATAGGTGTTGTAAAATCCTTCGCCATGCAATATCGCATAAATAATGGTTTGGAATTGTATCCCCTGCGCCATGGCAATCCAGCCTGCCACCAGCATAGGTAGCATGGAGGCAATGAGCAACCCGCTTACCAGTTGAATAACTCTATCCATTTAGATCCCATTTATTAATAGCACCAATGCGCTGATGATCCGTCAAATCAAACATGGTAGGCACCAAGGATACATAGCCGTTCTGCAAAGCCCATTCGTCGGTATTCTGTCCGTGGTCCATATTCACAAATTTACCGGTCATCCAGTAATATGTGCGCCCAAAAGGATCGGTGCGCTGATTAAAATCTTCTTTCCACTTGGCCTGGGCCTGACGGCAAACCTTAATGCCTTTGATAACGCCATCCTCCGGTTTGGGGATGTTTACGTTCAGCAGCGTGCCATAGGGCAAATCATTCTGTAGCACATTTTCGGCAATCTTTTTGATAAACGGTTTTGCAGGTGAAAAATCAGCCTCCCAGCTGTAATCGCAGAGTGAAAAGCCGATGGCTCTCATGCCATCAATAGCACCTTCCATGGCGGCACTCATGGTTCCGCTGTAAATCACATTGATGCTGCTGTTGGAACCGTGGTTGATGCCCGACACCATCAAATCCGGCTTGCGGGGCAATATTTTATCGATGGCGATTTTGACGCAATCAACGGGCGTGCCGCTGCACTGCCATGCCTCCACACCCTGAAAAAGTTCCACTTTGGTAAGACGTATGGGCTGATTGATGGTGATAGCATGCCCCATAGCACTCTGGGGTTTATCGGGGGCTACCACTATCACATCTCCCAGTTCCAGCATGGTTTCTACCAGTGCCGAAATGCCCGGAGATGTAATGCCGTCATCGTTGCTGATGAGTATCAGGGGTTTCGTCATACTGCAAAATTCGGGGATTTAGGTGGCAGAATTGATAACTTTCTGAAAGTTGTCAATTCTTCGCCAATGCCTGACAATCGCGTATATTTGCACCATGCAGGATAAATACGGTTTGCGCGGTGTTTCCAGCCAAAAAGAGGATGTGCACAACGCCATAAGCCACCTAGACAAAGGCCTGTATCCAAAGGCATTCTGCAAAATCATTCCCGACCTGCTGGGCAATGACCCCGAATACTGCAACATCATGCACGCCGATGGTGCGGGCACCAAAAGCAGCCTGGCCTACCTCTACTGGCGCGAAACCGGCGACGTGAGCGTATGGAAAGGCATTGCGCAGGATGCCATTGTGATGAACACCGACGACCTGCTCTGTGTGGGCGTTACAGGTCCGTTCCTGCTCAACAGCAGTATTGGTCGCAACAAAAACCTTATTCCGGGTGAAGTGATCGCCGCTATCATCAATGGCACCGAGGATTTTTGTGCCAACATGCGCGATATGGACATTGAAATCTACACCACCGGCGGCGAAACCGCTGATGTGGGTGATCTGGTGCGCACGGTTATTGTGGATTCTACAATAACCGCCAGGGCCAGACGCAGCGATATTATCAGCAACCACACAATCGCACCCGGACAGGTAATTGTGGGATTTGCATCCTACGGAAAAGCAACCTACGAAAACCAATACAACGGAGGTATGGGAAGTAATGGTCTCACCAGCGCCAGGCATGATGTTTTCAGCGCGAAGTACCGCGAAAAATATCCCGAAAGCTACGATACAGCCCTGCCTGAAAATGTAGTGTATTGCGGCAGTAAAAAGCTCACTGATGCAGTAGCAGGTAGTCCGCTGGATGCGGGCAAACTGGTGCTCTCACCCACCCGTACCTACGCACCGCTGCTGCAAAGCATACTGAAAGAACTGCGTCCGGCCGTGAAAGGCATGGTACACTGCAGTGGCGGCGGACAAACCAAGGTTTTGCACTTCACGGATAACCTGCACGTGGTAAAAAACAACCTGTTGCCCATTCCACCCCTGTTTCAAATGATTCAGGAAGAAAGCGGCACATCATGGGAAGAAATGTTTCGGGTATTCAATATGGGCCACCGCCTGGAAATTTACACCGACGAAAAATCGGCTGAAACTATGATGCAACTAGCAAAATCCTACGATATCGATAGCCGGCTTATCGGATACACCGATGCCTCTGCCTCCAAATCCCTCACCATTTCGGGTGAATGGGGTGAACTGAGGTATTGAATGCGGAGACGAACAATGGTGCGTCCTTACATCAACAGCACATAAGAAGGACAATGATCCGAATGTTTGGCATCCGCCAGAATATCCGCCCCTTTGAGGCGTTTTTTCAAGTTGTCTGTCACGCTTATATAATCAATGCGCCAGCCCTTATTATTCACCCTGGCATTGGCCCGAAAACTCCACCAGGTATAGCGGTACGGCTCGGGATGAAATTCTCGGAAGGTATCAATCATACCATTGCCAAACCATTTGTCCATCCAAGCCCGCTCTTCGGGTAGAAATCCCGTGGTGTTTTTATTACTCACCGGATCGTGAATGTCGATGGGCTTGTGGCAAATATTATAATCACCACAAACCACCAGTCCGGGCAAAGTTTTACGAAGTTCATTACAGTAATCATAAAAGAAATCCAGAAAGCGGTATTTCACATCCTGCCTGTGGTCGCCGCTGGTGCCGCTTGGGAAATAGGCGGAGATTACACTAAAATCCTCGTAATCGGCATGAATCACACGGCCTTCATGGTCATACTCCTCCTGATCGCAGCCGTAATGCACATGTTTGGGTGCTTTTTTGCTGAATATGGCCACCCCGCTGTAGCCTTTTTTGATGGCCGAAAACCAATAGTGATGATACCCCAGCGATTCAATGGTAGCAATATCGGCCTGATCCTGCGTGGCCTTGATTTCCTGCAGGCATACCACATCAGGGTTTTCATCCTTTAAGAAATCAAAAAGGCCCTTGGAAGTCGCACTGCGTATACCATTCACGTTGTAGGTAAGGATTTTCATGGTGCAAAGGTAATATCCCCTAAACAGAGGTTTTAACATTGCACATTGAGAGGGGCAAAAACACTCAAAATTGCACATCCATCTGTGTATTTTATCATTTTATTGATAATCTATTTGTGCAATTAATCCCTGCATTCCATCAGCAACAGATGCCCGGTTTTGTATGAAATCTCCACAAAACCATCTTCAGCCACCCTGTTGCTGCTGCCGCTTCTACCGGGAAAATGCAACGACTCGTTTTGCAGGGCAAACGCAAGATTGGATGTATGAATTCCATCAGCCTCCATAACAGGTATGAGCGACAGCACCGTATCTTTCGGGTACCACTTTTTAAAGTTTTTGGGCAAATTGAAAATGCGCGAATGGTCATCAATGATGGTGAGTTCTATGCGGTCTGAATACGCAGGTAATGTAGCCAGGTTATTGAAATGGTGATCGCTGCGGCGACCCGTGGCCCAGACAATATGCGCGGCCTGTTGGCCTTCGGCAATAAGAAACTCGATACCCTTTTGCAAATCCGTGAGCTCCTGATTGGGAGCATGCACAATACGCACACCCTGCAAGGCCGCATCAGAATCCCAGCCGCGCTCCACGGAATCAAAATCGCCCAGCACTGCATCCACTCTGATGTTCATGTCAATTACACGTTGCAGCGCACCATCCAGCACCAACACATACGGATTCCACTCCAACAATTGACCCAACAACTCCGAATCGCATTCAGCGCCGTTGGCAATGATGAGCGCAGGTTCCTGTCCGTCGCGTACAAAGTGGTGGGAAGACACGACGCAAAATTAGGGATGAATCACACTTTCCGCATCCATAGTCCATTGATCGCATACCACCCGGGAAGTATCGAAAAACAGGCCCGCTGTCCCAATATTTTGTTGTATTTTCACGTTTTATTTTAATTATGTCAACCAAACCCCGCATTCTCTGGGCAGATGATGAAATTGACCTTCTGAAACCCCACGTTTTGTTTCTGGAAGGAAAAGGATATGAAATGGTAACCGTGAGCAGCGGCAGAGACGCCATTGAACAGGTGAAGCAAAAGGAATTTGATCTGGTTTTTTTGGATGAAAACATGCCCGGAATCTCCGGTCTGGATGCGCTTTCCAGCATCAAGCAAGATAAACCCAACCTGCCTGTGATTATGATTACCAAAAACGAGGAGGAGCATATCATGGAGGAGGCAATAGGTAGCAAAATCGCCGACTATCTTATCAAGCCTGTAAATCCTAACCAGATATTGCTTTCGGTAAAAAAGAACCTCGATGAAAAACGGCTGGTGACCCAACGCACCACACAAAGCTACCAAAAGGAATTCATGCAGATTGGCATGGCAGTAAGCGAAAAAATGGCATTCCCCGAGTGGAAAGAAGTATATAAAAAACTGGTTTTCTGGGAAATAGAACTGAACGAAAGCGGCGAGGAGGGAATGAAGGAGGTATTTGAAACACAGAAAGCAGATGCCAACCGCAACTTCTGCCGCTATGTTTCCGATAATTATGTGGGTATGCTGAAAAGCACCGGTGAGGAAGGCCCCGTGATGAGCCACAACCTGTTCCGTCGCGCCATTAATCCATTACTGGACGGCGATTTACCCGTATTTATGATACTGGTAGACAACCTCCGCTTTGATCAGTGGCGCGCTATTTCAGAAACACTGCAAAACGGGTTCCGCATAGACCAGGAAGACCTGTACCTCAGCATACTCCCCACCACAACGCAATACTGCCGCAATGCCATATTCAGCGGACTTTTGCCTTCCGAAATAGAAAAACGTTTTCCCAACAAATGGAGCAACGATGAAGATGAAGGCGGTAAAAACATGTTTGAAAAGGACTTTCTGGAAGACCTATTGAAAAGACTGAGAAGAGACATTAAATTCTCTTACCATAAAATCACAAACCTCGATGCGGGCAAAATTTTAGTGCACAACGTTCCCAACATGTTTCAAAACAAACTGAATGTGCTGGTGTATAACTTCGTTGACAATTTCAGTCATGCCCGCACAGACATCCACGTTGTGCGCGAACTCGCCGAAAACGAAACAGCATACCGCAATGTGATGGCCACCTGGTTTAAGCACAGTGCCTTGTGGGAAGCACTACAGCGCATATCCGAGAAACCCTGCCGGGTGGTAATTACCACAGATCATGGCAGTATTCGTGTGAAAGATCCCATCAAAATTGTAGGTGATAAAAATGTGAATACCAACCTGCGCTATAAACAGGGTAAAACCCTCACCTACAACCCCAAAGAAGTGATGGAAGTAAAAAAACCGCTGGATGCCTTTTTGCCCACACTCCATATGAGCAGTTCCTTTGTGTTTGCAAGGGAAAACGACTTTTTTGCATATCCGAACAATTACAATTACTACGTAAACCACTACCGCAATACGTTTCAGCACGGCGGAATCAGCCTGGAGGAAATGTGCTGTCCACTGATAACACTCAGCCCTAAAGCGTAATGAAACCAAACATCGGGCCACTGGGTGAAACCGAGATTTCAAAGGTGGTTGACTACATTACGAACCTTAAACCACAACCGCGCATTATCACATTCACCGGAAACCTGGGTGCAGGCAAAACCACATTGATTCGCGCTCTGCTCAAAGCAGCAAACAGCAGCGATGAAATAAGCAGCCCCACTTTTGGTATTGTAAACGAATACCACACCGGAAA